>Ga0209212_1004058_pt1 | contig 18544 bp, 17 predicted proteins | sample RifGroC2_FD_183996 | JGI IMG/M metagenome (GOLD analysis project Ga0209212, IMG submission 183996) | Groundwater microbial communities from Rifle, Colorado, USA - Groundwater C2 (SPAdes) (version 2) | ecosystem: Environmental > Aquatic > Deep subsurface > Groundwater | place: Rifle, Colorado...
CTTCCTTGGCGTGCCTGATCTCCTCGGCCCTGGCGGGCATCTCCGCCTCGCCTCGCCGGTACACGATCATGGCACGTTCGGCGCCCAGTCTTCTGGCTGTCCTGACGCAGTCAATAGCGGTATTTCCGCCACCGATAACGGCCACCTCGCGCCTTTTGATGATCGGTGTCGCACTGTCCTCCCTGCGCCCTGCCTCCATCAGATTCACACGGGTGAGAAACTCATTTGCTGCATACACACCTTTCAGGTTTTCGCCCGGTATGTTCAGCATGGCCGGCAGGCCGGCGCCATTGGCAATGAAAACAGCATCGAACTGACTCCGCAATTCAGCTATGGTAAGGGTCTTGCCAATGATAACGTTGCATTCTATCGCGACCCCCATCTCATTCAACAGGGCCACTTCGCGGTCGATGATCTCCTTGGGAAGGCGGAACGCCGGTATGCCATAGCGCAGCACCCCGCCGGTGGCATGCAGGGCCTCAAAGATCGTGACTGAATGGCCAAGCTTGGTCAATTCGCCCGCGGCGGTAAGCCCGGCCGGGCCTGAGCCGACAATAACAACCGACTTGCCGGTTGCGGCGGGCACCTGATTGTGCGGCAGGAGGTCCGGATGAAGCATCGCCCAGTCGGCTACGTAACGTTCCAAAAAGCCGATAGCAACAGATTTGCCCTTTATTCCCATGGTGCAGAGCGCTTCGCATTGTATTTCCTGAGGGCAGACTCTGCCGCAGATTGCAGGGAGGGCATTGCCGTTCCTGAGAATATGCGCGGAGCGTGGCAGATCTTCGGAGGCCAGCGCTTCTAGGAACTCGGGAATGGAGACACCGACCGGGCACCCTGCGACGCAAGCCCTGTTGCTGCACTGCAGACAGCGGCGCGCTTCAGCAAGCGCCTGCTCCTCGCCGAGTCCCAGGTTAACCTCTTCGAAGTTCCGGCTCCTGACATCAGGCGGCAGTTCGGGCATGACAGCACGTTGCATAGTCATCCGTTCTTTTGCCGATAGCGTGTTGCTCATGGTGCTACCTCACTGTTGATCTTGCACTCTGTGGCCTTATGAATGATGGTTTCCTCCTTGCGGTAACTGGTCAACCGGGCGCTCAGCCCATCAAAATCAACCAGATGCCCGTCGAATTCCGGGCCGTCCACGCAGGCAAATTTGGTCTCGGAGCCGATCTGCACCCGGCAGCCGCCGCACATGCCGGTGCCGTCAATCATGATCGGGTTGAGACTAACTATGGTTTCGATCCCCTGTTTTCGGGTCATCTCGGCGATCGCCTTCATCATGGGAACCGGGCCGACGGCAAAAACCGCCTGAGGGACTCGCTCCGAATCGGCCAGCAGATCGCCAAGAGGACCGGTTACAAACCCCTTGATTCCGAGGCTGCCATCCTCCGTGGTTATCAGAAAGGTGTTGGAAAGTGGGGTTAGTTCATCGGCAAGGATGATGTAGCGGCTGGAACGTCCGCCGATAATGGTGGTTATCTGGTTACCGGCCTCGGCAAGCGCTTTTACGATCGGGAAGAGGACCGCAGTACCGACTCCGCCGCCGATGCAGACAACACGGCCCCAGTTGGTAATGCGGGTAGCTTTGCCGAGCGGGCCGGCCACGTCTCTGATCGATCCACCGGCTGCCGTGGCGACGATCTTTCTGGTCGAGGTTCCTATGGCCTGGATGAAGAGGGTAATGGTCCCGGCTACGGGGTCCGCGTCACTGATCGTGAGCGGTATCCGCTCCTCGCCCTGGGCCAGCCTTACCATACAGAACTGCCCCGGCTTTCTGGCGCGCGCAATCCGTGGGGCCGACACCACCATCTTGTGGAGGTTTTCGGCAAGTATCTCGTTGCTTATGACTTTGAACATGGGGTCACCTTAAAAATTCCCTTTAACACTCAATAAAAATCCATTTTTGGCAATTTCGGCATCCGGATAAATACCTGGTGAATTATCAAGGCCTAGAAAAGCATCATTCACAAATGCACTGATAAAATGTCCGATAGCCATTCCCGCAAGTATATCTGCGGGATAATGTTTATTCGCTTCCACCCGAGCCCAGGCCGTACCTGCAGTTATGAGGACAAGACCGCTGTCGGACGCAATTTCCGCACTCCTGGTGAGCTGCATTGCACCGATGTTTTTTGCTGCGAGGGTGGAAAATGATGCCGTTGCAGTAGCATGACCGGATGGAAAGCTTTGGCTGCTCCCATCAGGTCTCTCCCTGTTAAGGGCTGGCTGGAGTATTCCTACTACCCCCTCAGACAAACCTATCGCAGCACCACCGACCACAAATCCCTTCATCTTGTCGGGAAGCCATTCTCCTGCCTGATCTCGACTCGGAGCAATCAGCGCGGTAGCAGCGTATACAGCACCCGATGTATACAATAGATAATTACTCCAGCTGTTCGCATTTCCCTGAGAACCGAAAATGGGAGTCTTGTCGGTTGCCCATCTGGAGACAATTTTATCCCAATTGTTAATCTGCAGGATGGCTGCACCGGCAACGGGTCCCCAGGTAAAAGGAGACACCATGGAATTGTAGGCAGCTTTAGTTACCTTATCCCAACCGGGTGATATCGTAGCATTTTCTCCCCATCCTTTCCCGTTTCGCAGCGTACCGCATCCGAATATAAGGGATAACAACAAGATCATTACAGGCAGCCGGACAGCATGAACCGGTTTCATTGTGCAGCTTCCTTCCTGATTGGCAATAAACTCAATATCAATCACCGATTTCCGTTGTCGCGCCATTCAACGGCACCGAAATGGGAATCGCCCATGAACGTGTAGACAAGGCTTACAGTACCGTCACGCTGATGCCTGCTTACCTGGGTGCCATATTGCGAATCACGGATCGATTCGACGTATTGAAGCCCGAGACCGTGGCGACCATAGACCCTGACATTGAATCCGGTCTTGATGCGGAAAATCGTCTCCGACCCCCCTGCGCTGTCTACAGGATTGCTGGTGGTGCTGAGGCTGTTGAATTCACCGGAACCGGTGACATAATAGCCGCGCCCGACCAGTTCGAGTGCTGCTCTGTTGCCAAAGAGCAGTCGAAGGGCAAGGAGGCCCTGCGGGGCAACACCATAGTGGTAATCCCGATCTCCCTGTGCGGACGGGGTCGTCCCGGCGGCACCGAAGCCGACACCGCCAAGGAGGGAACCCTGTAGCGCAACACCCGGGGCCACCCAGTATTGACCGGTCGTACCAAGGGAGAGGGCCGTGGTAGAGACGCGAAAGGCGGATGGTGACAGGTAATCGTAACTGCCGTAGACCCCCCATATCCCGCGGTAGTCATTGCCGCTATGATAATCCTTGCCATACAGCAGGCCGCGCAGCAGGACGTTGCTTACGGGGTTGTCCGCCCTGGCCTGGCCGCTTATCTCAAAGTCGAAGTAATCCAGCGGGCGCTTGTAGGTATAGCCGGGTTTACCGGGCAGACCGTAGGACATGCCGAAGTCCAGGGTCGCGTCCAATTTGGTTATGCTGTCATAGCTGGAGCCGATCTGAGTTCGCCAGTAGGTGGCCGGTTTGTGGCTTGGAAATACTGTCTTGAAGCGCTTGCCGAAGGCAAGACGGTTGACCGCGGTGGTTGGAGAAATGATTGCCGCGCCAAGCTCGTGCCAGACATCGGGCTTGTCTCCGCCTCCCTCAAGCACCAGTCCCGCCATCCGGAACAGAGCCTCACCGAGAAGACTTCCGGCGTTGCCGGTAGTGATCTGGTCGTTTATGGATGGGGGATCGGTCTCGCCAGCCATCTTCCAGATAAAGCTGCCCACATTGCTGTAAGCGAGCGACTCCCAGAAGCCAAGGCCGGTTGAGCGCGCCAAACCGTACATGGTCGCCCCCTGGTAAGGATGGCCGAATTGATTTATGTTGAACGGGTCCTGATCGAAGACCCAATCCTGCTTTCTCAAGTGGTCCCAGGTGCTGGAGAAGGTCGAGCTGTACACCTTTTTCCCATCCTGCATCTGGTCGGGATAGGCGATCCGATCATAGATGTTGAGCAGGACAAGAAACCCGGGGATCTCGAGAGCTGGGATGAGATAGCTTTTGTTGGCCCCGGTCTCCCAGGAGTGGATCTTTCCAGGCGCAAGGTCCGCTGTTGTTGCTTCGTCCGTTTTGACTGATTCGACGGTAGTGGGCTTCAGTGACTTGTCACGCCGCCAGTTATACTGGGTTTCGACCACTTCAGGGGCTGTCAGCGGCGGGGACTGCTCCTCCGGGTCTGCCTGCGCTGAAGCAATAAAACCTGCTGTAATACAAATAACAGTAATAATGATTTTAGACAGCATGGTTCCTGCTCCTTTTTGTAGGCTTACCAATGATCATTGCGAAAATATCAGCACGCTGTAGGGGCCGATGGAAAGCTCGGCGTTGAAGGGCAGACCGTCGTACCCACCGGGTCCGGCGATGATATCTGTGCTGGGATGACTTTGGAAATCATCACTGTAGCCTTGCCAATCGCTGTTAAAACGGAGCTTCCAGACCCCTTCGGACGGAAAGCCGATAATGTAGCCATCCTGCGGCTCGTGGAAAAAGTTGGCAACGACCACGACGTCATCCCCAGGACCGCCTGCATCCCAACGGTGGAAGGCGATAACCTTGCTTTCTTCTTGCAGGTGGTGAACCTGAGTGAACTGTCCGCAGAGCCCTCGCATGAAACCGTCGCGGTTGAGCCGCAGCCGGATCAGATCCCGGTACAGGCGAACGATGCCATGGAACTCCTCATTCTGGTCCCAATCCACGGGAACCGTGTCGCGGAACCATCCTCCTTCCAGAAACTCCTGACCCTGGAAAAGCATGGGAATGCCGGGAGCCGTAAAGACCATGGCTGCGGCCAGCGTCGAGCGTTTCCGGGCGTACCAACCCTTGGGATCGTTTGGGTCGATCTCCTGCGGCACGCGCTGGTGGCCGTTGGCCACCTCATCGTGCGATTCACTGTAGATGACCCGGTCAAAGGCATCATCGTTGTAGTGATAGCAGATGGCATCGCGGATAGCGGCAAGCGAGCGCTGTTCGTCCTGAGGAGTCGTCACTGCAAGGCGAATGGGATGGACAAAGTTGGAATCCCACTGTGCACTGAAACCTGCGCCGCCCGCGCCGACATCTTTGGTTATCCATCTGTTATTCTGAAGGTCTTCTGCGATCGTGATCCGGCCGGGAAATTTCTGGGCGACCTGGTCGTTGATCCATTGAAGAAGGCTCCAGCCGTCGGGCAGTTCCTGCGAGCCGCCGCCATTTATGGTACGGATATACTGGGTGCAGTCGAAGCGGATGCCGTCCACGTGGTATTCTTCGAGCCACATGAAGACATTGTCGCGCAGATATTCACGCACCTCGTCGCGTCCGTAATCGGGCCTGGTTTCTCCCCACGGCGTGACGGCCCGGTCGTCGTTGTAAAAGTAGATTCCACCGCGATCATTCTCGAACCAGCCGTCAAACTGCCAAAGATCAAGGTCGCTGGGACCCAGATGGTTGTAGACAACGTCCAGGAGCACCGCGATACCCTCCTGATGGGCGCACTTGACGAATTGCTTGAACGCAATAGGGCCGCCATAGTCAAGCTCAACGGAATAAATATGGGCCGGGTTGTAACCCCACGACCGTTCTCCGGCAAACTCACCCACCGGCATGATCTGAAGGGCATTGACGCCCAGCTTTTTCAAATGTCCCAGACGTGCCGACACCGAAGCGAATTCACCCGGCTGTTTGGCCTCCTCCTGGTCGTTGAACGTGCCCACATGGAGCTCGTAGATGACCAGCTCGTTCCAGGGCGCGAGATGGAAGTCATCCCCTTGCCAGTCAAAGTTCGGGTCGTGGACGATTGCGTTGCCGACCGACCCGGTCACCTCGCGGGCGTAAGGGTCGATGCGCCTGAATTCGCCCTTCTCCGTGGTCAGCAGGAACTTGTACTCGTCGCCAACAGCTGCTTCTGCAACATCAGCGTACCAGTAACCGTTCTCCTCTGCTTGCATGGGATGTTTAGCGCTGTCCCAGCCGTTGAACGATCCTATGACAGATACCCGCTCTGCATGTGGCGCCCAAACACGGAACCCGACTCCACCCTCGTGATGAATCGCCCCCATGCCAAAGATCTTTGCTTTGTCGCTCATGGAGATATCCTCCCGGTTTTATCGTTATTTATCAGACCTCGATCCTGAACTCCGCGCCATTTTCACGATTGCGTACAGACAGCCGGCCTCCCATGTTATTCTCGATAATTGTCTTTGACATGAAAAGCCCGATCCCCGTTCCCTTGTCCGGTCCCTTGGTGGAAAAGTAAGGTTCAAACAGTTTGTCAATGATCTCTTCGGCAATGCCGCCGCCGTTATCCGAGATGATCACGACAGACTTGCCCCTATCCGTAAACGCATGCATTGAAATCAACGCATCCTCAACATGATGCTCAACCAGCGCGTCACGGGCGTTCATCAGGATATTCAGGAGAACCTGCGCGTACTCATTGGGATAGCCGTCAGCAACCGGGGCACCTTCAGGATCAAAAGCAATTCTGATATGCTGATCCTGGAAACTCTGACCGATGAGGGAGAGCGTTCGCGCAATCACCTGATTAATATTGAAAGTATGTTTTTTCCTATCAGGCCTGAAAAAATCGCTGAAGTCGTTGACTGTCTGCGACATGTGCTGGATCAACTCCATGCCCTTTCCCGTATGTTCCTCCAGAAATTCCCTGTTGAATTCAGCCGAGCCATAGAAAAGCGGCAGCTTCTGGATGACAAGACCGAGCGCGTTCAGCGGCTGGAGCCACTGGTGGGCAATATTGTTGACCATCTCGCCCAGAACTGCCTGGCGATCCTTCAGGATCAGCATCTGGTCCTTTTGGCGCAATTCTTCCAAAGCCCGGACAATGTGCGCCTCCAGAGAACTGTTGAGCTCTTCCAGCAGATTCCTTGCCTGGCGGAGTTCCGCATTCTGCATCACCAGTTCGATCTTGTGGACCTCCAGTTCATGAACGAGCCTTTGCAACTCTTTCTTTGTCCGGGGGGAATGCTGTTCCGCCATTTTCCCCTGCAGCTGTTCTTCCGCATGGCGACGCAATTCTATTTCTGCTGTTGTCAGCTGTTTGTCCTTTCTGTTTTCCATGATATCCGTCCTTAAAATATTCCATTGCATCATTAAATTGCAGCCTGTAGCAAAAGACTTAACAAAACATTTATCTGGTGCTGCTATGAAGACATATCGCAACTAGCATGCCAGAGGAAATCAGCGGACAGTGTGAGCGTAAGATCCTGATTGTACGAGGGAAATAGGATAAAAATCGCGGAGGGTAATATAATGCCGTTAATAAAAGCCGTCATGTTTAGCATAACTGTCATATGTGACGGTCTGCGTTTATGAAATTAATTCGGTTCTCTTGATAACATTTCGTTACTTGGTGTTACCTGGCAATCTGAATTTACAACATGAGACTGCCCGGCTCAAATCAACTTGAATGCCGGGCAGCCGTTGCAAAACAATTACTTTAGTTATGAAAAATGAACGGTGGGAAAAAGATCTCTATGCCCGGCAGAGGCGGCGGGACAAAAATGACCGGTGGCGGCGGATAAACCCGCTCTCTGTAGGTATCATGGCCATAGTATCTATAAGTCCTGCTGGCACGCCTTCTCTGCTCATAGTGGCCCCGGTTATGCCTGTGCCCTCTACGCTCGTAACGGTCATGGTCGTATCTTTCCACTCGTCTGTCGTTATCATTATCATGGCCGCGGGCCAGTGCTCGATCAGCACTGCCGATCATTCCGGCGAAAACAAGTCCCACCATAATCTTGACTGCTATGGATCTGAAATTCCATCTGCTTGCTATTTTCATAAAATCACTCCATTCCTGGATCGTTTCCATTCGCCTGTCCGGCGTCTATCTTTAGATGCCTGCCTGATGCCGATCATTTAATCCTTCTCTTCCCGTATTTCCCTGTCTTGAATACCGTATCGGCAATCTTTTGCTGTTCAGCCGACAAGCTGGTATAAAGCGCCTCGAAGGGCGGGAGAAGCCTTTTTTGCTGGTTTAAATGGGCTTCCGTAATCAGGCTGTGAAATTTCAAATGCTCAACTGCGTTCATCCCCTTCGATTTTTCAGCTCTGTCTTTGGAAAGGGCGTCCATCTCTTTTGCATTTTCCCGCATAACCGCAGTCAGGTTATTCCACAGTTCTTCCTGGTCCAGGGTGATCTTCAAGGAACTCTGAAGATCCTTGATATGGACATCGGTATATTCAACTGCAGAAATCCTGGCGCCTGATGACGATTTCTTTTTACTTGCTGCCGCAAAAGAAGGATTCGGATTGGCGAAAAAGATCGCCGTTAGAAATGCCACTGTTACAACAACTAGTTTAGCTGGAAAAGAAACTTGATAAGCCTTTTGATTCATGGTCTGTCTCCCTTTTGAATTGCTGATTTTTTTGTACTGGTTATGCTCTGATGTAACAAATTTATAAACTGACTAGCACTTGTAACTCTTGTCTTTCGTTGTTAACCCCTCTAAATCTCCCTTAGGCCCCAGAGGGTCCTTATCTAATGGGAGATTTCAGGGCTTCCCCCCTTAGATAAGGGGGGACGGAGGGGGGTTAGATTTTGATGTTACAGGGTACTTGAATCAGTAAAAACACTACCGGTACTTGTTGATATCTGTTTCCAGGGGATCAAGCCGGCGCGAAATATCTACCCTCTCATCGTAAGTTGCGAATCTGCCGCTCTCCGTCATCCGCATATATTCTCTTCGAATGGAGTCAAGCCTGGTTTGAAGCTCTCTCCCCTCTGACGGCGACAAGCGACCGCTGCGTCTTCCATCATCAATACGGCTTTGCAGCATGACAATTCTGTCCCCATTAATGGGATCGTCAATTTTTGTAGTCCGGACAAATGCCCTGTTTATCTCATCTCCGAGCACATCGATTCGTTTATGAAGGTCGTTCCATTCTTCACGGGAAACCTTTTTGTCTCTCAACAGTGCGTAATCGGTGCGAATACTCTTTAGCGACGACAGATACATCTGGGACTGATCCGGGGTAAGCGCGTTGGTTTTCAGACCATCACCGATCTTCTCCTGGATGACAATCATCTTGTTTTCGGCACTTCTTTCATAATCAGGCCATGTCTGCATGGTTGCGCAGGCTGAAAGCAATGCCAGACCAAAAACCATAAACACTGTCGCAAAAATGTACTTTTTCATTTTTTCCTCCTGTCATTGGGTTAAAATGTTTTGTGGTTTCTGCCCGCCATTCGGGCAGCAAACCCGCTTCCTGCATGCAATCCGTCAGGTTCCCTGGGCCCTGCGGACACAAGTTGGAACCTAATTGAAAAAGCAATACCTCATACAGGTAAAAGGCAACTAGCGTGCCAGAGCCGGCCAGCCATAATTTAATGGCACAACATCCTGATTATAAAAGATAAAACGTAATGAAAAACATCGGAGAGGAGGGGGAACTGTCAAGGGAATCCGTCATTATTAACATAACTGCAATATTTGGCGGATCATGGTGAGGTAAACTTTTTGGGCGAAACCTCCGAGGTTTCAGAAACCTCGGAGGTCTGTGTTATTGCCGCACGATGCCGAATTTCCGCATCCGGGCGCGAAGAGTGCTGGCGTTGAGGCCAAGTAATTTTGCTGCCCCGTTTTTACCCTCAATACGCCAGCCGGTTTTCTGGAGCACACTGAGGATGTGGTCGTGTTCCAGGTCACCAAGGGCTTTGACGTTCTGCCCTGCCTTGTCATCAGGATTCCGGGACGTTTCAAACCGGTCCAGCACCTGCAGTACGTTTCCCTGGCTGGTGATAATCGCCCGCTCAATGATGCTTTCCAACTCCCGAACGTTGCCGGGCCAGTAATATTCCTGAAGGTAGTTCATGGTCTCGTTGGCCACCGTATCGATCTTATTGCCGATCTTTTTGTTGAATTTGGCAATAAAATGATGGACGAGCAGCGGGATATCCTCTTTGCGCTGCCTTAGCGGCGGGATGAAGATGGGGAAAACATTAAGCCGGTAAAACAGGTCTTCCCGGAAGGTGCCTTTCTTGACCTCTTCCTCCAGATTCCGGTTACTGGCCGCTATGATCCGTACATCAACCTTGATGGTGAGGGGGCTGCCCAATCGCTCGAACTCGCCGTCCTGAATGACCCGGAGCAGCTTGCATTGCAGCTCCAGCGGCATCTCGCCGATTTCGTCGAGGAATATGGTGCCCTTGTCAGCCAGCTCGAAGCGCCCCATCTGCCGGGCATTGGCGCCTGTGAAGGCGCCCTTTTCCCGCCCGAAGAGCTCGCTTTCAATGAGGTTCGCCGGCAGTGCCGTGCAGTTGACCGTTATCATCGGCAGGGTTTTGCGCGCGCTTCTGCCATGAATGGCGCGTGCGACCACCCCCTTGCCCGTGCCGGTCTCGCCAAGCAGAAGAACTGTCGCATTCAAGGGAGCTACCTGCTCGATCTGGGAAAACACATGGGAAATGACTTTGCATTGCCCGATAATCTCGCCAAAGTTATTTTGCTGGGCAATCTCCTGCTGCAGGTAGATGTTCTCAGCCTGAAGCCGGTCTTTCAGGTGTTTTATCTCTGTATACGCATCCTGGAGGGACTTTTCTGCATTATTACGATCCTCAATTTCCTGCCTGAGCTGCATATTCGCACTGGTCAATTCTTGCGTCCGCTCCTTTACAGTAAATTCCAGCATGTCATGAGAGCTTTGCAGTTTCTTTTCCAGTTTATTGCGTACCGTGGCGTCTACGATTGAGGTAAAGATAAAATTGTCATTGTTTTCGGAGGAGACCATTACGCTCTGAAGCTGGCCATAGATAACCGTGCCGTCAACTCCGGTCAGATTGATTTCACATTTCAGCATGACCCGCCTCTGCACAACCAGGGCGAGGTGAGTGAGAAAAACATCCCTTTCAGCGGCATCGCTAATAAAACCGGCAAAGGGTTTATCAGCCAGCAGGCGCCGCTCTTCTCCGAGCATTCTTGCTCCGGCAAGATTGACATTCTTGATCAATCCGGCTTCATCAAACGTGAAGTAACCGACAGGAGCGTACTCATATAATTCGGCATAGGTATTCCGGGATAGCTCCAGCTCCTCCCGTGCCCGGCGGAGTTCCGCATTCTGCATCTCCAGTTCGATCTGATAGACCTCAAGTTCGTGTACGAGCCGCTGCAATTCTTCCTGGGTACGGGGCAAAGATTCTTCAGCGGATTTGGCACGCAACAACGCCTCAGCATGACTGCGCAACCTGGCTGCGTCTTTTAATATGCTTTTATCCTTATTGATTACCATTCCTATCCTCAAGTGCCCTGAATTCAAGCCATTTTTCTGGGTATTTTCAATGATAAACAATATAGCATCAGTTAACGGAATTACAATCAATCCAGGGTAAATGTACAGAAATTGCTTTGACGACGACTTGTTCAGGGGGTATGGTTTTATAATCGGAACAGCAAAGATCTCCCCTTCATATCAACGAGGTGCCCTCATGTCAGAAACATCTTCAGCAGGCAAGGATACGCTCCGCATCAGGGAGATGACCATCGATGATTTTCCAGAGGTGTTCCATATCGGCGAGGAGGTCTTTACTGCCGAGTCCTTCCAAAGTCTCTACCGTACCTGGGACGAATACGAAATCACCACGCTCTTTAATTCGGACAGCGAACTCTGCCTGGTGGCGGAGGCAGGGGAAGAGATCCTCGGCTTCGCCCTGGGAACAACCGTCACAAAACACAATTCTCCCTGGAAGTACGGCTATCTTGTCTGGGTGGGAGTCCGCAGTGATATTCAGCAGGGTGGCGTGGGAAGCGGTCTTTTCAAGGAGATCAAGCACCGCATGAAGGAACAGGGGGTACGGATGATGATCATCGATACCTCCGCCGACAATCAGCCTGCGATCCGCTTCTTTCAAAAGCAGGGTTTTGATGATGTCCAGGAACACGTTTACATGTCCCTCAACCTGACACGCAAATCCAGAAAGAAACCGGTAAAGGTCAAGAAATCATGACGGCCCGCCTGGAGAACGTCTGGCGTGCCGTCAATCCGGACCGGCTGCGCAAAACGCTTCTCGACCTGCTCGATATCTATTCGCCGTCCGGTAAGGAAGAGGATATCCAGATTTACCTGGAGGAACTCCTTACCAGGGCAGGTTTCAGCGTGGAGCGGCAACTGGTGGAAGAGGATCGCTATAACCTGCGCGTGACCATGGGGCCGGAAGAACCGCGGCTTTACCTGGTGGGGCATGTGGATACCGTACCTGCCTGGGATCTTGATGAATTCGGACCAGAGCAGGATAACGGCATCATCCGCGGGCTGGGGAGTGCCGATATGAAGGGGGGATGCGCCGCCATGATCGAGGCGTGGCTGGCCATTGCCGAGACCTTGGGACCTGAAGAGCGCCCTTCCGTAGGCCTTCTGCTGGTAGTCGGAGAGGAAGAAAACGGCGACGGCAGCGCAACCTTCCTGCAATCATGCTGCCCGCCATGGGTGGTCATCGGCGAACCGACCAGCCTGGCGGCCGGATTCGCCCACTACGGTTACCTGGAGGCAGGTTTTATAACGCGCGGCCTGCGCAGCCACTCCTCGCTCCCGGAGTTGGGACATAATGCGGTTGAATCGATGCTGCGCGTTCTGCTGCTGCTCGGGAACGACCCGCTGTTCGACCGGGCGAAAACCGAGATTGTTTATTCCATCAGGGAGATGAGATCTTCGCGGGCCGGCTTTGTCGTTCCGGATCGCTGTGAAACCTGGATTGACCTGCATCTGCCGCCCGATCAAGACCCGACCGCCCTGCAGGACGCGATCCGCCTGATCGTCACCAACCTCGACCAGATTATTCCCGGACTGGATCTGGAAGTTTCCTTTGATTTTGCCTCAGCCGGCTACATCCTTGGCACCAATAACCGTCCGGCGCAGATTTTACATGAGATCTATCCACGTCTTGGTCTGTCGTTACAGATGGATGCCTTCCGCTCCCATTCCGACGGCAATCTCTTTTTTGCGGCAGGGGTAAAACCTCTTATTCTCGGCCCAGGATCCCTGGAAACCGCCCATACGCCTGATGAGCGGGTGGACTTTGAGGAAGTGTCAAACGCTGCCCGTATCTATGCGGCACTCTGCCTTGGGACGACATGAAGTTGCACCTTAAATTAGCCACATAGTCAAGTCGGAGTTGGCCCCCTGTATTCTTTTTCAGGTTCATCCGTTCTAATTGCCTGACTGATTTCTTCCTTATGCCGATCATTGGATATTTCAACAGCGATAGCTGCTGCCTGCTCTGCCGGCATGCCCTCGGCCCTTCGCTCATACTCCTCTTCATTGCGGTCGTCGCGTTCCCTGATCTCTGCATCTGCTTCCTGTTCCTGCTGCCCAGGCAGCTCTACTCGCAGTTCCTCAATCAGCATCAACACCGCAGCTGCCAATGGAAGGGCAAGAAGCGCCCCGACAACGCCCGACAACACACTTCCTGCTAATAACGAAAACATGATCACTGACGACGGGAGGCGCAACGCGCGACCGTAAATTTTGGGTATAAGCAGACGACTCTCGAATGTTTCGTAGGCAAGCATCAGAATAAGCACAATAATCAAGGTATCAGGACCGCGGGGAATGGATGCCGCAACCGCAGCCCCGACCGAAAGCAGGGGGCCTATGTAGGGCAGGACGTCGGCTGCGCCCGCGAAAACAGCGATGGCCAGGGCATTTGAAACACCACAGGACTTGAGGAGAATAAACACAAAGATGGCCATGAGAGCAGAGGTGATAACCTGACCCCGGATATAACCGCCTACGATGGTTTCCAGATTCAGCATTATGCGGGAAAGCCGGATATGATGAGTCCTGGGAACAAGCAAAAAGAGGCCTCCGCGCAAGCGATCACGGTCGATCATAATATAGAGCGCGAGGAATAAGGAACTCAATATATAGGCAAAAATCGCGATAACTTTGGTGGAATACTCGTAGGCATTTGAAGCAGCCATTCTGACAAGATCACCGGAGTGTACCTTGCGCAGCAGTTCTGCCAGCGGGCTGGTCAGGTGGGATTCTGCCAGCCATTTCACCAACTGAGCCCGCAGGACCGGCTCCTGTTCCAGAAGGCTGGACGCCTGGGTTATGAGTGGTGGAATCGTCATGGTGACGATCAGGACAGTGACTACCATGAGTGCGGCAAATACTATGGCAATGGCCAATCCCCGGCGCAAGCGCCGCTCCTCAAGCCACCTGACTGCGGGGCCTATGGTGCCGGCGATAATGAGGGCCGCCACGAGTACCAGAACAACCGGCAGAAGCCGGTTCAGCACCCATAGGCCGGCGATGATCAGCAGCAAAACTATGATAGTGCCGGAAGAGAACTCGATGCGAATCACGCCGGTCCGGTCATCGCTTGCAGGAACTGTTGTGGATATCTGATTTGCCATTCATGTTACCTTTCTGATTACTATTCCATCCACCTGATTCCATTTCAAAGATCTGTTCAGCGCTTACCTGTTCCGACGACCTCCTTTTCAAAGCTGGGCAGAATGGCCTTGAAAAAGGCGTTCCTGAAAAGTTCGACAACGATCTGCCAGGTGCTTGTTTCCGGTTTACTCGCCGGCCCACTGATATCCACCTTGGTGGCAACCTCCTGATGCTTTCTGTTTTCAAGGAGTGTGGCAACCCCGCCAATCACAATTTCGCGCATTTGATGGATAGTGCCTCGCTCCTTATCCTTGCGGCCGTCATACACTTTCATATCCTTGAAGAACGGCTTGATATAGCCGGTAATTTTATCATCTTTGACGTGCAGCTCGGTGACCATTGAGAAGATCCCGGCAGACACATCAAAATCCCCGTAGGAGCGAAGCACATCGTTCATCGCCGTCAACTGGGATTCCTCGATTTTGATGTAGAGATCGAAATCAGGTCCTGCCTTCTCCGGTCGGAAATTAGCGGTTGCCGTGGTGCTGCCGCTTCCCATGAATTTCGCCTTCAGGCGTACCTGTGCAGTGCCCTGGGACAACTGATTGGAAAAGTTGCTCATATGTAAATCCGTATCGGCCAGGAACACACGATACGGTTTGCTCGCTGCCTTGTTAACCATACCCAGGGTGCACCCGGTCAAGCTCATCTGATCGGCTTTTATCAAAAGCCCCGGTTTGTTACTCAGTTTCCTGGCGGTTTTTTCCACTACGGCCACGCGTTTCTTTTCAGCACCAGCGGTTTGTTGAGAATGGAAGTAATCCAACTTCATGCCCTGAATATCCAGAATTTCCAGGTGGGCAACCTTCACCTGAGGAGAATATTCAGCCTTGCCGGAAGCCCGGAGCGTTCCGCCATGTATGGAGAGATTTGACCGGGCAATAACCGTATTGAAATAATCCATCGGCACACTTTCCAGCTTTATGTGCCCCTTTATTCCTGGAAACGGCTCGGCGAGGAAGTTTGCATCACCATCGATACGGCCTTTCCCGGTGTCGAAGATATCCGTATCAACATGGAACGAGGAGGGATAAATCTGGTCCGGCGAGTTAACATTGCGGATATTGGATGCCCGTAGGTTGAGATGGCTCAGGACAAGAGGTCTTTTAGGGTCCTGGTCGATATAGACGATGTTGGCATCTTTGATTTTCAAAGAGTTTATTTTGAGCGGGTAGATGTCCTCCACTGCCTTTTGCCAACCGCGCTCCTTGAGCGGGATCGTGCTGGCCGCCTCGCTGCGCAGCTGGTGCAGGTTGATGTTGATTCTCGGCTTGTCCAGCATGAATTCAGCGACAAGCTTCCCCGAGAGGGCCGTGCGCCAATGGACGCTGGCCTTGATTACCGGAAAATTGACAACAGGAAGGTCTGGATGAGCCTGCTGGGAGATGGTCAGTCCCTTCAGGGTCAGTGAGAGGCCAATCGGTTGGACATGTAATCCCGCAAGCCGAACCGTATAACCTTTCAGGTCATGGTTCAGCTTCTTTTCCATGGAGCTGCGAAGCGGTTCATCAAATATATATGAGGCGCCGAATAGAACAATTACTAATGAAGCTGTTATGCCGATGCTCCAGCGAAGCGCCTTGGAATCCTTTAGTCTGTTGATCAATGGTAAATTTTCTTTGCTTTCCGTCATGTGTTTTTTCTCCACGCAGAAAGCGCGACAATGCTCATCTTCTGCTGTGCTCTGTTATATATGGCCAGTATGTTATGAATCAGCGGTCTTGATTAGGTCACTGTTCATAACGGGAAATAGTATTTTTCACTGGAGGGTTTCTTTTCGATGAAGTTCACCAACTCATCATTAAATTTCTTACTCTCCTCATAAAACAGCGCATGTCCGCTGTTCTCAAAGCGAATCAGCTTTGCCCCCTTAATCCCGCCTGCAACGGCTTCTGCACCGAACGCCATGGCCTTGGCGCTGTCAGGCGTCGGTTCAACCGGCGCTGTCATTGCGTCAGTAAGTTTAAACGGACAAATCTTGTCATGCACGCCATGAAAAAGTACTGTTGGGACATTTACGGATTGCATGTCTTCACGCAGATCAGAGTCCCGGAGAGCTACAAGACAGGCAGCTGTTGCATGAGGTGACGCCTCCATACCCAGAGAATGGAACCAGTTCAAAAGCTGGGGACAGAGCGCACTGCTGTCTTTGAAAAAAATATTGCCGAAATCAGCATTAAGTTTGGCTCTATCGGAATAGCATAACTCAATAAGGCTATCCACGGCGCCCGGTTCAATTCCGAAGGGAAACTCTACTGTCGAGGTAAAACGGGGCGCTGCTGCGCCACAGAGCACCAGATTGTCAATTCGGTCTCCCTGGTGCAGCGCCATATAACGAAGGGCAATGGCGCCACCCATGGAAAAACCTACCAGTGTGACATTACTGAGGTCCAGGGAATGAAGCACCGATTGCAGGTCATCGGCAAAAACATCATAGGAATACTCTCCCCACGGCTTTGAAGATTTACCGAAACCGCGCATGCTGATCCCTATACAGCGGTAGCCGAGCTGAGGCAGCCGATTAAACTGGTACTCGAACATTTCATGACCAAATGGCCAACCCGGGATAAAGACGATGGTCTTACCCACACCCCAATCGCGAATATTCAGAAAAATATTATGATCAATTTCAACATATTCGCTGCTGTTCATGTTTATGCTCATGGTCATATCTTCCTCCCATTCATTCTTTACTGTTTGTTTATTTAGATTGATTCGTTTGCTTACAGAACAAATCGCAACTAACGTGCCAGAGAGGTACTGCGTAAGCAGAGACGGCAATAGTCTGATTGTACAGGTGAAATGAAATTTTGCGCGCCTGCGGTAAAATACAAATTGTCGGCGGCTTCTGTCATATTTGGCATAACCGCCATATTTGATGGTCCGCGTTGCATTAAAACAATTGCCGGCAATATCTCCAAATCAACTAAGGTTCTGTATTCGCTCTACTTGCTTTCTTTGGCACTGTTAATGCTGTTCCCGTACGCGCACCATAAACTGACCGGTTTGAAGGAGGATGTTATTGATGTTCCATTGGCTCCGTGATCATTCCCGCGCCGAAGCGCGAGACCGCCTGTTCCCGCCCGAGTGGGAGGCCTTTGTGGAAGCAAACATGGCACACTACAACGTACTTGACGATGCCGAACGCACCGAGTTGCGGGCAATGATGCAGGTATTTCTGGAGGAAAAGAACTGGGAAGGATGCGGCGGTCTGGAGCTCACCGACGAAATCCGTGTCACCATCGCCGCCCAGGCCTGTCTGCTGCAGCTGGGACTTCCACACGACTACTATCGCAACGTAGAGTCGATTCTCGTCTATCCCTCCACTGTAGTAACACCTGAACACCGTACTGGTGTTTTCGAGAACGTGGAGGGGCCTGTGGAGTCCTCCACCCCCATACTCGGCCAGGCATTTGCCCAAGGCCCTGTGATCCTTGTTTGGGACGCTGTCTTGCACGGAGCACGCCATCCCGAACAGGGACATAATGTGGTCTACCACGAGTTTGCCCACAAACTCGACATGCTCGACGGCACAGCAGATGGCACACCGCCGCTCGCCGACAGCGATCAGCTTGCCCAATGGGTGGCTGTCTGTTCCAAAGAATTTCAGCGGCTGCGCGACCTAGCCGAGAAGGGGCACAAAACTTTTCTCGACGCCTATGGCACAAAGAACGAAGCAGAGTTCTTCGCCGTGGCCACCGAGGAATTCTTCGACCGTCCCCATGCCCTGCTGGAACACGCCCCGGACCTTTACAAGGTTCTCGGCGACTACTACCGCCAGGATCCTGCAAACCGGGTTGATCGCAACAATCAGAATTCCCGTGTACATGACGCACCGGTATGATAGAACATTAAGTGCTTGACTGCCGATGAAATCCAGGTGTGTTGCATAGGTTTTTCCTCTGGAGTGCTCTGACTCAAGTTAATCGAAATCCGGAGGATGGTGACACATTCATGAAAATTACCTTCGCACCCTTATTAATACTGGCCTTGCTCTTTGCCGGATGTGCCGCAAAAGCGCTGCCGCCGGTTGCGTTCAAGATTCCCTCCAGGACCATTGATTACCAGAAGGAGGTAAAACCGCTTCTCGACAAACGCTGCACGG
>Ga0209212_1004059_pt1 | contig 18539 bp, 10 predicted proteins | sample RifGroC2_FD_183996 | JGI IMG/M metagenome (GOLD analysis project Ga0209212, IMG submission 183996) | Groundwater microbial communities from Rifle, Colorado, USA - Groundwater C2 (SPAdes) (version 2) | ecosystem: Environmental > Aquatic > Deep subsurface > Groundwater | place: Rifle, Colorado...
TTTTATTCTCGGAACTCTTTATTTGCAGCAGAAATTATTTATATGCATTCTTCGGAGGGGTTGCGGTTGCGTTTAATATACTGGCAGGCCATCCTCAATACTTTTTTTACACCGCCATTGCTGTGGTTGCATATTTTATCATACGCATTATCCAGGAGTTCGGAGAACACAGGAATTGGAAATATGTCGGTTATCACGCATCAGGCATATTCATTATATACACAATAGGCGTCTTACTTACAGCTATTCAATTATTGCCGGCATTCGAAATGATTAAACACTCTACCCGACAAACGCTTTCATACGAATGGGTAGGTCAGTTCTCCTTCGCACCAGAAAATTTTATCACCCTTTTCATTCCAGAATTCTTCGGGGATTCTCTAAAAACCCCGTACTGGGGGCGATACTACCTCTGGGAGATGTCCCTGTATGTCGGTATCCTTCCCTTGATGTTATGCGCACTTGCCTCATTTTATAATAGAAATACATTCACAAAGACATTTCTTATTATGGCGTTAATCACCGCGGTCCTCGCGCTGGGCAAATTTACTCCGCTCTTTAAAATCCTTTATGTCATTGCGCCTGGATTTAACATGTTTAGGGGGAACTCTAAATTTATATTTATTATTGCCTTCTCCCTTTCGGTACTTTCAGGGTTTGGGGCAGAATACCTGCGAAATAATATTCTTACCAAAAAAAAGGTTTCTACTTTCTTTTATATTACCGGTGGCATTGTTGCTGTGATAAGCGTGTTTCTTTTAATCTTCTTTTTATTCGGGGCAGGGTATGGAACGTGGCATGGTATCATAAACAAAATTTATTTACTGGGCGACCGATACACCACATTGCCCAATTTGAAAGACCCTGAGTTTTTACGTGCAACCTTTGCGGTCGCAACAAAGAGCGCTGTAAAATTCATTATCCTCATGATATTAAGCTTGCTTGTCATAGGCTTATGGATAAACGGCAGGTTAAAAAGGCAGATTATAATCCCCATCACTCTGGCCCTGATATTCGGAGACCTCTGGTTTTTTGGGAACCAATATATGGTAACCTTTGATTCCAGACAATGTTTTTGGGATAACGAAGTGACAAGCATCATGAAAGACAATCCTGCGACGTCTCGCATCACGACCGTCGGTCATTTCGAGTTAAACCAGGGTATGGCGCATGACATTTCTAATATCGGGGGATACGATGCAAACGTCATTAAAGAATACAATGAATTTATAAACCTTTCGGACGGTAAACCCTTAGACACACCAAACATTGTTATGGAGGTCAGGCAAATTTCGAAGCTGACCAATCTGCTTAATTTAAAATACTTACTCCTTCCCGCTAATGTAAGGATAGAACACCCAACTATCAAACCGGTCTTTCATAATTCGAAATATGCCCTTTTTGATAATACACAGGCAATACCGCGCGCCTTTATCGTCCATGAGGCAAAAACTCTGCGAGGGAGGGATGCCACATTTAAAGAACTCGCCAGCAGTGAATTTAATCCGTTAAAATATGTAATCCTGGAAGAACCATCCAGTCTTACAAGGAATATAAGCAGCGAAAATTATCAGCAAGAACCCAACCCGACAATCATTGAATATTCACCAAATAGAGTTACAATAAAGGCAACTTTATTTGAGGATGGGTATCTTGTCTTAGGAGATACATTTTATCCAGGCTGGAATGCATATGTAAATGGGAAGAAGAGCAAGATTTTGAAAACCAATTATATCATGCGATCTGTCTTCCTTGAAAAGGGAGAACATGTTGTGGAGTTTGTTTACGAACCGAAATCCTTTACCATTGGAATGATTATCACCCTGACCAGTATAATAATTCTGATCCCTTTATCTATATACTTTAAGATTCAAAGACGTTGAACAAGAAGATTCGCTTACTATTATTCGCACTCATCACGGTATTGCCCTTATTAATTTACCTGAATTCCCTGGGAAATACCTTTGTTTATGATGATTACCTTACCATAACCAACAATTATTTCATTCGGGAGTGGAGGTACCTTTCTGCATTTTTTAGTCAGAAATACTTTTCAATTTCTAACGAACTGACTTACCGGCCTGTTGTTACCCTATCCTATTTTGTGGATTATGCCGTCTGGCAATTACGACCGTGTGGTTACCATCTTACCAATTTAATAATCCATACCCTCAATGTCTATCTGGTCTATTTTACAGCATATCACCTTTTTAAGAATCGTATAACGGCATTCATTTCCTGTCTGCTTTTTTCAATACACCCCATTTTTTCAGAGGCAGTAAATGCCGTTAGCTACCGGGAAGACCTTTTGTCCGCCTCTTTTCTGCTTGTAGCCTTTATCCTGTTTGTTAAGTACCGCCAAAATCCGACCGGAAGGTCTTTCATTATCCGGCAACCGCTTTCGTTACTTGCGTATCTTTTAGCCATGGTGTCGAAAGAAACTGCAATAGTGCTTCCCTTGTTGATGCTTTCTTACGAGTTCATCTTTAAAAGAGACCCTATTCCAAACCACCAGCATTTAACAAGACGCCTTATAACAAATTATGCAGGATACATTGCCGTTGGCGGTTTTTATCTGTTTTTACGATTCTATTTGATCCATAATCCCGGGGAATCGGTTGAGTACCCCGGCAACAGCATCTTTGTAAATTTTATCATGATGACAAAGGTAATTGGTTATTATCTAAAGCTGTTGTTTATTCCTGCCCCACTCAATGCCGATTACGTTGTGCCCCTTACCTATTCTCCTGCTGATGGCGCTTTTATTGTAAGCGCTATATTATTGATAATTACGGCTGTTCTTTTAGTTAAAAAATGCCGCCTTTCAAGGGTATGGATTTTTTCAACCATCTGGTTTTTTGTTACACTTCTCCCTGTATTAAATATTATCCCGATAAATAATATCATGGCAGAACGGTATCTCTATATTCCAGGTATAGGATTCACGATGCTATTTGGTTCGATATTAACCCATAGAATTTCAGAGCATGGCATATATAAACTATTTCGTATAGGATTGATTGCTATAGTTTTCCCCTTATTTATATGGAGTACGGTGAGCAGGAACAGGGTATGGTTAAACGAATTTACCTTTAGCACAGAAACCATACGCCGTTCACCGGCGAGTTTCAGGGTTTATAACGACTTAGGTTTCTTTTGTTATCTCAATGGTTCAATTGATGCGGCTATTCAGGCATTTAAAGATTCCATTAGAATACGGTATGATCAGCCCAAGGCGCATTGCAATCTGGGCGCTGCATATTCCTTGAAAGGTCTCAGCGATGAGGCAATAGAAGAACTCAAGGTTGCAATCCAATTAAGAAATCAGTACCCTGAGGCACATAACAATCTGGGTATCCTTTACAAAAGAAAAGGCATGCTCAATGAAGCAGTTAATGAGTATATAGAAGCGTTAAAGTTTAATCCCTACTATGCAGACGCACACAACAACCTGGGAAGCGCCTTAATTGATCAGGGAAGGTTGGACGAGGCGCTTTCTGAAATAGAAAAGGCCGTAAAAATACGAAGGAATTTTGCCCTTGCTCATTATAATATAGCTGTGGTTTATTTTAAAAAGAACCTAATAAATGAGGCCTACAACAAACTCCTGGAGGCTTGTCAATTAGATCCAACAAATGCCGACGTCCACATCAGTCTGGGCGTTGTATATCTGGACCATTTTCATGATAAGGAAAAGGCATTGATCCACATTAAAGAGGCATTGCGACTCAACCCCAAGCACAAACAAGCAGAAGAAATGAAGAAAACCGTCAATAAGCTGACATCTCCAGAGAACAGCCCTTAAGTGTTCTGGTATTTCATTTCACAAATTCGTTATATTAGCTCGGATGGTCCTTCTAATCCCATCCGAGCCGATATGAAGTTAAGACTTCATCTTACCGTGTGGAAATGAATCTTTTTCAGCTTTCTCAACTCGATTTTAACATCTGTTTTTTCTTCACCTTCTCCAAGTTTTGCCTTTTGTTTTGCCTTTTTGTAACCATTTTTCTTAGCGGTAATAACATACGTATCCGCCTTTAAATCCGTAAATTCAAAGGAGCCATCCGTACCAGACAGTGTAGTGCTGGAATACTTTGTTTTTACTCCTTTGAGTGTTAGCTTTACGGATTCAACTGCAGTTCCCTGTATATTCACAACACTGCCGGAGATTTTTCCAACCGTTGCAGGTGTTGGTGAAGGTGTGGGCAAGGGCGATAATGTTGGAGTTACGGTAGGCGTGGGTGTAACAGATGATGTTGGCAAGTAAGAAAACAACCCCATTGCTGTGCCAACCATCAGATCATCGAATTTTAATACCATAACCCTTTCATGGGTATTAACACAAGAAGAACCAAATACAGACCAAGCAACCCCTCCATCGGTAGTTTCGTAGATACAGTTACTTACGGCTACATAAGCGGTATCGGGGTTGTTTGGATCGAGGGTAACTGATGTGAAATTGGTATTCGTTGAACCAATTGCCGATGTCAGCGACGTCCAGTTCCAGCTTGAAAAACCCGATGATGTGGGAATGTAGAGTGTCCCTTTGTACACACCTTCGGTGCTTGCAACATAGACCGTCATAGTGCTCCCGACTGTTGTCCCCGCAATGCTTTTGACAATTTCATTATCAAGAGACAGACCCGTGCTGGGTGACCACCAATTCCCTGCGGCGGTGATAGAAGTCCTTGCCCTGAGTCCTGTTTCAGAACTCGACTCATTTCCAACACCAGCCCAGGTTGTTAAGTCAGTAACCCAGAGGGTATTTACCGGAACTCCACTTATTGACGTATCTTCCGTCCAGGTGCTTCCGGCATTATCACTATAGTATACGCCGCCATCTGCACCAGTTTCCCAGTTGTAACCGGAGAGATACATTCTGCTCGGTGTGGAAGGCACAAATTTAATAGAGGTTATTTTGGAATGGTCAGGGCGGGTAGAACCAAATACGCTGGGATAATCTTCAGCCTGGAACACCTTTGTCCATGCTGGCGAAGTTGATGTCCCTGTTGTTGTTTTATAAACCCTTCCTGCTGTATTCCCCACCAAAACAATGGTAGGATCTGCAGGATGGATAGCCACTCCGCTTACTGCCGGTCCATCAGATTCTGGGAAAATCGGAAAATTCCAATCTGAAGGATCATCGGTCGTCGTCGGATCGGTAGGGTCATAGTTGTTTGCCCTGCCAGCGCCATTTTCTGTCCCAACCCAGAGTTCTTTATGAGTGGAAGAGTATTCATAAAAATCCATATCAAACAGCATAACTCCTTCCATTCCGTCGCTATTTCCTATTTCAGAGCCAACCGTCCAGGAACCAGAGGCATAAGTCATTTGCCCAAACCCCCAATCTGTTCCCACGTATATAATTGTGGAATCAATGGGGTCTATCTCTAATGTCACGTCATTTACATGTGTTTCTATCGTATTAGAACCAACGGTTGAAGAAAGATTCGGGGCGTGAGACCATGTCGTAGAAGTGCCGTCAAGCACCGATGCGCTGATAAAGACCCTGTTATTATTGAATTTAATATATTGCGGATAGCCACCCGGAAAATTACTGGCGCCGGTACTATTATAATCCCATGATGAACTCCACGTTGTTCCTCCATCAATAGATTTATAAACCTGCGGATTTGCTGAACTACCGGCGAGGAAAATAGTATTCATATCAGTTGGATCAACTCCGACAAGGTTGATATCTACCGACCCGGTCCCGGATGCGGTGCTCGACGGGAGTGTAAGAGCGGTAATTGAAGGACCGCTACTTATAACCAGCTTGTAAACTGTCGCAGTGCCTCCGGATTTAGTAACCACAAAGATATTATCCGCATCAAACACAGATATGGAGGTAATTTCGGTGGAAGTTCCAAAAGAATACAGAAGGTTGAATGTATTGCTCACCCCGCCTGTATTCCTGTAAATATTTCCGTCAAAGGTTGCAACGTACATTCCGGAACTGTGTCCCAGCAAAATACCGGGTAATACCCCAGGAGCATCGTGCGGGAGGGAGACAGAGGAAATGCTTACCCAACTACCCGAGGCTCCACCGCTGTCGCTTCCGTACATTCCGTCATTAATTATCGCATAGACATCGTCTTCGTAACCAGATGCAAGATTTACTTCTATTTGTGACGCCTCTCCTGGAATAGCCGGATACGTTACTGCATCCCATGACGAAGAGCTGCCGGAAGTCCATTTGTATATGCCCTTAGGGCTCTCTATGGCAACGAGTATCTCCGTTGTGCCACTATTATTATAAGCCGTAATATCCATGTCCCTGGCGCCATATATCCCCAAATTTGTCTTTTGTAATGGTATTGTCGCAGGATATACCTTTTCATTCAAAAAGCACATCTGCAAAATGACTAATAACAAAAAACCCGGAAATCCAATTTTAAGCTTCATACATTCCCTCCTAAAAATTTCGTTCATTTACAGCGGATTTTCATTATAATCAATGCGGCGTTAAAATAACACTAACAGAGTACGCCGTCAAATCAAAAATTTTATTGCATTTTCATTTTGAAGATGCAAAGTGACAAAAAAAGCCCTGTTTTAGAAATTTCTAACCATGAACAAATATCTCAGCGGCATAGTCCCTTATATTATTCTGTCGGTAATATCCGCTATTGTTTTTTGTAATACGTTGGATAATACCTTTGTTTACGACGATTCTGTAACTATCGTCAAGAATAACCTTATTAAAAGCTGGAAGAATTTTCATACCCTCTTCTCATTTAATTACTTCATACTCTCCGGGGAGCTGAGTTATCGTCCGCTTGTCACATTATCGTATTTTATTGACTATTCACTCTGGGGAGCAAATCCCGGAGGTTTTCACCTCACCAATCTCCTTCTTCAAACGGCAAATACCTTACTATTCTATCTTTTTCTTAAACGAGTCACAAAATCAAACACGCTAGCCTGTTTCTCAACATTATTATTTACCGCCCATCCAATTCTCACCGAAACGGTAAACTCTATAAGCTATCGCGAGGATCTCCTCACCGCACTCTTTTTCTTAATTGCCTTTATCTTGTACCTAAAAATTAACAAACCATTTTTTAATAAAAGTAAATTCTTACTATATTACCTGGGCTCTTTATTCTCGTATCTCTTGGCTCTCTTCTCAAAAGAGATGGCGATTACATTCCCCATCCTGTTGATTTTATTCGATATTTTCTATTTGCCGTCGGGTAAACCACTACAAGCGTTTATAAAAAAATTAAAAAGCGTTTATATCGGATACTTTTCAGTCGCCGCCTTTTATCTATTTATTCAGTTCGTGGTATTTCGACATGTATACATCAAGTTAGATCAAACCAGGCAAAGTTTATTTGTCATGATTAAAGTCCTTGCATCGTACCTAAAGCTCTTGTTTCTTCCCTTCAATCTCAATGCAGACTATGTGGTTCCACCCATAACCGCAGGTATCATCTCTTTTATAATTTCCGTACTTTTAGTAACGACGGTAATCATTATTACCATTCGTCTGTGCAAAAATAACAAACAGTACTGGTTCTTTATTTCGTGGTTTTTCATTACACTTCTGCCAGTGTCGAATATCATTCCTATAGGAAATATTATGGCAGAGCGATACCTCTATATCCCTATTATGGGATTCTCTGGAATTATCGGCATTTTGGTTCAAAAATTTAACTTAAAAAACCCCTTAGTAGCGATATGTTTTACAATTGTTATTTTTATCTTAGGTGTTATGTGTATTAATCGGAATGGGATATGGCGTGACGAACTCGCTTTGTGGTATTCAACCGCTATTCGCGAACCTGACAGCGCTCGGGCACATCATAATATTGGGGTAGTACATAGCGCTAATGGCTACTATGAGTATGCCGAGTCAGAATACAAAAAGACACTGGAAATCAACCCCAAAGATATAGAAGCGCATTATAATCTTGGAAATGCTTACGAAAGGAAAGGCATATTGGATAATGCAATCAAAGAATATCAAGAAGTAATACGGTACAATCCTTATTATGCAGATGCCTATAATAATTTGGGTAGCATATACAAAAAGAGACTTTTTTTGGATGAGGCTGCTGAACTATATAAAAAGGCAATACGGTGTAATCCTTTCAACCCAAATTACTACAATAATCTTGGACTTGTTTATCATGAAGAAAAACTATACAAAGAAGCCGTTACTGAATTTACAAGGTCATTAAAAATAAATTCAGAAACGTCAACTACACACAACCACCTGGGAAATACTTACAAGGAAATGGGTAATATTAAGGACGCCCTGTCTGAATACAAAACAGCAATTGAGCTAGACCCTGGTTCCGCCGATAGCCATAATAACATGGGAATTGTTTATACAAATACCGGACAACTTGAAGAGGCTGTTAAAGAATTTGAAACGGCAATTCGACTTGACCCGAAACTTGCAAATGCACACAACAACCTCGGTATTGCTTACGCAAAAAAGGGAGACCCTGATAAAGCCATTGACGAACTGAACAATGCGGTGTCACTTGGATTCGACAACGCGGATGCTCACAATAATTTGGCAGGGGTGTATCTCACTAAAGGGTTAACGGATAATGCAATAGTAGAACTGAAACTGGCCTTAAAATTTAATCCCAAAGATAGCAATGCCCACTGTAACTTAGGAAATGCTTATATTTCAAAAAACCTTGGGGATGAAGCCATTTCCGAGTTCAAAGAGGCCATTGCCTGTAATCCTGCAGATGGGGAGATATATTACTACCTTGGAAATGCATTTTATAGAAAAGGACGATATAGTGAAGCTGCGGATGCCTTTAATCAATCAGTTCGCTATCGTCCCAAGAATCCATTAGCCCATAAGATGCTTGGTGTTATTTATGCAAATTACCTGAATAATCATTCCAAGTCATTGTTCCATCTGAACGAAACGCTAAGATTAGACCCACAACAACCGATGGGGAAAGAAATATCCGAAGCTATAGGCAAATTAAAAGCAACTGATAAGTTACCGTGAATTATAATGTTATAAACAATCTATCAATTTATTTATTGACAATACGGTATTAAAAATTATAATGTGTATACGATAAAGGCAAACCTCGAGTGATCGGGGGGCGCAAAGTAACAGGGTCTTTAAATATGCTGATACGCACATATGTGCTTGAAGCAATCAAACAGGGAAGTTGTAAAGATAGCCTTACTGCCGAAGGTATGTTTGAATAGACTATTTTCGCTCTAAGGCTTTTTTTGTTTGTTGAGGATTAACTACTTAGAATAGTATTGCCTTGGCAACTGAAGGTTGACTTCCCATTTACACGCATAAGAATATACAAATAAAAGGTGGTAATCTATTCCCCTCTACTTTAGAAATCGGGAATAATCCTCTCAGCTTGCCGACTTCATCAATAAGCCTTCATTAACAGGCATTTGTACTTTTTTACTAATACCAAATTTCTTGATTAGCCTAGATATACAGTAACACAAAACGGGAAATAGAAAGCGTCAAAGTATATTATCGGCAGAAAGCAAAAATTCTTTAGTAAAATTTTGCAAAAAATCACGTTTAAAGCTGCATCCGACGAAAGAGATATATTTTAGGAGGTACGCAAATGTTTTTTATCAAACAACATATGAATAAACATGAAGGAATTATTCGATGCCTTTCGTTATCCATGATTGTAATTGCATCAGGCCTATTTATTTCCATACCATTTTTAAAGAGCGCTAAGATTGAAAAACTTAATAGGCTTGAAAGCGCTTCTTGTATGCCAAAGTTAGATCACCTTTGCCGTGCTGACGTAAAAGAAAGACCTTGGGAATATATTGTTATTCATCACAGTGCTACCCCAAAGGGCAATGCCGCTCGATTTGATCAGTACCATAAGAAAAAGAAGGGGTGGGAATACGGCCTAGCTTATCATTTTGTCATTGGAAACGGTTCTTTTTCAGGAGATGGTGAAATTGAGGTTGGAAGTCGATGGAAGAAACAAATTCATGGGGCCCATACGGCAAATATGAATTGCAATCGCGTAGCGATTGGAATTTGTTTGGTAGGTGACTTTGAAAATGGAGGAGCTCCAAAGGAAAACCAATTTGAATCATTGGTCAGCCTTGTTCAATATCTTTCCAGAAAATACAATATTCCTTCATCTAATATAATAGAACATAAACACGTACACCAGAAGGCAACTGCTTGCCCAGGGAAAAATTTTCCATTCGCAGAACTTAAGACGCGACTTCTGCAAATTGCTTCAAAATCGAGCAATCACAAAGAATTATAGCAGCGTCTTGCTTGCATTATTTTGTTTGCGCCTTTAAGAGTTCCGCCTTTACATCTTCGATGGATAAGCCATAAGGTCTTCCATGCTCTTGCAATTTTCTATCGTATTTATAATTTCGAGCAGCCACAAAGCCTAACCCACCTCCCTGAAAATATTCATAAACCATAATGGCCTGTTCTTCGGTATCTATCAGGTAAAGGGGCTGTCTATTACCCTGTCGTTCTCCTACCAATCCAAAGACGTGTCGTGCATTTCCGTCTCCTTGTGCAATAACGTAATTTGCTGAATTCTTAAAAATAAGTATGGCGAGTAACAAAGAAATGACAATGAGTAAGATTGTATTCGTGCTATATATTTTACGCATGGTAATTCCCCCTTGATTGATAAAATACATATCTATATTCAGCAGCAAAGCTATACTACTTCTTGTTATTATTTGAGTCTGTTACATTAAAATTATTATTTGACAAACTGAAAAAATTTGCTTCTTGCTCTTCTTTAATGATAATTGTGGGTTTTAAAAGGATAACAAGATTTGATTTTTTGTTTTTCTTCTGATCCAGAGAAAACAACCTCTTTAATACTGGTATTTTAGAGAGTATCGGAATGCCGTTTGTCAAGTTAGATTTGTTGATAGAACCCAACCCCCCTATCATAAGCGTACCTTTATCTGGCACACAAACTGTGACAGATACTTGCGAAACATTTACCTTGGGTAATTGGACTGTTTGTTCCGGAGGAACATTGATAGAAGATCCAGCGCCACCTCCGCCCACTGTAACATCTGTGGATAATCCACTAAATGTAAAAGAAGTGATCTCTTCGACTTGAAATACAGAAGGGGTTACTTCCAGATAGATGTACTTTCTGTCCGCGCTCACAATAGGTCTTACATCAAAGGTAGTACCCTCCGGTATAGTACCAATAACAGGGGTTACAACACCCTCAGAAACAGACGTACTCTGAACATAGTTTATAGTTTTAACGACGGCAATATTCCCGCGCTGGGTATTGGATAACGTTATTCGCGGCGATGTGAGAATCTCAGAATCTTTACTTTCCTGGACAGCCCTTAAGAATCCTTTTAGCATAGAGTTGTTTAAAATGGAATAATTGAGTTCGAGTCCTTTGCCAGATAAAGTTTCACTAAGTATTTCACCTGCTCCAGCGCCAGTATTTACTGACGTATTTTTGCTAAAAAATTTACTAATATTGCTCCCGATTTCCTCCAGAAATTTATCTGTAACTTCAATAAAACGGGCTTCGATGCTCACCTGGAGGTTTTGTGAAGACCTTAAAGAAGCCAACAGATCTTCAATTTGCTTATGAACATATTTGCTATTGACTGCCACTAAATCGCCTGGTTGCCCCGTCCTTGCAATAATACTTCCTTCACCTTGTCCGGGAATATTAATACTTCGTTGACCTCCTGTTGCAGAAGCCCCGATAACACTGGTATGGTGTGACCATGATGACGGCTCAACGGTGGTAACAATTAATTCAATCAAGTCTAATACCCGTTCAGAAGCATCTTTTGTTTTTACTGTCTCTGCTCCTTTACTCAAGCCCATTTGAGATGTAGCAGCAGCGGTAATATCAAATTTTAGGGGTTCTTTATCATCCAGATTGATTAATATATCCCTCACATCATAAACCCGCATCTCCATTTTTTGTTTATAAATGTGAATGATATCCTCCTCAATCACATATTCATGCCCTTTAGGCAGGATATATTTTAAGGCGGTTCTTAATGGCACGTCCTTAAGCTTTAATGTAACCGGCGCATTCCCCGCTTCTGAATCGATGATCATGTTAATATTTGTTTTTTCCCTTACAAAAATGACAATGTCTCTTAAGGATGTATCTAAAAATTCAAATGAAATGATCGTATTCAGGGCATCTTCAATAACTTTTGGAAATGGTCCCTCTGAGGGATTTGGAATTAGCCGAAGTTGTTCTGTTTTTATTTTATTTTCTTCTATAATTTTATCTAACTCTGGAAGCGTACGTTTTGTGATATCCGCCCACTGTTCTTTTGCAGGAAATCTTAAAGTGTCCTGGTATGGAATGGATGATTCTTTGAGGTATTCGTGGCTTTTTAATTTCTCCTGTACATGAATGGTTTTTAGATTCTCAGTAGTATGTTTGTGTTTTATGCCGTTTACCTTTTCTTTAATATATAACCCCTCTTTGTTAGCAGGATCCATTGTAAGAATTAAATCCGCAATCTTTGCGGCATCGTTATATCGTTCCTCTTGGATAGCGGTATGTGCGCACTGGAGTAACTGAAATATATCTTCGGGATATGCGGCTTTTGCTTCTGTTTCTTTGGTTACACCTAACTTGCCTGAAGCTGCAACTGACTTACTTGTTTCATCCAAGAGTTTTCTGGATCGTTTGAGTAACGCCAGAACCTCTTCATTATTTGGTTCTAACAGGATAGCCAGTTCGAGCGCATCAACGGCCTTGGCATAGTCTTTTTGTTCAAAATATATCCTGGCGGTATTAAGATAATAATTATTTGTAGCGGAGAGTTCTGCTTCTGAAGTATCTTTGTTTTGTGACAAAGACTGATACGGAACAAGAAATAATAGGAATAAGCTCAAGATAAAAATTGAGATTAGGGCTGATATGCTTTTCATGTAACCCCCTTTTAAAAGTATAGGCAAAACTTTGCCATAGAAAACTACTGAACATCAAAGATTTCACATAATTACTGACATTAAATTAAAATGATGTCTCTTAGTTAGTTGATGAGGCATTCGTTAATGGACAAGTAGTAACAGTATCAGATCCTACCTTTACCAATTCTCCTATCCACAAATGGTAAGATTCCCCTTTCTTATCCTCAAATATAATCTTTGAAGCCGAAATCATGTGCGTTTCTTCAGTAAAGGAACTTCCCAAAAATTCACCCTTTTCGTTCTGTACAACTGTAGTTTTCTTAATAACAAGTGGTTTTTGTGCTTGAGGAACAATTTCTATCAATTTACAATAGGTATCAAAATCCACACTTTCCTTACCTATTATTTTCTTTTCACCGATAGTTTCCCCTTTTTCTATAGAGAAGCTCTCTGTCCACCATTTGTCTTTATATAATTTTCTGACCTGAACCAATGCCATATCTGCTGTTCCGCCTTTAAAAACAAATTCCATTTCGCTTGGTGTAATGTCCTCTAAACGCAGCGTGGTTTGTAATGCCGGCTTTTTTATCAAATCTTTTGTCGTGATGTCTGAAACTGTTTTTTCTTTTGTGAATTTACCAAAGATATTAGGTCTGGGTAATAGACTTGCAGAAGGTGGTGATGTTAGACGCAACGCCAATTGTTCATCATTTTTTAGGTCCGTATCTATAATTGGCGGAACACTTGTTTTAATCTTTCTCTCAATTGTGCCCGATAGGAATAATAATTTTGTATCTGTTCTATGTACCCCTATATTCAATATAATGAAAGTATGAACCGCTGTATAAATAAGATAACACATTGCAATGCCGAAGCCCAGTTTTTCAATGTGTTTGAATATAAAATTTTTCATATTCATTTTCAAATTTTAAAATAAAATAGTAATACTTTATGTCTTATAGTCAATAACGTGCACTTCGAGGATAACATCGATAATTGGGTTAGGGAAGCGATTATCAATATCTTTAGGTAAAGAATCTTCATTCTCCATTAACGAACTTGAGCTAAAAATTTTGTCAGTACTCAAAATATTGATACCTTCGATAACAAATGGAATATCCGATTTAAGAATTTCGTGGAATAGGAATTTGATGCGATCCGCCTGTAATTCGACCTTGATGGTAAGAGGTATAACAGTGTAATACTGTGCAAAGGAAGGGTCATATAGAAAAGACGATTCCCGAAAGGTAATCTTTTCAAGTCTCGTTATCCCGGCATTGTTTAAGGCTATGTTGGTGAGCGCTTCTAATATCCAGAACTTTTTTTGTACCGGCAGAATAGTATCCCAGGTCGGAATATCAGAACCCCAGTCATGAAATGGCAAAGCGCCTTCACCGAGTATGATATTATTTGCCTCCAGTTTTGTTAATAATTCGGAAATCCTTTTTACATATTCATTCTTCCAGAGCGCTTCATCCTCAATTTTAACCAAACCTTTTCCCGAATCCTCAACAAAGAAAACAGATTCCAGACGATTATCCTTTTCTTTCAGAAAGGTCTTGCACCTTTCAAGCTCTTTCTCATACAGGTCGACTTCCAGTTTTTTTGATGTAATCCATTTGTCGTTATAAATATTTTTTACTTTTAAGGCATAGTTCTCAAACGGAGTTGTTAAATCCTCAAGGTCTTTGTAAATACTGGCATATCTATTTGAAAGTGGGAAAACAAATACAAAATAGAGAATCAAGAGGAGGAGAAAGGCAAAACCCACGTATATCCAGAAACCCCACATTCCGGAAAAAAGTGCTACGAGGTTTTTCCTGAATTTTGAGAAATTCGATTCTTTACTAATATTCATAAACTACCCTTCCAATACCCCTGTTCAGGATTTCACGGCCGGAGTCACAGTTCCAGGCATTAGCGATTGGGTTTCTGATTGTATTTCGTCCTGCGACTTTACAATCCAGCGTATCTCAAAACTAATACATCCCTCCCCACCATTTTTCCGATCTACTTGACGGCAGGAGCCTGGGACAATTTCCACGTTTTTGAATGCAGGAACTCTCTGGTCAAAGAGAGTTAATTTTTGGATAGGTTTTAAAACGTTTTCTTCTATAAAACCCATACGCGGCTCACTGCTTTCTCCTTTGATTCCCATGAGGAGCAATTTTCTTGAACTACCTGACTTTGTTGGTTCGCCTGTCTTTTTTACCTGGAAAAAGTTTGACTTAGCCGCTTGTTTCTCCATATCTTTTGCTTGAAAGGTATCTGCACTTATCCATGAGGAGTTGATGCTGGTTATAGCCATGTTGCTGGGTATCAAAGATAACAATTTATCTAGCATCTCCATCCAGAAAAATCTGGAAGAATCAATAGAGGAAACAAGATCAAGCACAGATTTGTTTGCTTGTGCAAGGGTTTCGGCGCTTTTATACTTCTTTTCCAATTCCTTTATGTTGAGCAATACATTTTGATGGTAATTGTAGGAATTACGAAGATGATTGATCTGAATATGCAATCCACAGTATTGAGTGACAAGCAACAGCGCTAAGCAACCAAGAGTGGCTATGGCATAAGGCTTTTTCTTTGATATTTCTGCCGCTTTGATTTGCTCCGGAGGTAACAAATTTATGTTTATCCTGCCTAACCCCAAACCCTGAACTGCAAGCCCCAATGCAACGCTTAAATTCGCAAGATTTTCGTTTAAGAAGTCAGGATTAATCTTATCGGATAATTTCAGATTGTTTAAGGTTTTAAGAACTTTTACCTCATACGTAAAATTGTCAGATATAAATTTCACGTTACCTCGGTCTTTAAACCTGTTACCCATCAATAAAATGGTTTTAAAGTGAACGTCTTCTTTGGTCAAAGATCTATAATATTCCATTGATCTCTGAATTTCCTTCACAAGATCGGCATCTACCGTGGGAAGTGTGATACTTCTAAGCCAAAGATGTAAACCATCAACAATAATTATGTCAGTATTTTCAGTTTCTATATTTATGATAATAACCGGACCATCCACCTGCTGGTCAAATAATATGAGATTGGAAATTGCAAGAGGCGAAACCTGTAATGCAGTCAACCTGGGCTTAAGGGATGCTATATTTGACAATATATGGTCAAGTGTCGCTCTTTTTGAGGCAAAAAGCCCTATCTCTATCCCCTCAGCCGCTGGAACTTGCTCCGATAATTGTTGGTAGTCCCATACAATATCTTTGAGATCGAAGGGGATTTGCTGTTTTGCTTCATAACTGACAATATCTTTTAATTGTTTCTTATCCACAGGGGGAACGGTGGTAAACCTTGACAGTACAAATTGACCCGGAATGGATACCAATACATTGTCAGTCTTGGCAATATGATGTTTTGCAAGAAAAATTTGAATAGCTTCTTTAATATGCTGAGATTGAAAGAAATTTATATCAGGTTTAAGGGCAGGATATTCAATGATATCCAAGTCTTCAATCAATAACCCACCTGATGTCTGTATAATCTTCACCGCCTTTAAAGCGTGACCCCCAATATCTAAGCCCCAGGCAGTTTTTGCCCTGTATTGTTTTAATGCTTGTGATAGTTTTTGGGTGTCAAAACCACGTATTTTAGGAGCAATACGCAATTGGCGGAGTTTTATCATACTGTTTCTTTTAATAATGGTTTATTTTGTGTAAACATCTCGATGACCATTTCTGAAAGTCGTGTTGTATCATCTTCTGCATATGCACGAATCCAATGAATATTCGAAAAACTCCTAAACCATGTCATCTGCCTTTTTGCAAATCTCCGTGTTCTCAGTTTAATTACGCCGGTAACCTCTGAAAGTGTATACTTTCCGTTGAAAAAGTCAATGATTTCTTTGTATCCAAGCGCTTGTGAAGCCTGCTTGCTTAATCCCAATGGATTCTTTAGTAAAGTACGCACTTCGTCTATCAGCCCACGCTGAAACATTCGATCTATACGTGATTCTATCCGCTTATATAAAATATCACGGTCGTATTCAATAGCAACTATTATGCAATTATATTTAGGATTTTTGCGGCCAAATTGAGTTTGAAAGGAGGAAATGCTCGCCCCTGTTTTTTTAAACACTTCCAGTGCGCGAATAATCCTTTTTTGGTCATTGTAATGTAACTTATCGGCTGTTTCCGGGTCAACTTCGGCAAGCATTCTATGCAAGCAGTTCGGACCTTGTTCACTAGCTATAGACTTCAGATAGTTGCGATATTCCCAATCCGCAGGTGGACCTTCAAACAAACCGTCCATAATTGCCTTTAAATAGAGGGCCGTACCTCCAACAGCAAGAAACGGTTTGCCTCGTTGATAAATATTATGAACAGTGGTGTCGAAATCTTTCACATACTGTCCCACATTATATTCCTCCCACGGTTCTATAATATCTATTAAATGATGCGGGATTTTGTTTCTTATCTCACGAGGTGGTTTCTCTGTTCCAATGTCCATACCTCGATATACAAGCATGGAATCAGCCGAAACTATTTCTGCATCGATGCTTTCCGAAATTTTTATAGCTATATCCGTTTTGCCGCAGGCCGTTGGACCTGTCAGTATCCAAACTGGAAGAGACATAAGATATGTTTGTTTATAAGAAGTAATGTAAATACTTATCTACTATGTATATATGGAATAATAAAATTAATTATACAAGTTAAATTAAAATAAGCAAAGTAAATGTATTTGTAAAAATCCCTGTTTTAAAGTTTTACTTACTAAAGGTGGCGTACGTTATTCCATCTTTATCTATGGTAAATGTTACAGCCCCTTCCTTATGTGGCTGTAAGGTTATAACATTATAGCTCTGCAAAATATCGATAGTCTTATTGGATACAATGCCATCACTTGAATTAATAAAGGCGTACGTAGGCTGCACGGCGCTAACAAATGCTTCCAGGTTATTTATATGTGAACCATGATGAGGTATCTGAATTATATTTGACCCGATTTCAGAAGGTTTTAACAATATCCACGCTATCCCCTTTTCCTGAATGTCGGCACAAAGAAGTATGGAGCAACCACAGTAATCAACTTTTAAAACACATGAATTATCATTCGTTGCAGTTATATCAGAAGCAAATGAAGGAGGATTCAATATCTTTACCACTGCCGGTTCAAATCCCTTTAAGATTTCACCATAAGAAAGGGCTGCGGCGCTGATGCCTTTATTATCAAGGATTGGGAGTATATTTCCCCCTCTGTGAGACACAAAAAAGTGATGTTGTGAAAAAACGGATTTTATAGAAAATCGTTCAATAAGAGATACCAAACCATTCAAGTGATCTTCGTGCTCATGGGAGAGTATTACAAGGTCAATCTTTTTAATCTGCTGACCCCATAAAAATGGGGCAACAATATATTTTCCAACATCATAGTTCTTCCATGAACCCACGTCATATAAAATATTTTTCCCATTTGGGAATTGAATAAATATGGCGCAGCCGTGTCCCACGTCTAAGCAGGTAACCTGCAAGGGCTTGTTTTGAAATTTGAATATACCTGAAAACACCAGAATATTTGCGCTAATCAGACCGAATAATACAATCCGATTAAGATCAAGCGACAAGTAACTGTAATACAAAAGCAATAGTATAAACAGATAGTACGCAGTGATCCCCGTATCTGATGGACCAATGACATAAAAATATGAATA
>Ga0209212_1004062_pt1 | contig 18521 bp, 17 predicted proteins | sample RifGroC2_FD_183996 | JGI IMG/M metagenome (GOLD analysis project Ga0209212, IMG submission 183996) | Groundwater microbial communities from Rifle, Colorado, USA - Groundwater C2 (SPAdes) (version 2) | ecosystem: Environmental > Aquatic > Deep subsurface > Groundwater | place: Rifle, Colorado...
GTATAACGGCCATTCTTCTATTGCTTTCATTGCCGACCTCTCCGGCTCTGGCTGAGGAAATGCTTTTTAACAGCTCCGCCGCCATAAAAGAGGAGACAACCCGTATTGGCAACGAAGCCCGCGAGTTCCTGAGAACCACCGTTGACACGGAGAAAAACGGTCTGATCGGGACAGTCGTCGTTGCAGGCGCGGCAACCCTGGCGTATGCCTTTGATGACGATATCAGGGACAAGGTGCACTCCCGGAAAAGCTGGGCACTTGACAAAACAGCGGAGATCGGCAGTCTGCTCGGCAATCCTTTTATTCATATAGGCATTGTCGGCGCTGTCTATGGCGGCGGGATAATCGCCAAATCCCCCAGGTACCAGGAAACCGGTCTCATGCTCGGAGAAGCGCTGTTTTTGGCCGATGCATCCACCTTTATCCTGAAAGAGGCCATCGGCAGGGAGCGCCCCTTAGTCACCGGCGATAAAGGTCGTTTTTCGCCTCTGCAATTCAAGGCGAATTCCGACTCCCTTCCCTCCATGCATACGGCCAGCTCTTTTGCCATGGCTTCAGTTCTGGCCGCCAACACCGACAGTGTTTCCACCAAACTCCTCTGCTATTCTGCGGCTGCATTCGTAGGCCTTGCACGTATCTACCAGGACGAGCACTGGGCGAGCGATGTCATTGTCGGAGCGGCAATTGGAGAATTGAGCGGCAGGGTTGTCGCGATCTATCATCAATCGCACGGCAAAATCGCCATCGCGCCGATGGTCGCGGCAAAAGGCGCCGGACTGGGGCTTGTCGGTCGTTGGTAGCCGGGAAGTCCGAGTTGAGGAGAGAGGCCGCGGGGTACCTTTGAGTGTGTATTCGACAAAGCTCTAAAATCCACTTTTCCCTCACAATTACGTCACAATTGTCCTTTATACCTTTACGCAATGCAAACAAGTCAGGCCAACTCGTCAAGAAAGGAGGTGATCATCGCAAGCTTCATCTGGCCTGCCGGCTTTGCAAATGCTGAAATTTCAAAAAACCCAAAAGACAATCCAAGGAGAAAACAATTTCATGAAAAAGATGCTGACTAAGATGACTTTTGGCCTTCCTGCAGCGCTGGCTTCGATAAATCTCGTGATTCCTGTATTGCTTGCCGCGTTCATTGCCATCCATGGGGTGGAACATGCACATGCTGCTCAAACAGAACTTTCTCAGAAAGTAGCCGCTCCGCTGAAAGTCCAGGCGACGGTAAGGAGTGTAGATGCAACTGCGAATCTCCTCAAGGTCAGGATGAACAAGAAATCGGTGACCTTCGCTGTATCACCGGAGACAAGGATCACATCGCGCGAAGGTCAGCCCATCAACTTGGAAGCGATCAACAAGAGGGACGAGGTGAAGATAGCCTGGAGTGATGCGGCCGGGAAACTGGTGGCCGACGAGATAAGTGTTATCCTGCCGGCCCAGTACAAGAAAAACGGTAAGGGTGATGGTCAGGGCAAAGGACAGGGCCAGGGAAGGGACAGGGCGCAGGGGGACGACGACTAGGGGGCGGAGCATTAAGTGATAGGGAGGGTGATAACGGCTGCTGCCGTTATCACCCCTTCTTGGCATTACCCTGCTAAATGGTTTTCAAGCACCAAGGGAAAACGGATCAACACGGATGTGAGGAGGGGGAAGTTCAGGGGGGCAAGGAACTCTTCATCCGGATCTGCGTTACGGACAGTACCCTGATCGGGTAATTAAAAAGAGAGGTAAGTTAGGTGTTAAAGTTTGATCTGATCGGAAGCAGTAAAGTAAAAAAGATAGTCAAAAGCGCGTTCTTCCCATATGCGCTGCAGATAATCGCCTTCGCCTTTTTCCTGTTGCTGATTACCGTCGGCCTTCGCACGGGATCGACGACAGCCTTCAGCGAAGAGATGCAGGATGTCATCGTGAATACCAATTTCACGACCCTGCTGGTCTGGGGACTTTGGTGGCCGTCCATGGTCATCGTCGCTATGCTCTTCGGCAGGGTCTGGTGTACGGTCTGTCCAATGGAACTTCTCTCCCATCTTGCCAACAGGTTGGCAAAGCTGACGGGAATGAAGCAGATGACGCTTCCCCGCTGGGTAGCAGCGGGGGGAGCTGCCCTTATCCTCTATGTTTCCCTTCAGTTTATCGTGCCAGTTTTTGAAGTGGATAAACTCCCGCTTGCCACTGCCATCATGCTGATAGTACTTGTATCAGTAGCTCTGGCAACAGGAATTCTGTTCAAGGAAGGGAGGGCATTCTGCAAGGGTTTCTGTCCTGCATCTCTACTGCTGCGGGCTTACAATTTCATCTCTCCGTTCGGAACGAGTCATAAGAGTGACGACGTGTGCGCCTCATGCAAGACGCGGGACTGCGTCGTACACGCAAACCGTGACCGTTTAGATGACCGGAGCTGCCCCAGCTATCTTAAGCCTTACGCGCTGACCAAGCATGAAGATTGCGTGAACTGCTTCCAGTGCGCCAAGGTCTGCCCCAAAGGCAACATCGGCTTCGGCTTTTTGAGTGGGTGGCGGGCCGAGCAGACCAGGCAGTCACTAAAACTCCCTCTCTCGATATTTATTTTCGTCGAGGCGGGTTATCTCTCCCATGAGCTTTTCGCGGAGTCCTCCTATACCGATCACCTGTTTCATCTCCTCCCCGAAAGGATAGCGGCGTTTTTGGGCAATCAGGCCCTCCTCCCGTACCTGGAAGCCGGCTGGTTTCTTGTCCTGATCCCTGGGGCCGTTGCTCTGACTGTTTGGACCTTGAAAATTGTTGGACGGCAGAAGTCCTCGATCGCGGAGTATTTCTCTAAGATAGCCCTGGCGCTCCTTCCGGTCCTTGTTACCGGGCATGCCGCAAAAGCGATCATAAAGCTCAACGAGGTGGCAGGCTTTCTGCCGTATGCGCTGCAAAACCCGCGGGGAGTGGAAACGGCACAACAGATTGCCGCAAATACAATAGCCGGTGCAGGTCCGCTCCTGTCCCCACTTTATACGACGCTATCATTAACTCTGGCTGTCACTGCCGCCATTATTTTTTCCATTGCGAGGACGCAACGGAAGATGAAAGGGGCGATGGCGTGCGGAGCTTACGCAGCCATTCTACTTTACGGCGGCCTTTATGCCTTCGTTATCTTTGACCTGTTTCTTGGGGTCTTAAAAGGGGCGTAGCCCCTTCCTGAGGCGAGGTCAGTTGGTCGTTGGTTATTCCTTGCCTATTCGGAATGCTTTGTCCAGTCCGGTGAAGACGGCTTTAAGGGAAGGGACAGGGCGCAGGGGACGACGGCGAGGGGAGGCGGAGCATTAAGTGATCGGGAGGGTGATAACGGCCGCCGCCGTTATCATCCCTTCCCGGCATTACCCTGCCAATGGTTTTCAAGCACCGAGGAAAAACGGATCAACATGGAGGGGGAGAAGAGATGCTGAAGACGGGGACGACGGTAGTGTTGAATCAGATTCTCACCAGCATGCCCGTGCTGGCCGGAATCCTGGGGATAGGGCGTTACGCAAAACCGACGCCCGGGTCCGCATCGGGAACGCCTGGGAAGAGCAAGGAGGGAGAGAGGGCCAGATGCCGAATACTGCTGATAACGGCCGAAAAAGGGGCAGTCCGGGCGCTGAAGGCGGAGCTTGAGTCCAAACGATGTGAAGCGATGCAGGCCCATAGCGCAGAAGATGGCTTTTTCCTGCTCAGCACCGGCATGTTCGACCTCGTTCTAGTGGACCGGATGCTGCAGGGAAGGGGCAGCGCTGAACTTCTGAATGCCATGAAAAGGTGCGGGATCAAGACGCCGGTGCTGCTCCACTCCCCCGTGGAGCAATCCATGGATGCGCAGCGCATCGTCTCCTGGTGTCAGGAGGTGAAAGCTGGATGCTTCGGGGAGTGGCCGAGCGAGATTGTGTTCAAGGAAAACGAAATATGGTCGGTGAAGGAAATGGAACTCCCACGAAAAGCGCATAGTCCCCATAGTCAGAGGAACCCGGGCAAGCCAATGCCAAGCGAGGGCGCAGCAATAGGAATGTCCACGTCCCTGCACACGCCTCCGCAGCGGCAGTGAGGAACCATTATGTGCTACCCCGATCTGGCTATCGTGCTGTCCGGCAGCGAAATCAGCGTCATCCTGCCGCTCAGGAACAGGTATCTTCACAAACCCTCCGTCAACTGGAACGACATTGCATCCCTGGTCGCATGGATACGGGACTTGGGGATCAAGGAACTCTTCATCCGGATCCGTGTTACGGACAGTACCCTGATCGGCATGGCGCTCGACATCGCCTTCAGGCTCCGCACGTCGGACAATATCGTGGGGTTGTCCGTCTCCACAACGGCAGAACGAAGTCCTCGCCCAAGAGCAGATGTTGAAACAAGATCTTGATGACAGAAGATTTCTGATGATGAACCGGGCCTGCTTTTAAGCGTATCGGCGATCATCTCCGGTCGAGGCACTGGAGTCCATGATCAGGCAACCGCAGATTCCCGGGTATTACAGCGTCATGCCGACATTCCGTTTCGGCGTAGCCGACGGCCATTGTACCGTATGGAGGGCTTGCAAGAACCGTCCACTATCTCGCCGGCAATCTGTTCGTCATTGCCTGAGTACTCCACCTCCTCGGGTTATTTCCGCCGCGGTCTACCTCGGGGATCATTACCGCAATTACCTGTACAGGCAGCTCTTTTTGCAGGCGCCTTTACCACGCTTGCCACCGGCTGCTTTCTTCCGATGAGCGGGGTCTCCTACTGGGCGCTGGTGGTGGGGGCGACTTTCCTGGAATATCCCGTGGATCGGAAAGATGGCCGAGCATCTAGCGCTTGGGGGCATGGGGTGGGGGATGTCACCATGATCAGGCTGTATGCGCTTCACCTCGCGGTGCTGCCGCTCCTGCTAGTCGACTTCATATCCCTGGATCTCTGGAGGATCAGGAAGGACCAGGGTCTCCTAAAGCCCGAGGGGATCGCCCCGACCGAACTTGAAAAGGCGCCGTTCACGTCGGCGGTGGTCCGGGAGCGGACGGTTTTCTTCCTTACCGCCCTGTACCTGCTTCTATGGGGCGTGGCCTGCTCGCTCCCCATTGCGAAGCATCGGGACGGGTGCCATACGGTAAAACAATATCGCTGCCTGAATGTTCTGTGATGTGCTGCTGCATCGGGAGCAGGGGAGAACAGAAATGACAATCGCAAGCATTCTGACGGTCGTTGGTTTCTGGGCCATGCAGGTATTTTCGCAACTGTTTTTTAAGTGGGGCAGCATGGCGGACTCGCATTGGCTTTGGGGCTTTGTCGGCGGCAATCTCTCCGGACTATGCAGCGTATTTCTGCTGATGTTCGCGTACAAGTCTATGAATGCTAGCATCGCGTTCGGGATCTGCACCGGGGGGGCCTTCATCGCGGTGCAACTGGCGCTGGTCCTCCTGTTCAGGTCCGAGCTCTCGTTATTGCAATGGATCGGGGTCGGGATGACCGCGGTAGGGATGATAATGTTCGCAGCGGCAAAACGAGGGGCGTTTTAAGGCATCGGCGTCCAAATTTAACTTGCCTTGCAAACAGCATAGTAGCCTTTTGATCCAGTGCCGGAGCCTGGACCGTTACGGGGGTAAGGCTTAGCCCAGCCATGGAACTCCGTAGAATCTTAAACTTGAGCGGCTTGGCCAATGAGGACCGACCAATCTGTTCAGCCTTTCCAAGCACTTTCCTTCAATTGATGGGCGACGGTGAAGTAATGCCGGTAGCCCTGGAGCAGGATGAGGAAAGAGGTGATGGCGACCGCGCCGGTGATGGCGCACATGATGGCGATCTGGTACCGTACGGCAACGATCGGTTCGGTACCGGAAAGGATCTGCCCAGTCATCATACCCGGCAGAGACACGATCCCGGTAGCCGCCATGGTGTTCATGGTGGGAATGAGCGCGGCACGGAAGGCGGTGCGCACCGCCATTTCCGACGCCTGCCGGGAGGTGGCTCCGAGGCAGAGGGCGGTCTCGATCTCCTCACGCCGCTCCCGGATCTCGGCGGAAAGGCGCTCGGCCGCGAGACTTGCCCCGTTCATGGAGTTGCCGATGATCATCCCGGCCAGGGGGATGAGGTAGCGGGGATCGTACCAGGGGGTGTAGCTGATGACCAGGGAGCACAAAAAAAAGGTGACTCCGCCGCAGCCGATGAACATGGAGATCCCAACCACTCGGTAGAAATCGGGCATCCTGTGCCTGACACGCGCCCCCATTACCTGCAGCGAAAAACCAGCCATGACCAGCAACATTAGGAGCACCGGCAGGGGAGAGCGGATGGCGAAGACCAGGTGGAGGAGATAACCGACTGCGATGAGCTGCAGCACCATCCGCGCCGAAGCCCACAGCATCTGCTTCTCCTGCCCGATCCGCTCCATACGGGCGAGTCCGACCGCGATGAGGATCAGGCCGTAGGCCAAGGCGAGGTCTACTAGCTCCAGGGTGACGACTTTTTCCGCTGCCATAGACTATTCCTCCGGCTCCGCCAGAAACCGCACGAGTTCCGCCGTTTTCGGCCGTATCAGGAGATCCTCCGTTTTCCCTTCTTCCAGAATTTGACCCCCTTCCAAATAGAGGAGGTAATCGGCGACCCGTTCCGCCAAGCGCAGGTCATGGGTCACCAGGATCACGGTGAGCCGCTGGGAGCGGCAGATCTCCTGAAGCGTGGCGGCGAGCCGGTCCGAGGTCGGCCGGTCGAGGGCGCTGGTCGGCTCGTCGAGAAGCAGAACCTGAGGCCCGGTGATAAGAGCCCGGGCAAGACTCACTCGCTGCTGCTGACCGAGAGAAAGGGTTCGGGCGTCCCGCTCCAGAAGTTCCGGGGAGAGGCGGGCCAGTTCCAGGACGCCAAGGACCTCCCCGCTTCCGGCTCCGGGTGGCGGAGCATTGCGGTAGAGGAACGGACGCTGAAGGTTGGCCAGCACCGTTCCCTCGAACATGAACGGCTTCTGCAGCACCATCCCGACCCGGCGGCGCAGTTGCAGAGGATCAAGGGCGGAGACGTCCTCCCAGTCAAGCCAGATCCTCCCGGAGGTCGGCTCATCCAGGCGGTTCACGAACCGGACCAGGGTGCTCTTCCCCCCTCCCGAAGGTCCGACGATGGCGGTGATCTCCCCCGGCCTGGCGCTGAAGGATATCCCCGCAAGGATCGCCACTTCTTCTCCCTTCGGGTTCAGCCGGACCATCCCGACATCCTCGAGTCGTACCATCATCTGCCTCCCGTCATTGACAGCCATCAGGCATGCGCTTCCTCAAAACTGCACCGTTTCAAGTAATGAGGAGCAGAAAAAACACACCGGCAACGATCCGGTACACTCCGAACGGAATGAAGGTATGGCTCGTGATGAATTTCAGGAGTGCCTTTATCCCAACCACGGCGAAGATGAATGAGGTGATGAAGCCGACCAGGATGTTCTGCCAGTCTCCGAAGCTGAAGATAGCATGGTTTTTGTAGATGTCATAGGCGGTAGCCGCGAACATGGTGGGCAGCGCCAGTAGGAATGAGAACTCGGCTGCATCTTTCCTGTTCAAGCCTATCAGGAGTCCTCCCATGATGGTGGCGCCGGAACGGGATACACCAGGGATCATCGAAAGACTCTGAACCAGCCCGATGACGAAGGCCTGTTTGTAGGAGACATCCTGAATGCTCGCGATGGTAGCTGGGCGTTTTTTGATGTAGCGTTCAATGACAATAAAAGCTACTCCACCGGCAATTAGTGTGTAACTGACCAGCGATGGCTGAAACAACGATTTGACGATCTTGTAAAGAAGGTAGCCGAGAACCCCGGTTGGAAAGAATGCAAAGCAGAGCTTCTTGAGCAGGTCCCGGCGGGAGGCGAGTTGACTACGGTAAATGTAGACAACCGCCAGCATGGCGCCTGACTGGATGGTGACTTCGAACACCTTGTGGGCATCGGTCTGCTTGAGCTTCATGAGCGCGGAAGCGAGGATAAGGTGGCCGGTGGAAGAAATGGGCAGGAATTCGCTCAAGCCTTCCACCATACCAAGTACGATCGATTCGAAAACAGTCAACCAAGCCTCCTAAAGGAGTGAATGCAAACGGGGCGGATGGTTATTTTTCCGCCTCTTCATGAGGCCCGACCAGTTGCGCCTTATCGTTCTTGACCGTTCCCCCGGCTGTTGCCGAAATGGCGTCAGGAACCGTACATGCGCTGAACATCGAGCCGGAGACGGTGGGCGTATTTAACGAAAGGGGGTAGTCGTAGCGCCACCTGAAGTGAATCGACGGCTCCGGGCACCCGCAAGGGGTGCCCCCTACAAGGCTTAGGCTCTCTCCGGTTATATTTTCGTCCAACGCTGAAGCCCGGCTCGATTTTTGGGCCGGCCTTGGCGATTGTTGAACATTATTCCTTATAAGTTGCGTAATTTACCAAGGTGCCTTCATGTTTCGATCGCAACCAAAACACTGCATGCCAGCAGAAGAAACGCTACGGGTGCCCAGATCATTCGCTCGCCCACACTAGGAGTCACGACGTTCATGGCGAGACTTGCAGCTCCGACCACAACAATGATCCACACGAGCCGCCGGGAGGCACGCGACCAGGCTGGCAAGGCGACCCCGGCTCGCGACAAGACGACCGCCGCCATGAGCAGCACAAGTGCGGCCTGTACGATAGCAGCGAGGCGCATGGCAGGCGGGAACTGTCCCGAAAACGCTCCGCCCATCGCGTACATGCCCCAAGGAAGACCGGCTGCCAGCGCAAGCTGGAATGCCGCGACACCCGCCGAAATGACCATATAGCTAATCGCCGCCACATGTCTTACAGTCACTAGATTCCTCCTTAGTCGCTGATTACGGGCACTTTGGGCAACGTTAGACGGTAGTCGGTGTAAGAGTCATTTTCACCGCACCACCCGATGGGGCGGCACGGAAGGCGGCGAGCCGGTCGGAGGTCGGCCGGTCGAGGGCGCTGGTCGGTTCGTCGAGAAGCAGCACTTGAGGCCCGGTGATAAGGGCCCCGGGCAAGACTCACTCGCTGCTGCTGACCGAGAGAGAGGGTTCGGGCGTCCCGCTCCAGAAGTTCCGGGGAGAGGCGGGCAAGCTCCAGGGCGCCAAAGACCTCCCCGCTTCCGGCCAGAAGGATATCCCCGCAAGGATCGCCACTTCTCTCCCCTTTGGGTCCAGCCGAACCATCCCGACATCCTCGAGTCGCACCATCATCTGCCTCCAGTCATTGACAGCCATCAGGCATGCGCTTCCTCAAAACTGCACCGTTTCAAGTAACGAGGAGCAGAAAAAGGACGCCGGCAACGATCCGGTACACTCCGAACGGAATGAAGGTATGGCTCGTGATGAATTTCAGGAGCGCCTTTATCCCAACCACGGCGAAGATGAATGAGGTGATGAAGCCGACCAGGATGTTCTGCCAGTCTCCGAAGCTGAAGATAGCATGGTTTTTGTAGATGTCATAGGCGGTAGCCGCAAACATGGTGGGCAGCGCCAGTAGGAATGAGAACTCGGCTGCATCTTTCCTGTTCAAGCCTATCAGGAGTCCTCCCATGATGGTGGCGCCGGAACGGGATACACCAGGGATCATTGACAGACTCTGAATCAGGCCGATGGCGAAGGCCTGTTTGTAGGAGACATCCTGAATGCTCGCGATGGTAGCTGGGCGTTTTTTGATGTAGCGTTCAATGACAATAAAAGCTACTCCACCGGCAATTAGTGTGTAACTGACCAGCGATGGCTGAAACAACGATTTGACGATCTTGTAAAGAAGGTAGCCGAGAACCCCGGTTGGAAAGAATGCAAAGCAGAGCTTCTTGAGCAGGTCCCGGCGGGAGGCGAGTTGACTACGGTAAATGTAGACAACCGCCAGCATGGCGCCTGACTGGATGGTGACTTCGAACACCTTGTGGGCATCGGTCTGCTTGAGCTTCATGAGCGCGGAAGCGAGGATAAGGTGGCCGGTGGAAGAAATGGGCAGGAATTCGCTCAAGCCTTCCACCATACCAAGTACGATCGATTCGAAAACAGTCAACCAAGCCTCCTAAAGGGCGATAACAAGGGCTAGACGATTGTTTTACAGCTTCTCCATGAGGCCCGAAAGCCCATTGATATCCCAGTTGCGCCGAGAATCTGTTGTCTCCAGCTATGTCACTCCCCGCAGGGAAGAGAATGTGGTGATCTTCGCTCAGATTGGAGATGCCGCCGACGTTAGGTGATCCCCAACAAAGAACATACCTGAAAACAACGGACGAGACTGTCATCCTGAACGAAGTGAAGGATCTGCTATGGCTTTGAAATCAGATCCTTCACTACGTTCAGGATGACAATCTACGGTGGTTTATTCTTTGTTGGAAATCGCCTTATAGCCGGTCTCTGCGTCAAGGAAGGACCCACCATGATGGCTCCCCGGCTACGTCTTACGGCCACGGCGTCTGAGTGATCGGTAAGACGGCACAAGCCGGTTGTTTTTCTTCAGATACTATATGATTTTGAGCCGAAAGCGTTATGGGCGCCGTTGCCGGCGCCCAATAACAAACCTTCATCGGTTCTCAAGACTTCGCATCTAGAATTTGTAGGTCGCGCCGAGCGAGACGACATGGGACTGGTAGCTGGGGGCCAGATAGGCGCCCAGGTTCGGTAGGCGGTTGCCCCACTGGTTGGAAGCGGAAGAGTCGCGGGTGAAGAACTCGTTGCCATTAACCGGCTGGGTCCAAGGGGAGTTGTTCGACTGCTGCCAATCCTGGATCTTGTAGTACTCGTACATGTAGCCCAGGGCGACAGTCAGATCTTTGATGAGCTCATAATCCACGCTGAGGTTGACGGTATGACGGTTATTGCGGACGGTCGGCGGAGCCCCGAAGGCATACTGGGTGTTATCTGCACCCGTTGCGCCCCATCCGGCGGGCTCGATGTCAACCTTGCCGGCCGAGTAGGTGTACGCGGTGTTAAGATTCAGCTTCTTGGGAATGATAGCGATTCCGACGCTAGCACCCACGGTGTGGGTAGTATCTTTGATATCCGCTGTCCACTGCCCATTCGAGGCGAATCCCGATATTCCTCCCGCACCAACAACGGACGGCGCCGCCTTATTTGCGTCGTCGAATTCGAAGCCCCGCTGCAGGGTATTTGCTTCTTCCCTGCTGGCAAAGGCGCCGAAACGCAGGCGCTGGTTCGGGGCATAGGAGACGTCGACCCCGTAGAATTTCCGCTCGTCCTTGAGCATACCCACCTGGCTGCCGGGGGTGAAGAGAATTCGATCGCCCGGCGCGATGGCGAGTTCCCCCTCATAGTGGAGCAGGGGCTGGGACGGACTGACGTTGGAGTTGAAGTCGTCCTTGCGGTAGCGGTAGACGCCGGAGACGTCCAAGGTGTCAAGCGGGCTCACTGTGACCTGGGCCTCGAAGAGGTTGCGCTCGCGGTCGCTCACGTCGAAGCGGCGGGTATCCGGGTGGTTCTCGAAGGTGAACTGGGAATCGGTGTTGCTGTTTGCCTCGCCGGGTAGATACCAGTAGGTGCTGCGGCCTGCTTCGCCATCGTAACCGTCGGCCTTGCGGTCGCCGTACTGGTACTTGGTGCGGAAGTTCAGCCAGTTCGCCGGACGCGAGCGCAGCGAGGCCGTATAGATGTTCTCATTGGTATCAGCTTCGCGGAACTGGCGGTCGATCCCCTCCCGCTGGTAGCCTAGACCGACGGTCGTAGCCCAGATGGGAAGGGAGTAGTTGGCGTCGAGCCCGTAGTTCTGCTTGTCGTACTCGTAGGCTAGGTTGCTGCGCTTGTTGTCATAGGCGACCGAGCCGGCAGCGGAGCTGGGGGTATCGCCGGTCATGTACCGCCATTGCGAGGTCGGGGTGTTGTTGGCCAGATCGTAGTAGCGGTAGAAGGCACGCAGATTCAGACGCTGAATCGGATTGATGGTGTAGTCGAGGTTGAACATCTTGGTTTCGACTTCGGCTTTGGCGCTGCTGCGGGGGAGCTTGGCGGGGTCGTTCCACGCCAGGCCGTCGGCCCCGACAGTGGGGGCAGGGGCGTTATCCAAGGTGCCGTTGGTGCTGTAGGGGATGAGGGCTTCATCCTGCTCCGCCAGGCCATATGCCGCAGTGGCCGTCAAGCGGCTGTTGAGGAACAGATCCACGCCCAGGGCGAGGGAGACGTTCTGGTAAAGGTTGTCCTGGGGGAGCGGACGCCGGCCGAAGGTCCCCACCGGCCTGTCCCAGAGCTCGCTCGTTCCGGCAGCGGTGTTGGTGTAGATGTTCTGCCAGGTCAGGGTGTCGATATTGTTGTCGAACTTGGAGACCAGGTAGGTGAGGTTCGCCTGGTAGCCCTTCCCAGTGTAATCGGCTTCCAGTTTGGCTTCCCTGGTCCGGTAATCGATCGGCTCCGCGAGCTGGATGTTCAGGATCCGCGGCGGACGGTCGCCGATGGGACCGTAGGAAGCCTTGTTGCCATCGCGCTCCTCGTCGGAGACGGTCAGCCGCAGTTTCAGGTTCTCGAGCAGCGAAAAGTTGAAACCTGCGGTCCCTTTCCTGCGATCGTTGGACAGTTCGACAGGACGCAGGTTGTTCGCCAGATAGGCCTCGGTCAGTAGATCATTCGCCTGCTGCTGAGCAGCGGTAATGGTCCCGAGATTCTTGGTACTCGGCGTGACCGTGGTGGGCACGATGAGCAGGCCTCCCTGGCTGACGTAGGGGGTTTGGGCCTTGCTGCTCAGGTTGTGGATGATTTCGTCCCACTCGAAGAAAGCTCCCCAGCTACCATAGCGCCCGCCATCAAGACGAATGTTCTGATCGTCCCGGCCGAGGTTGCTACCTTTGGCATCCAGGAAGACCCCTTTGCTCGATTCCGTCTGGAAACCGAAGTCGTAGAGGTATGGTCCCTCTTTGATGTCTCTATATTCGTTGAACTTGCTGGAACCGTTGCTGTCGACAACCTGTCCTCCGGCCGTGACGTGGCCGGACACCTCCTGAGAGAAGCCCGCAGCCGGCACGAGAAGCATCATCGCCGCGGTAAGAATAGTTTTTTTCATCGTATATGTCCTCTCTTCTTTAACGGGTGAGTTTGGCCCCGGAGGGGCTGTTCGAACCGTGGATGGCCATGTGGCAGTTGACGCATCCCTCGCCGGTGGGGGTGCTTACCCTGTTGTAGCGCTGAGAGTTCACATGCCCGCCGTAGGTGTGACAAGACAGGCAGAGGAACGCGTCTTTGGAGGTCAGCAGCTTACGGTTGTTGGAGCCGTGTGCGTCATGGCAGATCTGGCAGTTTTCCAGAACCGGCGGATGCTGCCAAACGAAGGGGCCGCGCTTTTCCTGGTGACAGCCGAAGCAGGTCTCGTTCACGGAGCCGCCTTTGAGCATGCCGGGAGTGACCGAGCCGTGAGGATTGTGGCACCCGGTGCAGTTCACCTTCCCTTCGCGGACCGGGTGGTGAGAGGACTTGTTCATCGAGCTGCGCACGTTGGTGTGGCACTTGTAGCAGAGATCGTCCTGGCGGGCGGTAGAGAGCAGGGCCTTGTCGCTCTTCTTGCTCATGACCGTGTGGCAGGAGGTGCAGGCGACGCCGGAAGAGGCGTGCAGGCTGCTATTCCAGGACATCCGGTTGCTCCCCTCGTGGCACTGCATGCAGGCCAGGGTCAGCTGTTCGGGCTTGAGCGCCAGCGAGCGGTCGGGGTTTTCGACGTGCTTGCTGCGGGGGCCGTGGCAGGACTCGCAGTCGCCGCTGGCAGGCGCCTTGCCGAACTGGAAGGACTTGGCGTGGGCGGTCTGGCTGTAGGGCTGCTTGTAGTCCTCATGGCAGCCGAAGCAGACACTCGAATCTTTGACGTACGTAGCACCCTGGAAGGCGGGATTTAACTTAGTCCAATCCACGTCCTTCGCCAGGGCGACGCCAGCCGGAATGGCGAGAAGGATAGCCATTCCGAAGATTTTCCCTAAAAACTTTTTCATACATTTCTCCTTTGTTGATGGATCTGCTCCCCGAAGTCCTGGACTTTCTGGATACTCTCATCGTGGGTGGCTGACCTGATTAAACCAGGCCGCCGCCCCGTTCGTAAACCGCGCCGATCAATCTGGAGATACGCTTTGTGATCGCGGCCTACTTCAAAACCATTGTTTAACTCTGGCATTCCCGCTTTCCCTGCACCGTAAACTTCCCGCGGAAGGGCTGTATCGTCACATCAAAGCCGACCATGGCCCCTCAGGCGAGAGGCGCCGACCTTCCCCGATGACCATGTTCACTCTCGGAACGGCACGAACAACTTCTTGAGCGCCATTTCTTCGATCATCAGCCGGCTCTTCTTGCCGGGGTTCCCTTGCTCTGTGGGAAAGAGTTCCCATGGCGCATCCACGATCGAGCAAAACTACACGTAACCAGCTGAAAAAACATTAGAAATATATTTAACACTATTGGCGAAGGTGTGGATTAAACTTCACATGGGCGTTGGTGTTTTGAAAGAAATGTTGGAATGGGGGCGGGGTCTAGGTGAGGATCATAGGGGGATTGGGGCCTTGTGGAGGATGTACCGGAAAAGGATCGGCAAAAAACGGTTAGTTCAGCAATAACTGCTCCATCTTTTTGAGGCAATCCACGGCCTTGTCACCGGCTTCGCTGAGGGTGTAGTTTTTTAAGGGGTCCTGCTCGATAATGCCGGCTTCCTTCAGCATCTTCAGATGAAAAACCACCTTGGTGTGATCCGCGACGCCAAGTTCGCGTGCCATTTCCATCAGGCGCATGGTGCCTTTGTCGTCGAGCAGTTTGATGATGTCTCTCCGGATGGGACTCGCAATGGCATTACAGGTTTTGTCCAGGTCAAGCGATTTCACCCCGGATTCGAATCTCGCTTCTTCAAGCACCCTGCGTATCGTGGTAAGTAAGTCGGAAATCTTGAAGGGTTTGGAGATGTAGTCGCTCGCTCCTTTTTTGACGGCGTCCACGGCATTTTCAACCGACGCAAAGGCGGTGATCATGATTACCTTCGTCTTGGGGTGCCGTTTTTGCATCTCCTGAAGCACATCCAAGCCGCTTGTTTTGGGCATCATGAAATCCAACAGCACAACGTCGAATCTCTGCGTCCCACACTTTGCAAGCGCATCCTTGGCAGATGGGGCGCTGTCGACTTCGTACCCGTTCTCGTTCAGTATTTCCAAGAGATGCAATCTGAGCTCGCTGTCATCATCAACGATCAATACCCTTTTCATAACGCTCCTTGGTCGGTAGTTTTATGGTCACTTCGGCGCCCTTGCCCGTCTCGCTTGAGATATCGATAGTTCCCTGGTGCTGTTTGATTATGCCATAGCAGATGGAAAGCCCCAGGCCGGTACCGCTACCGATTTCCTTGGTAGTAAAGAAAGGATCAAAGACCTTCGAAATATTTCCATCTTCAATGCCGATGCCCGTATCTCTTACCCTGACGACAACCATGCCTCCCTGAACGGTGGTGGAAACGATAATCGTCCCACCGTCGGCCATGGCCTCCACGGAATTTGACAGGACATTTATGAATACCTGCTGCAGTTTCCCGGGTTCGCCCATAACATCCGGTATTTCCCCCATCTCCTGATCAACGGTAACCGGTTTCAGCTTGTACTGCAACAGTATGAGCGCGCCGCGTATAACCGTGTTGATATTCACCGGGATGAACTCGTACACCCGCTGGCGGGAGAACTGAAGCAGTTCCTGGGCGATTACCGAGGCGCGGTCGATGTTGAGTTCAATCGCGTCGAGCTGTTCCACCAGTTTCTGGCCTGCCGGCGAGCCATTTTTCAGCCTCTGGATGCCGAGCGATGCGTTGGTGAGCGGATTGTTGATCTCATGCGCGATTCCGGCGGCAAGTTGTCCGAGCGAGGAAAGTTTCTCAGATTGGACAAGCCGCCGCGACTGCTGCTCGATCTTCTTCCTCGTTTCAATATCGAAGATGTTCAGCCCCTTCACGATAAAGTAAGTGATGAAAAACGCCGTTATCCCTCTGAGAAACTCGATGGGGATGGGTACCATGGGTATGAAATATCTGGCGGTGATGATACCCGCGATGGCATAAAAGAGGAAGGCGCTCCCCGCGCGTGATAAATTTCTGGACACGGATGGGCTCAACAAGCGCACCTCCCGCGAGTAGGCGATGAGCCCGTAGGCGGTAAAAAGAGCGCCGGTAAAACCGAAGGTATACCTTGCCCCGTTTTCCGCCTGCTGAAGCAGCGCCAAGGGATCAAAAAGCCCTTTCCCGTTCTGGTCGCCGTTAAGCATGCAATAGAGTATCCAGGCAGGAAATAGGAGGAAGAATATTGCTCTGAACCATCCGGTCCGCTTGTTGTCGAGTTTGCAGATGAGTGAAATGCCGAACAGTAGCATGAAGATGAAGGAAAAAAATGCCAGCGACACTTCTACGATTTTTTCCCAAAGGACAAGTTCGTAGGAAAGGTTTCCCTTTTCGATCAGGTGTCCGAGTTCCAGCCACTCACGGGCACCGTGCAGGAACCCAAACGCACTCAGAAGCCACAGGCTGTCCGCCAGCTTGAGATCGCTGCCCTTCATGTCCTTGGCTGCGATGGACACTCCCAAAAACAGAAACGCCGCGCCGTAGAACAAGTACAGCAGATATGTCAGAGTGATGTGGGCAAAGAGATCGAACATGCAGTTATTGGAAAGAAAGTAATGACAGAGAAGTAGTACTGAAGATATTTTGCATTCGCCGGTTCCATGGGAAATGGTAGTAAATTCTATCGATTAATCGAGGTGGAGAATTTGTTCCGTCAGGTTATCATAAAAAACAAATGATTGCCAGACGTCAATACCACGCTCATTTAAGGCCTTAAATACCTCAACTTTGATATCTCCAAGGCCATACGCGGTAGTTTCCTTAACTGGCTGCATGATTTTCTGCTTGAAGCGGTTGATTAATTTCAATTCATCGCAACGCGACACTCAGCATCAGAACCGAAATCCAACTCTCGAAGGGCAGCAGTAGTTCACATGCATCACGCATCGGCGCCAGAAGTGTGACGAGTATCGCCCGGATCTGCTGCAGAGGGTAGCGCAGGGAATCCAAGTTGAGTCCTCATTCATCCGCTCCTTGCCAACGCCGCCACTGCTGCGACTACTGCAATAAATATCCTCACCTTTTGACAACTATTGCCGATACGCAAAGACAATGAAGTTAGTTTCGGCGTGAGCGCTGGGAAATTACCCCGCCTTATGTCATAGAGGAAATAAACGGCGATGCCCCGCAACGCAATTAACTCGAAGTTGCGATCCGGCAATGTGTGTCGGGACCGGCGGTGCGGCAAGCTGATCAAACTGGCTGCTGACTATTGAGAAGGAAGGGGTGGAGCATGTCGATTAAGGCGCGCATTGGATTATTTGTCGGGGTAGTCATAACTTTTCCTGATTAGCACTAATCTTCCGCAAGCGCGGATGTGGGACATATTCTGTCGCGGGTAACGTCTATCCTCACCGGAAACCAGATTGAAGGAGGTTTCACGATGGGGATTAATCGGATTCAGTTTCAGAAGGGCATCAGCCTGAACCAGTTCCTGAACGCCTACGGCACCGAGGATCAATGCGCGGCTGCCGTGGAAAAGTACCGTTGGCCTAGCGGGTACTCTTGCCACGTGTGCTCCGGCACGGATCATCTCCGTTATCGCCGTGGCGGTACGCTGGTATTTCAGTGCCGCAGTTGCCGGAAACAGGTGACCCTGACCGAGGGAACCATTTTTCACTCGTCAAAACTGCCACTTACCATCTGGTTTCAGGCGATGTACCTTTTGACACAGAACAAGAACAACTTATCCACATTGGAGCTTCGACGGCTGATCGGCGTCAGCTATCCAGCAGCATGGCGGATGAAGCACAAGCTGATGGAGGTTATGGTCGAGCGGGAGCAGGAAACCAGACTGTCAGGCCGTGTGGAGGTCGACGATGCCTACCTTGGGGGGGAGAACCCCGGAGGCAAGGCCGGCCGCGGTTCCGAGAACAAGATCCCGTTCATCGCTGCGGTCCAGACTGACAAGAAAGGCCATCCGCAATACGCCGTATTTTCAAAGGTCAAGGCGTTCAGCAACGAGGAGGTGGCCGCCTGGGCTGGCCGTTCACTGGTTTCCGGGACCCAGGTGGTATCCGATGGCCTTTGGTGCTTTCGTTCAGTGGCCACCGCCGGTCGTTGCGACCATCAACGCGAGGTCGTTGGCCGTGGCAGAAAAAGCACCGAAATGGAGTGCTTCACTTGGGTCAATACTATCCTGGGCAACCTCAAGACTGCGATTGCCGGGACATATCACGCATTTGAGTTCGACAAGTACGCCCATCGTTATTTGGGGGAGTACCAGTACCGCTTCAACCGGCGCTTCGATCTGGCCGGGATGCTCACTAGGTTGATCCGTGCTGCCGCCATATCCGGCAAACGTCCAGAGGCGTGGCTCAGGCTCGGGCTTGCGGAAGATTAGTGCTAATCAGGTAACTTTTTCACTCGTACTCGGTCTGACTGCTTTTCTCAGTATCAACCGGCTGTCCGCGAGAATAGACGAGACAAGTAGACTCGGCGTGCTTGACACGCGCCGTCTCTCAAGTGCTCAGGACGCGAT
>Ga0209212_1004065_pt1 | contig 18518 bp, 12 predicted proteins | sample RifGroC2_FD_183996 | JGI IMG/M metagenome (GOLD analysis project Ga0209212, IMG submission 183996) | Groundwater microbial communities from Rifle, Colorado, USA - Groundwater C2 (SPAdes) (version 2) | ecosystem: Environmental > Aquatic > Deep subsurface > Groundwater | place: Rifle, Colorado...
CCCCGCCCTACGTGTACATTGACCGAAGCATCCGAGGGAAGCGCCCAGAGATCACATTTTTTACACAAAGGACACATAAAAAATTTTGTGAGCAAAAATCGATGAGATTTGCGTTTTGGACCGAGGAGCGGAACGAGGGGTACTAGTAATGTACCCCGAAGTGAGGTCTGAGAGCATGAGAAAACAAACTGCTTTGTTTTCGAATGCACGAAGACGGATGGAGTGATGTCTGAGCAAAGCGAAGACCACGACATCCAGTGAGCAGGGAAAAACGCAAATATCGCGATTTTTGCCACAAAATAATTTTTGAGGAAAATTTGATGAGATCTGGAGCGCTGGACTGAGGATGCAAGGGAAACGTACTCGAATGTACGTTGACCGAAGCATCCGAGGGAAGCGCCCAGAGATCGCAAATTTTACCAAAAATTAAAAAACACGGGTCTGGGATAATGACATAGGCATGGGGGGACTATGTTTAATGATCATGACTCGTGCTTGGCTTCTTTCAACTACTACATATTGGGCTGCACCACTCCATCATACCACAATATATAGTGTTAGTCTAGATTGTGTGGATAAGCGTTTTTTTTGTGTTTGTTAAGATATTTTTTAAAAAATTAAATCATGGACTTAGTGTTATTTAATATAATATTGGCGGGGCACAAGGCCCCGCCCTACATATATTTCTTTCATTTTTTCTATTGGCTAGTGGCTAAAACCTAGTGGCTTATTTTTCTAGCTAATCAAAACCCCATCGTTAAATTTACCGAACTCGTCGGCACATCTTTCACCCCAAAATCAACCAAAACCTCGTTCTTTTTTCCAACTTTATCTGCAACAAATACCTTGCCCTCCTTAATTCCAAAATCATAGACATCTTTGGTAACCTTAACATCTTGCAAACAATATTGCTTAAGTTTTTCAATGTCTCCGGTTCTAAAATACTCCACTGCCTGCAAACCGTTTCCCGACTTCCCTATTCCCAAAGTTGCTTGAGCTACATCATCTAACTTTGGTCGGTACCCCAATCTCTTATAAATTACATCCATTAAATCCAAAGTCGGCAATTTGGCAATATCACCGGGATAATAATTATTCAAAACCGGCCAATCAAAGCCATCAATGTTATAACCAATGGTACGGCTTGCTCGTTCCAAAAGCGGCCAGAGCTTGGGCAGCTCAGACTCAAGATAAGCTTCATACTTATCAGTCGCATAAAAATAAACCCCCACGAGCGAAACTTTTAAAAGTTTCGTATCGCGGGAGCCTACTTCTTGATAAGTGTTTTGAGTTTCAATGTCTAGCACGACCTCGTCTTTCATATCTATTACTTCAATACACTATCGATTAATTGTTTCATTGATTCAATTGGAAGCGCACCTGGAACCAATCTTGGTTCACCATCAGGACCAATTACAAATGATGCCGGAGTGCCAGTTACACCAGCCGTGGCGCCAGCATCTTCTTCACCTTGCACCACTGAAGTATATTTGCCTGAATCCAAGCATTTTTGAAAAGCGGTTTTATCAAGTCCTAGACCATCGGCCACATCTGCCAAACCATCAACAGTAACTGTTCCTTCAAACATAGCATCATGAAAACCCCAGAAAGCATTGCTACCACCAAGTTCATTTGCACACTCTGAGCCTTCAGCTTTTTTCATTGCTCCGGCATGTAAACTGGTAAGCGGGAAATGACGATAAATAACACGAACATCATTAGGATAAGCACTCAAAACTTGTTTCATGGTTTCATGAAATTTTTGACAATAAGGACACTCGAAATCTGAATATTCAACCAAAGTTACTTTGGCGTTTGCTGCGCCACGAACATGGTCTTGATCAGTAATTGCTGGCAAATCTGCAGTTGGGACAGTATCAGCAGGTTGAGCATTGTTATCAACAACAACGGCGGCGTCTCCATTATCTTTATTCGCTGCTTTTGCACCCGGACTATCTTTAACCATAATTCCCAATAATATAAAAAAACCAACAGCTAAAATAAGCAAAACTCCGCCAGCAAAACCAGCAAAAAACGCAATTCTCGGTGGCAAGGCATTTAAACTTTTCAAAATATCATTCTTTGATGAATTATTTTCCATAAATTTAATTAATTTAGTAAGTTAGCTAAAAAATTATAACATATCCGCCGACTTGCGGACAATGTGTATATCTTTAAATAGGGAGTAGGGGGTAGGGAGTAGGAAGTGGGGATGTAGGATTAAAGATTTAAGATTAAAGATTAAAGTAAAGAAAAGAGAAATTATCAGCCAAAGGCTCTCCCGCCTCTGGCGGAGAAAAGAGTACGTAGGAAATAAGATGTTTCGAAATTTAATCATTAAAAATTTATTCAAAATTCAAAATTAGAAATTCAAAATTTTATCTTCTCTTTTTGCCCCTCTGCCGACTCTTTTCTGTTTTCTATTTTCTCTTTTCTACGTCCTATAACCTAACACCTAAAACCTATAACCTATCATCACCTAACCTCCGCGCCGTGTCCTAAAAACCGAAGCGTGTCGTGATTAATCGCATTATTTTTTGCTATTTCTCCATAAACCTTTAAACTTGGCCGTGGAATACGCGCCATTGTTTCATAATCAACCTCCACCAACCCAAATCTCGGTTCAAATCCTTTTTCCCATTCAAAATTGTCTAAGAGCGACCAGTGAAAATAACCCCGAACATCAACACCGGATTCAATGGCATGATAAACCTCTTTTAAGTGACCAACTATAAAACGTATCCGCTTATCATCATTCACTGCTGCAATTCCATTTTCCGTAATATAAATCGGTTTTTTATATGAAGCTAGATCCTGAATAACCTGAAAAATTCCCGGCGGAAAAGTTTCCCAGCCAACATCAGAAACTTCCCTATTTTCATTATGAACTTCAAAAAACAATTGTTTTGAAATTTTCGGAACAAATTTAACGCGATAATGAAAATAATAATTTATGCCGATAAAATCATGATATCTCTTGGTTCGATTAAAAAATAAATGATTCCAAAACCAGTCAACCAAGCGAACAAAAAACATATCTATAAAGGTGTGCCGGCGATATGGTTCAAATGAAATTGCATTCTTTGCAATTCCCACTTCAACTTGTTTGGTTTTATTATCAAGAAGCCGGTGCAAAACAAGATAGGAAGCACGATGAGCGCGAGTTAAATTCAAAAATACTAATAATGATTTAAAAATATTCTTTTTCCCCGGTGGCCAAAGACCTTCAATATAACTTTGAGAAGTGTAAACATTGGGTTCGTTGATTGTAACCCACAAATCTACATACTGCCCCAGTTCTTTTGCCACATATTCCACAAAATGAACAAAAGCACGCACAGTACTGCGACGTTCCCAACCACCCTTATCACTTATCCATTTTGGTAAAGTGAAGTGGTGAAGCGTGAGCATGACAGTAAAACCTTTTTCTTTTAAATCCATCAAAACCTCGCGATAATGTTCAATTTCTTTCCTATCCCACTCCCCTTCTTTGGGTTCAATTCGACTCCATTCAATGGAAAGTCGGTGAGCGTTTTGGTGGTTGTCCTTCGCCAGTTTAAAATCCTCTTTATAACGCTCATAATGACCGCTTGTGGCGCCAGATGTGCTTCCATCAGTAATATGACCTGTTGCCTGTTCCCACGCCCACCAGTCGTTATTTTTATTGTTTCCTTCAACTTGGTGTGCGGAGGTGGAGGAACCCCAAAGAAACCCTGGAGGGAAATTCAAGGTTCTGTGCTCATGTCTAGGTTGTTCTTTGTTTAAGTTCATATATTGCGCCCTCATCAAAAACTGTGCGTGTATTTTGATGAGGTTCCCCTAAAATTACTTATTCAGGTTGTATTTTTGAGTATGGTAATCCTATATTATTTTAATTCAGCAATTTTTATTTTGAATATTTATTTTGCCTTTTATAAGCCACAACAATTTTTTCCAACAATTCTTTCGGTTTAGCTTCATATTTTACAAATTCTTTTATGTTGTCATGGTTCAGATGAAGTTGTCCTTCTCCAATATTTCCTCTATGTTGTCCTTTTGAATAATATTTATTTTTTTCCACTTCTCTTGAAGCAAACACCCAATATTTAATTATATCTCGCCAAACCGCAACCCAAACAAAGACATCACAGTGACCTGGCTTTATCTGTTGAAAATTCATATCAAATGATTTTTTAGAATTCCATGCAAGAGCCTTTATAAAAAGAGGATCATCACTTTTGGCATCAACCGCCCTAGAGGCTTTTACTTCTATTCTAATATTATTTCTTTTGTGTTTATAGCAAAAATCATACTCATTATCAAAATCAGGACACTCTTTTTTGTGGGTTTTTTCATTTCCGGAACAATGGCATGAACGTGCGATTGCGCCCATGTAATTCCAAAAGCTGTTGGAGATCCATATTTTTCGTAAATATGCAGATATTCGTTTCTTGCTAAATATTCCTCCCTGATTTTTAAATAATCTTCAAGAGTTATTTTATTGACACCCAATAAATTCGAAATAATATATTCGTATTCATTGAAAGGATAAACCGACATTAATTCTTTGAGGCGACTTCGTAATTTTTCTTTATCATCAACCGGCAAATGATCAATCAATTTTTCTAAATTTTTCTTTAAAATTTCCATAAAAAATTATTTATTGCTAAAATTTTTAATATAATTTATTTCTTCCGGTAAAAGAGCGTACTGTTCCATGATATAATCATCTAATGCCTCAAATTTGTTTTTATTTTCTATTATTTCGTCCACCAACTTTATAATGTTATCAAAAATTTTCTCACCCCAAAACGGCATAGGCATTTGCTCAATATGGCTTCGTAAAACTTTTATGCTCGAAAACTTTTTTTGAAATATAAACTGGTAAAGAGAAGAATTGAGTAAAGCCGCAATAACTTTAATCGGATAATTTGAAATCTTAGGAATTACAATATTAGCACTGTTTAGCGTCAATTTTTGCTTATCATCGTACGCAAAAACCAAATTTTTGGAAATAAACCTATAAATAAGTTTTTCTTTGGCGCGATATTTTTCTATCGGCGCAACTTGTTGGAATTTTTCTGGCGTAAAATGTATGTAATTTGACGGTTCGCTTAAAACAAATTTTTCAACATCTTTGCCTTTATAAATTTCTTCAAAACCTTCTCGTTGATTATCCATAATATATACTCTGTTGCTTCCGGTGACTATGCCCAAAGCCCAGTCGGCTTGTCTTGATAATGTTGTGTGGCGGATATTATAAATTTTATCAATTATATCCATATCAAAGCTGTTCATGTGTATATCAAAAATATAATCATGGTTACTTTTCCATTTTGATTGTTTGATGTTGTATATTTCGTTTTCTTTATGAATTTCTATTTGTTCATTTTCTTTTTTACTTTTTTCCAGATCAATTCTAATTACAGACGTAAAAACATTTTTGAAAACACGGTTAAGATAGGAAATTTTTTTAATATGAGTATTTTTTAAAATTATCTCTCTTATGTCTTTATGCGCTTTTACATTAAGAATTGATTCAGGCAAAATGAACGAGGTTACTCCACCATCGCAAAGTAAATCAATGCTCTTTTTTAAAAAATAAGAAAAAGATTCAAGCGATGTAATATCAGAGAAAGATATTTTGAGTCGGTCCATATCCGATTTGGAAAAATGAACACCCCAAGGCGGATTTGTTGCAATAACATCAAAATTTCTAATATTTTCGTCATTCAAATTAAATAAATCATAATTTCCAATTTCAAAAAGTGTATTTTTGCAAACAATGTTAGGCGCAAAATTCTTGTCCTTGTATTTTATCAATATATTTAATCTCGCAATTCTAACTGCAATTTCATCAATATCAACGCCATAAATATTTTTTGGATTTTTTACTACATCCGCAAAAGCTAATAAAAATTGACCTGTCCCACAACATGGGTCAAAAACTTTTGAATTTATTTTTACATATTCTCTGACTATTTTATTAACAATAGCTTCTGGCGTGTAGTATGAGCCATTTTGAGATTTTTTTCCTTCAATTAATAATGATTGATAAATAAATCCTAAAATATCCCGCTGTTTCGGGATAATGCAATTTAATAAAAAAGCATGTCCTGATTTTATATTATTTTCCTTGATCTCAGATAACCATGCTTTTATCTCTTTCTCAATTTGTTTATTGGTAAAAACAAAATTTTGGCTAATTAAACCGTGAATGGTAATATTTGTAATTATTTTTTCTTTTTGAAGTAAATTCAGACTTAATAATAAAAGAGCGACAGAAATATTGATATTTTTTTCTGTTATAAAATTTACAATTTTAGCTATATCATCAACCTTAATCCCATCTTGTAAATATTCATCTGGAATAAATGTCCTGTGCATTTTTGATTTATTAGCGCGTCCATTAAGTTTATCAAGGTTGCCATTTTCAATATCAGCTTTCATATTTTCTATCTCTGATAAACTAAAAAAATATCTTTTGTCCGCCGTATGTGTCCGTAAATAACCGCATTTGACCCAATTTCTTATTGTTGCTGTCGAAGTACCTAAAAATGAGGCTGCTTTTTCAAGACCTATGACATTCTTTGCATTAATTGATGCGATTAATTCTTGCATAATATTACCTTGTCTTTTTTGCATTAATTATCGTTTCCACTCCTCCAAATTAACATTCAGCATATTTTCCGTCCCACTGCGATATACTTTCAAACTAATACTCTCCCCCACTTTGTACTTCATAATCTCGTGCACCAGAGTATTTTTTTCTGAATCCAAATCTATACCGTTGATTGCCAAAATAACATCCCCTTCTTTTAATCCGGCTTTTTCGGCTGGACTACCTGGCATCACGGCTGGCTCGGCAATGCTTCCGCCACCAAAAATATAAGCCCCATGATCAACCAATAATTTATTTGCCTCAGCTATTTCTTTGGTTAGCATGGTATAACGAACCCCAAGCTGAGGACGAATAATTTTTCCAGTTTTTTGCACGCTTTCAATTACCGGAATAACGTCATTGGCTGGAATGGCAAAACCAATATTTTGACCGCCCGAAGCCATAGCAGTGTTTAGACCAATAACTTTTCCATGAATATCGAGCAATGGTCCGCCAGAATTGCCAGCATTGATTGCCGCATCAGTCTGAATCAAATCAGACAAGGATTCAGTCTGCCCAGCGCCAAATGCCTGAATATCACGACCAATTCCAGAAACAACACCGACAGAAACGCTATTATTAAATTGCCCTAAAGCATAGCCAATGGCAATAACCCGCTGACCAGTACGCAATTTATCTGAATTACCAAAAAACAAGGCCGGAAAACCCTGACCTTCAATTTTTACCACTGCCAAATCATTAACAGGATCACGATCTAAAACTATTGCTTCATATTCTTTTCCATCACTTGTCACAACTTTATAAAAAGCGTCCTCACGCAAAACAACATGGCGATTGGTTACAATATGACCATCACTTGAAACAAAAAATCCAGTTCCGCCACCAATAACTTGACGCTCTGTCCCCTTATTTTCAACTTTTGGAATTTCAAAAACAAACGGCAAATTTTCTCCAAAAGGACTTATTCTCTGCACTGACCGTTCCGTAACTTGTTGATCAGCTGAAACAACAATACTAACTACAGATTTTGATGCTACTTCCACTGTTTGCATGGTCAATTCTTCATCACTCAAAACACTTTCCGGTACTACAATTTGTGAATTTGTATTATCTGCTGAACCATTTTCACTGCCAACCACAGCTATATTTGACACCAAGGCAGTTTTTCCAGACATTATTTCTCTCAATTCAGCACCATAATAACCACCAAACAAACCCGCGACTAAAGATAAAATAACTACCAAAATAAGACTATTTTTAGGTTGAAATAAAATATCATGCAAATTTTTCATATGAAAAATAAGTTAATTATTTTCTCGTCTCTAAAAGACGGAGTGGAATATGTCTTATTATAACACAAAAACCCTTTGTTTATAAAGGGTTTTTGTGCCTATTTTTAAAGGCATCAGAAAATAGCTGTTTAGAAAATGGAAACTAGTAATGATGGTTAGAAAAAAGAAAAGAGAAATCAGAAAAGAGTACGCAGGAAATGAGAAAAAAAGAATGATTGATAATCTTTCTTTCTGCCCCTTTGCCGAATCTTTTCTGTTTTCTGATTTCTGTTTTCTATTACTAATTTCTAATTTCCAAACAGCTAATTTCTATCGTGGCGGGGTACAAGACCCCGCCCTACTTAGTCTTACCTAAACTTAGTCTTTTTTGCCCAAAATCCTAAACATCTTTGTACCGCAAACCACGCACTTTCCAGTCATTGCGCGGCGGGTTACTCCGCCTTTGCCCTTCATTTCCACTTCTTCGGCTTCAGTCATTTCTCGATCTTTTTCTTTGCACTTAACGCAATAACCTGTAACTTTAACTACTGCTTTGTCGTCTGCCATAAATTTATTTTTCCTCTTTAAACGAGGAAATAATTATTATTTGAATTAACTTGCCTCCTATAAAGATCTAAAGATCTATTAAGAGTTCTGTTTCCGAATGTACTTTTTTTAGTAAAATTACATTCAGCGAGAGCTTGTCTGAAAAGTTTCTTTCGTAACGAAATTTTCAGATTTTGAGCGAAAATTGGACAATACGACGAAGGTGTATACACAGTATACATCGAGGAGTATTGAACAATTTGCAACCAAAATATGAAAATTGCAGTCGAAAGAAATCTTTTCAGACAGGCTCTAATAGAACCCGAGATACGCAGGCTCTGCACATGAGCAAAGCCTGCGTATTTTATTTATCTATTATTCAGTAATGCTTGCGCCAACTGTGTAACGGGTAAAGAAGCTCACTGGAACATCGTCAATTTGTCTGTTCCAAGTTGTGCCATAAAGAGATGTGGCAATAGCTTCTGAAGTGACCCAGCGCAATAATCCGCCTGGGGCAACAGCGTACACTTTTGGATCTGACTCAATCTTAATCATCTTCACGCCTGGCTTATAGGTAACAATTCCACCAAGGGAAAGGTTGGCCAAAGCAGTGTCAGAGATTGTCAGAACTCCGCTGAAGTTCGCATACCATGTTGAGTATGCTTTGTCATTTGGGAAGACATAGCGCTTGCCATCAGCACCACAGTAGTAAACCGCGCTAAACGATGTTCCTTTAACCAAGGTACCACTTGTACAACCTGTTGTTCCGGTTGCGACAGTGATTCCCAAATCAACATTAATGCTTGGAGAAGCGGCTGACGCAGCAGTCTTGCTAAAGGTTGCACCAGATGTAACGCCTGGAATATCTACACCGGTTGTTGGTGAAGTTGTCGGTGTGGTTGGAGTTGTTGATGGAGTTGGAATTGATCCAGCCGCACCAATTGCAAAGTTGGCATCTGAAATATCTGTGTAGACAATATCACCAGTGCTGTTCATACCTTCAATTTTTAAACGATAGGTTGAACCAGTCAAAGTTGGAACTGTCCAGACATAACTACCATCATTGGATTCACCCGTAGCAATGGTTGTTGGGAAACCTAATCCGCCATCAGATGAAAGTTTAAGTCGGATTGAAGCAACACCAGCACCGCCAGTTCCCCAAGTGACATTGTGAGTCAAACCTGAAGCAAGTTGGTTGCCACCGTTTGGACTTGTAATTGTCAATGATGTGGTTGTAGTTGATCCACCACCTCCGCCACCGCCACCACTACCCGAAGAACTTCCAGATGTGGTTATAAAGGTTGAAGTTGAAGTTGCTAAGGTACCATCACCGCTAGCAGCTGAAGGAGCTGTTGAAGCAATAGTTATGGTGTAAGTGGTGTTGTTCAAGAAGTTACCGGTTGGATTTACCGTCATTACCTTATCTGAATCGCTCCAAGTAATAGCATTGTTAACTGTCGGGCTAAATGAGAATGCAGATTCAGTTGTAGCTGTGGTCATTGGTTCAGAGAATGTAACTACTGCGTTTGCACTAACTGATACTCCGCCTGCACCGCTCGTTGGGCTCCATGTTGTGACTACTGGAATTGCACCGTCGGTTGGAGTCTTTGTAGTAATGTTAGCAAGAGTGTTAGCAGAAGCATCGGCAATGGAGGTGTATGTATATGTCCAAGTTGGAACAGCATCAGTATCAGCTGTTGCACCTTCAGTAAAGGTGGCGCGGATGAGTGCGTCGTTAGCTGACGCACCGGTTGTGGTAGCATCGCCAGTGTAAGTAGCTACTGCCAAACCAGAATCAAGTGTGGCATCGCTGATTGGTTCAGAAAGTGTGATGTTAATACTGTCAATCTTTCCATCAGCATCAGCGTCACCGGTAGCTGAACTTACGTATTGTGGTTTCGCACCATCAAGACATGAAGTAGCGGAGATTGATGTTGTGTAATTAGAATTAACATCATCCATATTAGTTGCATGAGCAAAAGCAATGGTTGGTTGGGTACCGCTTCCTACACCAGTGATGTTGGCAGTGGCGGTGGCGGTAAAGACCAATGAGGTTGTACCGGTTCCACTTTGTAATGCTGAAACATTAAAACCTGTGAGGCCATTTGCTGTGGCTGTCCAGTTAGCATCAGTGTAAGAAAGCCAAGTGTTTTCAGTCATTGCTAAGGTAAGAAGATCGATTTGACCATCAGTGTTTGCATCACCGTAGGTGGCACTGATCATGACTGGGGCAGCAGCGTCGGTAATTGAAGCGGCAGTAAAGTTAGCTAAAGCGTTTGTGGCAGCTGATTCATCCTTAACACGATTTCCTGATGTACCTGATTGGGTGTAAGCAATGGTTGGTTCAGTAAGACCTGAAACACCGGTCAAATTTGTTGTAGCTGGCATGGTCATGGTCAAAGTGGTTGTACCACTACCTGAAACTGCGGTTGGGTTGCCGACAAATCCAGTCAAACTCTGCGCTACTGCGACAAACTGGGTGAGATCAGAACCATTCCATGTCACATCTTCAGTAAAGACAATCGCCAGGCGATCAACGCTTCCGTTGCTACCATTGTCAGAGTAGGTTTTTGAAACTACTTGTGGTAACGCGCCATCAGCCAAAGAGGTAGCAGAAATTGAAGTTCGGTAAGCAGTTCCATCAGTAAGATTAGTTGCGTGAGAGAAAGCTAGTGTTGGTTCAGTGTTGCCAGAACCGACACCAGTTTTATTTGCTGTGGCTGTTCCAGTCAAAACAATTGTGGTGGTTCCGTTTCCACTTGAGTAACCAGACACACCAAAACTCGTAAGGTCATTAGCAGTTGCTGTCCAATCAGTATCACTATAAGTAAGAGTTGCGGCTTCAGAGAAAGCAAGAGCCACGCTATCAATTGTTCCATTGGTGTTTCCATCAAGATAAGTCGCGCTCAAAAGAGCTGGACCCGCTCCGTCCACAAAGGAAAGTTGGGTTTGCGCGGCTTGGGTAGTGTTGGTGTTCGTGCCATCAGTAAGTGAGAAGCCGTTTTGAGTTGAGATAGCTAATGTTCCGCCGTTTACCGTATCAACTGCTGTCGCTTCTGTGCCAAGCGTAATTGTAGCAGTTGAAACTGAACCTGTAATTGCATCTGTAGTACCAGATCCAAAAGCAGCACCGGTAAAGTCGCCCACGTTTTCAAGTGAAAGGTCAGTTGGACGCAAAACACTCGCCGCGGTTACGGTTTCAGACATAGTCATTGTGAAACTGTCAATTTTTCCATCACCGTCGCTGTCAAGATAGGTCGCAGAAACAAGCACTGGTGCCGCTCCGTCTGTTCCAGCAAAAGTTTCATCAATTCGCATTTCATTGGTCTGTGCAGAATTGTCGCGAATCAAACCATCTGGCGCGCGAGTGTAAGTTGGAGTAAGAGTAATGGCTGTGTTACTTGTTGCGGTTGGAGTTACATTCAAAGTGAGCGTGGTTCCAAGCGTTGAGTAGTTGGCATTATCAATAGTTGCTGTTCCCGAGCTCGCAGTAAGAGTGGAGATAGCTGGAAAACCATCGCCTGCGTTTCCATCAGTGACAGTCACTGGTTCGGAAAAAGTAAAAGTGAGGCGATTTACTGTTACACCACCACCAGAAACTGAAGTGGCAGCGCCAGTAATAGCTGGACCAGCGTAGTCAGTAGATGACGTTGCAGTTACATTTGCCAGCGGATTTCCAGCAATATCTGTAACATTTGCATCTGTTGCGCCATCAGAAGTGTAAGCAATGGTTGGCGTAGCATCAGTAGCCCAAGTTCCGCCCGGAGTAAAGTAAATGCTTACCAAATCATCATTAGCATCAGAATCAACTGTTCCTGCGGCTTGCGCAGTCGGATTCCAAGCATTTGTGCTTACTGTTTCGCCAGTCACGGTCTGAACATCAAAATCATTAGCTGTAAATGATGAATCGCGGACATCTTCGCTGAAATCTAAGTAAATTGCATCAAGTACGCCATCAGGGCCAGATAACAAACCATCATTTGTTCCAATTACGCTAACTGTCGGCGGTGCAACGTCCCAAGCACCGGAAACAGACGCGGTTGGAGTTCGGGAAGTGTTTACTTGAAGTGTAACAGCATCTGTAATAACTGAACCCGCACTCGGGGTAAATACTCCAGAAACTGAAATTCCTGGGGCACCGTCAACCGGATAACTAATTTCACAAGCGCCGCCTTGTCCACAAATTGTAATAACAAGAGTATCGGAGTCAGTTTGTTGAACACTGTTCAAAAGTGTTGTGCTTGCCGCTTCACCTGTGGCAAATGAACCTATACCAGCAAGAGTTCTGTTTGTAGTCATGTCGCCGAGCGAAGTGGCGCTTGCTGTGGCCGCGCCTTCGCCAGCCGTGTGACCAGTGACAGTAATTGTTTCAGTGTAATCAACAGTGACAATGTTTCTGCCTGATGAAGTGTTGACTGTCACCGCTGAAATAGTTGGGCTAGCTGCGTCTGTAAGAGTAAGGCTTGCGTAAGTTACGAGATCATTTCCCGCGCCATCTTCAAGACCATTGATTGGCTGGGTATAAGTGATAATTGGGGCTGTTGCACTACTAGTCTCATTCGCGTCGCCTGGAGTACTAAGATCAATATAGAAAAGACTGGTATTGTTATCACTGCAGGTGTCCCCAATGTTTGCGGCCAAGGTAAGTGATCCTGGTGTTACCACTGTCATGTCAGTTGCGCCTGTAAAAGCTGTGCAAGCCAAACCAGTGTCAGCTGAAACAGTTAGTGTAACGCGATCAACCGCGCCATTGTTGTTATTATCAGTATATGTACCGCTTAAAATAACTGGTCGCGCGGCATCAGTAAGAGTAATTGCTGGAGATGTTGTTGGTACATCATTTCCAGCCGCATCCTCAAGACCATTAGTTGGGTTGGTGTAAGTGACAATTGGAGCAATTGAACCACCAGTAGTATTAGTTGTACCAGCAGTGGCTAAAGTAAAGGTAAATGTAGTGGTGTTGTTATCAGCACAAGTATCACCAGCAGCCACAGCGACTCCAACTGTTCCATCAGTGCCAACAGTTAAATCTGTCGCGCCGGTAAAAGCCGTGCAAGCCAAGCCTGTATCCGCTGTGGTTGTAAATATTACGCGATCAACTTCACCGCTATTATCATTATCAGCATAAGTACCGCTTAAAATAACCGGGGAAGCTAAGTCAGTTAATGTTAACCCTGCTTTGGTTGGAACATCATTTCCAGCCGCATCCTCAAGACCATTTGTTGGTTGAGTGTAAGTAACAACAGGATCAAGTACACCACCCGTGGTGTTGTTTGTCCCGGCAGTAATTAAGGTAATTACAAATTTTGAGGTTCCATTACTAGAACAAGCATCTCCATCTCCTCGTGCTACACCCACTGTTCCAGCTTCAGTAACCGTAAGATCAGTAAATGTATATCCAGTACAAACCATTCCTGTGTCTGCTGTGGTATATAATTGTATGTTATCAATTTCTCCATCTCCATTACTATCACGATAATTACCACTAACAATAACTGGTGCCGCGGCATCAGAAGCTGTTAAAGCCGCACCCCAAGTTGACATTGCATTACCAGCGCTATCAACAACAGAATCCGCTGCTCCTTGGTTAGTGTAGAGAATTGTTGGAGAAGTTGAACCGCCAGTTATTGAAGCTGATGTTGTAACTGTGACAGTAACTGCTGTGCCTCCAGTATTTCCACACGCGCCATCAGCTGTAATGTTTACTGTTCCAGCCACTGGTTCGGTCCAGTCAGCTGTTTCATAAGTACAAGTCAAACCATTTTCCGTGGTTGTAGTAATATCAACACGATCTACTGTTCCGTTGGCGTCAATATCTTTATAGGCCGCGGAAAGAGCTACCGGCTTAGCCGCGTCAGTCGCGGTTACAGTTGCGTGCGCCGCCATGTTGCCACTTGTAAGCGTAATTGAATTAGGTGTACCAGCATTAGCATAGCTAACTTGCGGACTCGTAGCACCGCCGGTTTCATTTGAATCAGCAGAAACTAAAATATCAAGATTTGCATTTGAACCTGTACAGCTCAATCCAGTAACAGCAACATTTATGCTTCCGTTAGTATTTACTGTCCAGTCAGCCACATCATATGTACAAGCAGTAACATTTTCATCCATTACCCAGCGAATACGGTCAACTGTTCCGTTTCCATCCAAGTCAAGATAGGTAGATGTATTAATTGTGTCAGCAGCTTGTGCCCGAGGCACAGAAATTAAAAACGCCGCAAATAAAAAGAGGGTAAGAGTTGCCGCACTTAATAATGCAGACATTACGACTCTTTTGCGACTTAAGATACTTGCATTCATAGATGTCATATTTTTATGCCCTTCCGGGCCTTTCTTAATTTTTAGTTACTGTGGAAAGACAATGAAATTTACGATTACCTTAGATTGGTCCTTTCCAAGAAAACCTTAAAGTTCAAGTCTTTGCACAGCAACTAGATATATCGAAATTAGACGGTCTACCTGATTGATCGCCTGATTTCGTTATTTTTTATTTATAGAGTTAAAATTACCTCTTGCATGGGATTATATAAAAAACATTAAACCCGTTTTAAAAACAATATCCACAAGTTTCGAGGAGTTTACTTTTTAATGATACCACAATTTTACGCTTATTTCTAGTTATCCCCCTCTAAAAAATTAATTTGGAATTTTTTTTACGACTATTTGTTCGTGAGATACTAGACTATTCAATTAAAAAAACATTTAATTCTAGCTAAAACTACTTAAACAAAATAAACAAAAATTTCACATTAAATTAAATAATTTTTTATCCACATTTTTATCTAAAATTCACTTGACAGTATTTTATTTGAGTTAAAAATTGGTTGTTTGGGGATTAGAAATTGGTAATATAAATTAGAAAAGAGAAAAGAATCCACAGAGGGACAAGTAACAATTGACAATTAACATGTGACAAAAAAGTAGCGCGGGGGCTTGTCCCCCGCCACGAGAGAAATTAGAAAACAGAAAAGGAGAAAAGAGTCGGCAGAGGAGCAGATAAGTGAGAGTAAAAATCCTAAATACTAAATTCTAAATCCTAAACAATTTCAAAACTCAAAATCCAAAATACAAAAAATTTTTGAATTTTGAACTTTGAGTTTGTTAGAGTTTAAAATTTTTACAACCTAAATCCTAAATCTAAATTTCTTCCACGCACTCTTTTCTAGTTTCTCTTTTCTAATTTGTTTTTCTAAAAATAGTCCACATATTTATTGACAATTTTTTTGTGGATAACTTAGAATATGATAGAAATTAACTGTTTAGAGATTAGAAATTAGTAACAATACACAGCGTCATTTAAAAACATCATTCCGCCAAAACCCCACATCCCCAAGAGACATAAATTTTTATGCCCAAAAGGCGTGGTGCAAGACCCCGCCCTACGTAATCTATTTTTTTCTACAAGCTAATTCCTAAATCCTTACTCTTAAATCTTAAATCTTTAATCTCCTGGCGTCCCCTACTTAAAATTATAAAACCACCACCAAACCCCAAACCCTAAAACAATAATTATTCTCAAAATTAAACAAAACCAACAAATCTTCCCTTCTTTTCGAGGAATTATCCAACCCATACTTTTTGCTTTATTTTATTGCTTAATAACGCACTTTGTGCACTTTTTATCTAAAAGAAGCGCAATAGCAGAAAGTCCGACTAAAATATAAACTAATCGCTCAAGCCACGTAACGGAGCCTAAAACAATATTTACCACATTAAGATCAAAAAGACCTACCAAACCCCAATTCAAAGCACCAATCAACACCAAAACCCAGGCAATACAATGAACTCCACATTTTCCCTTTAAAGCCATATAAGTAAAATGTTTAAGAATAAAAACTACCTATATTATAGCATTATTTAGTTTATTAAGTAACTAATCCAAGGCTCAGCCTTCCCAGAAGGCTGAGCCTTGTTTTAAAACTAAGACAAGCTTGACAAAACTGCTATTTTATGATACGATTCTGTGATATTCGAATATCGAGTTCTGCCTAGAAAATAGAGCTTGGTATTTGAACCAACCCACATTCACATGAATCTGGGACACTCTGCTAATAGGAGGTTAGCACATGGGATTTGGCAAGAAGGACAAGCGTGACCAGCATCACAAGAAGCCCCACAAGGGCGCTAAGACCCCTGGGCATTTTGGCGGTAAGCATGGACAAGTTGCCCAGGTTCGTGAAGAAATCAAGGGACAGGGGGAAGTAAAGACACAGGTGGTTGAAGAACGCTTCAACCTCACTGTTCCATATGGTCTTAAGAATCAAATCAAGCGAGTGTTTGTCAAGCGTAATCGAGCACAGGATATCGTGCTTGGGATGCCTCTTTCAGAGTACATCCGCAACCAAGTTCTAGTTGTGGTCTTTCGTAATCCACAGGGTGGAATCTCCGGTCTGCCGGTAACACTGGCAAAGAAGCACAAGCTTCAAAAGCTTGGTTTCACTCACGTGACAATTGAATCTGTACCAGAGAATCATCTGGATCATCTCGCCCGACCCATTCCCGGCGACTATGACGAGCGCCACATGGTCATCCGGTTTTGGAAGCCTAAGGCTGGACATCGGAAGGACGGTGACAAGGGTGGCGAACTTGTCCACGAGGAATATGACGAGCTCTCAGTTCTTGAATGGCTCTATGAAAATTTTCTCCTCGATCTGTACGAGCTTCCACACCTTGTCTCCTACGACCTTCTGCCTAAACGGGATCAGGAACGATATGCAGAAAATGCGATTGTGGCGCAATCGCAGATCCTATTTGGTCGCAGTGCAGTAAGGCCACACCAAGAAAGTTCTTTCCATCTTGTCCGTCTGGCCAAACGCCTACGACAATTGTTTGAGGAAGGTGAAGCGCTTTTCCGCTTTGCAAACTCCGTTGCAGCAAGGCGGGTGCTTGAATCTGACAAGACTTTAAAGCTTCCGGAACAGAGCTTCTATATCTCCGCTGAGCTTGGACTCGCCTACTCCATCTACAACCTTCTCGGCTGCCAATTCGTGTGCCGGATCCGACTCTCTGATCGTATGATCGAGGTCGAGCCCTTGCGTACAGATATGGATAGCAAGGCACAAATGGCGTTCTACCACAACTTCCTCACGAATGTTTCGTTCCGAGAAGTTGACTGGGATATTTTCGAAATTGTTACTTCTGGTATCGGAACAGCTGTGTGTCCTTCTCAGAGTCAGAGTTAAACTCATTCCCTCCGCACTTCAGTACGGAGGGAATTTTTTATTAAAAAATTACGAGGCTCAGCCTCGTAATTATAACGATATATTTATTATAAACTTCGAAACCGTCGCGCGCGAGCCCAAGACTCATGCTCTTGATCTGGATGATCAAACCAAATCCTCGCGCTTGCCACATCACACATGTGACAAAACGCAGCCAAGGGATTCATGACCCGATGTTCTGCAGAATAATCCTTATGCTCGCCTTCAACATAGGTCAAAGCATTCATCTGATCTGGCGTTAGATAAATCCCATACTCAACCAATTTTACCAAACGAAAACTGTGGCGACCTTCCTTGTTTTCTAATCCAGAAACATTGCGCTTTCCACCACTACCATCATCTTCAAATCGCCAAGGTTTTTCAATATCATGGAGAAAAAGAACAAGCAATATGTCAGACAAACTAAACGGCAAGCAACGAACATTGTTCATGCATTCATACAAAATCACAGCAATATTCATAACTTCAGTCACATGATCAATATAACCACCAACCCATGTTTGATGATTATGAGTTGACCCAGCGGCTTGTTCAAACAGCACGCAATTTTCTTCTAAAATACTAGTGCAACCATTACGATAAACGGGCTCAATCATATTTACCAACTGGTCAATTGTCAGGTATTGCGAAGGTTGTGATCTCATTTTTTACCTTTCTTGTTAATGGTCAATAATACTGAAACTTAACACATTTAATGCTGAGTGTCAAATCTAGTTGACACGAGGCTGAGCCTCGTAGAGCCTTACGAGGCTCAGCCTCGTGTCTGTTTTAAAGACAACAAAAAATCGGATCATACGCAATTTAACGGGACTGTTCAAGTTCACGAACATAATTGACACTTTTTATTAGCTTTGTTGTATAAATAATTGTTTTATTTTA
>Ga0209212_1004066_pt1 | contig 18513 bp, 22 predicted proteins | sample RifGroC2_FD_183996 | JGI IMG/M metagenome (GOLD analysis project Ga0209212, IMG submission 183996) | Groundwater microbial communities from Rifle, Colorado, USA - Groundwater C2 (SPAdes) (version 2) | ecosystem: Environmental > Aquatic > Deep subsurface > Groundwater | place: Rifle, Colorado...
CACCGCCGAAGGGTAGCGAGGACTTGCTGATTTGACATTCTATAGGCTCTCGCATAACTGTTACTCTATGAAGGATCTGGCCAAAATTAGAAGCGATGTGGTTGGCAGTCTGCTTCGTCCCGCCCATCTCAAAGAGGCGCGTTTAGCCTTCGACGAAGGAAAAATCAGCCCCGACGAAATGCGCCGGATCGAAGATCAGGCTATCCGCCAGGCGGTACTCTTGCAGGAGACAGTCGGCCTGGACGTGGTAACGGACGGGGAGTTTCGCCGTCTCAATTTCCAGGACAGCTTCGGCGAGTCGGTTGCCGGCTTCGACGCGGCGCGCGCGGATATCAGGTTCTACGAGAGGCGGGTCGAGGGCGGCAGGCCGCTGCAGCGCTGGGAGATACCGGACCAGGGGGAGGTGAAGGGGACTCCTGTGGCGCAGCGGCGGCCGGTGGTGGAGCGGCTGCGCCTGGCGCGAAATATTCCCTTAGAGGAGTATCGCTTCGTGAGCGGCGTGGCGCAAAAGCCGGCTAAAGTAACTCTGATCGGCCCCGACCGTATCTCACAGCGCTTCGACTACCGGAACTCCGCCTCCATTTACCCGACGGTGGACGATTTCGTGGCCGATGTCGTGAAAATCGAGCGCGAGATCGTGCGGAGTTTGGTGGCGGCGGGCTGCCGCTACGTCCAGATTGATGCGCCGGGATACACCGCCTATGTAGATCCTCCATCGCTGGAGGCCATGCGCGCGCGCGGCGAGGAGCCAGGGGAGAATTTCACCCGCTCGCTCAATGCCGACAACGAGGTCATTCGCGGATTTGACGGGGCAACCTTCGGCATCCATCTGTGTAGGGGAAATCAGCGCAGCATGTGGCATCGCGAGGGAACCTACGACGCCATTGCCGAAAGACTGTTAACGGAACTGAATCACGACCGTTTCCTCCTGGAGTACGATAGCCCGCGGGCGGGGAGCTTTGAACCCCTCCGTTTCGTCCCGAAGGGCAAGGTGGTCGTCCTGGGGTTGGTCAGCACAAAGGTGCCCCAACTCGAAAGGATCGATGAGCTGAAAAGGCGCATCGATGAGGCGAGCAAATATGTTCCCCTGGAGCAGCTCGCGATCAGCCCGCAGTGCGGCTTTTCCTCGGATGTCGTGGGCAACCTGATCAGTGAGGATGAGCAGAAGAGAAAGCTGGAGGTCGTGGTGGAGACGGCGCGGCAGGTGTGGGGATAGGAAAAAAGGCAAAAGGCAAAAGAGGGTTGTTTGCGCGTAGAAAATGTTTGTGATAGCGGGGGGCCGATGGAAAAGGAAATCACAGAAATTCGTCAAGCTATCCGTGACATAGCAAATTTTCCTAAACCCGGGATCGTGTTCAAGGATATCACTCCTCTGTTAAGCAACGGCCCTCTTTTCAAGCAGACCATAGACCTGCTGGCCAATCGTTATCAAAATCAAAGGGTGGATATGGTCTTAGGGATTGAATCGCGCGGCTTTATCATCGGCGCCGCCCTGGCTTACAAGCTGGGCGCGGGCTTCTGCATCGTACGGAAGCCCGGGAAGCTCCCCTACGAGACGCACAGCGCGAGCTATGAATTGGAGTACGGCTCCGATACCCTCGAGGTCCATCGGGACGCCATTCCGGCCCGTGCTCGGGTCCTCATAGCGGATGACCTGATTGCTACCGGCGGGACGGCAGCGGCGGCTATTGCACTGGTCTCCAAGCTCGGCGGAGAGGTGGTGGAGTGCGCCTGCGTCATCGAGCTCTCTTTTCTGAAAGGCAGGGAGAAACTCAAGCCCTGCGGGGTTTTTTCCATACTCCAGTACGACTCCGAATAGGCCCTTCGGGATTGCAAATTGCAGATCTCAAATTGCAAATCTGCCATCTGAGATCTGCCCTTCGGGTTCCCTCAGGGTGATGAGACCTGTCGAACCAAAATCTGAGATTCCTCGCGTCGTTCGATAGGCTCACGACCTTGCCTTCGACAAGCTCAGGCCCTGAGTTAATCGAAGGGAGCACAGTCGAAAGGCAGCGAGGACTAGCCTTCCTTGACAAAAATCAGGAATCCTTTATAACTCAATTAGTAAATCATTTTTCAGGCGTGAAATAAGGATGCAGAGAGTCGAACAAATGGGACTCTGGGAAAGATCGTATTTCCCGGAGATCCTGCGTGGTTTGATGGTCACCGGGTACCGCTTTTGGCGCAATCTCCTCGTCCATAGCTTGCATCAATTGGGTTTGGCCAAACAGCTCGAAGCGGCCATTACCGTTCAGTACCCCGACGAGAGATGGCCTTATCCGGACACCTTCCGGGGGCGCCACCGTCTGACCCTCAAGAGGGATGGGGCGGTGCAATGTACCGCCTGTTTTCTTTGCGCCACGGCCTGTCCAGCGGAATGTATTTATATTGAAGCTGGTGAATATCCGGATAACCCTATTGAGAAGTATCCCGTGCGTTACGAGATCGATACCCTGCGCTGCATCTACTGCGGCTTTTGTGTCGAGGCCTGTCCGTGCGACGCCATCCGGATGGATACCGGACTCCACCCCGCGAATTGGGGTTTTTCGAGGCAGGAGTTTGTTGAAGACAAGAAGCTTCTCATGGATCGCTCACGCCAGCTGGAAGCGAAGGGGAAAGAAGCGCTTTACGAGGAGCACGTGCGCCGATACCGGCATGTCTAGCCATTTTCGTGGTTCGACCCTTCGATAAAACTCAGGGCCCTGAGCAAGTCGAAGGGCAAGCTCAGAGTTCGACTGAGGCTCACTCGAAGTCCCACCCTGAGCAAAGTCGAAGGGTGCTTCGTGTTCGTTTAACGAACACGGGTTTGCTTAAGGAGGGAAAGACCATGTCAAGATCCGACAGGAAAACAGAAATCCCCCAGGAAAATCTGATCACGACAGAACCCTTGCCCGCATCGCGCAAGATTTACGTTCAGGGTAAGAAGCACGGCGATGTTCGTGTCCCTATGCGTGAGATCTCTCTCTCTCCACCCCAGGACGGCTCCCCTCATAACGGTGGCGAGAAGGCTAACCGCCCACTGGTAGTTTACGACACCTCGGGTCCATACACTGATCCCACGGTCAAGGTCGATATTCGAAAGGGACTTACGCCTTTGCGCCTTCAGTGGATCAAGGAGCGCGGCGATGTGGAGGAGGGTAGCGGGCGAGTCTCATTAGAAGGCAATGGCCACGCCCGTAAAAACGGCGCAGAACGCTTTCCGGAGGCGTCGCGACGGCCGATCCTGAAGGCAAAGCCCGGCAGGAATGTTTCGCAGATGCACTACGCCAAAAAGGGCGTTATCACCCCCGAGATGGAGTACATCGCCATTCGCGAAAACCTGGGGCGTGAGATGGCCCTGGAAAATGGCGGGAACGGCGCCTCTCGAACCCATGCCGGAAACAGCTTCGGGGCGGCCATCCCAAAAGTAGTTACCCCGGAGTTCGTGCGCGATGAAGTTGCCTGCGGCCGCGCCATCATCCCGGCGAACATCAACCATCCTGAGAGCGAGCCGATGCTCATCGGCCGGAACTTTCTGGTAAAGATCAACGCCAATATCGGCAACTCCGCAGTCGCCTCTTCCATCGAAGAGGAGGTGGAAAAGATGATCTGGGCGACGCGCTGGGGCTCAGATACCGTGATGGATCTCTCCACCGGCGACAACATCCATGAGACCCGCGAGTGGATACTGCGCAATTCGCCCGTGCCCATCGGTACGGTACCCATCTATCAGGCGCTGGAGAAAGTGGACGGCAAGGCGGAGGAGCTTACCTGGGAGATCTACCGGGACACGCTGATCGAGCAGGCGGAGCAGGGGGTGGATTACTTCACCATCCACGCCGGCGTGCTCTTGCGCTATATCCCGCTGACAGCAAGACGGATCACCGGCATCGTATCGCGTGGCGGTTCGATCCTGGCCAAGTGGTGTCTTGCGCACCATCGGGAGAATTTTCATTATACCCATTTCGAAGAGATCTGCGAGATCATGAGAACCTACGATGTCTCCTTTTCGCTCGGGGACGGGCTCCGTCCTGGCTGCATCGCCGACGCCAATGACGAGGCGCAGTTCGGCGAGCTGGAAACATTAGGCGAGCTTACCAAGATCGCCTGGAAGCATGATGTCCAGGTGATGATCGAGGGGCCAGGCCATGTGCCGATGCAGCTCATTCATGAAAACATGACCAAGCAGCTCGAACTCTGTCACGAGGCGCCGTTCTATACTCTTGGGCCGCTGACCACGGACATCGCGCCCGGCTACGACCACATCACCAGCGCCATCGGCGCCGCCATGATCGGCTGGTTCGGCACCGCCATGCTCTGTTACGTGACGCCCAAGGAACACCTCGGCCTGCCGGATAAAATAGATGTCAAGGACGGCGTTATCGCATACAAGATTGCGGCGCACGCTGCCGACCTGGCCAAGGGGCACCCCGGCGCGCAGATGCGGGACGATACGCTCAGCCGCGCGCGCTTTGAGTTCCGCTGGGAGGACCAGTTCAACTTGAGTCTCGATCCCGACACCGCTCGCGCATTCCACGACGAGACGCTGCCCGCCCAGGGCGCGAAGCTGGCGCACTTTTGCTCCATGTGCGGCCCGCATTTTTGCTCCATGAAGATCACGCAGGACGTGCGGGACTATGCCGCGCAAAAGGGGTTGGACGAGCAAGCTGCGCTGGAAGTCGGTATGAAAGAGAAGGCCGAGGAGTTCAAGCGCACCGGCGCGAAGATCTACCACGAGGTCACGGCGGAATCCTCCGAGGCGTCAGCGGTGGAGTTTAAGGCAGCAGGGAAAGAGTAGGTAGTGACGTGGCAGTCATCCAAAAGACGATTCGCTTTGCCGGCTCAAAGAGAAGCCAAGAGGTTCTCGCTCTTTTTGATAGCGGCGCGACCTATTCCTGCATCCGACCAGAGCTAGCTGCGGCCTTAGAGGTCGTTCTCCCTCTTCCCGAGCCCATGGATTTTGGCACAGCCAGAGATGGGGAGAAGGTGACGGCTCACGAGCGGGTCAGCCTCAACTTCTACTTTAATGGCTATCGTTTCTCTGACGAGTTCATGTTGATCCCCGGTCTTTCTGAACCGATCATCATTGGTGCAGCGACTCTGCAGAAGTGGCGGATGAAGCTGGACTTCGAAGCCGATGATGTCATTATCGACCCCCGCGTCACCAAACTCCGGCTGATCTAGCTGAAAAAAGCTGATTATCCCGGCATTAAACGTTTCTTGGACTGATGACTATGCCAACACAAGCAAAGCGCAAGTGACGATTCGTGATTTGTATTTGCACGGATGACGGAGATTTGTTGACGCCGCGCCGGATCTACGAAGTGTTGCCAGACGAGGCCGCTGCCAAGTCGAAGTATATTCGAGTCATAGACAATGAGAGCGAGGATTATTTGTATCCCGCCTCGTATTTTGTGCCCATTGAGTTCCCGCCGGCAGTCGAGCAGGCGTTGTTGCAAGCGTCCTGAGCGACCCGCCTCAGCCAAGTCCTTGTTTCCTGTTCTGTGATCTTTTCGCTTTACAATCCCCATAGCAAGCTGTAAATTTCCGCTCAGCGGTTTAGTCCAACACTTTTTATCCCCAATGCCACGTAGGGGATTCTGTCGAAACTCCGTTGCTTCCAGGCATTACGGATAAAACGCTATATGTCAGAAGTCATTAGCAAACGCAGCCGTGGACTTTGAGACCGCAGCTGAATGCTATTACGAGATCAAGCGCGCCGGTCACTACAAAGAGGAAGCGCTTGAACTTCTCTGGTCCGAATGTTCGTCATCGAACGTCCTGACCGAGGCTGAAAAAATCGTCCTAACTCAGGCGCTCGACAAAATTCAACGGTCTGGTCGTTTGGGAGACTCGGCATCAACGGAGCAAATTTGGACTGTTCTAACACAACACGGAGGGTTTCAGCGCGAGTGGGCGCGAATTGTTGCCGAGCGTCTTCTGGGCAAGCGCAAATGAAATGACTTCTAACTCTAGGTGGACCGGCCGGTCCGCAAGCGCTATGCTGGATCGACCGTTGTTGCTGACCCACCGTTCACCAACACGTTGGGCCAACCAAAGGTGAGGCGATGAGACAGCGAACTACAATCCCGCCCGATGTCGTTGCCGACGTGGTAACGACTTCGCGTCGTCGTTGCTGCGTCTGCTTTGCGCTCCGGAGAGACGACACCGAAAAGAAGGGACAGATCGCTCACTTAGACCACAACCCATCGAACAATATTCTGGACAACCTCGCGTTCCTTTGTCTCGAACATCACGACCAGTACGATTCACGAACGAGTCAATCCAAAGGCCTGACGCTCGATGAGGTGAAGCGCTATCGAACGGGGCTTCTGGCATTTGTGGCCCGCAGCATTCCTCCGTCCGATGCTGACATCATCGCTGCGCTCACAGCCGCTCTCGACCGTCCGGCATATCGCACGCCATTTCACCAGGAAAGCTCGCTGCCTCGGTTTCGCGATGCAATCGCTGAGACCATCGAGACGCTGAACACTGGTCGCACTCGTCAAGGAGTACAGCTTCCTTCCAAGTTTCAAATCCGCAATCAGGCGCTACGGTCTGGCGTGGACCGAGTCGTTGAAGCTCTTGCTGCGCTGCGGGCCAGTTTTGACGACCTCCTCCGCAGGGGCGCCATACGGCCCTGTGGATGCGGCCAGGCGGATTGTCCGGTGTTCATGTTTTCCGAAGACGCAGCGCGTGAGATGGATCTGAGGCGACGCAAGCTGCTCGACCTCGCCCATGAGCTGAACCCGGCCATCCCTCGGCACTTCTACGAACTCGGTTAGGATGGCGGCCCAACAAGGCGATCCATGGGAGCGCAAAAAGCGCGCCGCGTGATCTTGATCGTTAAGTGCCGTTCACTTTAACAAGACATGAAAAAAGAAATAGACAGATTGGATGCAACTCCCTCGAAGAGGCTCGGACCAAAATGCTCACTAGTTGGGCGTCAGAGAACTTCAGGTGAGCGGCGCGTCAGACTTTCGTGTGATCTCGAGGATTTAGCTAAGCGGGCATACCTCGAGTTTACGGACGTTTCAGATTACATCTGGAAGAGCCCGAACCTCATTGCGCACGAAACCAAGTTAGAGCTGCGGAAGCTTCCTGCCTACTACCCAAATGATCCGAAGACCGCGAAACTTCGGTGGAAGTTAGAGTCCCATAAACTCAACAGAGTATTTCCCTACCTGATCGCCGTTGGGAACCTGTTCAGCGTAGTTTCGCTGTTCGAGTCCTACCTGCTTTTGCTCGGGGGGAAGTTGCAGGAATATAGGGGTGTTCCACTTTCGTCCACCAAGGGCCAAGGAGTCACAAAGCTATTCAACTACCTGAGGACTCTTGCGGTTCATCCTGAGGAAGTCCCTCTCTATGAGCAAGTACAAGCCGCAATCAAGGTCAGGAATTGCCTTTCACACGCAAGCGGAATGCTTGCATGGTCACGCGACGAGACGGAACTTAGACGACTTCAAGCCAGTGGAACATACTTGAGTAAAGAACACCGGGACATGCGAGCTGCACAGGGTGGGACGTATGATGAAATTCTCGTCACAGAATCTCCCCTTGGGGACCGTTTGCAAGTCAAGAACGAGTACTCTTTTGTTGTTGCTACCTACCTGCGAGAGTACTTCATCGCACTCTGTGGCATAGCCAATGAAAAGTTGGTCGGTGGTCAGTCATAGACATATGAGGGAGGAAAATGAGGCAGGCTTGGCTTTAGGTGGCAGTCGTCGGTAGAGCATTAGACTGAGAAGAAGACGATGATCCAACGCCTCGCTGGGCTCGCGCTTCTCGTCTGTACGGTTCTCGTTGCCCTCTACGGCGATAAGCCCGTCGCGAAGCGACAGGGGCACTTACTCCGGGTAATCACCATGCCCAGGTTCAACATGCTTGTTCTGAAGTGGGCGGCGGTCTTCTTGCTGGGCTGGTTTGGCCTTGCTCTACTGCTCGACCTCGACTGATTCGGCTGGAAAAAAGGAGACATTCTACTTTTTGTCGAACCAGGCGCTCTGGCCGGTGGCTTGCCAGCGACGGCTGCCTTCAGCGTTGAGCCTCTTGTAACCCGTAACCATATAGGTTACACTTAACCGGTGATTACGAGCTTCAAACATAAAGGTTTGGAGCGGTTCTTCACCACAGGGAGCAAGGCCGGAATTCAGCCCAACCATGCTGAACGCCTGCGGTTGATCGTAGGCCGGTTGAATGCTTCCACCGATCCGAAAGATATGAATCTACCTGGGCTGGACCTGCATGGATTGAGGGGCGACCGGAAAGGCACTTGGTCGGTGAAGGTTAGCGGTAACTGGCGTGTCACCTTCACCTTTGCTGGCAAGAACGCGGAAAACGTCAATTACGAGGATTATCATTGAGGTGAAAGTATGTTGATGCACAATCCCCCCCATCCCGGCGAGGTGCTCAGAAAGCTGTGTCTGAGGCCTTTGGGTTTGAGTGTTACGCAGGCAGCTAAGGCTTTGGGCGTGAGCCGCAAAACCTTGTCCAGCATCCTGAATGGCCGGGCAGGGATCAGCCCTGAGATGGCCGTCCGCCTGTCGATGGCGTTCGACACCACAGCGGAAAGTTGGCTGAATCAGCAGGTTCAGTACGATCTCTGGCAGGCGGAGCGGCGACGAAGCAAATTGCGCGTGGCTCGATTGTCAGCGGCTTAGGACGAAAAAGGGGACATTGTGTTTTTTGTCTAACCAGACACTTCAGCCGGTGATGTCATCCTCATGGATTGGCAGATTGAAAGGACTATAATCTACGAGTGGCATTTGAGTGGGATCGGCGCAAGGCGGCGGTGAATCTGGCAAAGCATGGGGTTCGGTCTGACGATGAACAACATGAAACGTAGAGGCCAAAAACAACAGTGATGAATTGCGTCCCGAGTACGAGTTTGACCACTCGAAATCCGTTCAAGGAGGGCTCAAATGGCTGAGAAAATAGTTTCGATGCATGCGGCTTATAAGAGCGGGAAGGAAATCGTCGACGGTTTTCTGGCGCGGCCCAACATCGGCGTAGCGCGAAATGCCATTGTCCTGATCCACGGCTATCGCGGTCTGGATGACGGCCATAGGGCCGTAACGCGGAGGTTCGCCAAAGAGGGTTTTGTTTGTCTCTCGCCGGATCTCTTTCACGGCAGGATTTACAACACCCCCGAAGCATGCGCCTTGGCAAAAACCTCGCTGGATATTCCTCGGGCCGTTGAGCGGGTTTGTGACAGCATCGCCTACCTGCGCCGGCTGCCCTACGTGGGGAAAAAGAAGGTCGCCGTGCTCGGTTTTTGTATGGGAGGGGGCTTGGCCCTTTATACCTTGGCGAAGTCGAAGAGCTTCGACGCCGGAGTCATCTACTACCAGAGCCTCTTTCCCGACCCGGAGGAGCTGCGCGGAATCAAAGCCCCGCTGCAGTGCCACTATGGAACCGAGGATCACAACACCACAAAAAAGGAGATCGAGCTTTTTCGAGATGCCCTGGACCGCTACGGCAAGAAATACGAGATCCACATGTACGAAGGGGCGGGGCATGCTTTTCTCAACAACCCTTCGGGAAAGAACGAAGCCGACCGAAGAGCCGCAGAAGAGTCCGTGGCAAAGACCGGCAAGTGGCTAAGAAAGATTTTGTCTTAGGTTTTTTGTTAGACCCCAATGAGGCGGCGAGCTAGTATCGTTCGCTTTCTAAGCGAAGGCCTCGCGGACGAAGAGACTTTCCAGAGGGAGATCGCTTTTCATGAGTCCCTGCTCGATCTGATAGCGGATAAGAGCCCGCATCGTTCTCTTCTCGGTTTCCCCCAGGACGTGGGCATAGGGATCTTCTTCCAGGACCGCCTTCTCCTTCTCGTATCCGGCAATCTCTTCGGGACTCATGTATTTCTTCACCCCTAATTCTTTCGCCTGGCGAAAAGCCTGAATGAGTTTTGCCGGCAGGTCGGGGTGTTTTTCGGCTATCTCTGTCTTCATGGCGATCAGGTGAATGATAGGGTAGATGCGCGTTTGCTTGATATGGCGGAGGATCTCCTCGGTATTTTCGAACAAGGGCTTGACTCCGGGAAACTCGCCCATGATTTTAGGCAGCAAGCCGCCGCCGAAAATCCCCAGGTAGCCGATATCTCCTGCCACCAGGGCCGCATGGAGTTTTCCCTCGCTGACAAGTCGGGCGAGAACGGCTTTCTCCTGGCCAAAAGGTGTCGGCGGCTCCAGCCTTTCAACCTTGACAGGCAAGTCCCGGCCGATATAGACCTCTTGCCCGGAAACATACCAGCCCATGTCTGTTGTTTTGAGACCATACTCGTCGAGAAGAAAACCGCGCGCCCACACCACGGCGGTGGCTCCGTAGCGGAAACAGCCGATTTTCTTCCCCTTGAGCTCGCCGGGGTGTTGGAGCTTGCCCTCACAGTAAAAAATATTTCTTTGTCGCGGGCCCCGATCGAAAAAGACCGGTAGAGCGAGAAAACGGGGAGCTTTTTCCCTGCTCCTTAGGAAGGTGGCGGCGGAAAATTCCCCGACGTCGAATTCCCCCTGAGCGAAGCGGTAGTGGCGCTCCCCCGGGGAGGCAAAATCGTGGACGATATCTGCCTGGTAGCCTTCGATGCCGACTTCCCCCTCGACCAGGGCGCGGGTGCGGTAGTCATGGGGCAGGCCGAGCTTGATGTTGGGTTTTTCTTTGGCCATATCTACTCCGAGCGATCGACAAGCGACAATATCTCTTTAAGATTTCTGACGCACTGAAAAGAATCCAGCACGGCCCTCCCGCTTCGGTCCAGCAGCACCCCTGTCAAACCGGCAGCGCTAGCCCCCGCCGCATCTTTGTCCGGGCTGTCCCCAACATGCAGCGCCTCTTCGGGCTTGAGGCGGTAAAGCCCCAGGGCAGCTTGAAATATCTCAGGCGCGGGTTTGGCGAATCCAACCTGGCTCGATATGACGACGGATTCAAACTGAGAGACTATGCCCAGACCGTTCAGGATAGGGAGGAGGCGGGAATCGAAATTCGAGATCACCAGGAGAATAAACCCTCGCTCCCTCAAAGCCGCTAGCGTCTCGACGGTATCGGGATAGAGAGACCAGGAATCGGGCTTGCTGAAATAATGGAAGAGTTCGGAAAAATAGTTGTCGAAGTCGACAAACCGTCCGTAGGGATCGAATATTTTTTTTACCAGCTCCTTCCACCATTGCCGCTCCAGACCCTTGATCTCGCGGCCCTCTGCCCCGGGAAAGGCCAGCGGCGGAGCGGAAGAGAAACAGACTCGAAACCGCTCTCTAATTTCTTCGGGTAAAACCTCCATGCCGTGTTTTTTTGCCAGTAGGGCATAGCTCTCCCCGACCGGCCTTGTGGTCTTGATGAGCGTCCCAGCGGCGTCAAAGAAAATTGCTTTTAATGCCATAGTATTGAAACAACTTCATCTTCCATTATAATGAATCCCTATGCAAGGTTCGACCTTGAGGCTTCGTCGTGAGCGCTCAGCCGAACGGCTCACCTCGAAAGGCAAGGATGTTCTCATCATCGTCGATGTGCAGATCGATTTCTGTCCCGGCGGGGCGCTTCCGGTTGCAGACGGGGATAAGGTTGTGCCGCCGCTAAACCGCTATATTGAGAGATTCAAAACGGCGAACATGCCGATCTTTGCCACGCGCGACTGGCATCCTGAAAAGACCGGCCATTTCAAAACTTTTGGCGGCGTGTGGCCGCCTCACTGCATCCAGGGGACCAAGGGGGCAGAGTTTCACCCTGATCTGGCTCTCCCAGATGGTGTAGTTGTTATATCCAAGGGTATGGAATACGAGGAGGATAGCTACTCAGGATTTCAGGGGACAGATGTGAGAGGAATCAAGCTGGCCGAGCTTTTGCGGCAGTGCGGTGCGGTGCGCCTCTTCGTGGGTGGATTGGCGACCGATTATTGCGTCAAGCATACGATTCTCGACAGTATCAAAGAGAGGTTCAAGGCGGTGCTGCTCGAGGATGCGATCAGAAGCGTGGATATCCGGCCGGGCGATTCCGAAAGGGCCATCGCGGAGATGATCCGGGCGGGAGCGGAGAAGAGTAGCGACCTTGCGCGGATCCCGGCGTAAGCTGGGCCGCTTTGACAAAAACCTGGCCGATCATTTTCTTTTTCCCCACACCAGGGTCCAGAAGGCAAATGTTTCAAGACCGAACGGGCCGAAGCCCAAAAACCCCAGGATAGGCATCTCAAAAATGCGCGCCATCGGAGGAACGGGAACCGTGTAGATCCACTTTGTGTAGGCCCAATAGTTCCAAAATTCCCAGAAAAAGCCGCAGCTGTAACCGGCGGTGAGAAAGACAGCAGTCCTGCCGAATTCTCCTGTTTGCCAGTCACGGAGCAGCGAGGGGCGACCCAACCGATCGTTGATCGAGTCGAGCAGAAAGAATGGGCCGACCCACACGGACCAGAAGAATAGTTTAGGGATGATAAACGGGAGAAAGGAGAGGAAGATGCCCAAGACAAGAAAGATAAGAGAAAAATTCCGCCGATGTCCGGGGATCAGGGGCCGAGTCCTGGCCGCTTTTTTCCCCCATGACTGGACGCCGAGCAGATCCGTAGTCTCGTAGAGCGCGGGAATCACCGTGGCGAAAGAGACAATCTTCATGGCGATCTGGATCCATTTTTCCGGCGGCGCGTTGATATAGAGCCAGTTTTGGATGACCATGTTGTACCATTCGAAGAGATACCAGTAGAAGGCGGAGGCCGGCAGCATCAGGAGGACTTCTCCCGAACGGCTGGAGATTAAGGAATAGCCCCGGAGCCGCAGGTTGAGAGAATCGAGAAGCAGGATATAGCCGCACCAAAATAGCGGGAAGACATATTGGGACCAGGGAAGGATGTGGACGAAACTCAATCCTTCTCCCAGAAGGATCAATAACAATCCGAGCGGACCAAGCAGACGCATGAAAATCCTGTGAGGCTCTTGTCTATTGTCTGACTTATGTTGTTTAATGTCCATAGGGGGTGAGAGAGAAAAATGAGCAGTGAGGTGTTGAAGGCAGAGAATCCTTTCAGCGAAGAGCTCGAGATTGCGGTGAGGGCGGCAAAGGAAGCGGGAGCGATCATTATGGTCCTTTTCGGCAAGGATTATCGGATCGAAGAGAAGAGCAAGGGCAATCCCGTGACCACCGCGGACCTCGAAGCTAATCGCAAAATCCGGGAGATTATTCGGGGACGTTATCCCGAGGATGGATGGCTCTCCGAGGAGGACAAGGACGACCTCAGAAGACTCGGCTCTTCTCGTGTGTGGGTCGTCGATCCCATCGATGGGACTAAGGAATTTATTGCTGGTGTGCCGCAGTTCGCTGTCTCAGTCGGTTTAGTGGTGGAAGGACAACCGGTCCTGGGAATCGTCTACAACCCGGTCAAAGAAAAGCTCTACCGCGCAGTCAAGGGGTGCGGGGCGTTTTTGAATGATCAGCCGATTCACATCTCTCAGCGCGAAAAAATGGAAGGCGCGTTTCTGCTCGTCAGCCGCTCGGAGCCGCGCCGGAAGTTTCAGCCGTTCGCCGATCTTTGCCGGCTGGAGCCCATCGGCAGTATCGCTTATCGCCTGGCTATGGTGGCGGCGGGAGAGGGAGACGGGACGCTGACCTTTCGTTCGCTCCACGAGTGGGATGTCTGCGCCGGGGCGTTGATCGTGGAGGAGGCGGGAGGTGTGGTAGTGAACGGAGGCGGCCGCGGACTGGTTTTTAATCAGGAAGATACCCGGTATCGAGGGATTGTCGCCTCCAACGAGATCCTGACACCGAACCTCCAGGGGATGTTGGCGAGAATTCTGGCCGAGAAAAGGTGAATTTTTCGCCTGATTTGGCTATTGTGGATTTGTTGGTGCAGAAATGGGGCGATGTGTTTACTGCGGGGAGCGGCGAGGATTCTGGGGCAAGACCTGCGGTGATTGTAAAAAGCTCCTGGCTCGGGTTGAGGAGCTTAGGGGTCGGGTGGGATATGGAGAATTTCTGGATGGCCTAGCGGCCACCGGAGTCCCCAAGGAGAAGATCCTGGTTTTTCTCAAGGCGGATCCGGAGGGCAAGGGAAGCATCCAGGATCAGGTGACTGCCGAAATGGCGAGCGAGCTCATGTCGGTCATGGGGCTCAAGGGGAATCAGACCCCGCAGGAGGTAAAGCGCATCCGGGAGACGACCACGAAGGAGTCGAAGTAATTTAAAGCGTAGTTCAAAATGCAAAGTGCAAATTGAAAAATGCGAAATGAGGTGGAGTTTCTAAGTCTTGAGGTTAGTCTTAACTTTGCAATTTGACCTTTGCAATTTTCGTTTTGCACTGTGTTAAGCTCCATGGCTTTAACCATCTACCTCTCTCTTTTCTTCTTGTTCCTCTACCTTTTGGGCTTGTCAATCCGCAGGGTTTTGTTCCTCCGCGATAAGGCCCGGATGGAGCAGGAGAGCAGGGGGGGTGGGAGGGTGATCGCCCGGGTCGAGGATATGGGGCCAGGATCGGTCAAGAAATTTTGGCTGATCTGCCAGAGGAATCGGGTCGATGCTTTCCTCATCAATTATCAAGGGACATTTCACGCATATGTGAATCGCTGCCGTCACATGACCACTCCCCTCGATTTCGTTCGCTATCAGTTTTTTACCGAGAATGGCAGCCACCTTGTCTGTCTGACGCATGGCGCGCTTTATGAGCCTGCTTCGGGACTTTGCCTGGAGGGGCCATGCAAGGGCCTTTCCCTCTATCCTCTTCCAGTTAAGGTAGACCAGGGAGAGGTGTTGGTGGGTTGCCCGTCGGGAGACATCTCTTTTCTCGCCGATTGAGTTGCAGAGGATGGTGCGAAGGACGAAGAAAAAAGGGCGGCGGGGTCAAGTGGTGGCTCGAACCGGCGAGCTCGCGCACGGAACGACAAAGAAATTTCTTTTGAGATGCCGCGGGAAGGCTGTCGAGGCGGTATTGCTGAACTACGAGGGGAGTATCTATGCCTATGTCAATCGCTGCTGCCATATTCCGATCTCGATGGATTGGGTAGACAACCAGTTCTTTACCGAGGATAAACGTTATCTCATCTGCGCTAACCATGGAGCGACTTATGAGCCGGCAACTGGAGAATGCGTTTGGGGCCCCTGCTTCGGGGCTTTCCTCCAGGGCATACCCCTCGAGATCAGCGGAGGAAAGATTCTTGCCTTTTGTCCCGAAGAGGAGGAAAAGAAAAGAGGCGGCGCCTGAGATTTAGGGCAATGAACTGGAGGACGGTTCGAGGGAGGAGATGAAGTGAACAGTTGTCTTTTCTGCAGCATCATCAAAGGCGATGTCAAAGGGGATATCGTCTACCAAGACGAGTCCGTTGTGGCCTTTCGGGACATCCACCCCAAGGCGCCGGTCCATATCCTGATCGTCCCTCGTAAACACATCGCGACGCTCCTCGATTTGGAGCAGGGGGATAAGGGGCTTATGGGGGATATTTTTTATGCGGCTACCCGGTTGGCGAAGGATAATGGGATCTCTGAGGATGGCTTTCGCGTGGTTCTCAACTGCGGACCTGGAGCAGGGCAAAGCGTCTATCACATCCACATTCACCTCTTGGGAGGTCGGCCCCTGACCTGGCCTCCGGGATAAACAAAGTTAAAGGGTTCAAGGGTTGCAGAGTTGAAGGGTTAAAGGGAAGCGAGCACGAACACGAGCGGCGAACACGAGGTGTATTATGGCGACGATAGAATGGCGCAGCCCAGCGAGCGAGATGGCGGTCAGGCAGTTCGAAGTTGCCGCCGAAAGACTAAATCTTGACGGCAATGTGGCAATCAGACTGAAAAGACCGGATCGCGCCATGATCGTAAGCGTCCCGACGCGCATGGATGATGGTAGGGTCCAAGTCTTTACCGGCTACCGGGTTCAGCATAACGATGTCTTGGGTCCTTTTAAAGGGGGTATCCGTTACCACCCCGATGTGAACCTCGGGGAAGTTTCCGCTCTCGCGATGTGGATGACCTGGAAATGTTCGCTTGTCGGGTTGCCCTTTGGCGGGGCCAAGGGAGGGGTTGCCTGCGATCCTATGCGGCTTTCCCGCAATGAGCTGCAGGGGATGACGCGACGCTACACGGCTGAGATCTTAAATTTCATCGGACCTGATGTGGACGTGCCGGCGCCGGATATGGGGACCAATGAACAGGTGATGGCATGGGTGATGGATACCTACAGCCAGCATAAGGGGCACGCGGTCGCGGAGATCGTCACCGGAAAGCCGGTGGAGATTGGGGGCACTTTGGGGCGGAAGGAAGCTACGGGTCGAGGACTCGTCTACTCTATTATGGAGGCTGCCAAACATCTCGGCGTAGATCTTTCCCGTTGCACGGCCGCTGTACAAGGTTTTGGCAATGTGGGTTCCGTGGCGACGAAGGAACTGGCTAGCGTGGGCGTGAAGGTAATTGCAGTGTCCGATAGGACGGGCGGTTTTTATGATCCAAAAGGGCTCCCGGTCGAACGGATCCTCGAATATGCAGCCAAAAACCCTGAGTTAAGCGGCTGCCCTTTCGGTGCGCCAATTAGCAATACCGATCTCCTAGAACTGAATTGCGACATCCTGGTACCGGCCGCCCTGGGCATGCAGATCACAGGGGAGAATGCTGGGAGGTTAAAATGCCGGATTCTGGCGGAAGGGGCGAATGGCCCCACAACGCTGGAGGCGGATGATATTATAAAAGAGCAGGACATCTTTGTGATTCCCGATATCCTGGCAAATGCCGGTGGAGTCATCGTCTCCTATTTTGAGTGGGTGCAGGATTTGCAGAACTTTTTTTGGACCGAGGAAGAGGTGAACAAGAGGCTGAGGGAGATTTTAACCCGGGCCTTCCACGAAGTTCTCGATATAAGCGAACGAGATAAGGTGGGGATGCGGTTGGCAGCCCTGATGCTTGGGGTAAGCCGGGTGGCGCGGGCTATGCTCTGGCGCGGCCTCTACGCCTAGCGCCGGTTGCCTTTAAGGGAAAAGCATGAAAAAGTGAAGGTATGATCAACGCAACGCAAATCAGACCCGGTATGATTATCGTCTATGAGGGGGACCTCTACCGGGTATCTTCGGTGCACCATCTGACTCCCGGCAACAAGCGCGGGTTTATGCAGACAAAGATGAAAAATCTTAAGACGGGAGTAGGGACGGAGCGCAAGTTCCGCTCGGAGGACCGGCTGGAACAGGCCATGCTGGAAACCCGCATGATGCAATACCTCTACCACGAAGGCGACCTCCATACCTTCATGGATACCGAGAACTATGAACAGACCTCATTGGCTGCGGAGGAGATCGGGGATCTCTTGTTTTATCTCCTTCCCGATCAGGTTGTGGAGATCGAGTTCTTTGAGGGTAAGCCCGTGGGGATCAGTCCGCCGTCCACCGTTGATCTGGAGGTTGTGGAGACGGAGCCAAGCCTCAAGGGGGCGACCGCGAGCTCCTCGTACAAGCCGGCCAAGCTCGAGACCGGTATCACGATCCAGGTTCCTCCATTTGTTCAGGTGAGAGATCGGGTTCGGGTGGATCCTTCAGAAGGGAAATATCTGGAGCGCATCAAGTAGGCCTAAAACAGAGGATAGAGGATCGAGAATAGAGGATCGAGGATGGCTATCTTCTATCCTCTATCTTCAATCTTCGTAGCTCTTCCCAGACTTCCTGCACCTGCTTTTTCAGTTCTTCTACGCTGCCGTTGTTCTCGATAATGAAATCGGCCAGTTTTCTCTTCTCTGCCAGGCTCATCTGAGCCTTCAGATGTTGCCGGATTTGCCCTTCGGTGAGTTTATCCCTATCCCGTAGCCTCCTTTTCTGCTTCGCCAGATCGCAGGCCACCAGGATAACAGGGCGGAGCCAGAGATGGGCTTGGTTCTCGAAGAGCAGGGGTGCCACATAAACGATGATCTCGGCGCCTTCCGCCGCCAGTTGCTGAATCCTCTGCTGGGCGAGGGTCCTGATGCGGGGATGGGTAATGGATTCGAGCCGTTTTCTTGCCTGCTGATCCTCAAAGACCTGTTTGCGCAATTTTTCCCGGTCGATGGATTGGTCCGCTCGCAGGATCTCTCTGCCGAAGGCGGAGACAATCTCTTGCCAGGCCTCTTTACCGGGCTCGACGATCTCCCGGGCAAGCGCGTCGGCGTCAATAATCCTTGCCCCCAATTGCTGCAGCATGGCTGCCACGGTGCTCTTGCCCGTGGCGATACCGCCGGTTAAACCGATAACTGTCACAGCGCAAATAGCAAATAGCAAATAGCAATTAGAGTCAACCCATTCGACACCCCGCCCACCCTTCGACAATCTCAGGGTGGTGAGCAAGGTCGAACCACAGGGCGGGGCTTGCTCCCTTCGATTAACTCAGGGCCTGAGCTTGTCGAAGGCAGGGTTGACGGTGAGCGACATACGAACAACTTGACCCCGTGCACGGCTCGACTGAGCTCGCCGAAGTCAGCACGGGGCATGAGTCGAACCGTCAATGGGTCGGGTGAGGACCATTCGCCATTCGCCATTTGCTGTTTTATACTGCTGATGTGAGGTATCGAAGTCTTGCCGAGATGTTTCTTTCCCAGGCCGGGCGACGCGGAGATCGCGTCCTCTA
>Ga0209212_1004067_pt1 | contig 18513 bp, 22 predicted proteins | sample RifGroC2_FD_183996 | JGI IMG/M metagenome (GOLD analysis project Ga0209212, IMG submission 183996) | Groundwater microbial communities from Rifle, Colorado, USA - Groundwater C2 (SPAdes) (version 2) | ecosystem: Environmental > Aquatic > Deep subsurface > Groundwater | place: Rifle, Colorado...
TACGGCTATCACACAATATATTGAAAATCACAATCAAAATCCGCGCGTCTTTGTGTGGAGCGCATCGGTTGAACGGATACTGTCAAAGATCGCCAAATGTAAAGAAGTGTTAGACGCACCACACTAGAGTAGTTGAAAATGTATGCATATATGCATGATGAACGGTTAACACCAAATCTTGTAAAACACTATCGTCCTCTAAATTCACAACTTTAAGGCCAAATCCTTGAAGATCAGACATAGGAATTTGTCGATTATGGGATAAAGTGCTTGTATGGCTAGATAAAGCAGATACAATTTTGCTTGCGATTTCTTCGGACTTAGCGTTACCATTGAACATGCCTGTTGTTAACCATTTTGTCACTATACTTCGAGACCACTCTATAGCCTTTTCACAATCACCGATAAAAGTAGGATGATACTTTGATATAATTTCTCGCCATATCGGTATAGCGCCTGGATCACTCTTCACTTCTTTAATCGCTTTTTCAAATTCCTCCCTGACGCCTTCGGCTGAAATCCCATTGAATTGCGGATCAATAGGACCCATAAAAGAATGTTTCCCCATAACAATTTCTTTACATGAGCAAGCCAGCATGGTGCCCGCTGACATTGCCAGTTGAGGAATAAAAGCCCTGACATCCGTATCAAACATTTTTCTCAAGTAGTCAACAAGTGATTCAACAGAAGCTAAATTACCCCCGGGAGTATGCAAAATTAAATCCAAGCCCTTGGCACGATCCAATTGATGAATAGTTGTCATGAAACCATTCATATCATTATCATCTATGATAGCGCTTGCATGGTTGGGTTTCTGGAGCCAACCTGAATAATAGACGATAACATTTCTTTTTGTATAATTAGATAACTCGGCAAGAAACCTTCTGCGTACTCTGTCCTGCGGGTTGAGACCTGCTTCTTTTTGTAGTTCGATTAAAACTTCATTCCAATTCGGCAAGAGGAATCCTTTCGGGTGGGACAGTGCTATTGGCGTACATTATCTGATCCACTTGATACAAAGAACATTTCTTTATTTGTTTAGCAAACGTATATGGATCGCGATATTCGGGTAAATCGTTTTCTGAAATGCCGAACTTTTCAAACTCTTTTTGTATCTGATTTTCATTCATCGGATTGTCTCCTTTAGAAGAAAATATACACTACTCTATTAAAAAATACAACTTTATTATTTGCAAGTTATGAGGCTACTTCCTCATACAGGGGGTATAAGGGCCACAGGTCTATTTTTTAAGCAGGGGGACAGAGGGGCGAACCTTCATAATTCATTAGTAATCTTATCATGGTCTGTGTTTTATTTGTCCCCCATATTTGCCTACTATGCTATGCACGAGCGAACCGAACCCTGCTCCCGGTAACGACCACAAACTGGTCAGCAAGTCTGTCCGCGTAACTTTCCAGGTAATAGTTCACCGCAAAGGCGCAAAGTGCACAAAGGTATTATTTTTTGGGAAGTACATGCTGAAAATTTCTAAAAAACATTGTGATTTTATTGTAGAAGATACTCCTTCTTTGAAGTTATTTATCATTTTTATTGTTTTTTCTTTGCGTCCTTTGCGCCTTTGCGATGGGCTGAACTGTTACCTTTTGGGCCGGTGGATTCGTCCACGAGAAATCGCATTTACGTTTGCTCCACGGCCAGTGGCATGAAGGTCGTGTTTTCTAAGGATTTGGTCGCAAACAGGATACAGGCTTGAATGTCTTCCTTGGTCAGTCCCTTGTATTCGCTGATGATTTCTGTGACTGTCGCGCCATGTGCAAGCAGGTTAAGAATAAACTCAACCGTCAACCGCGTTCCCCTGATGACGGGCTTGCCAACCATGACTTTGGGATTGATCGTAATTCGCTCAAGTAATTCTTGATCTTTCATACGCTTGTGACCTCCTATAAATATTATACACCCAACGCCCGCTTTTCAAAAATATTTGCTCTGAGTCATCACGCTCTGTCTCTATGAGTATTTGCCAGAGCGCCCCTTTTCCACCTTTTCGTTTAGGGGATGTAATAATATAAGTGTTACATAATTAATATTAGTTTATAAAGCTACCGTTTTCATTCCTGTGTTTCCAGTCTTTCATTACGCATCTTTCTTAGGTCTTTAAGGTCAAGATTAAATTTATCGTAATTCCCTATAAGGTTTTTAAGTTCCTCTCGTCTCTTTAATCTTAGATAGTCTTTCATTGCTGTAACTATAGCGTTCTTTTTTGATTTTGCACCTGATTTTTCCATTACCTCCTTTAAAAGCTCGTTATCTATGTCAATTGTTGTACGCATTTTCTATCTCCCCTTTTTATGTTAAAAACAGCCAACTAAATAGGCGAATATTATAGCATAGGAGGCATAACATTTGTATTAAATTTGACACTATACGCATAATTTTTGGCTTATCAAGCCACTTCCAGAAAAATTGTGCGCAACCACAAAGATACTTGATTTATCACGAAAAGCCATGCCCCTCCTTAAAGGGGGTGGGGTGGTGTCTGTCCTATCCTGTGGTTTCATCATGTATTTCTCTATCATTAGAAAGCGCATTCAAGGATTCTGTTATCAGGATCGTCTTTGAAAATACTGATTCTTTTCGTAGGATTCACTAGTGATCTTATCATGGTCTGTGTTTTATTTGTTGCACCGATAGTGTCGGGTTAATTCTGAGGCGTAGCTGGTTCCAATAATACTGGCATTCAGTGTCAGCCATTCACTTAATCGAGTCTTTCCTGTTGGAGGATTTTCTGATACGAGCAGGTTCGCCATCAACCCTTCGACTTCATCTCGAGTCAGTACCACGTCCTTGACCATATACCCGATAAATTTCGAGAGAAATAGCGCCAATCCCGGTCTCAGATGAATGATTCTCGGTAACAGTCTACCCCCTCCCCTAACCCCTCCCACCAGGGGCGGGGAATACTCATCTGCCCCTTGTATTCCTCCCCCTCGATGGGGGAGGTTTAGGTGGGGGTGAACTGTTACGATTTTCGCTTTACGCTGAACCCTGTCAGCAATGAGCCGAATTAGTTCTTCATACTTGAAAATTTCAGGGCCAACGGCATCCAGTATCATGTTATCATTGGACTGTCCTGCATTTACAGCTATCTCCGCCACATCTTCAACAAAGACAGGCTGTAATTTGTAATCACCAGACCCCATAATAGCAAAGACAGGCAAATGTCTAAGAAACCAGGCAATATTATTTATGAGGATGCCTTCGTGCCCAAAAATCACGGTCGGCCTGATGATGGCATAGGAAAGACCGGAATGGATGATAGCATTCTCAAGGATTCCTTTTCCTCTGAAATAAGGAAATGGTGATTCTTCTGAGGCGTTTGTAATGCTGATGTGCACAATCCTGCGGATTCCTGCTTCTTTTGCCGCATTGATAAGCACTTTTGTATTATTAACCGCTTTATCGTATGTAATCTGTCTGTATGGGAAACGCACCCAGTATGTGTTGTAAAGGGTCGTTGCCCCTTGTAAAGTTTTTATTAACTCTGCTGGATTATCGAAATTAAATGGGAAGGCATCAACGCGGTTGCTGAACATATTCTGGCGATTGGGATGAGCAGTAAGCGTCCTGACCCTTTCTCCTATCGAAAGGAGTTTTTCAGTTACATACTTCCCTGTATAGCTAAATGCGCCTGTCACGACATTTAGTTCAGCAGATCCCATAATCCTGCCCACATTATTTGAAACTAAGACTTCTTATAAACAATTCAATTATATACAAAATTTGGAAACTCTATTTTTTACTACTACCCCCTCTTTGTCCTATTGGCAATCAACATTAACAACCAATTAAGTTAGGCTGCCTTTGGCAGCGACTTTTAAACTCCCCTCTAGAAAGAGGGGCCGGGGGGGGTGTTACGGCAAATTTACACACCCCTTAATCCCCTCTTTTTAGAGGGGAATCATAAAAGATTGAAATTCCTAAACATTAAATTAGGTTGGGTTTTAAAAGACAAAAACCCAACGACTTTTATTATGATTACACACCCCTTAATCGTTCGACTGAGCTCACGACGAAGTCCCCTCTTGATAGAGGGGAAAAGCGCCACATCTCCCCTCTACCAAGAGGGGCCGGGGGTGTGTTATTATTTAATTATGATTCACACAACCTAAAACCAACTACTTTGAAATTCCTATACATAAATTTAAATTTTACAAAGCTTTTTTATTATCCGTATATTATCAACCATAAATAACCGGAATTCCTTTTTTGCATAAATATCAATTAAATCGCAGCCTCGCCTTTTTCTCCAGTTCTAATACGAATAGCATTTTCAATAGGACTGATAAAGATTTTACCATCGCCTATACTACCCGTTTGCGACTCTTTTACAATACATTGGGTGATTTTCTCAACATCGCTATCGGCAACTACAATCTCCATCTGCATTTTCTTTATAAGGTCTGTCTTATAAGTCCTGCCACGCCACTGTTCGGTAATGCCCTTTTGATTACCGTGCCCTTTTACCCCAGTCACCGTCATCCCCGGATACCCAACATCTGACAGGGCATCCTTTACCATAGAAAACCTATCTTCTCTTACAATCGCTGTAATCTTTTTCATGCCTTATCCTCCAAAAATAATTATTAGTGATAATTCACCGCAAAGACGTAAAGAAAGTTGTTAGTTGTGAGTTGTAAGATTTAAGTAAACTTACAACTGTTAACTTACAACTTTCAACTGATTTTAAAACTTTGCGTTCTTTGCGTCTCTGCGGTAGAATAAAAACTACTCTATATCTCCATCATCCAGACGATAAGGTGCATCATAGACTGGACGGGAGCGCAGTTTACCCGTATATGTAATCGTACTTCCCAATCTTACATTCATAACCTTTTCAAACAGCTTCCAATCAAATAAGATTTCCACTTCTGCATCTTTGCCAGGCTGGCGGCTCATCCCTATACGATTCCAGTCCACGCGTCCCATCCCTCTATAAATTACAATCCCCTGCCATCGAACATATTTGCCTTTGAATTTCTTCCATAATTCATTCCTCTCGGAACGAGACAGTGAACTCTCCCTTCCAAATTTTTTGTCCATTTCCTCAAGAGAAATATCCATGAATTCCTTTGGTATTTCTTCTATTTCTGATTTTGTAATCTCTTTCGCTGTTGGTTGCCCATTATCACGGGTATTATTGGCTTGTAGTGGCTGTTTTGCAGTTGTTACTCCTGAAGTGGTATGCGCCGCAGAGGGTATCGCTGATGCAACCAATTCTTTTTTACTGATCATCGAAGGAATAGGTTCGGCATCTGTATACAGTCTCCAAAATATGTCTTTATAACTGAGGACTCTCTCAGAATCATGGTGAAATACAACATCACCACAAATATTTCTATTCCGATACGCCATCCAGTTATACACGCCAGTTACCAGTACCCTGTCATCCAGTACAATAAAATCCTGTACCGGACTGCCACACAATTGTGTCTTCAATACTCTGACATCAAATCCTTTATCAATCAGCATCTCTGCAAGTAAACCTTTTGCACCGTTGCTATCCTGCTCCAACATCATAACACGCACCCGAACTCCTCTCTCTCTTGCACCATCCAGATACTCACTAATCTCAAGGGCGGCAAAATCGTGAATACAAATATCTACACGATGCCGTGCATATTCAATGCCTTCACGTAACCGTTCTCTGACAGTACCGTTGGGGATATAATAAGTGTTATCGGCCGCATATATGGAAGTATGAATACACCCTAACACGATCATAATTAATAACTTTTTCATCTAAAAATATGTAATATTCCTGTTATTCAAACTTTTCTACGGGACATACCAATTAACATCCCCTCCCTCGATGGGAGGGGTAAGGGGAGGGTGAAAATAAACAATACCCTTTCCGCACATGAATGTTTCATGTGCCATTGTTTTCCTTATACGCCAGGAATGCCTTATGTAAATTATCCAAAACATCTGTGGCAATCATCGAAATTTCGCCCTTCTCCCGCGCCGCAATGTCGCCAGCCAATCCATGTAAATATACTCCCAACTGTGCCGCCTCGAACGGTGCATATTGCTGCCCCAATAAGGCTGCAATCATACCCGTTAACACATCTCCTGCGCCAGCCGTTGCCATACCGGGATTACCTGTTTCATTAATATAGAATTTATCTTCGTTAATAACAATGGTCTTGTACCCTTTTAATACCAGCGTCACATTTTTTTTGCCTTTAACAAACATCTTTGCAACTTCTAAACGCCTTGATTGAACCTCTTGAGTTGACATCCCAATTAGACGTGCCATTTCGCCGGGATGCGGCGTTAGCACCGTATGCTTTTTAATGCTGTCTAATATCTTAGGATTATCAGCAAGGGCATTAATACCATCGGCATCCAGAACGATAGGGCGATCCAGTGATTGCAATAACCACAACACCAATTTCTTAGTCTCTGGGTACTGAGATAGACCTGGACCAATGGCGATCGCATCAAACCGTTGTGAAAAATCGAGGATGTCCTGACGTCCCAGTTCTGATAAGGTCTTTAAATGCGTCTCTGGCAAGGGATGTGTCATCACGCAGGTTAGCTTAGACGCCACAATCCCATGCAAACTTTCAGGAATTCCCAGAGTGACAATTCCAGCGCCAGCACGTAAGGCTGCAGTACTGCACATGCAGGCTGCGCCAGTCATGCCACCGGAGCCTGCCAGCACAAAGACTCGTCCATAGTCCCCTTTGTGGGTGTCAGGCTTTCGAGAAGGAATCTTCGGTATGTCTTTTACTTCATACATAAAATCACTTTTATTTCTTCGTTCGATTGATCAAAGAGGCGACGTAAGCTGCCCCAAAACCGTTGTCAATATTTACAACCGAAACACCAGAGGCACAACTATTCAACATGGATAAAAGCGGTGCAACTCCATAAAAACTTGCTCCATAACCGATACTTGTTGGCACACCGATGACGGGGCAATCTACCAAACCACCAACCACGCTTGCCAATGCCCCTTCCATTCCAGCCACTACAATAATTACATTTGCCTTTAGTAATTCTCCATGACTCTTCATCAACCTATGTATCCCGGCAACACCAACATCATAAAGCACCTTTACATTATTACCCATAATCTCAGCAGTTACCCTTGACTCCTCGGCTACAGGGATATCAGAGGTTCCTGCTGTAATAATCAGTATGAGTCCCTTGTGTGGTTTTCTGCGAGTTTTTCGTATTGTGATAGTCCTTGCCTGCTCGTTGTAAACAGCTTCAGGAAATTTTTTGGAAACAGCATCATAAATCTCCTTATCAGCGCGAGTCGCAAGCATGTCGTTTCCGCCAGAGATTATATGCTCTACAATCTTTACAACCTGCCCAGCAGTTTTACCCATACAAAAAATAACCTCTGGAAAACCGCAACGAATTTTGCGATGACTGTCAACTTTGGCAAAACCCATGTCCTTGTAAGGCAATTCCTTGATCTTCCCCAGGACATCGCTTAGTGTCACTTCACCAGCCTTATAATTTTCTAATAATTGTTTTATTACATCAATATCCATATTAATCTCAAATGTACTGAAAATTTATATTATCACCCTGCGAAACTTCTTTTTAGAAAGTTCTTTATGGATTGTCTAAAAAGTATGGTTCGTAATACTCCCCTCTATCAAGAGGTAACACACCCCATTCCCCTCTCGAGAGGGGATTAAGGGGTGTGTTATATTGGCAAACGACACACCCCTTTATCCCCTCTTTTTAGAGGGGAAAACACAATGCTCCATTAATTTGTGCATGGCAACTCATACTGTATTCTTAATCCCGTAAAACTGAATAAAGGTAAAGAATTACTTTTCAGATAGTTCCGTTACTTGATTGCGGCTATGCTGTGTTTATGGAACTGCTTCCAAATCAAGCTTTGCAACATCTCCTTCTAAATATTTCTTATAAGCCAGACCTGCAACCATCGCAGCATTATCCGTACACAATATGGGCGATGGATAATAAACCGGGATGCCTGTCTCATTCGATTTATCTTTCAACCGCTGACGCAGTCTTGAGTTCGCCGCTACACCACCACCTAATAGAATTCCACGGACATTATACATCTTGGATGCCAGTAAAGTTTTGCCTATCAGAACATCAACCACTGCTTCCTGGAAACTTGCCGCAATATTTGCGATTTCATGTTCGGATGGCGTTTTCGATTTGGACGTCTTTGAATCCTGCCCCCGATAATGATATAACACAGCCGTCTTGAGTCCGCTAAAACTAAAATCAAGTGAATCCTTTTCAAGATAAGACCTCGGAAACGATATCGCACACTGATTTCCTTGTCTTGCGAGCCTGTCAATAACAGGTCCTCCGGGATACCCAAGGCCTAATATCTTTGACACTTTATCAAACGCCTCACCGGCAGCATCATCAATTGTTCCGCCTAACGGAATATGCTTCGTCTCACTCTCTGATAAAAAAAGAGTAGTATGTCCTCCTGAGACTACCAAACTAATAGCAGGATATTGTATAGTTTCGCTCTCGAGATTATTCGCATAAATATGAGCATGCAGGTGGTCTATTGCTATTAGAGGCACGTCCAGCGCCATGCACAACGTCTTGGCGGTTGTTACGCCAATTAACAATGCCCCAATTAAACCCGGTGTGTTCACAACGGCAATTGCGTCAATTTCAGCAAGCTGTACTTTTGCATCAATAAGGGCATTGTTAACAACATCAATAATCGCCTCTAAATGCGCCCTGCAGGCAATTTCGGGAACCACACCTCCAAACTGACGATGTAAAACATCCTGAGACAGAATAATACTCGATAATATTTCTTTCCCGTCTTTTACAACCGCAGCCGAGGTTTCGTCACACGATGTTTCTATACCAAGGATTATCATACCATAAAAAAGGCAGGAATATATCCTGCCTTAACCAAAACAATTTAAATTTAAACAATAGTCAATATTTTATGGGGTGCTTGCACGCTTTGCATAGACCTGTATACCTTTCAGGACATCAACAGCTCTTTCAAGCTGTATATCAATGTAATGCTGCTTTTCTTTTCCCTCAACTGTTCCTTTTGGTACTGTTTCATTTACCTTTAATTCGCTAATTTTAGTATCTATATTAATCATGGATAAATGTTCATGCAATGCCCTTGCTTCAGCAAAATTGAGATTGACATTTACGTGCGGTTCAATTCCCTTTTCATGAATACAAACCCCTGAGGGTGTATAGTATCGCGCCGTTGTCAATTTCAATGCAGCCTTTCCATCTCCCACGGGTATCAGACTCTGCACAGACCCCTTACCAAATGTCTTGATGCCCAACAGTAAACCCCGTTTACTGTCCTTAATTGCACCAGCGACAATTTCCGAGGCGCTCGCACTTCCATTATTTACCAGCACCACCATTGGAAAATTGGGATACGTCCCTGGTTTATGCGCTTTATACACATAATCCTGTGTCTTCTCTCTTCCTCTGGTAGAGACAATTACACCCCTCTCCAGAAATTTATCAGCCATATCAACAGCAACATTTAATAAACCACCCGGATTAAATCTCAAGTCCAATATTAAACATTTCATGCCTTTCTTCAATAAATCTTGAATTGCAGCGTCCATATCCTTTACGGTGTTCTCCTGGAAATTAGTTACAGCAAGATAACCGATTTTGTATTCATCGTCAACCATTCTTGCACCCCGTATGCTTCTGACGTGAATCTTTGCACGTTCAATAGTAATATCTACAGTGGCTGTATCGCCTTCGTGAAAAACAGTCAGGGTAATCTTCGTACCTAACTTTCCACGAAGCTTTCTTACAGCATCCCGGATAGTCATACTTTCAGTAGACTCACCATCAATCTTAATTATCCGATCCCCCACCAATATTCCGGCTTTAAAGGCAGGAGAATCAAGGATGGGAGTAATTACTGTCAACAGCCCATCTTTTACAATTACCTCGATACCTAACCCTTCAAATTCGCCTTCTGTTTCAATTTTCAGGTCTTCTAACTCCTCGGAACCAAAATATTGGCTATATGGGTCAAGACCTGAAAGCATGCCGCGGTAAGCATTAGTAAGGATTGTATTGAGTGATACTTCATCAACATATCTATCCTGTAATTCCTTTACGACTTTGATAAATTCTTCGAATTCATCATAAATATCCTTTTTGTTCTGCTCGACACTTTCTTTAACTTCAACAGGAGGCTTTTCATCGGATTTGTCTTGCCCGAATGAAACTGCTCTAATTGATATGATAATTATAATTGATAAAAAAATGTAAAACCTTTTACTCATTTTTTCTTCCGCTCTATGGCTAGTTTTGCCGCTAAAACAATATCTTCAGGAAGGAGATGATATTCCTTAAATAGGATATCCGGTTCACCAGACTGACCAAAACGATTGTCAATGCCAATCATCTCTATAGGTACAGGGTATGTTCTGGACAATACAGATGCTACAGCACTGCCCAAACCACCTTCAAGCACATGTTGTTCTGCTGTAACGACGGCATTTACCTGTTTTGCAACCTTTACGAGGGTTTCCTTATCAAGAGGTTTTATGGTATGCATATTAATTATCGTTGCTTCTATTCCATCTTTAGCTAGCATATCTGCTGCCTTAAGTGAGTTTGCCACTAATGCCCCACAGGCAACAATTGCCACGTCTTTTCCACTTCTGAGTACATTAGCTTTTCCAATAGTGTAGGGTTCTTCTTTCTTTGTAATTACTGGTACAGCAGCCCTGCCCAAACGGATATACACGGGACCCTTATAAGTTACAGCAGCCAGAATGGTTTTTCTTGTTTCAACCGCATCGCATGGCTCAATCACCGTCATGGTTGGTATCGTTTGCATTAAGGAGATGTCTTCTATACACTGATGTGAAGCCCCATCTGGTCCAACGGATACGCCGCTATGCGTGGCGACAATCTTCACATTTAACCCGCTATAACAGACCGTATTCCTGATCTGTTCCCATGCACGGCCTGTGGCAAAGATACTGAAACTGCTCACAAAGGCTATTTTCCCACAAGTCGCCAATCCCGCAGCCGTATTCACCATATTGGCTTCAGCAACTCCCATATTAAAAAATCTATCGGGAAATTTCTTGCCAAATTTCGCTGTGGTTGTGGACTTTGAAAGGTCGGCATCCAGCACGACTATATCTTTGTTTTTTTCTCCGAGTTCTAGTAGTGCGTCACCGTATGCCTGACGCGTGGCTATCATTTCTGTCATTTTATATTTTCACCATTTGTAATAATTCGGTACATTAAAGAATACACCTATGGTTTATTTAACTGTTATTATTTCTTACTAATACGTTTTGCCTTATCTTTTCTTATTTTTTCTAATTGTTTAATATCTATTAAGTCCATAGGCCTGCTAACTTCTTTTTTGTTCTTTATTAATTGCAGGATTCCTATATAATAAACCGGCATAAGCGACTTGCCGAAAAACCCTTTTGTTTTATTTGCCCAAATCTCATTCCATTCAACACCTGTAATAGAAGTTGAAATATCTATTCGTACAGGTTCGTAACCTAGCTGAATAGTAAAATTGGGTTCAGTGAAATCAGTTATTTTTAAACCTAAAGACCCAAATCCAAAATCTTTCAAAGCATGTAATAATTTGATGGCATTTCTCTCTGTTGCTTCAATAAGAATATCTAAATCCTTTGTTGTCCGTGGAATCAGATATGCACCCAAAGCATATCCACCCACTATCACATATCTAACTTTGTGACAATTTAGTAATTTTAAAAACTCGTTGAAGTCTTTGTGCATTAACATCTACTCCGTGCATCTCGCAGTAATCTTCCCACAAAGAATAAACAACTTCTGTTTTTGTCGAATAAGACAGTGATAACCACCCCTCTAAATCATTTTTTCCCATCCTATCTATATCATTAGGATCATCAAGTTTATATTTTCTTACAATTTTTTTCATGCAAGGAGAATAAAAACCTCATAATAATTTGCTGTCAGGGGGGAAACCCCTGACAGCACTATATAACTCGTTTCTGTGATATTCCGTATATTTCTGTGGTAAAATTTATAATTATTTAAGTTCAGCCAGTGCCCGTTCTGCCTCTTCTTTTGAAGGGGCTTTTCCATGCCAATCAACCTGATTTTCCATAAAAGAGACACCCTTCCCTTTAATTGTTTTTGCCACAATGATGGTTGGTCGCCCTTTTATCTTCTCTGCCTCATCATAAGCAGTCAGTATAGACTTGTAATCATGTCCATTAATTTCTATCACATGCCACCCGAAACTACGCCATTTTTCCGGGATTGGATGCGGCGACATAATTTCATTTATAAATCCATCAATCTGCAGTCCATTGTTGTCAAGGATAGCACAAAGATTATCCACTTTATAATGACTGGCAGCCATTGCTGCTTCCCAGACCTGCCCTTCCTCAATTTCTCCATCGCCCAACATTACATAAGTTCGATAGTCCTTTTTATCTATCTTTGCTGCAAGGGCAATCCCCAAACCAACCGAAAGTCCCTGTCCCAACGACCCGCTTGATATCTCAATGCCCGGCGTTGTTTTCATACAGGGATGACCTTGAAGGATGCTTCCGAATTGCCTGAGTGTATCAAGCTTATCTACAGTAAAATAACCAATTTCTGCAAGCAGTGCATAAAGTGCCGGACAAGCGTGACCTTTCGACAGAATGAATCTATCCCTGTCCGGCCATGTTGGCTGCTGCGGATTATATCTTAATTTATTATAAAAAAGTGCGACAAGTAAGTCCACTATTGATAATGAACTGCCGGGATGCCCTGAACCTGCCTTAGCCAGCATTCGTATAACATGTCTTCGAATAACCTTTGCACGTTCTTCTAAAGATTTAATATCCAAACACTGTGAATTTTTCATAATTTAATACCAAGTAAAAATAAAAATCTCTGTTTTTATATAATTTAAAAACCTAAAAGCCAGACTGTCTCTTTGTAAGTTTTCCAATATGTCAGGAATGAAAAAAGGCAGGAAGTTATAAATTGTGTGTTGGCAATTATCTCATATTTGTGAAGCAACAATAATTTCTAAAAAGTGGTGGGCAGAGCCGGGATTGAACCGGCGACACCAGGATTTTCAGTCCTGTGCTCTACCAACTGAGCTATCTGCCCCTTTCATCTGCAATACACTAACCTACAAGACCAATTTCACAAATATTATAGATATAGATGCATTGATAAGTCAAGGTTTTTATTGCCCTATTTAATGACTTGAAAAATACATACGTTTGAACTTTAACGTGCAAAATAGCGCTATAAATAATACAAAAAACATTCATAAAATAATACTATACACGCTACAATATTTATCTTTATAAACAATTCTCATATTAGGGTCTTTATTGGCATTTTTAATGAAACCCTTATGTTCGTTATCAGTAAGCACACAAAATGAGTTAAATTTTTCTACTATAATTTTATGAGGATTCTCAATCTTTCCTTTTGTGATATCCTGCCATGTGCGATATAAGGATTTGTTATGTCTGTACATATAATTAGGGTCCAAACCAACGATGTAATAATTATCCGTATTATAGAAAAAAAGTTGGGGGAAATCGTCCCAATCAGTATTAAATACAATTGTTCCAGGTTTGGTATGTTCCTTTAACCATAGAGCAGCGCCTTTATAGTAATCTTTCGAAGGTTCTCCTTCCAATTCTTTACGAGCAGCCACAAAATTGGTAATGGTGAAATAACCCGTTATTAAGACAACTATGCTTAATACACAATAAGATATGCCTCTTTTAACAAAGCGGTTTTCCTTGTTGTTGTAAAATAAATCATTAACACCAAAGGCACAAAAGAGAAGCGCGAATGGCGGCCAATATTCGATAAACCGCCTCGATTTAAACAATAAAACCATAAAGAGCAATGACACAAAAAAGGTTGAAGTTAGTATGTAATTTTTCTTATTTAAACTACCCAGTACCAGCCCAATAGTTCCAAAAAAGAGAATAAATACAAATGCTGAATCCTTCAAAAGAAAAAAAGTATTATAAGGATACCATTCATTCCCTACTTGAATGGATGTATCGCTGGATGATATACGTCCAAAATTAAAGAAATAAGATTCAATGTTTGATGGGAAAAATGGATTAATTATGATTCCAGCAAGCATACCTGAAAATAAATAAATTAATAATTTGAAATCTGCCTTCTTTTCTATAAAAAGTTCACACAAAAAAAATATCAGTGTAATTGCAATTAGCAATGGAAAACCATCGTATAACCAAACAAAAGAAAATGCCAGAGCTGCAAGGTTTTTGTATCTCTTTTTTATGATAAAATATACACAGAGTAACATCAATGCCAGAGAAATACCCTGAACACGCAGCATGCTAATTCGATACAAAAAGGCATGGGAAGAGGAAAGAAAGGCAACTACCCAAAAGAAAGAGTACTTAATTCTGCAAAGCCTTAAAATTATATAAAAACTAAGTCCAGCCAGTGCCGCAAAGATAAACGCCGCACACTTTCCCCAGAAAATTAAGTTACCAAAAGTAAATGGCATATACAAAATATGCTGCAGGAAATGATGATCTCTGAAATAATCCTTAAATATAGCAAATTGCATCCATGGCAACTTATATATTATTCCATGCTCCCGCATTAACTGACTAAATTTAATGTGAAAATACCCATCTCTATCGGCAATTTTATTTGTAGAAAACTGGAGGAAACAGAAAAATGAAAAGACCATTATGAAAACCAAAAGATGCAAGCACAAATCAGAAGTCATAAGACTGCGCACTTGATCTTTTGCATTTGAATATCCGGTATTTTTTTTGTATGTGGTTACATCCATACAAATATTTTAGTCCCTTCCATTTCAAAAGACAGTAACACTCATTGTGTATTCACGAAAAACAAAAAACAGCCTGAAGACAAACAAAAAAGACTTATAGCAGAATTATTTGTTAAATACTATAAGTATTTTTAAGCCGTTCAATCATAAATTATTTCGGTAAGGGGTATCTAAATTTACTTTGCGAGCAAAAACCTAAAAAATATTGACAGGATTCTTTATATATGTCATATATAATCGAAATACTGACTTTGCTAAGGCGAAATCACACCTGGATTTTACATTCTGATTTATCATTTTTAAAGATTTTCACATGAGTCTTTAGGAATAAGTATTGTATCGTTTTGTAATTAAAATTTTCTTATGGAAAGGAGAAAATATAACCGTCTTTAATCTATTTTTGCTGGTGATAGTGTTCTTGAATTTTAGAAACAACTTATTATTATGGGGAGATGTAAGATGAAGAAGATTTTTAAAGACAGTGCAGGCGTGACCTTGACAAGCTTAAAGATACTAAAAACTGGGCTAATCGCATCAATATTAATTCTTGCCTTTTCAACAGTTCTGGTTAGCGTTAATGGAGATGATAAGGATAAAAATCAAGACGTATTGGCATTCACATCCCTTTTGAATGGCGGGCAGGAAGTTCCTGAAACCAACAGCAATGCTTTTGGGGTTGCATTTATGACCCTCGAAAAAGACACGGGTACTCTCTATTACTCAATTACCTTTACGGATGATAAGTTGGTGGGAACAGAAACGGCTACGCACTTTCATGGTCCGGCAAATCCAGGCGAGAGTGCTGCTGTTGTATTTACGGTAAGCCCTGATGTGAGTCCCCTTGGTAGTCCGAAAACTGGGTCGGTAGGTCCACTCACAAACAAACAAGTTAATGATTTGACAAAGGGGTTATTCTATCTCAACATTCATACCAGTGCTTTTTCAGGAGGAGAGATTAGAGGACAAGTTCTTCCTGTATCAAAAGTTCGTTATAATAGCAATGATAACCGTAATGACAATAGTAACGGGAACAATAATGACAATGACAATGATAACAAGAACTATAACCGCAATTGAAATTACTGTGTAAATAATCGCAGTGAAGGATTATGTGTTTAAAGCAGTTCATAAGATAAAAGTAACTTAATGATTGCTTCTTCATCAATTCTTCAGACTTTTCTGTGGGTATACTAATCAGTTTCCCCTCCCTTGAGAGACTGTGTCGTAATGTGTTTCGCTGGTCGTATATAGCTCCAAGCAATACGTATAACACAATATATTGTATAGCTAAGCTATCTAAAACTAATTATGACACAGCCTCTGATGGGGAGGGGAGGGTGAGATAAACAATGCTTTCTTATTACTTCCGACACTCCCTGTATATTTTTCAAAACCTCATTATTCCAGAATCTTTAAACTTTAAAACCTTGCCCTTCAAACCATGTATCTCTGTTATCATCTCTTTCTACTCAATGCCAGCCGCCATCAACTTCTACGATTATTCTTTTTTCATAACATATTAAACTTATTTCCACAAACTATTTTGATGTCAGATATTCCCAATCCCATCCCTCAATTTTTTTATACAAACTCTGATCTGTCAGATCATAACGAAGGGGTGTAATTGAGATATAACCTTCATTGACTGCGCTAATATCAGTACCTTCCTCACAGTGTATAGATTTATTGGTACCTATTAACCAATAATATGCCCTTCCGCTGGGATCTACACGCTTATCAAAGGTCTCCTTAAAATCATGGGCAAACTGCCGAGTTACCTTAATTCCTTTAATCTGATCGGCAGGACGGGAAGGAATATTCACATTAAGCAAAGACCCTTTTGGCAATTTATGTTTTATAATACGTTCAATAACTTTCTTTGCCACTTTTGCCGCCTCATTGACATCGGCATACTGCTCAGTAATCTCAAAAGAAACGGCAATAGATGGAAATCCCATAATCGAAGCCTCTACAGCGGCAGCTACCGTTCCTGAATAGAGGATATGAATTCCCACATTTGCACCCATGTTAAGTCCTGATATAACCACATCAGTCTCCTTTTTCATAATCTCATAAACAGCAAGCTTCACACAATCTGCCGGCGAACCATTCACACCATAACCGATAAACTCGTTGTTTAAACGTACCTCTCTGATGCGAAGGGGATGACTGAAGGTAATGGAGTGTCCCACACCGCTCTGTTCAATATCAGGCGCTACTACCGTAATCTGCCCCAGGTCTTGAATTTGATGCTTTAACGCCGCTATTCCCGGTGCGTAAATGCCATCATCATTTGTAAGCAATATCTGCATAATCTTTACCTCATATCATCGTAAAAACGTTTAATTGTTTGAATATCCACACCTGCCCAATAGGACAAAACCACCAATTTATTAATCAGCAATTGTCTTACTACCCCTTTTTTGACAAACCTCCTTGCGGAGGAAATCACAGGCATTCTTAAAAGTACAACCTTTCCCTGTCCTGCTAGTCTTTTATAAAAATCATAGTCTTCCATAATCGGTATTTCTTTGTATCCACGGAGTGCTTGAAAAACATCCCGGCGCACAAAAATACCCTGATCGCCAAAATGGAAGATTCTAAAGTCGAATCTGCTTATAAATGATATGCCTCTTAGTATAAAATTATCTGCATCAAATTCAATATAAAAGGAACCACCCACTACGGTATCATCTTTCATCCTTTTTCTTATTTCACGAAATGCGTTATCTGGCAAAAGCGTATCGGCGTGCAGAAACAGCAAAATGTCTCCTTTGCATAGTTTTGCGCCTGCATTCATCTGAATCGCCCGTCCGCGCTTACTGCTTATCACACAGGCGTACCTCTTTGCGATGACAACCGTATTATCAGTACTTCCACCATCCACAACATAAAATTCGTAATTACCCTCTTGCTTGATAACACTCTGGAGCGTTTTTTCGATGTGGGACTCTTCATTCAATGTGGGGATGATTACAGAAATCTTCATTTAAAACCCCAGATTTCGCAGATTACACGGATTTGCTCACCGCAGAACGTCGAGATCGCATAACAACCCCCTTTGCCCCACTTTTCTAAGAGGGATTATTGCGGTCGTCCCCCTTAACAAAGGGGGAGTTAGGGGGTTGTCACTCTGCGTTCTCCGCGCCCTTTGCGGTGAACTATTACACTGATTTTGTACCATTAATGTCGTTGCAATCCCTTACGATACATCATTGCTTCCATTGGAAAGGCAGAGGATCAAAAAGAGTAAAGGTGGGGTTGAGGTGAATCTTAAATATTAAATTTAAAGTGAAAGATACGTTAGAAATCATTATAATAGCGCAACAGAAAATATCAATATTTATTATTTTACGAATAAGACTTGTCCTCGACTCAGATAGGGGAGAAGTAATCACACAGAGACACGAAGCCGCAAAGAATGATGAATGATGGAATGCCTCCCCCTTTCTCCCCCTCAATGAAGGGGACAGGGGGAGGCATGGGGATATACCATAAATCTTTGTGTCTTGGTGGCTTTGTGTGAGGAAACAGAAGAACTTTCTTTTCCGACTCGTTCGGGTTATGGATTGCTGAAACCGAGATGTCGTGTTGGCTGCGCCCTTGGGCTAGCCCAAGGGCGATCTCTTCACGCTCATTAACATTTAACCTGTGGTATCGGGACATGTGCAACTCCTTTCTTCTGATATATTATATCAGAGTTAAGTGT
>Ga0209212_1004068_pt1 | contig 18502 bp, 19 predicted proteins | sample RifGroC2_FD_183996 | JGI IMG/M metagenome (GOLD analysis project Ga0209212, IMG submission 183996) | Groundwater microbial communities from Rifle, Colorado, USA - Groundwater C2 (SPAdes) (version 2) | ecosystem: Environmental > Aquatic > Deep subsurface > Groundwater | place: Rifle, Colorado...
AATAGCGAATGCAGCGAGGTATAAAAAAATGAACAAAAAGATATTGAGCATGATAGATCATCTCTCAATGTATGGCGTCGCCATTGCCGCGTTTGCTCTTGTGCTCATGCTGATCGTCGAGTTTCTAAACGTCTTGGGACGCGAATTGTATGTTCCCTTGCCCTGTGCCCTCGAAGCCTCTGAATCCTTGCTGGTGGTAAGTATCTATCTCGGCGTGGCCTACGTGAACCTGCATTGGCAGCATACCAATGTGACGATTTTGACCATGCATTTTTCAAACAGGGCGCAAAGATATTTGGATTCGCTCGCTTATATATTTGGGATTGTCATTTACTCGATTTTGGCAGCGGGGGCATGGAAGATAGCTATTGTACAGACGGGACAACTTGAAATGAGAATCGGCGTCTTTCGATTCCCGATCTGGCCTTTTCGGATCCTTTTTGCTATCGGCCTGACGCTGCTGGTGCTTCAATCTTTGTCCAATGCGATGAAATGTTTATCACAAGCGCAAGAGTCAAAGGGAGTTGCAAACCTGAGAGAGGGGGATATGTATTACGGTTGACGTCGATCAGTGGTGAAATTTGACCAAAAAGGAGGATAAAGATGAAAAAGGTAAAAGGCTATATGTTCATTATGGTTGTCTGTTTACTGGCTGTGACGCTGATGTCGGGGTCGCTCTTGGCGCAGACAAAAGACAAAAAACCCATGGTCCTTAAATTTGCGGGGGTTGTTCCGGAGAAGTCTTTCCAGGGGCAGAATCAAAAATGGTGGGCAAACGAAATAGAGAAAAGAACGAAAGGTCAGGTAAAATTTCAATTTTTCTGGATGGAATCCCTGGTTCCATGGAAGGATTCCTTGCAGGGAACCACGTCAGGGGTTTGTGATGTGGGCGTGCCTTGCTCCACCTACAACCCGAGCGATTTTCCGCTCTATATGGTTCTCGATATGCCCTACAATGTGAAGGACTATTGGGCCGGGAACATGGCTCTCATCGACACGGTAGAAAACGAGCCCAATCTGAAAGCGGAATTAAAGAAGGCGGGCATTAAGATCATCGGCAACCACAACAGCGGGTTCTTCCAGTTCGCCACGAAAAGACCCTTTAATAAATTAAGCGATTTAAAGGGGAAATCTTTCAGAACCTTTGGGGGCGCCCGTATCAAATGGATGGAAAACCTGGGGATCAACCCCATCTTTATGAGCTATGCAGAGATTTATGAGGCCGTGGATCGGGGGACCATTTTTGGGTATGACCTCGTCTTCCAGCTCAGTTCGGCCTTCAAGCATTATGAAGTGACGAAATTTATAGGTTTGGGCGACACCGGACTGGTGCTGACCTGTGCGACGGCTATGAGTACGAAACTATGGGACAGTCTGTCTAAAGAGAATCAAGATATCATCACGCAAGTGAGGTTTGACTATGCCTCTCATCTCGCTGAGGAGCTTTACAAGTTGGAGGGGGGCATGATCAAGGATTGGCAAGCGAAGCATGGAGTCACGATGAAAAGGCTCAGCCCGGAAGATGATAAAACATCACGCGAGGCTGCAAAACAGGCCCAAGACTGGTTTTTGGCTAAACAAGAAGCGAGTGGCGCGCCGGCAAGAAAAGTGTGGGATTATTTCCAACAATCCCAAAGAAAATATGAGGCGGAGGTCAAAGCCAAAAAGTATCCATGGGAAAGAAAATAGCTTTAATCATTCATGTCCAGGACAGGCAACAAGAAGAACGCGATGACAATGGGGTGTTTGCGCCAAAGCGAGCGAAGCTCTCCTCCCTCTGAGAGGGGCTTCCCGCGAGGAGATATTCCATCTTCGGTATACCCCGTTCACGGGACGGGGTATACTGCGCCTCCCGAGGTCATTCTATAACAACGCGTGTTGACACGACGGCGAAAAGGAGGAGCTGTCAATGCTGATTGAAACAAAGCACGGTGTATTGGATGTGGAGCAGGAGGGTCTGGGTCGAGACTTGGTACTTTTACATTCGCTGCTTGCAGATCAAACAGCGTTTGATTTGGTGCGTCCCGCTCTTGCCAGAAATCACAGGTTGTGGGTGGTCAATTTGCCCGGTTACGGGAAGTCGGATCCTATCGATTCGAGTATTGACAGCTACGCCGACCAGATTGCCGATATGATGTCTACACTGGAGCTGCCCCAACAGACCGATGTATTGGGTAACGGCCTGGGGGGCTTCATCTCCTTAGCGCTCGCCATCAGACACGGCGAGAAGTTCGATCGATTGATTGTGGCCGACGCTCTGTCCGCCTTTCCGGAAGCAGGCAAGGAATCCCTGCGGGTCATGGCGGGGACGGTTAGGGATAAAGGAATGGCCGCAGGTTTGGATACGGCGATCCAAAGGATGTTTCCTCCTTCTTTCATCCAGGCGTTTCCTGAAATCGTGAATGAGCGGAAAAAGAGGCTGCTCCAGATGGATCCCTCCATATTCTCGGGATTGTGCATTGCCTTGACAAGGGTCAATTTTGAGCCTTCCCTCTCTGGTATCCGTAACCGCACTCTGGTGATGGCAGGTGCATTGGACGGCACAACTATCCCGGAGCTGGCGAGCAAAATAGCCGATGGAATTCCCGGAGCCCATTTCGTCAAGGTTCCCGATTGTGCACATTGCCCTCAGATTGAACAGCCAATATATTTCGTGAAACTTGTGGAAGATTTCCTATCCGTTTAAAAGCCTGGTTCTGCAAGAAGTCGCTATCCCATTCAGGTCATCTTGGACATACCACCTGCTAAGAGTGGTTGCTTCCTCTTAGAACAACCGGAGAGAGATAACCCATGTCCCGTGTCATTGTCAGAGCGGCAATCTATGACTATCATGCGCTTCGGCCGCTGATCTTCGAGATGATGGAGGCGATGGGGGGTGGGCAAATACATGGGGACAGCCGTGTCCTGATCAAACCGAATCTTCTCGCCCCGGCGTCGCCGCGCCAGGCAATACTGACCCATCCCGCTATCGTCCGGTCTGTTGTGGAGTATGTCCTGTCGAAGGGGGCGCGGCCGCTCGTTGCCGACAGCCCCGCGATCGGCTCCTTCGAGATGATCCTCCGAATGAGCGGTATCCGTGACGCCCTCGAAGGACTCGACTGCGAATGTCGGCCGTTTCAAAACTCGGTTCTGGTCGATGTCGGCGGCCCTTTCGGTGAGATCCCCATCGCCGAGGAGGCTATCCAAGCGGATGTGATCGTGAACCTCGCCAAGCTCAAGACCCACAGCCAGATGCTCCTCACCCTCACGGTCAAGAACCTCTTCGGCTGCATCATCGGCTACCGGAAACCCGAATGGCACATGCGGGCCGGCATCGATCGGCAGACTTTCGCGCGGCTCCTCGTGCAGATCGGCAGGACCCTGAGGCCGACATTCAACATCCTCGACGGCATCTTGGCCCTGGAGGGGCAGGGCCCCGGCCGGGGCGGCGTCCCGAAGCCGCTCGGCGTCCTGATGGCCGGGCGCGACCCGTTTGCCGTCGATCTGGCTGTCTGCCGGATGCTCGATCTCGACCCGCAGCAGATGCCGGTCCTCAAGGCCGCCGCGGAGACGGATGGCCTTCTGATCGAACCGAAGATCGACGGGACCCTCCCCGAGATCCGGGGCTTTTGCCTTCCCCGCCAGACCTCCCTCGTCTTCGGCCCGCGATTCCTCCACGGCTTCATTCGCCGTCAGCTCCTCCAGCGACCGGTCTGCGATGGGGTTCTCTGTCAAATGTGCGGTGAATGCAGCAAAATCTGTCCGGCCGGAGCGATCACGCCGAGGGGGACATTGCTGCAGTTCGGCTACGACCGCTGCATCCGCTGTTACTGTTGTATCGAGATCTGCCCCTTCGGCGCCCTCAGGAGCGCCGAAACCATCGCCGGAAGGCTCGTCCGCCGGGTGGCGGCCTTCCTCCTCCCGACCGGTCCGACGCGATAAAAGGATTTACCTTTGTCGCAGCTTATGCTACTGACCAGGGCATGATCACGAAAGGGAAACGGACCTTGATCGATAGGACTCTACCCGGACTTATAAGGAAGAAGGACGAGGGATGATAGACAATTTCATAAGCGGTCTGTCCGGCTATCTGCAGGACTCCTTTCTTTTCGCCTATCTGGCCGTATACCTCGGCGGCATCTTGGTCAGCTTCACCCCCTGCATCTATCCGCTGATTCCGGTCACCGTCGCCTTCATCGGCGCGCGCGGCAGAGGATCGCGAAGCCGGGGGTTTGTGCTCTCGGCGATTTACGTCCTGGGCATGGCCGTCACCTATACACTCCTTGGCGCCTTCGCCTCGCTCTCCGGAAAGCTTTTCGGCCAGATTCAAACCAATCCCTGGACCTATTTTCTTTTCGCAAACCTATGTATTCTCATGGGTTTATCAATGATGGGCCTGTTTTCCCTCCACATCCGGACGCCCGACTTCGTCACTCGGGTGCAGCGACAGAAAAAAAACCCGGGAATGACGGGCAGCTTCCTCGTCGGGGCGGCCTCGGGACTCATCATGGGCCCCTGTACGGCGCCTGCGCTTGCAGTCGTTCTCGGTTATGCGGCAACGCGGCAGAATTTGGCCTTTGCCTCCAGTTTGATGTTTGTCTTTGCCGTCGGGATGGGGACCCTCCTCATCTTCCTCGGCACTTTTGCCGGTCTTCTGGCCGGAATACCAAGGTCCGGAAGATGGATGGTCCGGATCAGTCAACTCTTCGGCTGGATACTCATCGGAACCGGTGAGTATTTCCTGATCAACGCCGGTATTCTCTGGATCTAAGGAGATGAGATGCTAGTTACATATCTGCGAGAAACTGTATCGAGGATCTTTGTTATCGTGCTGTTCGCCTCCGTGTTTGCCCTTCCCTCAGACATCGCAGCCGCAAATCCCAAACAGTTTGATATCACGAAGCTGACCAAGGAAATCAAGGCCCCGGACTTCGTCCTTACCGACCTCAAGGGTCAGCAATTCCGTCTGAGCGACCGAAAAGGGAAAAACCCGGTGCTGATCATCTTCAGCGCGACCTGGTGCACCTTCTGTCTCCAGGAGATCCCCCACTTCAAATCCCTCCATGCGACATATGCAAAGCAGGGGCTGGAGGTCGTCAACGTCGACATCCAGGAATCGAAGGAAAAGGTCGCCAAGTTTGCCGCCAAACATGACCTGCCCTATCGAACCCTTTTAGACCTGGACGGCACGGTAAGCGGTATTTACGAGGTTCGGGGGGTCCCGACACTGGTCCTCGTCGACAAAAACGGCCTGATCGTCTGCCGCCAGTGCCGCAACGTAGAGACCGTCCTCAAGGCAATAATGAAAAAATAGGCGGTTGCAGGACCGCCGCAGCCTTGCATGTATCAGGAGACGATATGAGCGTACTGATCCATTTTTCAATGTTCCCCACCGACAAAGGAACGAGCGTCAGCCCCTATGTGGCCAAATCCTTGCGGATCATCCGGGACAGCGGTCTCCCCTACAAGCTAGGCCCGATGAGCACGGCCGTCGAAGGAGAGTGGGGGGAGGTCATGGCGGTAGTGGAGAAATGCTTCGCGGAACTCCGGAAGGACTGCAGCCGGATCTACATGACGCTGCAGATGGACTACCGCGAGGGGGCTCTAAACCGCATCGAGGGGAAGATCAAATCCGTCGAAGAGAAGCTTTAGCGGGCCGCATGAGCGGCCCTGTACCAGGCAACAGTTTTTGTCAGTCCGGCACGGAAGTCGGTCCGTGCGCGGAAGCCGAATTCATTGAAGGCGCGCGTCGTATCGAGCATCCGCCGGGGCTGACCGTCGGGTCTGGTTGAATCCCAGACGATGCGGCCCCGAAACCCCGTCAGCTCAACGATGAGACTCACCAGGTCTCGGATAGAGATCTCGAAACCTGCGCCGATATTGACGGGATCGGACTTGTCGTATTTCTCGGTCGCCAGGACGATCGCCTCCGCGGCATCCTCCACGTAAAAGAACTCCCGCGTGGCGGCGCCCGTCCCCCAGACGATGATTTCCTCATCGCCCTGCTGTACCGCATCAACACACTTCTTGATCAGGGCGGGGATCACATGGGAGGAGCGCGGATCGAAGTTGTCGCCGGGACCGTACAGATTCACCGGGAGCAGGAAGATGGAATTGAAGCCGTACTGCTGCCGGTAGGACTGGGACTGGACGAGCATCATCTTCTTGGCGAGGCCGTAAGGGGCATTGGTCTCTTCGGGGTAGCCGTTCCAGAGGTCTTCTTCTTTAAACGGCACGGGGGCGAATTTTGGGTAGGCGCAGATCGTGCCGAGAGCAACAAACTTCTCTAATTTCCGCAGGAAGCCCTCATGGAGCAGCGGGACCCCCATCATGATGTTCTCGTAGAATAGGGAACCGGGATTCTCCTGATTGTAACCGATGCCGCCGACCTTGGCAGCGAGGTGAATAACGATGTCGGGGCGCTGCCCATCGTAGAGCCTGCGGATGTCCTCCTGTCGGATGAGGTTGTATTCGGGGAGGTCGGCAACGAGGATATTTTCATAGCCCCGCTCCTCGAACGTCCGGATGAGATGTTTCCCCAAAAAACCTCTGCCGCCGGTGATCGTAATACGTTTTTTTTTCATCAGATCACCCGGGTGTTCCCGCAGGCGTAACCGGCATCGACGAGGGTTTTTTCCTTTTCAGCGGTCTCCAGGTCAGCGGCGATCATCATATCGATGAGCTGATCGAAGCTGACCTTCGGGAGCCAATGGAGAGCCTTGCGGGCCTTTGTTGCATCGCCGAGAAGGACATCCACTTCGGTGGGACGGAAATACCGCGGATCGATCATGACATACTTCTGATAGTCGAGGCCGAGTTTGTCGAAAACCTTTTCGGCGAATTCCCGCACCGAATGGGTCTCGCCGGTGGCGATCACATAGTCGTCGGGACTGTCCTGCTGGAGGATGAGCCACATCGCTTCGACGTAGTCGCCGGCGAAGCCCCAGTCGCGCTTCGCCTCGAGATTCCCGAGGTAGAGCTTCTCCTGGAGGCCGAGCTTGATCCGGGCGGCGGCGCGGGTGATCTTCCGGGTGACGAAGGTCTCACCGCGTCGGGGGGATTCATGGTTAAAAAGGATGCCGTTCGCTGCAAAGAGCTGATAGGCGTCTCGGTAGTTGCGGACGACGTAGTATGCGTAGACCTTGGCTGCGGCATAAGGACTCTGCGGTTGGAAGGGGGTGGTCTCGCTCTGGGGGGGCGGCGCCGCTCCGAACATTTCGCTCGAGGACGCCTGGTAGAAACGGGATTTGATCCCTGTCTTCCGAATTGCCTCGAGCAGGCGAATCGTTCCGAGGCCGGTCACGTCGCCGGTGTACTCGGGCATATCGAAGCTGACCCGGACATGGCTCTGAGCGCCAAGGTGGTAAATCTCATCCGGACGGACCTCCTGGAGGAGATCGGTGAGCTGTCCGGAAATCGAGAGGTCGCCATAATGGAGATAGACCCTCGCCTGAGGGTCGTGAAAATCTTTGTAGAGATGGTCGATCCGATCGGTGTTGAAGGTGCTGGCCCGGCGGATGAGCCCGTGAATTTCATAGCCCTTCGCAAGAAGGACCTCGGCCAGATACGATCCGTCCTGGCCGGTGATACCGGTGATCAGTGCTTTTTTCATTTAAAAACCTTTCAATTTTCTTATTATCATAACGGACTTATGTTGTAAATCACATTGTCGTCATAAAAATGTTAAGAAAGCCGTCATTTTTGGCAGGCAGGGCAGAACCAGGTCCCCCGGCCGCTCAGCTTCATGTACCCGATCTTCCCGCCGCAACGACGGCATGTCTCGCCATCGCGTAAGTAGACTTTCAGGTGCTCCTGATTCTCGCCGCTTATGCCAAAAAGATCGCGCCAGTCGGAAACCGTCGTCCCTCGGCAGGCCACTGCCCTCGGAAGGATGACGGCGGCAGCCTTCTCCACCTTCCGCCATTCATTGGCCGCCAGGCTTCCCGACGGTCGCCGCGGATCGACACACGCATGGTGGAGAATCTCGCAGGCATAAATATTCCCGATACCGGCGACGATCCGTTGATCCATGAGAAAGTGTTTTACCGGAAGCCGCCGCATCCCGGCGATCTCCCCGAGACGGCGCGCCGGCAGCCCTTCCAGTGGATTCGCCAGAGGCGGCAACGCGGCCCCCCGAGACCGCGCATGAAAGGTCGCAAACCGCCGTGGATCGATCAGGAGTAGCTTTCCAGCCGAAAAGGTCATGACCAGGCGCGTATACGGAGGTAAAGACGTCGCGTCGGTCTGCCAGAAGAGGCGGCCGGTCATCCGGAGATGCAGCTCCGCCGTGAATCCTTTGTCCATCCGAATTTTCTTGACTTTTCCACGATCCGTTTCGGGCGACATGTCGGATAATCGGTCTCTTTTGCCGATTTCGATCCGGATACTTTTCCCGCGACGATACACGGCCGCAATTTTCCGGCCGATCAGTCTTTCGCCTTCCCCTTCACCCAGGCGAGGATCAAGAATCTCGACGGCAAGGACCTTCTCACCCGGAAGGATAGCGTTCAACTGGCGGCAGAGGGTCTCGACTTCAGGGAGTTCCGGCATCATTTCCTCTTTAAATGGCAATGAAAAAATCCTTCGGAATGAGGTCCTGTATTCTACACGAGGAGCTGGTTATGTCAATCAATGAAAACAGGAACTATCTGTTCCTGTCATAAAAATATCGGAACTAATGGTTCCGTTTGTGTATTTATCAATGATATCAATGATAATAACCTTAGAATTTCTTATATTGTTGCTGAAATGGCAAATCATCCCGTAGATATCGGAATTACGTGTTCCTATAAGGCATTGGCCATTTCGGTAAATATCCTTAGTTAACGTACCGTTATCATCATGGCATGGATATTCCTTATCATTACCAATGAGGAACAGACCTGATGGCGCTTAAAAAAAGGGTTCAAAGCATCACACTCACGGGGATCGTTATCCCGGCGGATTGGAATGACAACCATGATGTGATCGTGGCGGCCCTCGCCACAGCCGACGAAAAAGAGTATCGGATTGCCGGTAACAGGAAGGGAAAGGAGCTCTTTGCTTATCTCCAGCGCCAGGTGGAGGCGACGGGCGCCTTGGGAGAGGATGAAGAAGGTAGGGTGGTCATCACCATCAGGCGCTATATCGTAAAGTAAATATAATGGTCACGACCATGCAGGCAGCGTATAATTATTTGTTGACAGCCTATAACAAAAGGAGTAGAGCGACGTCGAAAATCAGCAAGGATGGGATGGACACTACATTTTAGGAGGCATCAATAGATGGAAAGTGAAACTCTTTTTGCGGAGGAGGCAGAACCTCCAGGTAGGTTGACCGGCATTGTCGGTCTAAACCAGTACAATGATTTTGGCACGTTACTCAGCACCATCAGCACCCCCACCGCCCTGCCGGCCAGACCGATTCCCAGGCCGCTTTTTTTTAGCGACGGCCGGGTGCGGATCTTCCGGAAACGTTTCTTCCCGAACACCACCCCCACAGAATGGCAGGATTGGCGCTGGCAGCTTCATAACCGTATCCGCGATGTGGATACCTTGGGGCGGGTGATCCGTCTATCGGACGATGAGCGCCATGCGATGAGCGGCCAGGCGAGTTCCCTGCCGCTGGCAATCACCCCCTATTACGCGAGCCTCCTCGATCCGTGGAATCCTCGGCAAGCGCTGCGCCGGACGGTTGTGCCTACCGTGCATGAGCACTTCCGCGGCAGCGGGGAGTCGAACGATCCTCTTCACGAAGACGAGGACAGTCCGGTCCCCGGAATCGTGCACCGCTATCCGGACCGTGTGTTGTTCCTGGTGACCGGAAACTGCGCGACCTATTGCCGCTATTGCACCCGATCACGAATGGTCGGCCACCAAAGCAACCACTGCCCAAGCGTCAATCTATGGGAAACCGGTCTGTCGTACATCGCATCGCACCCCGAGATACGCGATGTTCTCCTCTCCGGCGGCGATCCATTGATCCTGGCCGATGAACATCTGGAGTGGCTTCTCGCACACCTGCGAAGGATTCCCCACATAGAGTTGATCAGGATCGGCACAAAAGTGCCTATCGTCCTCCCCCAGCGGATCACGCCCGCTCTGCTGAAGATGCTTAAGCGCTATCACCCTCTCTGGATCAGCATCCATGCCACCCATCCGGACGAACTGACACCGGAGACGGCCAAAGCCTGTATGCATCTTGCGGACGCGGGAATTCCACTCGGAAGTCAGACGGTGCTCCTTTCCGGGATCAACGACGACACCGAGACGATGAAGCGTCTCTTCCATGGTCTGCTGAAAATACGTGTCAAGCCCTACTACCTCTACCAATGCGATCCGATTCCCGGTTCGTCCCATTTCCGGACCCCGGTCGCCAAAGGATTGGAGATTATCCGGGGGCTCAGGGGATTCACCACCGGTTACGCGGTTCCGACTTACGTCATCGATGCCCCCGGCGGCGGCGGCAAAATCCCTCTTCTGCCCGAGTATGTCGTTGGGCAGGAAAACGGGGACTTGATTCTGCGAAATTACGAGGGACAGGTCTTCCGCTATCCGGACTGCCCTTCGGAAGAAAACGTCATCCACTAATCATCCTGGACAGAACTTTGAAAATAGGAATGACCTATGACCTTCGGGACGATTACCTGGTCGAAGGCTATGGAGAAGAGGAAACAGCCGAATTCGACCACCCGGCGACGATAGCGGCAATTGAGGACGCCCTGCGCGACCTCGGACATGAGACGGAGCGGATCGGCTGCATCCGGGAGCTGACGAAGAGGCTGGTTGACGGTGAGAAGTGGGACCTCGTCTTCAATATCGCTGAAGGGCTCCGAGGCTTCGGCCGCGAGGCACAGGTTCCAGCATTACTTGAAGCATACGATATTCCTTACGTATTTTCCGATCCACTCGTTTTGTCGCTCACCCTCCACAAGGGGATGACAAAACGGGTGATCCGGGACCTCGGGATCCCTACCCCGGATTTTACTGTCGTCGAATCTCCGCAAGAGATCGAGCGGGTGGCTCTGCCGTTTCCGCTTTTTGCCAAGCCGATCGCCGAAGGGACGGGAAAAGGCGTGACGGCTGCTTCGAAGATCACCGACAGGACGGCGCTTAAACGCGTCTGCCTCTTGCTTCTTGAAACATTTCGACAACCCGTCCTGATCGAAGCTTTCCTCCCCGGGCGAGAGTTCACCGTCGGCATCATCGGAACCGGCAGGGAGGCATTTGTCCCGGGTGTGCTGGAGGTCCACCTCACCGAGAAGGCCGAAAAGGAGGTTTACTCCTATACAAACAAGGAAGACTGGCACGGCCGGATCGAGTACCGCCTTGCGTCGGACGAAATGGCGCAGCTGGCAGGAGAGACGGCGCTCGCCTCCTGGCGGGGACTTGGCTGCCGCGACGGGGGAAGGGTCGATCTTCGCGCCGACGCAAATGGGATTCCTCACTTCATGGAGATCAATCCCCTGGCCGGTCTCCGCCCAGACCACTCGGATCTTCCGATCCTGTGCGAGCTCGCCGGGATGCCCTACCGGGAGATGATTGACAAAATGGTGCGCTCCGCGATGAGGCGCATCCGGACTGCATCATGAAAATCGCAATCCTGCATGGAGAGGTGGCAAAAGACGCGTGCCCCGACGAGAAGGATGTTCTCGTGCAGGTGGATTACGTCACGGAGGGCCTTGCCAGGCTGAGCCATGAGCCGGTCAATGTGCCCGTTTCTTTGGATCTGGCAGCGGCCGCCCGGACGCTTAGCACCCTCTGCCCGGCGATCGTCTTCAATCTCGTCGAGTCGCTTATCGGCAAGGGGGGTTTGATCCATATCGTCCCCGCCCTTCTCGAAGCGCTGAAGATTCCATACACCGGTGCGGGAGCGGAGACGATGCTGTTCACCTCGAACAAGATCCTCGCAAAAAAATGGATCACCTCCGCCGGTCTCCCCACGCCGCCGTGGTTTACAACTTCAGACGCGCACAGGGATTTCCCGATCTCGGGACCCTGGCTCATCAAATCGGTCTGGGAGCATGCGTCGATCGGCCTTGACGAGGACTCTGTCATCCGGGAGGCGGACAGGGGTCGTCTGCTCGCAGAGATGGACGCCCGTCGTGACACGCTGGGCGGGGCCTGCCTTGCCGAGGCCTTCATCGACGGGCGGGAGTTTAACCTTTCGCTCTTGGCCAATATGCGCGAGAGCGTACCGGAGGTTCTTCCTCCGGCGGAGATCCGTTTTGACGCTTACCCGCCAGGAAAAGTCCGAGTAGTGGGCTACCGCTCCAAGTGGGAGGAGGGTTCTTTCGAATTCAACCACACGCCGCGGTCATTCACGTTTCCGGAAACCGACGCACCCCTGCTCTTGCGTCTGAAGGAGCTTGCGCTTCGATGCTGGAATCTTTTCGATCTCCGGGGTTACGCCCGCGTCGACTTCCGCGTCGATAAAGAGGGTCGCCCCTGGATCCTCGAGGTCAACGCAAATCCCTGTCTCTCCCCGGACGCGGGCTTTCTCGCTGCGACTCTCCATGCGAATCTCACATTTGAAGAAGTCCTCGAACGGATCATCGGCGATCATAAACACTAAAAGGGATAAAAAGAGATGGGTAACGCTATTGTCTATCGAGAAGAGGTGCGAGCGGAGGATCGGGAGGCGGTCGGGCGACTCGTCCGTATTACAGGATTCTTCTCGAAGGAGGAACACGACATCGCCTTGGAGCTTATCGACGATCGACTCGCAAGGGGAAAGGCGTGTGGTTACTTCTTTCTCTTCGCCGAAGAGGGGGGCCGGCTTTTAGGTTACACCTGTTTCGGTCCGATTCCCGGCTCGTCTCACAGCTTCGATCTTTATTGGATTGCCGTAGACCCGCGTGAACAGGGGCGAGGCCTGGGAAGGAAGCTCTTGACCGAGTCGGAGCGGCTTATGGCCGAACACGGAGCGCGGAGAGTCTATGCGGACACCTCTTCCCGCCCCCAGTACAAACCGACGCAAGCCTTCTATCTCGCCTGCGGATACGTTCAGGAGGCCTACCTCGCTGACTTCTATGCTCCAGGTGATGGAAAAATCATATTTGTCAAGGTCCTCAAATAAATAGCACTCCCTCCCAATACATGATCCACCACCAAAAATATCTTGTCTCGTTCCAGGAAAAGTGGTAACAAAGGAAAAAGCAGCAGGTCCGGGGTATTTCCCAGAGGTAAGGAGGGATCGTCGCCATGAGATTTATTCCGAGAGAAGAAAAATTCTTTGATCTGTTCGAAGAGTTGGCCGCCAAGATCGAGGCCGGAGGAAAGCTCTTCCTGGAGCTTGCAGAGAGCGGCGCCTACAGCGAACAGAAAGTCGCCCGTCTCAAGGAGATCGAGCACGAAGCGGATATCATCACCCACCGAACCTACGAAAAGATGCACAAGACCTTCCTCACACCACTCGACCGCGAGGACATATACTGTCTGGTCAACAAGATGGACAGCATCCTCGACATGGCGGAGGCGTCCGCCGCCCGGCTCTTCCTCTACCGGGTGAAGGTGCCGGCGGATGGGCTCATCGAACAAGCGAAGATACTCGGCGAGTCGATCGGAAAGGTCAAAACGATCATCCACGCCCTCAGAGATATGAAAAACGCCCCTCTGATCCTCCAGACCGGCGTTGAGATCAACACCTTGGAAAACGCAGGGGATGTCGTTCTCCGGACGATTATGGCGCATCTGTTCGAAAACGAAAAAGATGTCCGCGAACTGATCAAGTGGAAGGAGATCCATGAGCGAATCGAAGAGGCGATCGATGTCTGCGAGGACGTCTCAAATATCGTAGAAGGGATCGTCCTGAAAAATGGCTGATCTGGCTCTGATCTCCTTTCTGGTGTTGATGGCGCTAACTTTCGATTTCATCAACGGTTTCCACGACGCAGCAAACTCCATCGCCACCGTTGTGTCGACCCGTGTGCTCAAACCGCAGTACGCCGTTCTGTGGGCCGCCTTCTTCAATTTCATCGCCGCATTCTTCTTTGAGACCCGTGTTGCCTCGACCATCGGGAAGGGGGTCGTCGACCCCGGTGCCATTACCCTGGGGGTCGTCGCCGCTGGTCTTTTTGGAGCCATTGCCTGGAACCTCATCACCTGGTGGCTGGGCCTTCCCTCCTCTTCGTCGCACGCCCTGATCGGAGGGCTTGGCGGCGCCGCTGTCGTTCACGCCGGCTGGGGGGTGCTGCAGGGGGGCGGAATATTCACGATTGCGCTTTTTATCGTCCTCGCGCCGCTTTTCGGCTTCCTGCTGGGATTTATTTACACTATCGGGGTGACATGGATTGTGAGATACAATGCCCCGGCGAAGGTGGACGGGATCTTCCGGAAGCTCCAGCTCGCCTCCGCAGCGGCGTATTCACTGTCGCATGGCCTTAACGACGCGCAAAAAACGATGGGGATCATCATGCTGATCCTCTTCTCGACCGGCCACATGACCGCCGCCGACCTCGGCAAGCACGCCCCCTGGTGGATTATCCTTTCGTGCCACGGCGTCATCGCTCTGGGAACGATGTCTGGCGGCTGGAGGATCGTCAAGACAATGGGTATGCGTATTACCAAACTCGCCCCCGTCGGCGGATTCGCCGCCGAGACCGCGGGCGCCACCACCATCATCGGCGTATCCCTCCTGGGGATCCCCGTCTCGACCACCCACACCATCACCGGCGCCATTGTCGGCGTCGGCGCTATGCATCGACTCACCGCTGTCCGTTGGGGGGTGGCGGGAACGATCGTTTGGGCCTGGATTTTGACAATCCCGCTTTCCGCTCTGATCGCAGCCACGTTCTATGCGGTCTTGATGATTTTTGACTGATGGAAAAAGAGTAGGACACTCACATCGGCGAAGTCTTGCACGATTGCTTCTCTCGCCAAACGTATCATCCTTTGGCCGGCTCCGCCTTCTTGCTGAGAACGTCGCGGTCGCCGCCGGTCATGCCGGCGATATACTTCACCAACTTCTTGCGGGACTCGATGTCGTACTGGGTCGTGATGGCAATCTGCTCCATGATCGGCGAGCCGCCGCCATGGTAGTTCCCGATATTCATGATGCCGCCCGTCGCCGAACAGAGGACGTCGCCCAGGAATCGCCAGAAATTGGCCTGATCCTCCGCCGACATGTTCGGATTCCTCTTGGTGTATTTGAGGAGCAGCTCCCCGGTCTCCGGATTTTTAAAATCCCTCTCGTGGGGAAAAGTGGCGACAACCCCGCCGGCGAGGTCGCAGAGGATTTCCGCTTCGCGCCAGACCGCCTCACCCGAGAGACACCGGCCGACATTGCAGTAAATCGAATTGGGAATATAGGAACCGGGACCATAAGGGACAAAACCCAAACCCGGTATGTAGACCTCCGGTTTGCCGAGATCTGAGGCCGTGTAGCCCGCGGCATAACCCAGCTCGATGGTCATGATGAGTTCCGCCAGCTTCTCCCGGACATGGGACTGCTTATGGATGTTATTCACCTCGGCGGCAAGGGCGGCCATTCCCAGGATGACATCGCCGATGGCCGGTTTACAGCCAGAATAGGAATGGCGGTGGAATAGGGCGAAGAGGAGTGCACACACACCTCCATGCTGATGTTCGCCGGCTAAAAATACCCTTTCCCAGGGCACAAAGCAGTTATCGAAAATGAGATAAGAATCGGTCGCTCCCTGAACGAACCCCCGCTTGTAATGCTCCCGCGGTCGCAGGTTATGAATGGTAACGACCTGCTTCAATCCGTCCCAATCTCCGGGAACGGCGAAAGCCACCGCATAATCCTTGTCCTCGGGACGCAGAGCCCGGGTAGGGACCACCAGGATCTCGTCGGCCACGGAAGCCTCAGAAATATGGACCTTGCAGCCATCGACCACGATCCCGTCCTTCAACCGTTCCTTGATTCGCACGTACGCGCCGGGATTCGGCTGGTCGGCCGGGCGGAGCATCCGGTCCCCTTTCACATCGGTCTGGGCACAGCAGCCGATAAGGTCTTCCGTCTGGAAACGGGTGAGCCATTTTTTGAAGTTTTCATGGTACTTCGTGGCGCCGCTGTTCACCTTGTCCGCCTCGTAGGAGACGTTGTAGATCGCGTTCGTCCCATCGATCCCCATGCAGCGCTGGATGCACCCGCCGACCTTCTGGCAGAGCATGCGCGTCATATCCTGTTTCTTGTGCAGGTCATCCTTGTTTTGATGGATGTGGTTAAATCGGTTGATCCGCTCACCCGTCAAATGAGATATCGCCGTGCACAGATCCTGATTCTCCGGCCTGGCCGCCTCATCGTATGTTGTACCGATGGTGTTGAGGCAATCCATCTGCAGTTCGTCGGTCCTGTCGATCAACTGGCCATTGTGATAAATATTCCTTTTCATCTTGGAAAGACCTTTGATGTAATCCTGCTTGGTCCTCATGCGGATGCTCCTTTCTGGTCAGCTTTTTTTACAAGTGTATTTGTCGGCTACATCATCGGTGCTGCACTGTCAAGTGTTATTGCTTTTTCGCTTGGGACGGATCGCCAAACCCGAAGAGATGGCCGGGGCGGTCCTTTATCTCGTCTCCGACGCCGCGTCTTACACTACGGGGATCTACCTTACCGTTGACGGCGGCATGTTGGCATAACGAAGTCTCAAAGAAACTATCAGGGTTTCACATTATCCGGCATCGGTTCCACCCCGTATTTCCACTTCAGGAACTGTTCGCCGGTCGCCGGATAGAGGGCATAAGTCAAGAGGTCCTCCTCGGTCTTGGCGAGGTCGCCGATCTTCTTTTTGTCTTCAACGAGTTCCGGCTCAAGGATATCGGCAGGTCTCCCCGTGATCGGGGTCTGACCGCGCTTGGACCGTTTCAGGACGAGCTTCTGTACCTCAGGATCGACCGGGGTCGGGGTCTGGCCATAGAGACCAAACATCAGATCGCCGAACTGGTTGCTTATCATCTTGTACCGGCCGGCAACCACATTCATGACCGACTGCACTCCGACGATCTGCGAGGTTGGGGTGACCAGGGGCGGCGTTCCCGCTTCCTTTCGTGTTCGAGGAATCTCGGCATGGACCTCGTCAAGGCGATCCAGGGCGTTCATCTCCTTGAGCTGGCTGATCAGATTGGAGATCATACCGCCGGGGACCTGGTGGGCAAGGACGCCCGCATCGATCAGGGAAAGCTTGTTTGTGGCGAGGTGCTTCTGGTATTTGGGTGCGATCTTTTCGAGATGTTCTCCCAGCTTGATCAGTTTACGGACATCCATGCCCGTATCGCGTTTCGTTCCCTGGAGGGTGACGACAAGCGGTTCGACTGCAGGCATCGAGGTCCGGAGGGCATACGGGGCGAGACAGGTATCGACGATATCGACCCCCGCCTCGACCGCCTTGATATAAGCCATCGAGGCCATTCCACTGGTATAATGGGTGTGGAGATGCAGGGGTAGTTTGGTGACCTTCTTCAGCTCGGTGATGAGATCGAAAATATCGTACGGGGAGACGATCCCGGCCATGTCCTTGATGCAGATGCTGTCGGCGCCCAGCGCTTCGAGCGCTTTACATTTATTTATGAAATAGTCGAGATTGAACACATCGCCGCCGAGACGGGGCTGAGTCAGAGAATAACAGATCGCGCCTTGAAAGTGTTTCCCGTTGGCCTTGATCCTCTCGACACAGGTCTGGAAGTTTCTAAGATCGTTCAGGGCGTCGAAGACCCGAAAAACATCGATGCCGACGTCGCATGATTTGTCCACGAAGGCCCGGACGACATCATCGGCATAGTTGCGGTAGCCGACCAGATTCTGGCCGCGGAGCAGCATGCTGAAAGGGGTCTTTTTTATAAACTTCTTAAGGATTTTTGGTCTTTCCCAGGGATCTTCGGCAAGGAAACGGTGCATCGAGTCAAAAGTCGCCCCTCCCCAGACCTCCATAGCCCAGAAGCCCATCTCGTCCATCGCTTCGGCGATAGGAATCATATCATCTGTCCGCATGCGGGTCGCATATATGGACTGATGACCGTCGCGTAATGTGTTGTCCTGGATCTTCAGGGGATTGACAGGTCCATCCTTCATCATGTCTACCATCTCGATTTCTCCTTTCTTCACACATCGCAGGGATGCTGTATTTCGGTTTAATGACGAATATCTGACGATTAAAGGTTTGTAGTATAAAGTATCGAAAAGGATAGTGTCAAGCTTAATGAATATTAATGAATATTGATTGAGCAATAATAATGCCAATGAAAGCATTTTTTATCGGGAGAATGTGTCTTGATCATAGAAACTGCGAAAATTTAATATAGTTAAAATGTTACATGGTTGAAGCGATCATTGTTTATCGAAGGGAAACGGTGGAACCAGCGACAAGAAGGGAGATAACGCATCGGGCAAGTGCGTATCTCGCACGAGTCACGCGGCGCTATATAAGTCGAGCCCTCAGAATATTAATACGGAAACCCGTTCAAAAATTACACGCTGTGCATAGGAAGCACAAACCGTCTCTGCAAAACTTCGACAGTCTCACACTTCATCCCCTGTGACCTAGACGGGTGACGTAAATCGGATTGGATAAGATCCAAGGACGGTA
>Ga0209212_1004070_pt1 | contig 18495 bp, 16 predicted proteins | sample RifGroC2_FD_183996 | JGI IMG/M metagenome (GOLD analysis project Ga0209212, IMG submission 183996) | Groundwater microbial communities from Rifle, Colorado, USA - Groundwater C2 (SPAdes) (version 2) | ecosystem: Environmental > Aquatic > Deep subsurface > Groundwater | place: Rifle, Colorado...
TACCTAAAGCTGTTTTAGATGGGAATTAAAAAAGTACTTGTTTTTGTTTATAAAAGGGTTTGCCATCCTTTACCCGCGTTCATTTTCTTTCTTTTGACGTCAAAAGAAAGAAAACGCAACCAAAAGAAAGAAAAACTAAACTCCCAAAGGAACCCCTGAAGTCCCATAAATTAATTTAAACTTTTACAACACTCTCAAGAGGTTGTTTGCCTATACAGATGTATTCAAAGCCTCTTTCCTGCATTCTTTTTGGCTCGTACTGGTTTCTTCCGTCAAAAATTACAGGGTTTTTAAGAAGTTTTTTTATTCTTTCAAAATCAGGTCTTCTAAATTCGTTCCATTCGGTAACGAGAATAAGCGCATCAGCGTTTGATAAAGCTTCATAGCTATTCGGGGCATATTTAACAGAATCTCCTATAAGCAGTTTTGCTTCTTCCATTGCTTTTGGGTCATAAGCCTGAATAGTAGCGCCCGCAGCAAGAAGTCTTTCTATTATTGTAAAAGCCGGAGCTTCTCTCATGTCATTTGTTCTTGGCTTAAATGCAAGACCCCAGAGAGCAAATGTTTTTCCTCTTAAATCACCGTTAAAATGTCTAAAAATCTTGTCTATAAAGATTTCTCTTTGTTGTTTATTAATATTGTCGGCTGCTTCAAGGATTTTTGAAGGAACTCCCGAATCATGAGCGACTTTTATAAGAGCTTTTACGTCTTTTGGGAAGCATGAGCCGCCATAGCCAAGTCCCGGAAACAGAAATTGGCTTCCGATCCTTCTGTCGGAGCTCATACCTATTCTTACCTGTTCTATATCCGCTCCCACCGTTTCGCAAATATTAGCCAGTTCGTTGATGAATGAAATTTTTGTAGCCAAAAACGAATTGGCAGCGTATTTTGACATTTCAGCAGACTTAACGTCCATTATAATTACAGGATTTCCTGTCCTTAAAAACGGACTGTATAACTCCTGCATAATTTCTGTAGCTTTTTGCGAGTTAGAACCTATAATAACTCTGTCAGGCTTCAAGAAATCATCCACCGCCGCGCCCTGCTTAAGAAATTCGGGATTTGAAACAACATCAAACTCTTGATTTGTTATTGATTTTACAATGTTTTTTACTTTTTCAGCAGTTCCAACAGGAACTGTGCTTTTATTTACGATTACTTTATACTCTGTCATTGATTTTGCAATTTCTTCCGCTACGCCAAACACATAGCTTAAGTCGCATGAACCGTCATCACCCTGAGGAGTTCCAACCGCTATAAAGCATATAAGAGAATTATTAACCGCTTCGCTAAGATTAGTGGTAAAATTCAAACGATTTTCTCTGACATTTGCTTCTATTAGTTCTTCTAATCCAGGTTCATAAATGGGAATATTGCCTTTTAGAAGTTCTTTAATTTTTTGTTCGTTATTGTCAACGCAGAGAACATCATTGCCCATTTCTGCCAGACAAGCTCCTGCTACAAGCCCTACATATCCTGTTCCTACAACACAAATTCTCATATTTACAGCTCCTGCTTAGAAAATTATTTTTTATAACTTACTTACCTAATTAAGAATATTATATCTTAATAGCTGATTAACTGATTTACTTCAAGAATACAAAAATTATACTATAGTCAACTTTAAAAGGCAGATTTTATATTAATTCGCCGTTCATAGTTACAAAAATCAGCTTGGTTATAACTAAACTGATTTTTAAGTTTTATAAATAATTATAAAGAGGAAAACATGGCTTCAAAATTCAGACTTTTAATGACAACTGATGTAAAAAGTGAGGTTTGGGATTATTCTTTAACTCTTTCCAAAGCTCTTTTAAAGCATATTAACGCTGAAATTTTAATAATTAGTATGGGCGGAAAGCCAACAGACAGTCAAAAAAAACAATTAGAGGATTTAAATATTGAATTTCAATTTACGGATTTTTCACCTGATTTTTTAGCTGATAATGAAATAAATCCTGATATTTCAGAGATAAAAACAACTTTTGAAAGATCTATAAAGAGTTTTGATCCTCATATTGTTCATTTAAATCATGGATATCCTGATTTAAATTTTGATAAACCCTGTATTTTAGCATGTCATGCCAATATCTTGAACAAAAAAATATGGAATGACAGTATTAACAGGTATAGTCCTCTATATCAAAACCTTTTAAACTATAAACAAATCATAAATAAAAGTCTTAATAATGCTGATATTGTTATAGCTCCGTCGAGATTTTTTGCGGAAAACCTCATAAAAACTTTTGATTTTATAAAAGGAATTAAAATTATTTATAACGGGATTGATTATAAGCCGCATTCCTGTGTAAAAGAAAGCCCGACTCTGGTGACATTTGGAAATATGTCTGACAGCAGCAAACATATAAATCTTCTTTTAAATATGGCGTATAGGCTGCCGGATAATATAAAAATAAAGATTATTGGCGATTCACAGCTTGATAGAAAATTACCTAAAAATGTCGAATTTCTTACAAATTTATCAAATTTTGAACGTTGGGACGTTTATAAAAATTCCTCAATTTATCTTGCATTATCAAATTATGAATCAAACGGATTGGCTTCAATTCAAGCGGCATATTCTGGATGCGCGATTTTAGCAAATGATATTCCCTCCTGCAAAGAATTATGGGGGGATTGCGCGTATATTTTTGACAGGGATGACGCAAATTCTCTGATGAGATGTATTAATAACCTTGTAGAAAACCCTAATCTGCTTGAAATAACTTCAAGAAATTGTCAGGCAAAAGCTCTTTCTGTATTCAATTCCAAAAGAATGGCGTATGAATACATAAATTTATACAAAAATATTTTAAAAAAGCATCAAACAAAACAAACTGATAATAATAGCTGTCATTCTGAGGTGCTAACGCACATAACTAAGGACCCGAATCATGAATCGATTACTTAAGTTTGCGGCTTTGCCGCCGAAGAATCTGTTAAATAGTGAATATAGCCAAATGGGCAGATCCTTCGGCTTCACCTCAGGATGACAATGCCTATATCCTTCTAAATACTAAACAAACTGCCCTGTTTTTTGAAATAATTCAAATTTATTCATCATATTTGAATTATTGATAGGCAATGTTTTAGTCTGCTCATTATTTAATCCGTTGTTTTCCGCTTTTTTCTTTTCATCATAGAGTTTTTTCGTATGCTGAATATTAAACCATGGCAAAAGTCCGCCAAGAATGAAAGCTGTCGCGGCTATACAGCTTGCTCCCGTTACTGATTTATAATGGGAAGCTTTTTTCAAAAGCGGGTTCATTCCTTCTTCGGTCATACCCATTATTTTTTTAAGTTTATTCGTCATAGACCTAAAAAGAGGCGCTTTTTCAGAAGCGGAATTTAGTTCATTACGGACGAACAGTTTTTTAAGTTCATTTAAGGCAGTTTGAATTTTTTGATCAGTAGATTTTTCCGCATTATAAATTACTTTTAATATATTTTTATTTGTTACTTTTTCATCAATTCCTACTAATTTTGCAAGGTCGTTTAATGTTTTATCAGAATTTTTATCAAGAATTTTAAAACATTTCATTAGATTTCCGCCAAGATTTTTAATATTTGCACAGAAGCCGGTAAGACCATGCTTAATACCGTTAAAAGATTCAGTGCTTTTAACGCTCAGCCATCCTTCAAGCTGTTCGTAAGAAGCCATCTGAATGCCTTTTTCAGGATTGATATTTTTTAATAAGCCTTTTTCTCCATGGGCTACCGGAATTCCGGTTTTTTTGTTAATGAACAAGCTTGCTAATTTCTTGAAAAGCGGAACCGCATAAACCGCAGTAAACAGCATGCCGGTATCTCTTGTCAGGATTTCTCTTTTCTCGTCTTTATTTCTTGCCTGTATATATCTTCCAAAAAGAACGCAGCCGGCAAGTATCACAAATTGAGTTGTTCTTTTCATGGAAGCTTTTGGAGTTAAATCACAGAAATCACTGACTGGTTTCGGAATAAATCCGCCGATTTTTGCAAGAGTTTTTGTAATTTTATTAGGCTCAAAAGCACATTTAGAAGTCTTTATTGAAGAAGTAATCATTTTTTAGATTCCTCCTTCACATGCGAAGCGGGAGCGAAAAAAGCTAAAGCGGAGCTTTGCTTCTGCGGAGCGGGAGTTAAGCCCGAAGATCCGGCTTCGCCGGTCTGTAGGGCAAACTCATTCTTCGCAGGAAGCTTTTGTAACTCATTCTCTATTATTTTATTGTCATCTTTAGCGGAATTGTCAGTTAATCCGGCAAGACCGGGATATTCTTTGTTCTGGTTATAAAATTTGGGAACAGAATAAATAAAAGCCGACATAGTTCCAACAGCGGTCGTTTTTAACAGTTTTCTTGCGCCTTCTTTGAAGTCGTGAATTTTATCAATCAATTGACCATTCGCGTCTTTTCCCGCGGCTGAAAGTATTTTTAGCGCATCTGAAGAATAGTTCCTGCATTCTTCCACAAAATCGCCGACGTTTTTAGCTTCTCCGTCAAATTTAATTTTTGATGAATCCGCCATAGAAATGCCAAGTTTTTTATTGTTTCCAATTTCTTGATTAGCTGCAATTAAGGTTTCTTTGACTTTTTTGCTTAGTTCTTTGACTTCTTTTTTAGATGTAGCGTTATGAAGCGCCATAAAATCTTCAACAATGCCGTTTTGGGCTTTTTTAGTTATTTTAGAACCATAAAGTTTTTCAACAACTTCATTATAGAAGTTTTGAACTAAATTATTATTCTTAGCCTTATTAACAACTTGTCCTGTAATTTCTTTGAATTTTTTAAGAGTACCAAGCTTTACATGAGAAGCAGAGCCGAACATTTTTTTAGATGCAGCAAGGAAAGCAAAAGGAATCAGGAACATACTTGGACCTGAAAGGATTTCTCTCGTAAATTCTTCTTTCGCCGCAGCATAATTTGGATGCCCCAGTTCTTTTTCGTTTCTGTGATAAGCCTGATAGGTTCTTGGAATAACCATGCCCAAAAAGTCTACAACAAGAAATTCCACAATAAAACCGCCGGTTTCAATTTTTCTTTGAATTTTATCAACCAGATTGAGAGCTAAATTAAGGGCTTTTTTGCCGACACCTTCTTTTACAGGCAAAGCCGCTCCAAAAGCGGGATTTTTATAATCCTGCTTTGTTTTTATGTTTCCGGCATGTTCTGAGGTTTTTTGTTCGTCTGTGCCGGTTTTAGTTATCAAAGAATATGAAAAACTGTTTGCCTTTATAGCATCCATTCCCTTTTAATTCCTTTTGATCTGTCTCATGAATAATATTTGCAGTTAAATTAAAGAACTTGGTTCTATATAATAAAAACACTTAAATAACAATTGTTGATACTAATTCAGGTTTTATTGGATTATTTTTTACATTTATTAATAAATCTTTTTTTAACAAAAGAGCAATTTTTAAAGAAAGCATGTTTTTATAATTATATACGGAGGAGATATTTAAAAAATAGGGACGATATAAATGTTATTACATAATTATTTAGATTCAGGCAATTATACAGCCAGTTTAGTTAAAAACAATCTTTCAAATATTCCAAATACCGAAATTCAAAGCATTAAAAAACGTGTAGATTTTTACGTAAATCACTTTAAAATTTCTACCCAAAAAACAGCTTCAGACTCAAAAGTACAGCAGCTTGATTTTCTTATGAACCTGAACTTTGTTTTGGAAAATGAAATTAAAGAACGTCGACTTATAGCCTAATACTTAAAACTACAGGGATGTTGATAATTGTATCAGCATCTCTCTTAGTTTGTTTATACAGGCTTTTTTACTATAGTGCCATTCTCTTGCGTTTAATCTTGCGACTTTCCAGCCGCAGCGTTCAAGAATTTCTTGTTTTTCAATAGATTTTATTAGATTATCATTATTTTCTTCTGTTTCAAATCCGTTTAGCATAACAGCCATATAGTTAAACCCGTCAGAAATCACAAAATCAACCGTGAATCCCGCAATTTCAAAATCAGGAAACACTTTAATTCCTTCTTCTCCAATAAGTTTTGAGATTTCTTCTTTAATAGGAGAACTGTCATTGCGAGGAGGGGCTAAAGACCCGACGCGGCAATCTAAAGTTTTTGAATTATTAACTTCCCGAATATATTCAAGATAATTTCTGATAAGCCCCGCCGGCAAAGATTCAACAGGTCGTGAAATATAAGCTATGAGCTTTTTTCTTGCTCTTGTTATTGCCACGTTAAACAAATTGGGTTTTTGAGCAAACATAATGCTCTGGTGGTGACTGTTTGGGGCAATGGTCAGCGATAATAGCATTACATCCCTTTCGTCACCCTGAAAAGTATGTGCAGTACCTACTTCGATGTCGTGTTTTCTGATAATTTCACCTGTTAAAACCTGATAGACAGCTTTTTTAATAAGCTCCACCTGCCCCCTGAAAGGAGAAACAACCCCTATGGAAGTCGGTTTTTTATTGCCGTTTTCTTTGTCTTTCAAGATTATATCGTGAATTTTTTTCATAATTTCTTCGACTTCAGCCATATTTCTGGTGCTGTCGAGATCAACTTGAGCATTTTCAACAATATTAAGTTCTAGACAGCTCTCGTTTTCTTCGGAAGGAATCCTGCTTTTCATTGCCTTGATTCTACCGCCGTAAAATTCCCTGCTGCTAAAGTTTATAATTTCAGGATAGCTTCTAAAATGCTCGTCAAGAAGAATTGTGGCTGTTGAATAGTAATTTGCCACGTCAAACATTGAATTTGTCCTGAATCGCCACATAAGCTGATATCTGTCAGGAATATTATATTTGCTCATGAAAGATTGCTCTTTTGCTTTTTCGAGGAACGAAAGATGCGGAAGCTGCTTGTCATCACCGACGATTATAGCTCTTTTTGCTCTGAAAAGTATAGGGAAACAGCTTGCTATGTCGCATTGAGAAGCTTCATCTATAATTGCCACATCAAATAATCCCGGCTCAAGCGGCAAAGACTCTGAAATTGCCTGAGTTGTAACCGCCCAACACGGGAACGCTTCAAGCATCGGGGTAAAATCTTCCTGAAGCAAAATTTTGTTTTGAAGGTTCTTTTTTCTTTCCACAAGAGCTTTTGAATGAATTATAAGTCTTTGTCTTTTGTACTGATCCCTAATTAAAGATTTTAAAGATTCGCGTCTTTTGTTTTTAAGTATTTTAACAGCTATTGACTTATGTTTTTTTCTTGATTCATTAAGGTTTTCCAGAATCTGATGAAGATTTCCTGTTTTATTTATAAGGCTTTCAACGCCTTTAAGATTCTCTTTCAGTTCTTTTTCTTCAAGATTAATCCTGAGTTTTTCTACAATTTCAGTCGAAATGCCATTATCAGTCAGGTTAAGTTTTTTATTCAGCAGATAAGTAAATAATTTAAAGTAAATAAAATTCAAAAAGCCTGTTTTGTCAAAGGTTTCTTCAATTTTATCGAGGAATTTCCTGCACTGCTCAATATCCGGCTTAGAAAGAGCTTTTTGAATTAGTTTATTGTCTTCCTGAAGTTCCCAGACTTTTTTATATTCCTGAAGAGCTTCATTCCATTTGGTTTCAAGTTCAAGAATTTTGACGCACTTTTGTTTTAACTCACTTTTGTTTTTTGCAAGGGTGTAAAGATCTTCAACGTCCGTTAAAACATCGGATTCATAACCCGCATCAAGGTCTACCTTATTAGAAATCAAATCTTGAAGCTGAAAACTCAATTGTTTTTGATAATCAGCTTTTCCCGCCCTAAGACAAAGAAAATGCGCGCCAAAACCGTTTAATCTTTCGCTTATAACGTCAACTGCCTTATTCATTCTCGAAGCGACAAGAACAGTCTGCCCTGAGCCTACAAGATGCGAAACAAGATTCACAATGGTCTGGGATTTCCCTGTTCCGGGCGGACCAAAAACTGTTACCAGCGTGTTATTTTTTATTGCTTCAATCACTTCCCTCTGGTTATCGCTAAATTCTAAGGGAGTTATTGTAATTTTTTCTTGCTTTTCACTATTTTTCGGAGATTTTTTGTTTTTTGTAGCGCCGGAAAATTCTTCATGAACGGGAGCAAGAGCGGTTTCTCTAAAAACACCCGCCTGTTTTTCGGAAATCAAGCTTAATTCATGCAGCAATCCCGCTGAAACAGTGGGTCTTTTTGTAAGAACAACAGCGGAAGTATCAACAATAGTAAGTTTTTCAAGTGATTGAGCCATTAATTCTTCCGTTGACAAATCGGTAATTATTTCTATGTTAGGAATAATAGCCTTAAGAGTATTCAGGAAAATATTTACTTTTTCGTCTGTTATAGGAAGCTCAGGGATGTAATCAATAAGCCCTTCAAAGAGATGGTCTGCTGTTTCGTCATCTTCATCGAAGTTCATCAAGCTAACAAGGGCGCTTGTGTTTAAAGAAATGTCCTCTTCAAGAGTAGAGCAGTTTATGTCCAATCCATCTCTTTCAAGTTTGCATGGGACATAAAGAAGAGGCGTTAAATAATCCTCTTTTTTCTTACTTTCCGCGCTTTTTCCCTTTAAAAACAGATAACCGTATATAAGCTGGTAATCTTTTTTAGAAACTTCCGACTGAACCATAAGCTCTGTAAGCTTGCTGTCAGCACTTTTAATCTTTAAAGGTTTTTCAGGATGAGAAAAAAGAGATTCCTGTCCCTCGATAAAGAACCATTTAGTACCTTTATCGTTATTTAAATTCCTGAACGCTGATGATTTAACTTCTTCCGATACACAGTCATGCAAATACATAGACAGTTTCTTAATAATACTGTCTTTAAACGCAGAACTTAAGACTTTTGAGGCTTCCTGAAGCATTCTTACCCTTCGATATCCTTATTAAACCTGTCATTGCGAGGAGCACCCATAAGGTGCAACGTGGCAATCTAATTCCTTATTATATTAGCAGAATTTTTAGGCATGAGGTTTGAATTTACTTCTTTTGGAGGAAATTTTATAAAGAAAGAAAAACTGTAACCCGGAGGGTCAAAACAGTCAAGAGGGCAGCATCGCTGCACCACTAAACCCCCTCGAACTCCCCTTTTATAAATAAAAAATATATGGTTACTTAATTAACATACAATCCCCATAACTGTAAAACCGATATTTTTTTTCTATAGCTTCTCTGTAAGCCTCAAAAACAAAATCCTTCCCTGCAAGCGCGGAAACAAGCATCAGCAAAGTGGATTTTGGGAGGTGAAAATTGGTTATAAGCTTGTCAATCACACTAAATTTATAGCCCGGATAAATAAACATCTGACTCCACGCAGAAGTTGCCGAAATTTTGTTATTTGCTTCAAATGCTGACTCAAGGGTTCTGACAGTTGTAGTTCCAACTGCAACAATGTTTTTGCCCTGTAATTTTGCTTTATTTATAATTTCCGCGGTGATTTCGGGAATTTCATAAAACTCCCTGTCCATCTGATGATCAAGTATATTCTCGGCTTTAACAGGTCTAAAAGTCCCAAGCCCTACGTTTAAAGTCACATAACAAACTTCAACGCCTTTTTGCTTAAGCTTATCAAGTATTTCTTCCGTAAAATGCAGCCCTGCCGTCGGAGCGGCGACAGAACCCGGGTTTTGGGCATAAACCGTCTGATACCTTTCAAAATCAAGTTTTTTTATGGTTTCATCGCTCAATTTTCTCTCGATGTAGGGAGGAAGAGGAATATTTCCCACTTTCTCGAGGATTTCATTGAAAACACCTTCATAGATGAACTCCACCAACCACTTGTCGTTAGGCAGTCTTTCAAGGATTTTCGCCTTTAATTCCTCTGTAAATTCAATAATAGTTCCTGATTTAACTCTTTTTGACGGCTTAATCAGAACTTCCCATATTTTGTCATTGCGAGGAGCTTGTAGAGCCTGTCCAGAGGAGCGAAGCGACGTAGGGAAAGCAATCCATTCATTAATCAATGGTTGGTGGGTTCCCTGCTCACAATGACTTAAAAGAAAAATTTCTATTCTCGCACCTGTAGATTTTTTTCCAAAAAGCCGCGCAGGAATTACCCGCGTATTATTCAATACCAGAACATCATTTTCATCAATAAAATCAACTATATCGAAGAATTTTTTATGCGATACAGCTTTAGTTTGCTTATCTAAAACCATCAAGCTTGACCCATCTCTTTTTTCGCAGGGAAATTGGGCGATTAATTCTTCAGGAAGATTATAATCAAACTCACTTGATAACATTTTTTATCTCGACAGCGGCTGAGAAACAATTACACCTTCTCCACCGATAGATTCAACTTTTTTTCCGTTTAACTGCAAATAAACAGGTCTGGTTTTTTCTGCGTCAAGAGAAGTATTTACGAGTTGTTTAAGACGCATACTCATTGATGTAGAACCGCCTCCCGATTCAAAATCTTTTGAAAGGTTTATATTTATATCTTTAGGAGTTTCTTTTATTTCAATAAGCTTTGTAGTTGAAGGAATCTCGGTATAAAAACCTGCTTTTTCTTCTTTTTTAGAGGGTCCTTTTAAAAGTTCCGTTATTGCAGTTGAAATTCTTGACTTATCGGGAGAAATTTTTCTTCTTACAGGTGTGAGGCCAAAGTCTGCGCTGTCAATGCTCTTCACAAAATAGACTTTGACTGAATTTTTGTCTGTTAATTTTTGGCTTTTAATTACCAGAAAAACGGCGAAAATTAAAACAATTGCGCCTATTAAAGCTATTATTGAAATTATGACATTTTTTCGGTTTTTCATATTGACCCACCTGTATTTTTAAAAAATAGTATTTTGTTGTTGCCAAAAAGTTCCTTCTAAGAAAATTCTATCATTAACAACTTTGATTTTTTTAATATTTATGTCAGAATTCTCTTTTTCAACTGTTTTTAGGTCAAAAATATTTATATTGTTCAGCTCTATTGAATTTGTGATGAACTTCAAATCATTGCTTTCTTCTTCTGTTGTGAATTTAAAGTTTGTAAGCAAAATCTTGTCATTTTTGACTTTTATTGCAGTTTCAAAGCTTATCGGGAATTTGAAAACAAAAGGTGTTTTTTTATAGACCAAATTGGCTTTCATGTTGATTTTATTATTGGCTATGTTTGGTTTTAAATCAGTAATATCAACTTCTCCTATTTTCAAGAACCCCATATTTATTGGTATTCCCTGCAAAGCATTTTTTAATGTGTCAGATGCAAATATTTTTTGAAATTCTTTATTTTTTATTTCGGCTTCATACTTTAAGAACAACGGACTGTTAAGCATAGCAGGAGTTTTTTTGTAATCAAAATATGTAAAATCGCATAAACTCTGAGCTTTTACTGATGAAATATAGATATCATTGTATACAATGTTTTTTCCGCTAATTTCAAAGCCTTTAACTTTTCCTGCAAACAAATCTCCCGCGCTGTAAGCTTTTACATTTACTTTTACGCTGCCTTTTTGGATTAATTTTAAAATTTGGTTTTTAATTATTGCTTCAGCCGCCCATGTTGTAAGAATATTAACCCCAAAAATCCTTTGGATTCCTCGAGAAACATGGCTGCTTATCGGATAAACGCCTGAAGAACAGGTGTTTGGTGCTGTATTTGGGGAAGAAAAGACTATAACTTGAAAAAACATGCTACAAACAATTATAGAAGCAAATATAATGGAAATTTTTTTCATTTTTTTATCCTTTTAAATAAGATTAAATAAAAACATTAACAGGTTTTATTATATTATCCTCAAACCGTGCGATTGCTGCAAGTTTGTTTTTGTAAACAAGCTGCAAAAGACTTTTGTTGTCACCCTGAGCATAGCAGGGAACCCGCTTTTTTGATTGAATATCAAAAAAGAAGGGGGAGATCTGTCCATCAGGTTGAAGTGCGGAAAAACTTTGTCCCTTTTTGATTTTTTCCAGTAAAATTTCATCTATTTCAAAAATTTCAAGCGGTAAAATCTCAACAGGGTTTACAAGAAATTTGTCAAAATCCCCTGTTTGATACAAAGATTCAATTTCTTCAAGGGTATGTGTTTTTTCTAAAGTGAATTTTCCTGCTTTTGTCCTGGTTAAATCATTTAAACAAGCTCCGTAACCAAGTTTTTCTCCTAAATCATACGCAATAGACCTTATATAAGTCCCTTCCGAGCAGTCAATATCGACTATTAATACAGGATTTTCGTCATTGCGAGGAGGGACTTTAGCCCCGACGTGGCAATCTAATACTAAATTAATAGAATTTATAGTAACTTTTCTTGTCGGAATATCCGTTATTTCTATATTTTTTCTGGCATATTCGTAAAGTCTTTTGCCTTTGTAGTGAACAGCGGAATAAATTGGCGGGGTTTGCGTTATTTCACCTTTAAAACATTCGAGATGTTTTTTTACTTCTTCTATGTTCAAAGTTACAGGAATTTTTTTCAGAATTTGCCCTTCCATATCGTAAGTATCTGTTTTAATCCCAAGTTTTATACTAGCCCTATATGCTTTAGAGCTTTCAAGGTATTGAATTATCTTAGTGGCTTTGCCGACGCAGACAGGAAGAACTCCTGTTGCCATCGGGTCGAGGGTTCCAGTGTGTCCTATTTGTTTTATGTTAAGAATTTTTCTTAATTTGGCGACGACATCGTGAGAAGTAAAGCCCTTAGGCTTATTTACATTGATTATGCCGAAAAAATCCTGTTTTTTTGTTTTTTCTGTAATATTCATTTAATCTGCGCGAAATCCTACTTTTTCAGGTTTATGTATTTCCACAAGATATTGCAGACATTGAAATATTTCGTTAATTTTTTTATTTTGATCTTGTTGTTCAATGGAATTTTCTTTTGTATATTCAATAAATTTTTTTTCAAGTTCGTTTAATTGAACGGATAATTCTTTATGAGAAGTAACCATTTCTCTTAATTTAACAAAAGTCCTGACAATTTGAACATTTATTGCTATTGCTTGTTCACTATTTAATACACTTGCCAGCATAACAACGCCATGTTCCGTGAAAGCATAAGGATTATGAGGAGAAAATTTTATTGTTTTGAGGTTATCACAAATTGTGATAACTTCAAATTTTTCTTTATCATTAAGCTGAAACATAAATTCTGAAGGAAATCTTTTTATATTTCGTTTAACAGCCTGATTAAGAACCATAGTTCGCACACCGTACAATTCAGCTAAATCCCTGTCAATCATGACTTTTTGTCCACGAATAACAAAGATTTTATTCTCTATTATTGCCATTGGTACAAGTTCATTAGGCATTTAAAGCTCGCCTCTTGAAATTTTATCCAACAAATCATTTATTCTTCTTGCTTTTTCTTGAGATTCATCAAGCTCGAATTTTATTTCGGGAGTATGCCGCATTGTTATTCTTCTGCTTATTTCGCCTCTTATAAAAGAAGTAGAATCGTTAATCGCCTCCATTACGTCCTGCTTGGACTCATCTACCGCGAAAATACTTATATAAGCTTTAGCATACTTATTATCAGGAGAAAGTTCAACATCTGTAACGGAAATTATTCCTTTGATTCGGGGATCTTTGACTTTATGCTGAATTATATCACTGAGTTCCTTAATAAGAGCTTTTCTTATACGATCCCCTCTTGAATTCATCTCTATTACTCCAATTAAATGTTATTTGTCATTCCAAAGACGGCTATAAGTCTGATGTCGCAATTTAATTGACCCTAAACTAAAGAATGCCTGATGATTTCTTCTTTAGTCAAGACTTTGATAATGTCGCCTTCTTCAATATCGTTGAATTTATCAAAAGATATACCGCATTCATAACCGGCATTAACTTCTTTGGCATCGTCTTTGAAACGTTTTAACTGATTAATTAAGCCTTTAAAGATTTCTTTGCCGCCTCTGAAGACTTTAGCTTCTTTATTACGGATAATTTTTCCTTCAAGTACATAACAACCGGCAATTTTTGATGTTTTGCCAACAGTAAATACTTGTCTGACTTCCGCTGTACCAACTTCAATTTCTTTATATTCAGGTTCAAGAAGTCCTAGCATAGTTTTTTCTATATCTTCAAGCAACTGGTATATGATTTCATATTTTCTGATTAATACGCCTTCTTCCTGTGATACACGAAGAGCGTTTTGATCTTCTTTTACACCGAAGCCGACAATAATTGCGTTACTTGCAGAAGCCAGCATTACGTCCGCCTCTGTAATATCACCGATGCCGAGATGCACTACTTTGACAAAAATCTGTTTGGACTCAAGCTGGTGCAGTGAAGAAGTTACCGCTTCCGCCGCGCCGTTTGTTCCTGCTTTAATAATTATATTAAGATCTTTTGTTTCGCCTTGACCGGTTTGCAGAAGCATTTCGCGTTTTACCTGAGTTGCTCCCATTGCTTCAAAACGGTCTATTTTTTCATTATTTTTTCTTTCAGTCATTATTTCTTTCATTAGTTTGTCGGATTTAACGACTTTAAAATGATCTCCCGACTGAGGAATTTCCGTGAGTCCGAGTACTTCAACAGGTGTGCTTGGACCGACTTTATGCAGGCGTTCGCCCATATCGTTAATCAAAGCCCTGACTTTGCCGCCTACAGTTCCTGCAACAACAAAATCACCAACTTTAAGAGTTCCTTCCAACACTAAAAATGTTGCAACAGCGCCTTTTCCTTTATCAAGTTTTGATTCAATTATTACGCCGGTTGCCGGTTTTGTCGGATCAGCTTTTAATTGTTCGATTTCTGCAACTAAAAGGATATATTCAAGCAATTCATCAAGGTTTAACGCTTGAAGAGCGCTTACTTCAACTGTAATTGTGCTTCCACCCCATTTTTCGGGAACAAGTTCGTATTCTGTAAGTTGTTGGAGTACCCTGTCAGGATCGGCTCCCGGTTTATCTATTTTGTTTACAGCTATTATGATAGGAACTTTTGCCGCTTTAGCGTGATTTATAGCTTCTATTGTTTGCGGCATTATACCATCATCGGCTGCTACAACTAAAATCACGATATCTGTAGCCTGAGCGCCTCTTGCTCTCATTGCAGTAAAAGCTTCGTGACCGGGTGTATCAATAAATACAATTTTTTTATTATTAACAGTTGCCGTATAAGCGCCTATAGATTGAGTTATTCCGCCAACTTCACCGGTTACTATTTTTTGTTTTGATTTTCTGATTGAATCAAGAAGTGTAGTTTTACCGTGATCAACGTGTCCCATTATTGTAACAATGGGGGCTCTTTCTTTAAGCTTTGTTTCATCAACAATTTCTTTTTCAACAACTTCTGTTTCAGCTTCTTCGGATTTTACTTCTTCTTCAATAACAGTAAGACCGAGTTTTTCAGTTATTAATTTTGCTGTAGCTATATCAATAGTTTGATTAACAGTTGCCATGATGCCTGACATCATAAGCTCTTTAACAACTTCAGCCACGCTAAAGTTGAGTTTTTCAGCAAGTTCGCCAACTGTTAATTGGCTGTCAAAATATACTTCGGTAATTTTTTCGGCAAGTTCTTGTTCTTCTCTTTTTTTCTTAAGAAGTTTTGCCTGAATTTTTTGTTCAGCCTGTTTTTCTCTTTTTAAATCTTCAAGTTCTTTTAGCCTGTCTTTTTTCTTAAGGAATTCATTTTTATTAGCAGCCTTAAGTCTATCAGGTTTATCTTTTCCAATACTTTCAGGTTTTTCAGGCGTAGCGGGTCTTGGAGGAAACGGTCTTCCTCCTCCCATTGGCGGTCTGTCACCCTGCGGTCTTGGAGGATATGGTCTTCCTTCTCCCATTGGTGGTCTATCGCCTTGTGGCCTTGGAGGAAACGGTCTTCCTCCTCCCATTGGCGGTCTGTCGCCCTGTGGTCTTGGAGGATATGGTCTTCCTTCTCCCATTGGTGGTCTATCGCCTTGCGGTCTTGGAGGAAACGGTCTTCCTCCTCCCATTGGCGGTGTTGATTTTTGGGAATCAGTTTCAGTCGGTTTAGGGTTTTCTTGTTGAATTTCAGGTTTTTTTGTTACTTCTTGAGGTGCAGAAGGAGCTTTTTTGGAAGATTCGGCAGGTTTTGTTTCTGATTTAGGAGCAGCGGGAGCAGATGATTTTTTCGTAATTAAAGCAGCAAGTTTATCGGCATCTTCCGTGCTGACAGTGCTTGCATGTGATTTTGCCGTAACATTTAATTTTTGTTCAAGCAAATCCATCACTTCTTTGTTAGAAAGCTCTAATTTCTTTGCTAAATCGTATATTCTAATTTTTTCTGCTGCCATCAGCCTTTTTCTCCTAATTTTTTACCTTTCGGAACTACTGTTCCACCTTTTCCAAATATTCTATTATTTCTGCAGGCACCTCTCTTTTTAAAATTTTCTGAAGTTTTTTCTTTTTAAGAATTTTGTTTACACATTCAATATTATAACAAATATATGAGGAACGACCAAAATGTCTTGATGAGGGATTTATAATTATTTCACCCGTATCATAAAGCTTCATTATTCTTATCATTTCAGCTCTGCTTTTAACATTAGCACACCCGATACATTTTCTAAAGGGCAATTTTATTATTCCTTATTTTTTTATTCTTAAATTACTAAATAATTTTTAGTTGTCATTGCGAGGAGAGCTGAAAGCTCGACGTGGCAATCTAAAAAATAAATTTGGATTGTCCCCCTTCTTTGCTCGCAATGACGAATTTGGCAATTCACGTTATCTTTATTTTTTCTTTTTTACAGCTTTTTTAGGTTTTTCGGGAGCAGCTTCAGCTACTTCTGTTTCTTCTACTACTTCTTTTTTAGCTTTAGCGGCTTTTTTAGGTTTTTCGGGAGCAGCTTCAGCTACTTCTGTTTCTTCTGCTACTTCCAAGATTTCAGTTACTTCAAGTTGTTCAACCACTTGTTCTTGAGGTTCATTATATTCTTCAGAAGTTGATTCATCGCCCTCCGCGTATTCCTGATAATGTTCTTCCTGATATCTGTCATACTCATCCTGCATTTGTTCATACTGAGAAAGACTCTTAATATCAATTCTCCAGCCTGTAAGCCTGTGAGCAAGCCTTACATTTTGACCTTCTTTGCCTATTGCCAGACTTAATTGATCGTTAGGCACTACAACAAGAGCTTCTTTTCTTTGCGCAGCATCTTCGTATACTTGCACAGAAATAATTCTTGCGGGGGAAAGCGCATTTGTTATGTATTCAGCCGGATCGTCAGTATATCTGATGATATCAATTTTTTCATTTTTAAGTTCGTTGACAATTGTCTGAATCCTGCTTCCTCTAGGACCTATACAAGCGCCAACAGGATCAACATTAGGATCTGTGCTTGCTACAGCAAGTTTTGTCCTGTATCCTGCTTCTCTGGAAATTGCTTTTATTTCTACAATTCCGTCTTCTATTTCAGGAACTTCAAGTTCAAACAATTCTTGAACGATTCTCGGGTGAGTTTGCGACACAACTACCTGTGGAAGCTTGGTTGTTTCTTTTACATCAAGCACATAGACTCTGATTCTGTCGTTAACCCTGAAATATTCACCGGGAATTTGTTCTTTTTGAGGAAGAACCGCATCTGTCTTTCCAATATTTACTATAACATTTCTTGGTTCAACACGTCGAATAATTCCTGTTGCAAGAGTTCCTTTTCTTTCGGTAAATTCATCAAGAATAAGTTTTCTTTCAGCTTCTCTTATTCTCTGGGTTATAACCTGTTTTGCGGACTGAGCCGCAATTCTGCCAAAATCAGCAGGAGTAACATCAACATTAATTTCATCGCCAACTTCGCATTTTGGCTCAATTTTTCTGGCTTCTTCAAGAAGAATTTCGGTATGCTCGTTCATAACATCTTCTTCAACGACTTCTTTTAGCCTGAATACACCTATTTCGCCTTTGTTTTCGTTTACACGACCTGTAATATTGGCAACGTGAGTGCCTTTCACATGTTTTTTATATGCTGTTACCATTGCATCCTCAAGAGATCTAAGAATAGCTTCTCTCGGGATACCTTTTTCTCTTTCCAATTCTTCTGTAGCTTCCAGAAGCACTTTTCCAACTTTAATCATGTTTGTTTCTCCTTATATTCTAAAATTCGTACTTAGGTTCAAGTTTTATTTGTGAAATATTAGTTTCTTCGATTTCTATAAGCTCATTAGTTTCTTCAAGTTTTATTTTTAATCCGTTTTCTTTGCTGTACTCACTAATTATACCTATAAATGTCTTTAAATTGTCATTAATTGGCTTTTTTAACTTAATTTTAACCCTTTTCCCCCTAAAAATTTCATATTCTCCGGGAGATTTGAGTTTTCTTTCACTGCCGGGGCTGCTTACTTCGAGATAATATTCTACAGGTATCATCAAATCCAAACATTCATCCAATTTTGTTGTTACTTTTTCACAATCTTCGTGTGTTACAGGATGTTTAGGGTTATAAATAAAGACCTGAAGGTGCCATTTGTTAAATTCATTTACTAAATCGACTTCCAGAAGAATTAAACCGCTTTCTTCCGCGGCTTTTTCTATTACCGGCGTAACTTTTTTTATTATTTCAATTTTGTTTATATTTTCTTTATTCACTTAAGTTGTCTCTATTAAGTAAAGAAGAGAGTGGGGGTTGCCCACTCTCTTTCGAGTTGTGAATATATTAACATTAAATTTATAAAATTACAAATTATTCTT
>Ga0209212_1004073_pt1 | contig 18488 bp, 17 predicted proteins | sample RifGroC2_FD_183996 | JGI IMG/M metagenome (GOLD analysis project Ga0209212, IMG submission 183996) | Groundwater microbial communities from Rifle, Colorado, USA - Groundwater C2 (SPAdes) (version 2) | ecosystem: Environmental > Aquatic > Deep subsurface > Groundwater | place: Rifle, Colorado...
GAAGAATCTCGCTACCCCCCTGACACTCCGTCAGATTCTTCGGCCTGCGGCCTCAGAATGACAGTCTTGGATGTTTCGTTCAGAAGAGAACCGAACGAAACTGCACCATTACCGGACCCGACCTAACATTGACATAACAACTCATCACCGGGTAATCTCCCCCATAATGGCGATCCGGGGTTGGCGATAAGTATTCTGGAGGCAAATGGTTCACCTGAGAATAGGCATCGGGGTCTCGAGCATCGGTCGTTTTCTCCCTCTCGTCGGAAAGGCGGCGGGTCTTTTTGAAAAGAAAGGAATTTCCGTCGAGGTCGTGAACCAGCAGGATGAAGAGAGAGTGGTTGATGATATCGTCACGGGAGCGACTCCTCTAGGCACGCCAAACGCTCCCTCATTGGTGTTCTCCCTTCTCAAGGGCAATGATCTGGTGATCGTCGGTGGGGTCCTCAACCGTCCGGCCTTTTATCTGGCCGCTAACGCGACAATTCGCGGGATCGCAGACCTCAAAGGGAAAAAGGTCGGGATCAATCAGCCGCGGCGCATGGCCGGTATGGTGATGCTGGCGTTGTTGAGAAGGTGGGGTTGGGATTTAAAGAGGGACCTTACGCTTGTCGATCTCGGTCTCAACGATAGAAGCGTGGAAGCGCTGAGAGCGGGACAGATTGATGCCGCTCTTTTGCCCCCGGAGAAGGCGTTTGTCGCAGAGGAGGAAGGCTTTACCCTTGTAGCTGATAGCCTGGATTTAGACTGCCACTGGGTCCCCCTTGCCACAACCCGGCAGTTTCTGGTCGGCAATATGGAGCTGGTCAAGAAAGTAGCCTCCATCTACGTGGAGAGCATCCGCCTCTTCAAGAGCGAACCGGAAGCGACTCGCAGGGAAATTGGACGTTGGCTTCCCGGCCTTGCCAAGATGCCGCGGGCTCTGGAGAAAAGCTATCAGTTATTCGCAGAGCGCTTCGAACCAACGCTGGCGCCGTCCCTGAGTTCCATCCGCTCCATCCTTGGCGAAGTCGCGCTCCAGGATCCCCGGGCGGGAGATATAAAGGCATCATCCCTGATCGAGAGTCTGATCTAAACCTCCATTACTTCTCACTACTTCCCGTACAAACTCTTGATGAAGCCCGAATTCTCGAGCTCCTTCACAAAGCGTGTATCAATAAACTCGCCGGCATTGGCTTTGGCTGCTTCCGTGAACGTAAGAGCATGGGGGGGGAGATCTTTCACTATGACATTGGTCTCGCTGGCATTCTTGGTCCGTTGCCTTATCGGCAAAGCGAGTCAACTTTCTCCTGGATGTCAAAAGTAAAGAGGGTGTTGAAAAACCCTTTTAGCGGGTCATTTTGAGTGCCTGTCATTCTGAGCGCAGCGAAGAATCTCCAGGCTTTAAAAGAGATTCTTCGTCGCCTTCGGCTCCTCAGAATGACCACAGAGAGTTTTTCAACGGTCTGGCAAGACCTGCCCCGTTCACTTCCGAATCACCCACCATTGCAACACCGGTATTTAGTAGGGTCCAAGGAAACGCTCGCCATTAAAGTGAATCATGTGGTCAGGGGAAGCCGCTACCCACACCTCGGTCTCCCACGCAATATCTCCGAGGTACTTCAAGAGACCCCGACGATTGAGAAAAGCGGTCACGAACACCAAGCCTGCCTTGCTGCCAGCAAATAGGACCTTCAATTCCGTTAGACGCTTCGGGTTCACCGGACCGTGGCTGGTCACTGCCTCAATTAGAACGAGCCAGTTTCTTTTGATGAAATGCACAACCACGTCGGGCATCTTCCCGTGCTCCTCGACACTGACACCGAGGCCTCGTAGATAATCTGCATCGAAGTAGGCCCACTTCTTGTGTGTATCACCGACATATATGGGCTTCCCGCCGGGCGTGAACCGAGGGCAGAACTCGCTGACAATCTTCTTTACCAGAGCATTCTGCCCACCAGGAGATAAACGGATAGTGACACTTGGCGCAAGATCAAGAGGAATACGCTGCATGTCGCGCGCCTGCGCGTAGCGCTGTGCGAGTGTTCGGGCGTCTGCCAGATATTGCCGAAGACTCCTCTCCCATTCCGGTGTGCGAAACTTACGGATAACAGCCAACGCGCGCGGTTCAATCTGGTAGCAGTACTTCGGGCTGTTTGTTGGGCGATCAGGCTGGTCTGGATTAGCCACAACTAGTCCGGCCTGCTCAAACTGGTGTAGTGTGAATCGCCGCACCGTTTCACGTGTATTCGGTGCCCACTTCTTACCGTAGTGCTTGGCAACGAACTCCATAATTGGAGTTACACCTCGGAGTGGGTCAACAGCCGCGGCCCAGGCATTGTCTGGGCCAAGATCAAGGAGGGCAAGAAGGGTCAACGCAGCCCGCTCGTTCCGTTGCTCCGCTGGTAGGCCGAAAACAGTCAGGATTTCTTGCGCTTCGGCGATGCGTCGCGTCCGGCTATTAGCCATCAACGCACCTTGAGGATTTCTGCCACAAGCGCGTCGAGCTCATCCTGAGCCGGAAGTATTCCTTGAATCCGGTGGCCAAGCGCGGTCAGGACAGCCCTCGTCGGATAACGCAGGGACCGAAGGTCAGTAGCATTGACCTGTGTGTGTCCGTTGAACTGCCGGAAGTAGGTATCCAGTGGAGAGCAATTCAGGAACGCCGAGAGGCCCCAGGCGAGCGTTCGGTCTAGCGGTGCCCCCCGCTCGTGGAAGTAGTTGAGATGGTTCTCGAAGCCAACAACTTCATAGGGAACAGAGGAAAGGTCAAAGACGGCCGCCACGACCCGCCGACGTTCTTCCTTTGCTGAGAATCGCCTCACAAGCACATACACCCCAGCAGGTACCATAAGTGGCGCGCTGTCAGTGTTGTGCACAATAGCGCTAGGTTTCTTCGTATCAGCCTTTGGCCAGCGAACGAGACCGCTGTCAAAGTGGGTTGGATAGATTAAAGGAACAGTTCCTGCGGTCGGTTCCGCCCGCAGCCACTGCTTAGCACGAAAGTCCACGACACGCCCCGTGCTCACGCACAACCCCAATTCGTCAAGCGTACACGGCAACGTCTCCATTGCTTCAGCAAGCGCGTGACCATCGTCATCTGGAACAAGGTGGATAAACGCCTGGGAGTCGCCAGGTCGCACAACGCGCTCAAACGGAACATTTCTCTGCACATTGATTGGATCGTCAGGCGTGCGACTCTGGGAGACGCATACCAGGGGTTGTTGCGGTAGACTTTTCACTGCGTGAAGAATCACATTCTCCTGGAGCACTTCGTCGTCACGAAAAGCATGGTCGCGAGCTTCGAACACGTGAAGCCGCGTCAGGTTTACGTTTTGTAACAAGTGCTGCCGAAATGGCCTGAAGTAAGGACCATTGCAAAAACTCCTCGGTGTAATGGCGATAAGCTCGCCGCTTTCATCTAAGAGCAACACTACAAGAGCCAAAAAAGCTGTGTAGAGGTTACTCGTCTCGATGTTGAGTCGGCGCAGCAGTTGGCGAGTCCGCGACTCGCTACGGAACTTCTTGTAAGGCGGATTGAGGATAGCGACATCAAACACAGAGCGCTCCGTCTGAAAGAGCCCTACATCCAGTGTATCGACAACCGCCTCGATGAAATCAGTCGCTCGGACCTCCCACTTGCAGGTGATCCCTACTACTGCGCATGCCTGCTCACATGCAGTCAACGTCCGCCGTAAGGCAGGTAGCAGGGTTTCATCTAGTTCATAGGCCGTCAGCACGACCTCTTTGGGGCGGACTGGTCGTGAACAGATTTCAGCAACCCACGCTGCTGTCAGCGCTCCGACCCCAGCGCCGGCATCCAGCAGGCGCACCCGCTTACGCAAAAGGGTGCTCATCGACGCCATGAGTTGCGCCGTCGCGGGCGGAGTGAAAAACTGGCCAAGCGTGCTTCGTCGAGTCGGATCGAGCGTGGCACTCAGGTTTTGCCTTGCCTCCTCTGCTGCCGCTAAGGGATCAGCCACTCTAGTCTCCCCCGTCGGGGGTATGTCAGCAGCTTTGACACGCCTCATGTCGTCTGTACGTGCAGTTATAGACAACCTATATGGGTATCGAGGTTCCACAGGAACTCTAACGTCTCTCATCAGGATATTTCGGGATCATGCCAGCGTAACAACTATCAATGCTTCCTAAGATCAAGTGTGATTTTACTGTTATTCCCGTGTGTTAGCAAGAAAATTTTAAGCTCCTCAGTTGATCGGCGGTGGTTGAGAAGGCAAACGATTCTCCAACCGCTTAAGGAAGTTTCTGAACGAAGTGGGACGGGGAGAAGTCTTTAACGGTTAAAGCTTCGAGGACTTTTTCGCGGCGATGGGGAGGAGTGGATAGGAAGTCTATCTTTGCAGCTTTTTTCTTCTGCGCGAGACGTAATCGACCAGAAGGTATTCTCCGAGGTGGTCGGGACGGGTGTAGAAGGCGCGGCCCCGGTTGATCCGGGTCATCTCATCGACGAAGGTCCTGAGGACCGGGCTGTCATCCAACATGAAGGTGTTGATGGTGATCCCCTTGCGGGTCACCCGCTCCGCCTCCTTCAGCGTCTCCTCCGCCGCCCTCTGGCTGATCCCCCCAAAGCTCAAGGGCCACTCGCAATAGAGCCGCCCTTGCCGGCAGTAGGCGGTCGGCTGGCCATCGGTGATCACGATCATCTGCTGGTTCTGGCTCGGCCTTCGCTCCAATAGCTCGGCTGCGAGGTGAAGACCGTCCTGGAGGTTGGTAAAGGGATCTCCCATATTCCACGTCGCCTCGGGAAGGTCCTTCGCTTTGAGTTCCACGGCCCGGGTGAAAAAGCCGACGATGCCGAAATAGTCGCGGGGATTGAGCGAGCGGACCAGACTCTCCATCGCCATCGCCACTTTCTTGGCCGCGGCAAAGCGCCCCTCCCAACTCATCGACCAGCTCATGTCCAAAAGGAGCACGGTCGCCGCCCGCGTCGTATGCTCGGAGTCATAGACCACGAAGTCGCTGGGACGAAGTCGCAAAGGCACCCCGCCATCGTTCATCAAAGCATTTTTTAACGTCTGGATCATATTGAGATTGAGAGCGTCGCCCTGGACATAGGGCCTGCTCTCTTCCGTGACAAGTTCCTGAGAGCCCCGGCGCCGGATCGAATGGCGTCCCACCGCATCACGCTTGAGCTGTCGGTAGATGTCCCGCAGGGCGAGCTGGCCGATCCTCCTTACTCCCCGTGGCGTTAACTCAAAGTGATCCCCGCGATCAACCACGTATCCACCCTCTTCCAGCAGAGACTCCATCCGCATGATTCCTTTAAAATCTTGAAGAATATCCTGTCCCAGCATATTTTTCAGCAAATCCGTGTCCACATCTTCCAAACGCATGCTCGAAAGCTGGCTTTCCAAACGGCGCAATTCCTCGATCTGGTCCAAAACCTCCTGAGCTTCCTGAAAATTCACCGGGAGCTGCCCCCGGAAAAGATTTCCCTCCCTGCGAATGGAATTCTCGAGCCGCCGGATCTGCTCTAGCTGGGACAGAAGCTCCTGGAACTCCGAAGACGCCTGCGGATCTTCAAACGTGTAAGAAGCCAGCTTTTCAATCGCCTCACTCGGCTTGCTCGGGAGATGGTCCAAAAACTCCTTCTTGGCCTCGAGATCCAGCCTGGCATCCTGCTCCCCTTCCAGGGCCTGCCGCTCCTGCTCCACAATCGACCGGAGCTTCTGTTCCACCTCGTTTAGACCGGACTGGATCTGATAGCGCTCGTAGAGCCGTCTCATCTCGCGCGTAACTTGGGACAACAGCTCATCCAGGCCCGCCACCTTCTTTTCCCCCTGCTTCAAGCCTCGTTGCATGAGGCGACGCATGGCTTGCTGCAGGTCCCCAGTATCGTTCATGTGGTCGTTGAGCTGCTCAAAGACGCTCTCCGCTCCGACCGATTCGGCTGAGCTGGCATTCCATCGACTGTATCGAATCCGACGCATAGGTTCAAAACAGAAAATCGAAGATCGAAGATGGAAGATAGAGGATAGACAATCGCGATCTTCTATCCTCTATCCTCGATTCTCGTTTTTTCTGTCTCACTTTCCGTAAGTGATCCTTCCTCCCTCTACTTCTTTGTTCAGCTTTTGATGCAGGTGCAGCCCCTCGAGGACAAACTCCGTCGCCGAAGCCATCAGGGCCGGCGACTCCAACGTGCCCAACGAGCCGATCGCCTCTTTCAAGCCGGGGATCTCTTTGATGCCTTCCAGATAATCCTGCGAGGGCATGGTATCCGAGACCTCCACCCCCCAACCGGAGTTAAAATAGTCCACCACCTTTTGCAGAGAATTAATACTGAGATACTGGTCGAAGACCTTGACAATGGCACGGTTGAGAAGTTTTTCCACCAACTCATCTTCCTTTTTTTCTTCGCCGACATATTCCATCTCTATCTTCCCGCCCGTAGAAGCCAAAACCGAGTGGAGATCGCTGATCCGCGGAACCACCTCTCCCTCCTTAAGACGCAGCGACCTTTTCTCCGCATTGCTGATGATACTCTCGTAGTTATTGATGGTCACCCGAACACTGACGCCCGAGGTCTGATTGATCTCGTTCGACTTTCTGGCTTCAAAGGTCATATACCCAAGGATCTCCTTCATGAATTGAGGCACCTGAACCGGCTTGCTGCGCTGGCTCGACGGGGCAGCCTCCTGTTCCATAATCAAAAGCTCATCCTGGATGGTGCGCGGGTAGTGCGTCCGGATTTGGACGTCAAAACGATCCTTCAGCGGAGTGATAATCCTTCCCCTACTGGTATAATCCTCGGGATTGGCGCTCGCTACGATGACGACATCCAGAGGGAGACGGATCTTATACCCTTTGATCTGGACGTCCTTCTCTTCCATCAAATTAAAAAGTCCCACTTGCACCTTCTCCGTGAGATCGGGAAGCTCGTTGATGGCGAAGATCCCGCGATTGGTCCTGGGTATCAAGCCATAATGAATGGTCTCCTCGTCTGCCAGGTATCGCCCCTCGGCCACCTTGATCGGGTCGATCTCTCCGATAAGGTCCGCGATTGAAACATCCGGAGTTGCCAGCTTTTCCCCGTACCTCTGCTCCCTGCCGATCCACTCAACAGGCAACGCATCCCCCTCTTTTTCCAGCCGCCGCCGGCAGGAGCGGCAGATAGGGGCACAGGGGTTATCGCTGATCTCGCATCCCTGGACGATGGGGATCCGTTCATCTAAAAGGGAGACGAGGCCCCGAATGACGCGCGACTTGGCCTGCCCCCTCTCTCCCAGAAAAACCATGTGGTGGCCGGAGAGAATGGCATTCTCAATATCGGGGATGACGGTATCGTCATAGCCGACGATCCCAGGCAAAATACGCGTCGCGGTCTCCAGATAGCGCACCAGGTTCTTGCGCATCTCCTCACGCACCGTGAGGACCGGATGACCGTTTTTTTTGAGTTCTCCCAGATTTTTTGCCTCTTTCACGCTTGACTGCCTCCCTTTAGCTGATTTTACTCTTTTGTCGCTATCCCCGCCCCGGTCTGTTCCCGCTCCCGATAGGGCTGTATCTCCTTTTGCAGAGAAGCGATTTCCCGTTCTTTTTCCCGCAGCGCCTTTTTTAAGGATCGCTCATCAATGAGGAACCCCACACCTGCCAGGAAGACGCCCGACAAAACCGAAAAGAGCACCAGAAGGAAGATCGGGATAGGCGGGGTTTCCAGCCCAAAATAGTACCTGAGGACGACCCAACCGGTGTTCTCCGTGGCAAAAGTGATCCCCAGCATAAAAAGAAGGGTCAGAAAAATCGTCTTGACAAACTTAACCATGTTTCTGAGCCAAAAAGTCCTCGAAAAATGGGCTGAGTCGATCGTAGCTTTCGAGCAGATGCTGCGAAATCACCTTAACCTCCGCCACTACCGGCATAAAATTGGTATCTCCCTCCCAACGAGGAACCACATGCCAGTGGAGATGGTCTTCCACCCCGGCCCCGGCAGAGCGTCCCAGGTTCATTCCCAGGTTAATGCCGCTGGGCCTAAGCACCTTGAGAATTATCTCCACCGACGATCTCAAGGACTCGCAAAGATCCTCGTACTCCTCCTGTAATAGGGCCGAGCATTGATTCGTGTGCCGCTTAGGCGCTAGCAGGAGATGGCCGGAATTGTAAGGATACTTGTTCAACATCACGACCGAGTGCGTGGTCTGAGTCAGAACCAGGCCGGCCCGGGCGTCGGCCTCTTTGCGCTTATCACAGAAGATGCACCCTGCTTGATTGGAACCCTCTTCGATATAGGCCCTCCTCCAAGGCGCCCAGATAGCCTTCATCATCGGAATCCCTATTACGAAGCGCCCTTTCCATCCACCCTCAGCTTCAGCTCTTTGCCAACCTTGAAGAAAGGCACCCGCTTAGCCGCGACCGAAACCACGGCCCCGCTCTTGGGGTTTCTACCCTCCCGCGCCCGGCGGTGCTTGATAACAAAACTCCCGAATCCTCGGATCTCGATTCGCTCTCCGTGACCCATCGCGTCGATCATAGAATCGAAAATAGAGTTAATGATGACCTCGGAATCTCGGCGTGAAAGATGAGGAAATTTTTTATTGATCTCTTCAATTAAGTCTCTCTTCGTCATAATACCCCCTGACAGAATAGACGCTGATTCCTACAGAGAAAACAGATCATTCCCATTTGCCGTTCACCCATCATGCAATCCTGGTCACTGAATCCAAGACGGTGTCCACTCGTACCGTAGTCCCCAACCCGCGCCCTTGCCTAACCCGTTACCCAGGTAGGAAAAGAGCAGCTTCTCCCACCAACTCTTATCCTCACCGCGGGCATGAATGACCTGAGGCACCCCTTTAATCCCGCCACGCTCGGCGGCAAGATCAATGGCATCCTCCATATTCCCCAGGAGATCCACCAAACCCAACCCCTTCGCCTGCTCCCCGGAGTAGACCCGGCCGTCGGCGAGCTCCCTTACCTTGTCCTCGGGCATCCGCCTGGACTTTGCCACTGCGGTAACGAATTGTCCATGCACATTATCCACGAGCGACTGGAGAATGGCTTTTTCCTCCTGAGAGAGGGGTCGGAGCGGAGAACCGATATCCTTGTGGGGACCACTCTTAACGCTGTACCCTTTGAGCCCAAGCTTCTTCAGAAGCTCCTCCACGTTGCCCAGCTCCATAATAACCCCGATCGAGCCGGTCAGGGTGCCGGGATTGGCCACAACCTGATCGCAAGCGCTGGCGATATAATACCCCCCCGACGCCGCTATCCCGCCCAAAGAGGCAATAACCGGCTTTTTCTTTTTGAGCTTGTGGATCTCTTCGAAGATCTCCTGCGTCGGGGCCACTCCACCTCCCGGGGAGTCTATGCGCACAACCACCGCCTTGATCCCTCTCGTTTCCCCGAATTGCTTCAGGCTGCGAATGGCTTCCCGGGAGTCGTTGATCGATCCCGCGATTTCCAGGACTCCAATTCCATCTCCACCCAGCAAGGAGAGGACCTGGATCTCACCGCCCGTTAGGTAGGCGTAGAAAAAAACCGCAACAAAAAACACCAAAAGGGACAGAAAGAGAATACTCAGACCCTTTAACAGCAGACGCACTTTAGCCATAGCCCTACCCAATTTACGATTTTAGATTTTCGACTCCGTCGTGAGCTCAGTCGAACGATTGAATCCAAAATCCATAATCCGAAATTATTACGGGTTGCCTCCCTTTCCTTTTTCCGCAGGTTGCGGTTCCTCATCCCGATCCAGGCGTAATTCCTCGTTGAGGATGCTTTCGAAGGAAAACCTCCCCGCATCTTTCTCTTTCTTCAGATAGTTCTCCATCTCCTGGCGCTCTTCGGTTTTCTTCAGCGCGCGGACGCTCAGTCCGACCTTCCTGTCATGCGCGTCAACATGAATCACCTCTGCCTCCACAGAATCTCCGACCTTGAACATGGTTGAAGGTTTATCCACGCGTTCCGTGCTCAGCTGAGAGACGTGAATCAGCCCTTCCACTCCCTCCTCCAAACGGACGAAAACCCCGAAGTCGGGAACGCTCGTGACCTCTCCTTTGACCCTCGATCCCACAGGATACCGCTCTGCGACCAGCTTCCAAGGATCGGTCGTGAGCTGCTTAATCCCCAAGGAAAAACGCTCGTTTTGGACGTCCACCCCCAGAACTTTCGCCTCGATTATATCGCCCTTTTTATAAAGCTCCGACGGGTGTTTGATTTTCTTCGTCCAATGAAGGTCGGACACATGAGCCAGACCATCGATGCCCTCCTCTACCCCGACAAAAATACCAAAATCGGTAACGTTGCGCACCGGCCCCTTGACCACGCTCCCGACGGGATATTTCTCCTTCACCTGCTCCCAGGGATTCGGCAAGACCTGTTTTAATCCCAAGGAGATGCGGCGATGATTCGGGTCTACATTAAGCACCAGCACCTCAACCGTCTCGCCAACCTGCAACACCTTGGAAGGGTGCGAGATCTTTTTTGTCCAAGCCATCTCGGAAATATGGATCAACCCCTCCACGCCCTTCTCCAGCTCCACAAAGGCGCCGTAATCCATCAAGCTCAGCACCTGACCTCGAACGCGAGTCCCCACAGGATAGTTCTGCTGAACAGTGGTCCAGGGGTCAGGCGTGATTTGCTTCATTCCAAGGGAAATCCGCTCGCGCTCCGCATCAAACTTGAGAACCGCGACCTTGATATGATCTCCCACCTTCACCATCTCTGAAGGATGTCCGATGCGCCCCCACGACATGTCGCTAATATGGAGAATTCCGTCAATACCCCCCAGGTCGACGAACGCGCCGTAGCTAGTGATATTCTTGACCACACCCTCCAGAATCACCCCCTCCTCCAGGACCTTGAGGATCTCTTTCTTCAGCACATCCCGCTCTTTTTCCATCAGAACCCTGCGCGAAACAACCACGTTGCCGCGCGGGCGATTGTATTTCAGGATAGCAAACTTTTCCCTCTTGCCGAGGAATTTATCGAGATTACGCGTAGGCCGGACATCCACATGCGAGCCCGGAAGGAATCCGGGCACGCCCACGTCCACATTAAATCCCCCCTTGACCTTGGACAGGATGACCCCCTCCACTCCCAAACCTTCGCGGAACGCCCTCTCGATCTCCTCCCAAATCTTAATGTTTTCCGCCCTCTCGCGGGAGAGAATAATGTCGCCATTATCATCTTCGGACGAATCGAAGAAAACATCCACTTCATCTCCCACCTGGACCTGGACTTTCCCATCGCGGTCTAAAAATTCCTGCAGGGGGATCTGCCCCTCCGACTTGTATCCCACATCGATCATCACATGAGCAGCAGTAATGCCAACAACCTTTCCTTTGACTACCCCGCCGGGTTTGACGGAGCGCATGCTCTCCTCAAACATGGTCTGAAAATCGTCACCCCCGCTGGTGACTTCGGGTTTTTTACCTTCTTCTTTTTGGGCCATGAAATATTTTTTCCCTTCTCATTGATTTGCCAACATTTTCTTTTTGATTTCTTGCATAATTCGCTCCACAACTCCATCGACGGCCGAATCCGTAGAATCAATCACCAAGGCATCCTCGGCCTTCCGCAGGGGGGCTATGTCTCGTTCCTTGTCGCGCCGATCCCTTTCCTCCATCTCGCTAACGGTTTCCTCCATGGTACCCTGGCCTGCTTGGCCTCTGAACTCCTCGAACCGACGCCGCGCGCGCTCCTGCGAGGAGGCGTCCAGGTAGATCTTGACCTCCGCATCGGGAAAAACAACGGTGCCGATGTCTCTCCCCTCTGCCACCACCCCACCCTGGGAACCTATAGCCCTCTGCAATTCGACCATCCTCTCCCTGACTATTTTACTGGTAGAGATCCTCGAAGCCAACTGGCTGAGCTCAGGGGTGCGGATTCGGTCGGTAACATCAACACCGTTGAGGAGAACGCCGGGGCGCCCAAAGTGCTCCACGAGTTCGATGTTGGTCTGCTGGAGAACTCTCCGCAGCTCTCTTTCGTCGCTGAGATCCATCCCTTGCTCCATCACCCTCCATGCAAAGGCGCGGTACATGGCTCCGGTATCCATATAAGTATATCTTAACTCTTTTGCCAGACGTTTGGCCACCGTACTCTTACCCGCCCCGGCCGGACCATCAATCGCAACGATCAGCTTCCTTACTTGCTTGGCGAACACTACGACGCTGAGACTCCTTCCAACAGATCGAAAAAACCGGGGAAGGAGATATCGACGCACGCGCTGTCGTCGATTTCGACCCCCCCTTCGGAGGATAGGCCCGCTACGGCCAGCGCCATAGCCACTCTGTGATCCCCATAGCTGCTGAGTCGAGCCCCTTGAAGCCGGCTTCTCCCTTCTATTTTCATCCCATCCTCCCGCTCCTCCGCCTGCACCCCGAGGCTTCGTAGCTCTCTTGTCATCGCAGCGATCCGGTCCGATTCCTTGAACCTCAGTTCCTTAGCCCCACAGATGGTCGTTACCCCCTCGGCTAGAGCCGCAGCGACAGACAAAACCGGATATTCATCAATGGTTCGGGCAACCATCTCCGGACCGATCTCAACGCCTCTCAGTTTCTTTCCAATAATCCGCAGATCCGCCACCGGCTCGCCGGCCTCCTCGCGCTGACGCGTCATCTCTATGCCCGCCCCCATGCGCCTGAGGACATCGATGACGCCGCTCCGTGTCGGGTTGCACCCGACCCCGCGGATGACGAGATCGGAACCAAGGATCGCCGCAGCCGCTACCAGAAAGAAGGCGGCCGAGGAGAGATCGCCGGGGACCCGTACGTCTCTGGCGGAAAGGCGCTGGCCACCCTCCACAACAACAGATCGCTCGCTCTCGACCTTCAACTTTACCCCAAAGGCCTGGGCCATGATCTCCGTATGGTCCCGCGACTTTTGCGGTTCTTCCACCACCGTTACCCCTTCAGCCTGAAGTCCGGCCAAAACAATCGCCGATTTTACCTGGGCGCTGGCGATCGGCAAGATATAATGAATCCCCCGAAGATTCCCTCCCCGGATTTCCAGAGGAGCGAGGCCTTTCCCATTTCGGCTAAGAACCTGAGCGCCCATGCGCGCGAGGGGATCGATCACCCTCTGCATCGGCCTCTGGCGCAGCGAAGCGTCCCCATCCAAAGTAGTCACAAAGGGGCGACCGGCCAAGACTCCGGAAAGGAGGCGCATGGTTGTTCCCGAATTGCCGCAATCAATGACCTTACCCGGCGGGCAAAGCCCATCCCAACCCTTCCCCTCCACACACAACGCCTCCCCTTCCTGCGACATTTTTACGCCGAGATCTTTGAAGGCCTGCACGGTGCGAAGATTATCCTCCCCTCCGGAGAGGTTCCATATGCGGCTCCTACCATGGGCAATGCTGGTGAAAATAACCGCTCTATGGCCGATAGATTTATCTCCAGGAACGGCCAACTCCCCTCGTAGAGGCCGCTTCACCTCTTTAATCTTCTTCATTTTGCACTTTACATTTTGCCTGGACTTAAGCTATCTGCCTCCGCACTTCATTGGCCCGGGCAAATTCTCGCTCCAGCAGGCTTCCCTTCCCGTCGCGCATCAACTTCTTTAAGCGCTCCAAATTCTTGATGTAATCACCCAAACTCTTCCCAATCGCCCGGCGATTGACCAGGCAGATGTCGCGCCAGATATCGGGACGGCTGGAGGCAATCCGCGTAAAATCCTTAAAGCCCCCGCCACAGTATTGCTTCAAGTCTACCGAGTCCACCCTGGTCCGGCTTAAGGTATTGACCAGGGCATAAACCAGGACATGGGGGAGATGGCTCACCACTCCCAGGATCTTATCGTGGAGATGAGGATCCATGATCTCCACCCTCGCGCCTATACGCCGCCAAAAAACGGTCATTTTTTTAAGCGCATCCTGATCAGTGTTTCGAGTGGGGGTAAGGATACAGCGATGGCCGGAGAAAAGAGCGGCGATTGCCGCCTGGGCGCCCCACTGCTCGCTTCCGGCTATGGGATGGGCGCCGACAAATGACATCTGAGACGGGAGTAGCTTTTCCATATCGCGCACGATCCCTGCCTTGACGCTCCCCACATCGCTGATCAAACAGCCCGGCTCAAGTCCGGGCAGAAACGAGGCGGCCAGAGATACCGTGGCTTGAACGGGCGTACCCAAAATCACCAGGTCAACTCCCTTCGGGATCTCGCCAGGGCTTGAGAAGTAGCGGTCTATGATGCCTCTTCTTCGAGCCAGCCGGAGATTCTCCTCTCCCCGTCCATAGCCGACAACCTCTTTGACCAAACCCTGTTTCCGAGCCGCCAATGCCAATGAGCCCCCGATCAATCCCACCCCGGCAACTACCATCTTGCGAAACATGAAGGCCACTAGATCTCCCTGCCGAGGGCTTCCGCCACTTTCTTAAGATCTTTCATAAGGGCGGCAAACTTGTCCGGTTTCAACGATTGCGGACCGTCGCTCAATGCCAATTCTGGATGGGAATGGACTTCAATCAGAAGCCCGTCGGCGCCGGCGGCAATCCCTGCCAAAGCCATGGGAGACACCAGATCCCACCGGCCCGTTCCATGGCTCGGATCGACGAAGACCGGAAGGTGAGAAAGCTGTTTCAAAATGGGAACGGCGCTCAGGTCCAGAGTATTTCTGGTTTCCGTCTCATAGGTTCGGATTCCCCGCTCGCAGAGGATTATCTTCCGATTCCCCTCGGATGCGATGTACTCGGCCGACAGGAGAAACTCCTGGATCGTCGCGCTCATGCCGCGCTTGAGCATGACCGGTTTATTGAGCTTCCCCACCTCGGTCAGCAGCTTGAAGTTCTGCATGTTTCTCGCGCCGATCTGCAGGATATCGGTATAGCGGTAAACCACATCCAGATCGCGCGGATCGAGGACCTCTGTAATGATTGGAAGACCGGTCACCTCCCGGGCATGAGCCAGATAGCTCAGACCCTCTTCCCCAAGCCCCTGAAAGGAGTATGGGGAGGTCCTGGGCTTAAAGGCCCCGCCGCGGAGAAACGTAGCGCCCGCTTCTTTCACCGGAACCGCTGACTCGAGAACTTGATTTTTCGACTCTACAGAACAGGGACCCGCCATGACGTGGATTTTCTTTCCCCCTATTTTATGTCCGCTGACTTCGATTATAGTATTGGCCTTTTGGAACTCTCGACTCACGAGCTTGTAAGGCTTTAGAATCGGCAGCACTTTCTCGACGCCGGGAAACGACTCGAGCGTTTGATCGGCAAGGAGCCGCTCGTCTCCGATGGCCCCGATAATCGTTCTCTCCTTCCCTTCAGAAAGATGGGCCCTGAGGCCAAAGCTCTCGATCCTCTCGACAACCTTGTGAATTTCTTCTTGAGTCAAGCCCGGTTTTAAGACGACTATCATTAGACCCCCATTAATCTCTTATTAATCTTTAATTATAGCATTTAACTCTTTAATAAATCTACTGTTCTCTTTCATGGTTCCAACGGTTACCCGGATATATTCGGGAAAATTGTAGACCCCCATTGGCCGCACAATAACCCCCCGCCTGAGGAGATGGTTGAAAACTGTCTGGCCGTCGCCCACGCGAATAAGGATGAAATTTCCCTGGCTGGGGATGCGCTCCAGCCCCAGCTTGGCAATCTCTTCGTTCAGATAATCCATTCCCTCCCGGTTTACCTTAAGGCTCCGCATCACGTGCTCATGATCCTCCAGCGCCGCCAACGCCGCCCATTGAGCCGCGGCATTGACGTTAAAGGGTTGGCGCACCCGATGCATTAGATCAACCACCTTCTTGGGGCCAACCCCATAGCCGATCCTGAGCCCGGCCAGACCATAGAGTTTGGAAAACGTACGCAGCGTTAAGAGCGCCCCGGGCTCGCCGTGATAAGAAAGCGAATTCGGATAATCGGGATCCGTAACATACTCGAAATAGGCCTCATCTACGATCAGCAGGAGCTCCGGTGTAATTCGTTCGAGAAAGCCCTCCCATTCCTTCCTGCGATAGATCGTCCCCGTAGGATTATTGGGATTGGCCAAAAAAACTATTCGGGTTCTACCCGTGATCGCCCGGGCCATGGCCTCCAGATCGTGGGTGAAATTCTTGAGCGGGACCACGTTACAAGAACCGCCGGCGGCTTGCACAACGAGGCGGTAAATAACAAATGCCTGGCCAGCCATCACCGCCTCATCGCCAGGACGCATGAAGGTCCGCACTGCCAGCTCGATCAACTCGTTGGAGCCATTGCCGAAAATCAACTGCTCCTGCGATACCCCCAGTTTTGCTGCCAGCCCTTGCTTGAGGTAAAAGCAATCGCCGTCCGGATAGAGATGGAGTTGATGGAGCTTCTCTTGCAATGCCTTCACCGCGCGCGGGGACGGCCCGAGCGGATTCTCATTGGATGCGAGTTTCACCGAACCCTCGATCCCATATTCCCGTTCTACCTCCTCTATCGGTTTCCCGGGAGCATAAGGAATCAGAGAGCGGATATAATCCGGAACTTGATCAACAATATTCATACACCACAAGGATAGGAACCTAGGACTTTGATAAACAGACAGATCTTCTCAAGCTTCTTTATTGCCCTCTGAATTCTCGGCTCCTCTATATGCCCTTCCAGGTCCAGAAAAAAGAGGTACTCCCAAGGCTTATGCTTCAGAGGGCGCGACTCGATCTTGCTCAAGTTGATTCGGTTCTTGGCAAAGGGTTCCAACATGCGGTGCAGAATCCCAACCTCGTCCTTGACCGAGAAAACGATCGAGGTCTTGTCATCTCCGCTCGGTCGCGGCTGCTGATCGCCGATGACAAGAAAACGAGTGATATTATTGGAATGGTCTTCGATATTTGCCTCCACGACCTGCAATCCGTATAGCTCTTTCGCCAAACTACTAGCGACGGCCGCCAGGTTCGGATCTGTCGCCGCCAACTGGGCCGCCTGGGCCGTGCTGGCCGCCTCATCCACCCGAATGTTCGGAAAATGATTCGCCAGCCATCGCCGACACTGCGCCAGGGCCTGAGGGTGCGAGACGATACGCTGGATATCCGCCGCACGGCCGGAGCGCGATAACAGGTAAAGATGAATCTCTAAAGAGGCCTCGGCACAAATCCTGACATCGGCCTCAACCAGCATATCCAGGGTATGCGTCACTACTCCTTCGGTAGAATTTTCAATCGGCACAACCCCATAGCCCGCCCGCCCCTGGCTGACCTCCTGGAAGACATCCGGTATGCTGGCGAGCGGAATAAAAGATGCCGACGAGCCGAATTTCTCACGCGCCGCCATGTGCGTGAAGGTCGCCTCGGGACCGAAATAAGCGATCCTAACGGAAGCTTCCAGGGAGCGAGAGGCAGAAAGTATCTCGCGGTAGATGGAGTGGATAGCCTGTCTTGGAAGCGGCCCCCGATTCAGTTCGGAAAGCCTTCGGAAGATCTCCTTTTCACGGCTGGGAACGTAAACTTCTTCTTTCCCCAGACTCTTCTCATGCCCGATCTTTTGGGCCAGAGAGGCCCTTTCGTTCAGAAGCTCCAGGATTTTTTCATCAACTTGATCGATCTTTTTTCTGAGCGCATCGACCGGCTCTTTACGGCTCAATGAAAACCTCACATGGGCGCACCATCTTTTGCATAACCAAAACTCGCGCCAAAGTATATAACCTATCTTAATTTATAAGGAATTGCAAATATGGATCTGCGGTGATCCAACCACCGCTGAGAAGTAAAGAGAGCCCGGTCGAAGAGATAATCAGGCAGCGCAAGTAAGTCTAGGGGTCAAGGAAGGAATCCAATTGTCAACAAAAGAGCCCTTTGACATTTGTCCAGGGACCTTACTTACTGCCAAAGATCGGCGAGCCGAATGGAGAGATCAGGGAAAAGGGAAGGGGTAAATACCTCAGCATCTTTGGCACTGACGACCAAATCATAGTGGTCTCTGACTAAGTCATAGGCTTCGAGAGTCTGCTGGTCAGAATCTACGAGCCAGTAGTGAGGCACCTGATGTTTGGCATAAAGCTGCGCCTTGGTGAGGCGGTCCGTGCGGTTGGTAGAGGGTGAAAGAATCTCGATGAGGAGAGTTGGCGACCCTTCGATGGCCCTTTCTGTTACAATGTGGCGGCGATCGTTGCCAATGAAAATGAGGTCGGGTTGGGCAACGATCGTGGGAGCGAGAATCAGATCGGTAGGCGCTGTATAGATGTCGCCGAGATGGTTGGCAAAAATGTGATTAGCAAGGATGAGATAAAGGCGGCCAGAAATCCTCTGATGTTTTATGCTGGGCGCCGGCGTCACGGAAAGCTCCCCGTCAAGGATCTCATAACGGTTCCGGTCGTCAGGCAAGAGACGATAGTCGTCATACGTCAGGATGATCCTACCCCGTGGAATGCTTTGAGGGAAGATAGACGCCATGCGGTGGCCTCCTAAATGCGTTCCGACTTTGCAAACACAGCCTGAAACAATTCGATCTTCTTGTCAAGGGCGCCGAGGCTCTTTGCCATTTCAAGGAGAAAATGTCTGCCACCTCCCTTGACGAACCGGAGAGGGTCCCGATATGAAGCTGGGTATGGCCTCAGAGATTATCGTGCCGCAAACCGAAGAGCCT
>Ga0209212_1004075_pt1 | contig 18472 bp, 13 predicted proteins | sample RifGroC2_FD_183996 | JGI IMG/M metagenome (GOLD analysis project Ga0209212, IMG submission 183996) | Groundwater microbial communities from Rifle, Colorado, USA - Groundwater C2 (SPAdes) (version 2) | ecosystem: Environmental > Aquatic > Deep subsurface > Groundwater | place: Rifle, Colorado...
CGCGGTTATCGAATTGCCCGGCACCCTTACCCAGCCAGCGCAATATTTCATCGCGTTCCAGCCGTTGCCACGGGCGCGCCAGACGATAACCGCGGCCGCGGATTCGTTGCAGCGCCACGCCATATTCCGCAACGCCGGCCAGCGCATTGAACACGCTGGCGCGCGACACGCCAAGCTGGTCGGCCAACACTTCGCCGGAGTGAAATTCACCGTCCGCCAGGATGTTCAGCAGCTGCCAGGTTCGGAAATGGATCGCCCTTTCCAACGGGTCGCTTTCCAGGGTGCTCCCACCCCTTTCCATTTCCCATTTCCCGCTTCGCGGCAGCATTGTCATTGCGGCGCCCCGTCATTCTGGCGCGGTTGCGCATCGAGAAAATGCAGAATTTCGTCGCGCCGTTTCAGCGCATCCTGGTAACCGAGATCGATCAACGCGCGGCAGAATTTGCCTTCGGACAGCAGGTAGCTCAGCAGAATTCCTCCGCTGTGCGGCACTGCGCCAACCATGCGCAATAGCAAGCGTATCGTCCAAGGCAGCTCCGTTGCGTAGCGCTCGGCAATTTTCTCGATGGGCTGGCTGGGCGAAACCACCAGCACGTCAACATGTTTTATATCGGCTTGCGCACATGCCGGTTCCGGCAACATGGCCACCAGTTCGTTGATACGCTGCACCCGCTCCAGATCCACTTCCATGCTGTCGAGAAAAATGCTGTTCAGCGCGTGTCCGGCGATATGCGCCAGGGACGGATACTCATTCATTTCCTCACGCCTGATCTGGCCGGCATAGCCATTTGATGTGACGCCGATTACCAGTATGTGCGTCGCCCCCAGGTGCAGCGCCGAACTGATCGGCGCAATCTGGCGCATCGAACCGTCGCCAAAATATTCGCGGTTGATCAGGGCTGCCGGAAAAATAAAGGGCAGTGCCGCAGAGGCCAGCAAATGCTTGATCTCGATCTGTGCCGGAATGCCGATACGCCGCGTGCGCCGCCACGGAACCAATTGCTCCACGCCCTGATAAAACGTGACCGATTGTCCCGACCCATAGCCGGATGCGGTGATGCTCAACGCATGCAGCAGTCCGGCATCTATGCTGTCCTGGATTTTTTCGCAGGGAAGCACCTCTTCGAGAAATTCGACCAGCGGAGAATTATCCAGCAGGGATACCTGCCTGAGCCTGTTGATGCCCAAGCCGCTCAGTATCAGTCCGGCCAGCCATAACATGGTGTTATTGAACACGCCAACCACATCGGTGCGATAAACCTGATTGGCGCGGAAATTCTTCCAGATGTTATCGAGATAACGCACCCCCTTGCGGAAACTCTGCGCGTTTATCGCAAGCGTCGCAGCATTGAGCGCCCCCGCCGACGTTCCGCAGATTACCGGAAAGGGATTATGCGCGTGGCGCGGCAGAAATTCGGCGATCGCCTTGAGCACACCGACCTGATAAGCGGCGCGTGCGCCGCCGCCGGTGAGTATCAACCCTGCACGCTTTTCCATTCGCGTCCTATTCAACCTCGGCTCGCACCGAATCGAGCGCGTCCTTCAGCGTTTCCTCGCGCAGGGCATTCAACGCCTCTGACAACGTCTCCGCCGCGTCCAGCGCCGCTTCCGGCAAGGCTGCGGCATCGGTATTCGCCACCAGCACGGCAGCCGCGCCTACCACCTTGAGCAGGCGCGCACGCTCGGCCATCAGCATCTCGATTTCCTTGCTTAATAACTCAATCTCTTGCCTGTTCATCTTCAATCTCCTTAAAAAATCCACATTTCATCCCAACTGCTGCGTTGCGTAAAAAATTTCTTGCTTGCATATCGAACATATGCGGCGCGGAGAAATTTTTACCGCGCCTTGCATTTGAGCGAACTCTGGATTTTTAGATACTCCACCATATGGGTTCTTGCGCGGATTATAGCGTGCCGGTTCAGCGCATAGCCGCCAGCATCTTTTCCAGCCGCTTCACCGACACGATTACCGGCGTTTTCAATTCCTGCGCGAACAGCGACACACGCAATTCCTGCAACAGCCAGGCAAATTCGTCCGCGCGCGGGTTTGGCTTGCCCTGTTGCGCCTGGCGCAGTTTCTGCCACGCCTGCATCAGCGGCTGCATCTGCACCATGCACTGCGCGTCTCGCGCCGGATTGACTCGCAGCTTCTCGATGCGCAGGTTGATCGCCTTGAGATAGCGCGGCACATGCTGCAAACGCTCGTAGGGCGTCTCGGCGATGAAGCGCTTGTGCAGCAGCCATTCCAGTTGCGCGCGCATATCCTGCGCCGCTTGCGCATGCGCCTTGATTTGCGGCAGGCTCTTCTGCACCGCCTGGTATTCGGTGAGCACGTTGCCGACCAGCCGCGCGATCTCCTGCGCGATCAGCAGCAGGCGGTTTTTCGCCTCCCTGCCGCGCGCGATGAATTCCGCCTCGCTACCCGGCAGCGGATCGTTCAGGCAGCAGCGCTCGAAGGTCATTACCAGTATCTGCTGCTGCAGCTCCTGCTGCGTGCCGCCGAATGGGGAATTTGGCGCCATGAACAGCATGCCTAGCCGCTGCGCGTCCGGCAGGTTCTTTTCCAGGTATTTCACCTGCTCCTTTAGCAGCAGCATGAACAGGCGGCGCAAGCCGCCGCGATGCGCGGCCTGCGCCGCATCGCGGGTGTCGAAGGCGCGCAACACCACCGTGTCACCATCGTCCACCAGCGCGTTGAACAGCGTGATGGTCTGCCCGGCGCGTTGCACCTCGCGCGTCCCGGCAAACGCGCCGAAGCTCCACGCGGTATAGCGCTGCTCCCCAGTCGCTGAGTCCTTTTCCTCCGTCGCCGCAACGATGACAGGCGCAACATGCGGCGCCAGCTCGCCGTGCAGTTGCGCGAAATTGCGCGACATGCCGAGCTGGCGGCCATGCTCGTCCACTATGCGGAAATTCATCAGCAGGTGCGGCGGCAGCTGTTCGGGGCGGAACACGTCCAGCGGCACGTCGAGCTGTTTCTGTTCGCGGATGTAGCGCGCCAGCGCCTGCAGCAGCGAGGCGTTTGACGGCGGCACGTCGCGGCAGAACGCCGCCGCGAATTCCGGCACCGGCACCAGATGGCGGCGCAGCCGCTGCGGCAGCGTCTTGACGAGTTGCACGACCTTCTCCGCCAGCAGGCCGGGAACCAGCCACTCGCAGCGCGCAGCGCTCACCTGATTGATCAGCGCCAGCGGCACACCGAACGTGATGCCGTCGTCGTTCTTGCCGGGCGAAAAGTTGTAGCTCAAGGCAAAACTGACGTTGTCGATCTTCAGTTGCGGCGGAAACTGGTCAGTGGTGATGCCCGCCGCTTCATGGCGCATCAGGTCGTCTTTTTTCAGGTAAAGCAATTTTGCATCAGCGCGCTCCGCTTCCTTGCGCCAGTGTTCGAACGCCGCGCCATTGTGGATGTTCGCCGGGATGCGGCTGTCGTAGAACGCGAAAATCAGCTCATCGTCCACCAGCACGTCGGGGCGGCGCGCCTTGTGCTCCAGCGCCTCGATGTCGGCGATCAGCTTGCGGTTGTGCGCGAAGAACGGCGCCGGGGTGTTGAATTCGCCGCCGACCAGCGCCTGGCGGATGAACACCTCGCGCGACTCGGCGGGATTCATCGGTCCGTAGTGCACGCGCTTCTTCGGATTGATGACCAGGCCGTAGAGCGTGCTGCGCTCGAAGGCGGCGACCTGTGCCGCCTTCTTCTCCCAGTGCGGGTCATAGTAATGCCGCCTGATCAGGTGTGCGCCGACCTCCTCCAGCCATTCCGACTCGATGCGCGCCACGGTACGCGCGTACAGGCGGTGCGTCTCGACCAGCTCGCTCGCCATCACCCACCTGCTGCCCTTCTTCGCCAGCACCGAATTCGGCGCGATGAAAAACCTGATGCCGCGCGCACCGAGATATTCGTTGCCCTCCACGCTCTTCATACCGATGTTGCCAAGCAGGCCGCACAGCAGCGCCTTGTGGATCTGTTCGTAGCTCGCCGGCTGCTCGTTCTCGCGCATGCCCATCTCGGCGACCTGCGCATGCAGCTGCTGGTGCAGCTCGCGCCATTCGCGCAGGCGCAGCGGCGACAGGAAGTTCTTGCGGCATTCCTCCGCCAGCAGGCGGTTGGATTTCTTGTGCGCCACCGCCTGCTCGAACCACGCCCATAGTTTCAGGTAGGCGAGGAAATCGGAACGCTCGTCGGCAAAGCATTTGTGCGCGGCGTCCGCGGCCTCCTGCCGGTCCAGCGGGCGCTCGCGCGGATCCTGCACCGACAGCGCGCTGGCGATGACCAGAATCTCGGTCAGGCAGTGGTACTGTCTACCGGCCAGCAGCAGGCGCGCGATCTTCGGGTCGAGCGGCAGCCTGGCCAACTCATGCCCGAGGGGAGTAAGCTGGCGCTCCTTCCCCTCTTCCAACTTCCCCCCGGAGGGAGGAAGGGCGACCGCCCCCTCCCGCTTCGCGGGAGTGCCTTTTTCCACGATTGCATTGAGCTCGGCGAGCAGCTGATAACCGTCGGCGATCATGCGCGGGCTGGGCGGCTCGATGAACGGAAACTCGCTCACCTCGCCGAGCTCCAGCGCGCTCATGCGCAGGATCACGGTGGCCAGCGACACGCGGAAAATCTCCGGGTCGGTGAATTCGGCACGCTGCAAAAAGTCCGCCTCGTCGTACAGGCGGACGCACACCCCGCTCATCACCCGCCCGCAGCGTCCGGCACGCTGGTTGGCGGCGGCGCGCGAAATTTTCTCGATGTGCAGTTGCTCGACTTTCTGGCGGATGCTGTAGCGGTTCACCCGCGCCAGCCCGCTGTCGATCACGTAGCCGACGTTCGGCACGGTCAGCGAAGTCTCGGCAACGTTGGTCGCCAGCACCACGCGTCGCACACCGGAGGCGGGTTTGAACACCCGATCCTGCTCGGCAACGGACAGCCGCGCGAACAGCGGCAGCACCTCGATCCCTTTCGGATGGTGCTTGCGCAGTGCCTCTGCGGTATCGCGTATCTCGCGCTCACCCGGCAGGAACACCAGCACATCACCTTTCAGCCCGCCCGCTGCCAGTTCGTCCAGCGCGGAACTCACCGCCTGCGGCACGTCCTGCGCCTCTCCTCCGTCACTGATCTGCAACGGGCGGTAACGCGTTTCGACCGGATAACTGCGCCCGGACACCTCGATCACCAGCGCGTCGAAATGTCTGGCAAAGCGCTCCGCATCCAGCGTGGCGGAAGTGATGATGAGTTTGAGGTCGCGGCGGCGCGGCAGCAATCGCTTGAGATAGCCGAGCAGAAAGTCGATATTGAGCGAGCGCTCGTGCGCCTCGTCGATAATCAGCGTATCGTAATTTTTCAGCAGCGGGTCACTGTGAATTTCCGCGAGCAGAATGCCGTCGGTCATCAGCTTGATGCTGGTATCCGCAGATACCTTGTCATGGAAGCGCACCTTGTAGCCGACTGCGCCGCCGGGCTCGGTCTTGAGTTCGTATGCGATGCGCGAAGCCACCGAGCGCGCCGCCACGCGGCGCGGCTGGGTATGGCCGATACAACCATGAATGCCGCGCCCCAGCGTCAGGCAGATCTTCGGCAGCTGGGTGGTCTTGCCCGAACCGGTTTCGCCGCAAACAATAACCACCTGATTATCCAGAATGGCGCGCGCCAGATCCTCGCGCCTGCCCACCACAGGCAAGTCAGCGGGAAACTCGATGATCGAGAGGGATTCAAGACGCGCCTTGCGGCGTTGGGCACTGGCGGACAACACGATGCTATATAACAGGCTGGATTCTGGCGGCCCTCACCCTCTCCCGCCTGCGGGAGAGTTACTTTGCGGGGAGTTAAAATGCAACGGTTGGCCGTAATAAATTGCCCCCAGTACGCATGCATGCCTGGCACCGGTAACCAGCGGCAGGCTGGCGGATTTGCCATGCAAGGTTTGTTGCGCCAGCCAGGCGAAGGCGATGGCCTCCAGATAGTCCCCCTCTGCACCGATGGCATCCGTGGCCTGCACGGTATGGTCAGGCAGCAATGCGGCGAGGCGGGTGTGCAGGGTCAGGTTATGCGCGCCGCCGCCGCAGAGATATATTTCTGTTGCGCCGGCGCAATACCGGCGGATGGCTTGCGCAATAGTCTGGCAGGTCAGTTCCAGCAGCGTGGCTTGCACATCTTCAGTTCGTTCGCCGCCTTGCAGTTTGCTGCGCAGCCACGCCATGTTGAACAGATCGCGTCCGCTGCTCCTGGGTGGCGACAGGGCGAAAAACGGTTCATTGAGCATGCGCTCCAGTAGCGCAGGCAATACCTGGCCGGATGCCGCCCATGCGCCGCCGTCATCATAAGGCTTGCCCAGATGTTGTCCGCACCAGGCATCCATCAGCAGATTGCCGGGGCCGCAGTCGAAGCCTGTCGTGTCGCCGTTTGGAGGAAGGTCGGTCAGGTTGCTGATGCCGCCGATATTGACGATGACGCGGTGCCGGTCAGGATGGCGCAGCACTTGGTCATGGAACGCGGGGACCAGCGGTGCGCCCTGCCCTCCGGCGGCAATATCGCGACTGCGGAAATCGCTGACTACGGTAATGCCGGCCAATTCGGCAAGCAGCGCGGCATTGCCGATTTGCAGGGTGTAGCCGTACTCGGGGCAGTGGCGGATGGTCTGGCCGTGGCAGCCGATGGCCTTGATTGCCGCATTCGGCAAGTTCGCCGTGTCCAGCAGTGCGTTAACCGCTGCGGCGTAGAGCCGCGCCAATTGATTGCCGGCCAATTGCATGCGGTGCAGTTCATTGTGATCGGGTTGGTGCAACGCCAACAGGTCGTTTTTCAGCGCGCCGTCAAAGGGCAGGTAATGCTTGGCGAGCAGCTTGGGGTGCGCCCGGCTCAAATCAACAAGGACGGCATCAATGCCGTCCAGGCTGGTGCCGGACATCAAACCCACGTACAGTTCCGGCGGGTGCTGCACGAAACAGCTAGTCGAGTCTTGCAAGGTTGGTGTTGCGCAACAGATTCAGGCGCGCGACAAAACTGTCTGCCACAGACTGAAATGCTGCTTTATCCGCATCGCCGATTGGCTTTGCATCCGGCAAGGCAACGCGCAAGGGGTCGCGTTGCTGGCCGTCAATTTTGAACTCATAGTGCAGATGCGGCCCGCTGGTCAGGCCGGTCATGCCGACATAGCCAATCACCTCCCCCTGCGCCACGCGCTGGCCGCGGCGCAACCCCTTGGCAAAGCGCGACAAATGGCCATACACCGTAGTAAAGCGCCCCTGATGATTGATCAGGATGACGTTGCCATAACCGCCCTGCCTGCCGAAAGATGAAATAACGCCATCGGAAGTCGCTTTGACTTTTGTGCCAATTGGAGCGGCAAAATCCACGCCTTTATGTGCCCGCCATTTGTTCAGCACCGGGTGAAAGCGTGATTTGGTGAAGCCTGAGCTCACGCGCGAAAATGCGATGGGTGAACGCAAGAATGCCTTGCGGACACTCTTTCCTTCCGCGGTATAGTAATCGCCCTGGAAATATACGGCGCGATAAGTCTGGCCTTGATTGATGAATTCGGCGGCCTGGATACGGCCGGTATTGACCAGCGTACCATTGCTGTAAACCATCTCATACATCACGGTAAACTTGTCGCCCTTGCGCAAATCATGGTGGAAGTCGATGTCTCCGCTGAAAATTTCAGCCAACTGGTTGGCAGCTGCTTCCGGCATTTCGGCTGCGTCGGTTGCGGCATACAAATTGGTACTGATTTCGCCGGTGCGCACAAACAGGCGTTTTTCCAGTTGCGCCGGCAGGGTGCGGATTGTGTAACCATCGCCCTGTCTTTCAATCACGATTTGTGCGCCATCATCACCCAGATAGCGTAATGCAACGAGCCCGCCGGCAGCATTGGTTTCGGCCTGCACTTCGCGACCGACTGCCAGCTTGCGAAAAGATTCGGCTTCGCCAGCGGTTCGCAGATAGGCGCCGGCCGCGGCATCTTCAACATTCAGGCGGCGCAGCAATTCAACTACGGTGTCGCCGCGTTGCACGCGCTCGTTGCGCCAGAAACTGGCGATGGTGTTTACGTTGGGCGCAGCTTTGGGTAATGCGATTTCTTCGATGGCAATCCTGGTCGAGTCCAAGCCCAGATCGCTTTGCGGCACCAGGCCAAAAGCGGTGACCACCCCCAGCAACGGCATAGTGGACAGGGTGACGAACCAGCGCAATTTCATTTTGCGTTCTTGACTGAGCAGGTTTTGGGTTAACATTCGCGCCTCCTTGGGCTGCTTTATCTCGTTTTTGCAATGTGCTGCGTTTTTGATTGGTGCGCACTTTACCAGAAAGGGACATCCCCTCAAAACCGGGCTGACAGATGGCAGGCGAGAAAATCGAATGGTAAAACAGGGCCGATGGGCGGTCAAAAAAAGGAAACGAACGGTAACATGGCTTTTATGAACTTGAATTGATGACGAATATGACTGAAACGACACATCTGGACGCACTGGCTCAGATCAAACGCGGCGCACATGAGTTGTTGCTTGAAGACGAGTTGAAACAAAGACTTGCATCCGGTCGCCCATTGCGCGTCAAGGCGGGGTTCGACCCGACTGCGCCGGACTTGCACATCGGCCATACCGTGCTGCTCAACAAGATGCGCCAGTTGCAGGATCTGGGGCACCACGCGTTGTTTCTGATTGGCGACTTCACCGGCATGATCGGCGACCCGACCGGCAAAAACACCACCCGCCCGCCACTGTCGCGCGAACAGGTACTGGAAAATGCCCAGTCTTACCGCGACCAGGTGTTCAAGGTGCTCGATCCGGACAGGACCGAGATCGTGTTCAACTCGGCCTGGATGGATAAATTCAGCGCGGTTGACTTGATCAAGCTGGCGGCCACGCACACCGTGGCGCGCATGCTGGAGCGCGACGATTTCGGCAAGCGTTACCGAAGCAGTCAGCCGATTGCCATCCACGAATTCATCTACCCGCTGGTGCAGGGCTATGACTCCGTGGCGCTCAGGGCGGATATCGAGCTGGGCGGCACGGACCAGAAATTCAACCTGCTGATGGGGCGCGAACTGCAAAAGCATTACGGGCAACCGGCACAGTGCGTACTCACCATGCCCTTGCTGGAGGGGCTGGACGGCGTGAACAAGATGTCCAAGTCGCTGGGCAATTATGTCGGCATCACCGATACGCCACAGGACATGTTCGGCAAGCTGATGTCGGTTTCCGACGAGCTGATGTGGCGCTACCTGGAACTGCTGTCGTTCCGCAGCCTGAATGAGATCGCCAGCTGGCGCGCAGAAGTAGGACATGGACGCAATCCGCGCGACATCAAGGTGCTGCTGGCGCAGGAAATCGTCGCGCGCTTTCATTCGCAACAGGCAGCGGAAGCCGCGCTGGCGGAATTCGAAGCGCGCTTCAAACAAGGCGTGTTGCCGGACGACATGCCGGAAATCACTGTCGCCGGCACGAACGGGCAGATCGGCATCGCCCAGCTGCTCAAACAGGCCGGCCTGGTCGCCAGCACCTCCGAAGCCCTGCGCATGATCGATCAGGGCGGCGTCAAGCTCGACGGCGAAAAAATCAGCGACCGGGCTCTGCAACTCAGGGCAAGGGCGGTGGTTGTCGCGCAGGTTGGCAAGCGCAAATTCGCCCGAATAACAGTAAATTAAATTCCGGTTGTAGGGGGCGAGGCGTTTTGCTAGAATCGCGCCCTCAATTTTTTGGTAAAAGGTAGTTTGTTCATGACGACTGTACGAGTTAAAGAGAATGAGCCGTTCGAAGTGGCGATGCGCCGCTTCAAGCGTTCCGTGGAAAAGACCGGTCTGCTGACCGATTTGCGCGCCCGCGAATTTTACGAAAAGCCCACCGCAGAGCGTAAGCGCAAGCTGGCCGCCGCCGTTAAGCGTCACTACAAGCGTCTGCGCAGCCAAACTCTCCCCCCCAAGCTGTACTAGACCGCACCCCTCTGCGGGTCGTGGCCGGCTCTGACATGAGTCTCAAGCAGCAAATCACCGAAGACATGAAAACCGCGATGCGCGCCAAGGATGCGGCGCGTCTCGGGGCAATTCGCCTGTTGCTCGCCGCGATGAAGCAGCGCGAGGTGGATGAGCGCATCGAGTTGTCGGATACGGATGTGGTCGCCATCATCGAAAAGATGAACAAGCAGCGGCGCGATTCCATCAGCCAGTATGAAGCGGCAGGCCGCCAAGACTTGGCGGATGTCGAAAAGTTTGAGATGAGCGTGCTTGCCACCTACATGCCGCAACAGCTTGGCGAAGCCGAAATCGCCTCCGCCGTGGCCGAGGCGATAGCCGCAACCGGCGCATCCGGCCCGCAAGACATGGGCAAAGTGATGGGTCTGCTCAAACCCAAGCTGGCCGGGCGTGCCGACATGGGCAAAGTTTCCGCGTTGATAAAAGCGCAACTCAGCAAATAAACCCGGTTAACCATTCCGCCGGCGCTTTGCCGGCAGCGATGAAAGGTGCGGGCTTGATTCCAAAAAGTTTTATTCAGGATCTGCTTAACCGCCTCGACATCGTGGACGTGATTGAGCGCTATGTCCCGCTGAAAAAAGCCGGGGCAAATTTTGTCGCCTGCTGTCCGTTTCACAACGAAAAATCCCCCTCCTTTACCGTCAGCCAGTCCAAGCAGTTCTACCATTGCTTCGGTTGCGGCGCACATGGCACGGCGATTGGCTTCGTCATGGAACACGCCGGACTCGGTTATGTTGAAGCGATTGAAGAACTGGCACGCAACGCTGGCCTGGAGGTGCCTCACGAACGCTCCGCCGCAGGCGATGCCCATCAAAAGATCGCGCCCGATTTATATGAGGTGATGCAAACTGCGACACGCTATTACCGTGCGCAGCTCAAACAGTCGCCGCGCGCCATCGATTACCTCAAGCAACGCGGCCTCTCCGGCGAAATCGCGGCGAAATTCGGCATCGGCTACGCGCCGGACGCGTGGCAAAATCTCGCGGCGGCCTTCCCGGATTACCAGAGCGATACACTGGCCGAAACCGGCCTGGTGATCACCGGCGACGAGGGGAAGCGCTACGACCGCTTCCGCGACCGCATCATGTTTCCCATCGTCAACGTGCGCGGCCAGGTCATCGGCTTCGGCGGGCGGGTGCTGGACAAGGGCGAGCCCAAATACCTCAACTCGCCCGAAACGCCGCTGTTCGAGAAAGGCCGCGAGCTGTATGGACTGTTCCAGGCACAAAAAGCGATTCGTGGCGCGCAGCGGGTGCTGGTGGTCGAGGGCTACATGGACGTGGTGGCGCTGGCGCAACATGGGGTGGAATACGCCGTGGCGACGCTGGGGACGGCGACCACGCCATATCACGTGCAGAAACTGCTGCGCCTTACCGAACACATCGTATTCTGTTTCGATGGCGACAAGGCGGGGCAGCGTGCGGCATGGCGCGCGCTGGAAAATGCGCTGCCCTATTTGCAGGACGGCAAGCGCATCAGCTTTCTGTTCCTGCCAATCGAGCACGACCCCGACAGTTTCGTCCGCGAATTCGGCAGGGATGCCTTCGAGCAGCGTGTGCAGGAAGCCATGCCGCTGTCCGCTTATCTGTTGCGTGAAATCAGCGCAGAACTGGATTTGCGCACCCAGGAGGGGCGCAACCAATTGCTGCAGCACGCCAAACCCTTGCTGACCGCAATTACCGCACCAGCCACAGCCTTGCTGCTGCGCAAGGAAGTCGCGGTGCTCGCCGGCGTGAGCCAGGCGGAACTGGAGGCACTGTATGAGATCAAACCGGTCGCCCGAATGGCGCCGCGGGTCTTCCAGAAAGCCGGGCGTAAAACGCCCTCAGCGCATCGGTTATTGTTGCAATGCCTGATTTCGCAACCTGCGCTGGGCACGCAAATTCACGCCGACTGGCATGGCGAAGGAGCCGAAGCCGAGGCGGTGATAGCGGTGCTCTACGTATTACGCGAAGCCGATTTTGAGGTGAACGGCGCCGCGCTCATACAGTTACTTCAAGGCACGGCGCATGAAAAAACCCTGGCGGCGGCAGGAGCGGATATGTTGAATTGGGGCGATAACTTCGATGTGGCAGCGGAGTTCGCCGGGCTGATGGGAAAATTCAGCGAAGCGCAACGCCGGCAGCAATTTCAGGCATTGCAGACAAAATTGGCGCAAGGCGGCCTGTCCGGCCTGAATGATTCGGAACGCGAGCAATATAAGCAACTGGCAAAACCGCCGCAACGCGGCTAGCTTCCGGCAAGGTTAAGAAATGATTGATGAAATCGGGTATAATCCGCCGCTTTTCTGCGCGGCATCACGCAATTGGGAATCTGAATATGGCAAAGCCTAGAGACAAGAAAAAACAGGGTAAAAAACCGGCTGTCGTTATCGAACAGCCGGTCGTTGAACAACAGCAGGATATCGAAGCGAGGCGCACGCGCCTGAAGGCCTTGATTGTACTGGGCAAGGAGCGCGGTTATCTGACCTATGCGGAAATCAACGACCACTTGCCGGATATGCTCGAAGTCGAGCAGATTGAGGGCGTGGTAAGCATGATCAACGACATGGGCATTTCAGTGTGCGATGTTGCCCCCGATGTCGAAACGCTGATCATGACGGATACCGCACCCGCGGCAGCCGATGAGGATGCTGCCGAAGAGGCCGAAGCCGCGCTGTCCACAGTGGACTCCGAATTTGGCCGCACCACCGACCCGGTGCGCATGTACATGCGCGAAATGGGGACGGTCGAGTTGCTCACCCGCGAAAAAGAAATTGAAATCGCCAAGCGCATCGAGGAAGGCCTGAAGCACATGATTCAGGCAATTTCTGCCTGCCCGGCGACAATCGCTGAAATTCTGACGCTGGCCGCGAAGATTGAAAGCGATCAGATGCGCATTGATGAGTTGATCGATGGCTTCGTGGATACCGAGGATGAAGCAGCCATCGGCGCAGAAAGCAACGAAGAATCAGAAGAAAACGGTGCGGCAAACACAGCTGATGAGGAAGAAGCAGAAGACGAAGAAGAAGACGAAGAGGCGACCGCCGCCGCCGCCGCCGCCAACCTGGCGCAACTGAAGGCCGATGCGCTGGCACGCTTTGCCGTGATTGCTGATTCTTTTGCCAAGATGGGCAAGGCTTACGAAAAATACGGCTACCGCAGCAAGCAGTACGATAAATTCCAGTCCAGCATTTCTGATGAGCTGATGAATTTCCGCTTTTCCGCGAAGCAAGTGGACGCCTTGTGCGACACCATGCGCAACCTGGTTGAAGAAGTGCGCCGCTGCGAGCGCAACATTCAGGATATGTGTGTGACCAAAAGCAGAATGCCGCGCACGCATTTCATCAAGGTATTCCCGGGTAATGAAGATAATTTGCAATGGGTTGTGCAGGAGCTGAAATCAAAGAAACCCTATAGCGAAGCGCTGGAACGCTATCAGCATGCCATCGTTGAGCAACAGCAATGCTTGCTGGATCTGGAGCGGCGTGTGGGCATTCCGATCCGTGATTTGAAGGAAATCAACAAGCAGATGACCAACGGTGAGGCCAAGGCACGCCGCGCCAAACGCGACATGATCGAGGCCAACCTGCGCCTGGTAATTTCCATTGCCAAAAAGTACACCAATCGCGGCCTGCAATTTCTTGACCTGATTCAGGAAGGCAACATCGGCCTGATGAAGGCAGTGGACAAATTCGAATACCGGCGCGGCTACAAGTTTTCGACCTACGCAACATGGTGGATTCGTCAGGCAATCACGCGCTCCATTGCCGATCAGGCGCGCACCATCCGTATCCCGGTACACATGATCGAAACCATCAACAAGATGAATCGCATCTCGCGGCAGATCATGCAGGAGACCGGGCTGGAGCCGGATGTCGCGACACTGGCGATCAAGATGGAAATGCCGGAAGACAAGATCCACAAGATTCTGAAAATTGCCAAAGAGCCGATCTCCATGGAAACGCCGGTGGGCGATGACGACGATTCGCATTTGGGCGATTTTATCGAAGACTCGAACACCACCGTGCCGGTTGATGCGGCAATTTACGAGAGCCTGCGCGGCGCGACGTCAGACATTCTTGACAGCCTGACGCAGCGTGAGGCCAAAGTATTGCGCATGCGCTTCGGCATCGAAATGAATACCGACCATACGCTGGAAGAAGTCGGCAAACAGTTTGACGTAACCCGTGAACGCATACGCCAAATCGAAGCCAAGGCGTTGCGCAAACTTCGTCATCCGTCGCGTTCCGAGAAACTCAAAAGTTTCCTAGATAGCGAAGGTTAGTTGTTTATGGGTCGTTAGCTCAGTTGGTTAGAGCAGAGGACTCATAATCCTTTGGTCGCTGGTTCGAGTCCAGCACGACCCACCAAAAAACAACGAGTTGCGCGTAGCGTATCTCGTTTTTGTATCAGGCATGTCAACCAACAGTCAACGCTGTTGCATTTGTTGTCTGTTGGTTGATAGACCGCAGCGGGTTCAAGTTTTTTGCTTCCTGTAGATGGTCCGGTGTCAGGTGCGCATAACGCATCGTCATCGTCAGGCTGCTGTGTCCGAGGATCCGTTGCAGCACCAGAATATTTCCGCCGTTCATGATGAAGTGCGAGGCGAAGGTATGGCGAAGCACATGCGTCAGTTGGCCTCGAGGAAGCTCAAGGCCGCATTTCTCGACCACCTTCCTGAATGCCTCATAGCTCGACATAAAAAAACGGTCAGCAAGCCCCTTCTCGCCGCCGTAGCGTGCCTCTAAATGCTGGCCCAGTTCTCCGATCAGAGCATCATCGACCGGCACCGTCCGGTTTTTTCCCGATTTTGTGCCGGTAAAACTGATTTGTCCGCCGCGCACCTGCGATATTCGCAGTCCTTCCGCTTCGCTCCATCGTGCGCCGGTCGCCAGGCATACTTTGGCGATCAGCAGCGCATCGTCCGAAAGCGCATTGAGTAATTGCCGTATCTGCTCGATGCTCAAAAATGACAGCTCCCGCTCGGCAACTTTCATTTGCCGCACCTTCGCCAGCGGATTTTCGCCTTTCCAGTGTCCGAGCCGCTCCAGTTCGTTGAACACGGCGCGTAGATAAGCATGCTCCCGGTTCACTGCATTGGCCGAAATACCGGCGGCAAGCCGTTTGCTTCGGTATTCCGCAAAATCATCCGGCCGCACCTGGTCGGCGTATGGATTGCCCAGCGCAGTGCATAGCAGGCGCAGGCGCGAAACCGTGTTTTCACCGGCGCGCAGTCCAACGCCATGATGCTTGTGCCAGATATCGATCAGATCGGACAACCTGCGGCCGTCCCGCCTGTTTGGTTGCCACTCTGGTGATTTCTGCACCTGAGCTTTGACCCAAGTTTCCCAGGCAAGCGCTTCGGCTTTGGTTGGCAGTGTCTTGCGGAAACGGCGGTTATTGCGTCCGCCTGGCTGAATGTCTACCAGCCAGCCGGCAGGGGTTTTATTGAGAGACATGAGAAGGTTTTTTCTTTGTTTGGATGATCTCTTCTTTGCGCATCCTCGTTAATCAAACACACTCTACAATTTGCGCGCCTGATTCGGCTGCCGCGATTGTTGCGCTCGGTGGTGTTTTTCCGGTCATTGGTGGTTCGCCTCCATATTCAAGTGGGCTTTATTCGTCCGCTTTTACTCCTCCGAATATTTTTACGCTCAATATTATTGTTCATGATTTAACTTCTGCAAATCAGTGGCAATTTTCTCATAATTTTTATTTAGCTCGGTGTGACCCTGCCGACACACTCGGCACTCATGCTGTCGCATTTGCTGATGGTTTAGAAATGGGTTGGGGCGTTGTTGCTGCGATGGCGGTTGCTCTGTCGATCATCTTTATTAAACGGGCGTTTTTCCGATGATGGACGCGCTCTATCTGCTGTTCGGATTTCTCACGGTAACGATGCCATGCGCACTCATAATTTTTTCGTCGCTGCGTTAGTCTGTGCGCTGTTTGTGCTGTTGTGTGTGCGTCCTGCTGCTGCTGTGGTTGAGCAGGTTTCATCGATTACTTTATCTGGCTGGAAAATCGCTTCTGGAAGTGGTGCTACTGAAACGCGTCAAGTCGTTTTAATGGATGCTTGCCGCGAGCACTACAATAAACGATATTTTGCGGCGTATCGGTGTGGTTTCTGGTGGCGTGGTGTCCAGCCACGTTTCGAGTGATGAATTGATCGCGTCTGGTTATTCGCTGTTGCCGCTTTCTGATTGTTCGATCAAGATGATTTACGGCGCTGTGGAGTTTTTCGTAACCTGTGACCGGCCGATTCAGCCGCAAGGCTGGCAACCGATCAGCGGTTAGCCGTTCTCCTGGAGCAGCTGGCGGACAATAAAAAAGCCCTCCGAAGAGGGCTTTTTGTTTAACCGGCTATTTCTAATCGCTTCTCGATTTTCCCGACTCGTTCGGCCAACTTGTCATACATGTGCCGGTTTTCGATGATTTCACCATAGTTGCCTGCTTCATCTCTGGTGATTCGTGCGATGCCGCTTTCGATGCTGCCTAGTCTGGATTTGATTTCTGCGCTGTCCTGTCTGATCTCGGCCAGTTCGGCCTGTATCTTCTTTAGGTGTTCCAGCATCAGGTTTTCGATGTTGCTCATGAATATCTCCTGTCAAAGTTGATCAAGATTAAAGGATTCCGATGGCTTTGGCAATTATCAGTCTCCAACCAGTCAGAGCTAAAACGTGCTCACCAATCATTTGCGCTTGGTTTTTTGTGACTTGTCCGTGACTTGTCACACTTTGCACGGCGTCAATCAGACTTTTTCCGCTGGCTACTTCTGCCGCAACGGCTTTAAACTGTTCTTTTGCTGCGGTTGGAACGGTAAGTGTTACAGTTTGGATGCCTTCGGCTTTTTCCTTGGCGCGTTGCTTCGCCTTGCGCGTAGCTGCTGCGCTGGTTTTGGTTCTTACGAAGGCTTCGATCTTGATCAGGCCGGCGTGGCCCAGCTGGTCGTCGGTCAGGATGCTGTCAGCGTCGATTGGCGTGTCTTTTACTTCGTCGATGAATTGAATTGCTGGCATGATATTTCCTTTCTCTGTTTGGGGGCCGTAAATGCCAGGCAGCTTCATCGCCTGGCAGCACGGCAATTAAAGGCGTGGCGTAGCCACACGTCTGGCAGGAAAATAATGCGGCGTAGCCGCTACAGAATCCCGTGCGGGTTTATGCTCACAACTTGCGAGAGCTGGCGCGGTTATTTCGTCGGGTGTTGGGAGGGGCGGAACTCAGGAGGGATGCAGATTCGAAGTGCTTCACGAGCGAGACAAAACAAAAAGCTGCGCGTAGCGCGTCAATCTGCCGGGCGGCTTCATCCGCCTGGCAGGCTTCAAGGTGCTTTTGATGCGGTGTTATGCCGTCAACGGAGTGTCAACGCTGTAGTGTTATGAAGAGGTTTATAGTGTTACCGTTGCGCCGCCAGCCCTGTATTGGCCTGCATAGCGCATGTAATGCGTATGCGTTGAAGCCTCTCATAATCCTTTGGTCGCTGGTTCGAGTCCAGCACGACCCACCATATAGAATAAGGCTTGCAGCGATGCAGGCCTTTTTCATTTATCGGCAGGCGTAGCCAAATCGCGCTACCAAAAAACAAAAGGCCTGCATCGCTGCAAGCCTTGATTTTACTGGTGGGCCGTGAAAGATTCGAACTTTCGACCAATGGATTAAGAGTCCACTGCTCTACCAACTGAGCTAACGACCCATGTTCGACACAAACATCAGAGACAGCGCACATTATCTGAAATGGCCGCAGGCTTGTCAAAGCGGTTCGTGCGACACAAATGACAAAGCCCTCACAAGGAAGGCTTTGTTGTTGCAAGGAGTCTGACGATGACCTACTTTCACATGGGAATCCACACTATCATCGGCGCTAAGTCGTTTCACTGTCCTGTTCGGGATGGGAAGGAGTGGTGCCAACTCGCTATGGTCGTCAGACAAACTGGTAGGCATCCGGCGCTGTTCTGTCGTCTGCCCTGTTTGTGGTTCTTTGCTCGAGCTTTGACACTCGATCAACGAACCGTATCCGGAAGAAGTAAAGCTGTGTTTTGATTGTCATGCGATCGGGGCTTGGCTCAGGTTCCGGTTCTACCCTTCCCCCTTCATTCTTCACCCCTACACTTTATTATTACTTAACGTTATAGGATCAAGCCTCACGAGCAATTAGTATCAGTTAGCTTAACGCATTACTGCGCTTCCACACCTGACCTATCAACGTCCTGGTCTCGAACGACTCTTCAGCAGGCTCAAGGCCTGAGGGAAATCTTATCTCAAGGCGAGTTTCCCGCTTAGATGCTTTCAGCGGTTATCTCTTCCGAATTTAGCTACCCGGCAATACCACTGGCGTGATAACCGGTACACCAGAGATTCGTCCACTCCGGTCCTCTCGTACTAGGAGCAGGTCCCTTCAAATTTCCAACGCCCACGGCAGATAGGGACCAAACTGTCTCACGACGTTTTAAACCCAGCTCACGTACCACTTTAAATGGCGAACAGCCATACCCTTGGGACCGGCTACAGCCCCAGGATGTGATGAGCCGACATCGAGGTGCC
>Ga0209212_1004076_pt1 | contig 18468 bp, 17 predicted proteins | sample RifGroC2_FD_183996 | JGI IMG/M metagenome (GOLD analysis project Ga0209212, IMG submission 183996) | Groundwater microbial communities from Rifle, Colorado, USA - Groundwater C2 (SPAdes) (version 2) | ecosystem: Environmental > Aquatic > Deep subsurface > Groundwater | place: Rifle, Colorado...
CCAGCCAATACAGGGCAAGCCACGGGTTGTAGCTCGCCACCCGGGTGGCGTCGCTCCCCGCGCCGACCGGGATGCCCAGCTCCAGCATCCTTTTGAAGGGTGGTGCGTTTTCCGTCGCCTCCGGCCCGTAGCGCTCCCTGAAGTATTCACCCTGGAACGCCATCCGGTCCTGGATCGCGATCCCGCCGCCCAGTGCCCGGACCCGCTCCAGGTTGCGCGGCGAGATGGTCTCCGCATGGTCGAAGAACCAGCGCACCCCCTCAAACGGCAGGTCGCGGTCCACCGCTTCGAAGACGTCCAGGAAACGGCTTATCGACTGGTCGTAGGTGGCGTGCAGACGGAAAGGCCAGTGGTGCTGCACCAGCAGAGCGATCACCCGTGACAATTCGCCCTCCATGGATGCGGCCAGCTCTGGCCTCGGCTCCAGGAAGTCCTCGAAGTCGGCCGCGGAAAATACCAGCATCTCGCCGGCGCCGTTCAGGCGGAAGAAATCGTCCCCCTGGCCGGGTACGGCGCTTGCGATCCAGCGGCTGAAATCCTCCAGTTCCCCCTTCGGGTGCTGGGTGAACAGGTTGTAGGCGATGCGCATGGTGAGTTCGCCGTCCTTGGCGAGTTTCTCGACCACCTGGTAATCTTCCGGATAATTCTGGAAGCCGCCGCCGGCGTCTATGGCGCTGGTCAGCCCCAGCCGGTTCAGTTCCCGCATGAAATGGCGGCTGGAATTGAGCTGGTCCTGGAAGGAGAGCCTTGGTCCCTTTGCCAGACTGGAGTAAAGGATCATGGCGTTGGGCCTCGCCACCAGCAGCCCGGTCGGGTTGCCTGCGCGGTCCCGCTCGATCTCCCCGGCGGGTGGATTGGGAGTGTCGCGGTTGTAGCCCAGGGCCCGCAGCGCCGCGCCGTTCAACAGGGCCCGGTCGTAGAGATGCAGGACGAACACCGGCGTATCCGGGGCCGCCCGGTTGATCTCCTCCAGGGTCGGCATGCGCCTTTCGGCGAACTGGAACTCGCTCCAGCCTCCAATCACCCGCACCCACTGGGGCGCGGGAGTGCGCTGCGCCTGCTCCTTGAGCATCCGGAGCGCCTGGGACAGGGAGGGTACCCCGTCCCAGCGCAGCTCCATGTTGTAGTTGAGCCCCCCGCGGATCACGTGGATGTGGGAGTCGTTCAGACCGGGGATCACCCGGCGCCTCTTCAGATCGATGCTGCGGGTGTGATAGTCGGCCGTGTCGAGGAGCTCATCTCCCCCTACGGCCGATATGCGCCCCTTGGTTATGGCGAGGGCGGAAACCTCGGGAGCGCCTTCATCGAGCGTGGTTATTGCTCCGTTGTGCAGAATGATATCGGGTACTTTCATAGCCTCTTTCCTCCCGGGTTCCCTCCCCTGCCGGTCAGCATCGGCGCTCGCCGGTCAACCGGTCAACAGCGGCGGCCGGTCAGCATCGTCGCTCGCCGGTCACGCTATCCCAGTTCCTTCTGCGCCTCGCTGGCGTGCTCGCCCAGCATGCTCTTGGCGTAGTTGATGCCCAGGCCGTAGCCTCCCGCGTGCTCCTTCGCCACGCTCAAAACCGCTTCATAGGTCTCCTGGCGCGCCCAGTCGCGCTGCCATTCCAGGAGCACCTGCAGCCAGGTGGTCGGCACCGCCCCCGCCTGGACCATCCTTCGGATCGCCATTTCATGCGCCTCCACGGTGACCCCGGCCGAGGCGTCGGTCACGATGTAGACCTCGTAACCGTCATCCAGGGCGGACAGGGCCGCCGTCGCCAGGCAGACCTCGGTCCAGAGGGCGGCCATGATGACTTTCTTGCGGTCGGTCCGTTTCACCGCCTCCACCACCTTGGGGTCTTCCCAGCAGTTCATGGTGGTACGGTCGATAGGATCCTGCTTGGGGTAGACCTCCTGCACCCCGGCGAAGAGGGGGCCGCTGAAGCTTTTGGCCGCCACCGTGGTGAGCACCACCGGCACGTCGAAGATCCTTGCGGACTTGGCGAGGCCGGTAACGTTGTTGACCAGGAGTTGGACGTCTATGGAGTGTGAAGCGAAAGCCATTTGCGGCTGGTGGTCAATGAGGAGCAGCATCGAGTTCCGGGGAGTTAACAGGCGTGTGCTTGGCCCGCCTTTTCCAACAACAGTTGCCATGATCTTGCCTCCTTTAGTAACAGTTCGGCTGCCGATCCCGGCTGCAAGTCAGGAAGCCCGATACCGGCAGTCCATTGACTCATTTTACGCCTTTCGAACTTTTTTAAGTACAGTGATTAGGATGAAGGACGACAGCTGGATGAGTACGGCTGGAGGCGGGGTGGCTAAAGCGAAAGTGGTGAGATCCGGGAAAGGATGTTCAAGAGTTGGAGGATGACGACGCGCCTCCCCTTCCCGGCTGGTCAGCCAAAGCCTTGGCGCAGGCTGAGGAAGGGCTGGAGTGGATGGGCATGGTGGATATCAAGCCACGGAGCGCAGGAAGCGGTTCACAGCGCCCCATCCGCCCTTCACACCGGCGGCGGAAAGAAATTCCTTCACCAGTGGCTTCACTTCCTTGGCGATCCTGCTCACCTCATCGTTCAGGTGCAGCGATCCCTTTGGGCCGGCGGGAGCGGAGTCGCCTGCCTGGCTCATGGTGAACCCTATGCTCGTGCTGGTCAGTTCGGCTGCGGTCTGGGCATAGTTCAGCGAGACCCCTTCGGGTCCTTCCTGAACCTCGACCGACTGTGAGCCAAAGGAGGCGTGGTTATAGCTCAGACCGAAGCTGAAGCCCGTCTCATTCCCATCCTTGCCGGCTACGCTCCCGCTCATGGCGAGGAAAAGAGAGTGCTGGGCCTTTGCGGAGATATCGACACGATCCGCCGACGGAGCCTTCGATGACGCGGATGACGTGGAGGAGGTGGATATAGCAACTTCAGAGGATTGACTGGCAAAGGAAAGAGACGTCGAACTGTATGAAGTGGAAACCTGCATGCCCTGCCTCCTTGCTCACGGTTATAACAGCCTGATCGGCATCCGTTGTTCCAACTTGAGTAAATAGTGAGACTACCGCTGAATTTCACATTTCCTCCATATTCTCTCCTCATTTCCCATCTACCTTGATCTCATAGGGAGTGGGAAATGACCTGTGCCAACCAGATCCGGGTCGAAGGAGAGCTGGGATGAGAGAAAGATGCGGTTTTCCGGCTTCGATGATTCTACCGGCCGTGCTGTCGGGTTGTGATATTCCGCCGTGCTGGGACGATGACTGTGATGCCAGTCACCATGACGAGCGTGGCGAAAGGGATGATGCAGGACGGCAAGATGCAGTCATCACGCTCAGGATCAAGCTGCGGGGGTAGTGGTGACGGGATTGGGAAAGGTTACGGAAGATTTACCGGCAATGAAGGAAAGGAAGGAGAATGGAGATGAGAACCTTCAGATTTCTGCTTTCAGTGATTCTGCTATCGACGGTGCTGTCGGGCTGCCTGATCCCGGTGTGGGACGATGGCTATTACGGAGGGCACCGCCATGGCGGGCGTGGCGGGCACGGCGGCTGGCATGGTGGACGCCGATAGGGTGCATTAGCCCAGAATAGCCGGCACCCTTTCTTGCCCATTTCCCTGGGCTCAGTTATTGGCTGTTGCCGTGGGAAGGAGCTGCAGCTACCGTGTCTAGTAAGTCAAAAGGGCTTCCGATCCCGGAAGCCCTTTTTAAGGTTATACGAAGCGGGTCTTTTAGTTACCTCTTGGCTGTCCTTCTCCTCCAGAAAGCCAATCCCCCCAGGCCAGCCCCCAACAGGAGGAAGGTGCCGGGCTCGGGAACGGGGGCGGCCTCGACGGCTCCAATGGTAAAGCCGTGCCAGTACTCATAAGGATCCGCGGTCCAGGAAATTGAGGTCACCGCGCCGAGGAACTGGACAACACCGTGCCCTTCCAGACCGCGCAACACATAATCGTCACCGACAAGCCCTTGGTCAAAGAGCGACCCGGCGGCATCACCGCCCCAGAAGCCACTACCAGAGCTCAGCAGGTTGAAGTCCTGATCGAACCGATAAAAAACATTGTAAGTTCCGGGTTGGCCGAGGCTCACCAACGCCATAACAGGATCGAGAAGAGCAGCATCAAAAGTGATTGTATTCAATATCTGGTTCGTGTTCTGCCCGCTTATCTGGATGATGTCAGTAGTGCCCGGAGCGTTAGGTACATTAGTGCTCAGATAGGGTGTTGCAGGGTTCCAGTAGTTTACGCCGCCGCCGTTGGTTTGAGCCCCCAACACCTGGCCGGTATAGCTGACGCCGATCGTCTGAGACCCTATCGTTATGCTTCCTGTTGCGCTGCCTGAATTGCCGACGGTTGCCGCTGTCCAGTCGGTCCAGTTGACGGGCACCGCGAGAGCTGTAGAAGCGACAAGTGTTAACGTTGCAACAACCAGGGCGTTTACGATCTTCTTTCTCATGGTATCCTCCGCAACCGTAGATTAGCCCTCTTATATGCAATCACGGTGCCGCTCCATAACAGCCTGAATGGTCGAGGTTTCCCCAGAAGAGTGCGTGAAATCCTGTAAAATTTGCCGACATTTCCAGGCAGTTTCAACTCCCCGACTGTAAGGTATCCCGACTCCGGCCCGCCACAGGTCATGGTCCAGATTTTCCATCACTGCTGTCAGTACCCCGGCTCCTGCCCCTGCCCGGACTGCTCGGCCCATTTCATATTTCCTCCGCTTTACTCAAGCGTACCAACGGCCGCTGAGAGTCCGGAGAAGGCCGGAGACCTTACTTTTGAGGAAACAGCCTATCCTTGACACGTACCACGTGACAAAGTACGCTGACGAAGGTGATAAAACCTTCGGATGTGGAAGTAACCGATTACCATTGAGGAACAACACAATGAAAAACAGCCGAGAGAAACGGGAAGTACCTCCTACCCATCCAGGAGCGATGCTCCGCGAGGATTTCCTGCCCGATTATGGGCTGACCGCGAGTACGCTGGCAGCAACAGTGGGGGTTTCCCGGCAGACCATCAACGAGTTGCTACGCGAGCGTCGGGCTCTCAGCCCAGCCATGGCGCTTCGGCTCTCCCGGCTTTTCGGCAACAGTCCTGAATTTTGGCTTAACGCCCAGCGGGCCGTGGACCTGTGGCAGGCGGAGAAGGAACTGGCAAAGGATCTGGCCCGGATTCAGACGCTCCAGGCGGCATAAAGAACCTTGCAGGTTCCGAGCGCTGCAACCGAGGCACTTGCAGACCCGCATCACCCGAGGGTACCAGCCTCTAGCCCCCCTCTCTCAACAAGTCACCCTCCCCTCAGGCCTGCCGATTAGTTGCAAAAGCGCTGGAGGGTCAGACCCTCGGGGGTGGGGGCTACCTTAGCACTTCTTCCAGTAGGGAGCCTTGACCGGCATAATCCAGCGCACCCCGCCGCGGGGATCTTCCGTGTCGCCCAGATAGCGCGGGATCAGGTGGATGTGCAGGTGCATCACGGTCTGGCCCGCTGCGGCCCCGTCGTTGACGCCGATATTGAAGCCATCCGGCGCCCGTTGCGTCACCAGCAGTTCCCGCATACGGGTCACCAAGTCCAGCAGAGCCGCCTGCTCCTCCTTGGTCGCCTCGAAGAAGGAAGAGATGTGCCGCTTCGGGATGATGAGGCTATGGCCGGGAGTCACCGGAAAGCCGTCATAAACGGCAAACGCATGGTCGTTAGCCAGGACGAACCCGGAGGCGCAAAAAGTGCAAAATGGGCAGGAGGACTGGGTTAGCATCTCTTAAATTCGACCTGCTAGGCTTGTACACATCTTGTTCAACGCTTTGTCGAAGGTCAGTACAGGGTTTCCCGCCACTGCGGCTCGGGCCGCCAGAATACAGTCGACCGGGTCAAGCGAGGATTCGGCAAAAAGGGCAAGAGATTTCGTCAACACACGCTTGTCGCTATTGTCAATCCCTTTATACAGGAGCAGGTTCGTTAGGCTCACTGCGACATCAGCGCGGGAAACATGGTAATGCTTGGTCAGGATATAGAGACATTCTACTAGCACAGACTCTGCAATCTGTGCCGCGGCCTTGCCGCTACGGACCTCTTCGAAAAAAGCGTCTGCCTCGGCAAATTGCGTTTCTACGTCTCGAAGGAGATAGCGTAGGATGAAATTGGTGTCAGGGAGCGCCGCCGGCTTTCTCATCAGCCACCTCCTGCCATACCTTGGCCCGCACCTCGGCAAAGGTCTCTTTACCCTTGGCATAGCTCGCCAGCGCCCCGGCAACACTCTTCACCGGCCTAAGGATAACGGTATCCCCCTGAATCTCCACCTCAACAGTGTTGCTTTTCAGCGCCATCCTAGCGGCGCGCGGGATCGTCAACTGCCCTTTCGAAGTAATTTTTGCTGTAACAGTCATGAGCTACCCCTTGCAATTTAAAGCTACATTATTATTTTGAATTGTAATGCAGACACAAAAAGTCGTCAATAAAATGTTTTTCCATACTGACCAGATTTTCCTACAGCTGGCCACATTCGAGGATTTTCAGAACGCATCAGGGAAAAGTGATATTGGAGGGCGCGACAAAGCGCAGCCTGGGACGGGTTCCTGAGTCGTGAGGAACTCCTACTGGGGGGAGGGGGCCGGCTCGAAGGACGAAGCCGGTGGGGCGCTCTGCAGCCCCTTGATCTTCTCCAGGCATTCCCGGAAGTCGATCGGCTTCGAGATGTAGTCGTCCATGCCGGCGTCGATGCAGCGCTGCTGGTCTTCCTTCATGGCGTGGGCGGTCATGGCGATGATGGGCATGCGCCCGCCACGCTCCTGCTCCCTGATGGCACGGGTGGCCTGGAAGCCATCCAGCCGCGGCATCTGCACGTCCATGAGTATCATGTCGTAGCCCCCTTGCTGCCACATCTCGACGACCCTATGGCCGTCCTCGGCGAAGTCGACCTGGTACTTGAACCTGGACAGCATGGTCCCCAGCACCTCCCTGATGGTGGGGTCGTCTTCGGCAATCAGAAGGCGCGTGTCCGCCGCGCCTGGCCGGTGCTGCTGCGGGCTCTCCTGGAGCTCCTGCAGCTCCTGCACCTCCTGCAGCTCCTGCACCTCCTGCACCTCCTGCACCTCCTGCAGCTCCTGCAGCTCCTGCAGCTCCTGCGTGGCAGTTCCCGCGCCGGCTGGTTCGCACTTCTCCGGCGCCTCTTCCAGACGGACGCTGAAGGAGAAGCTGCTCCCCTTCCCCTCCTCGCTCTCGAAACCGATGCTGCCACCCATGCGCTCCACGATCTCCCTGCTGATGGCAAGCCCCAGCCCGGTCCCGCCGTAACTGCGGCTGTGGGAGTCGTCCACCTGGCTGAAGGACTTGAAGAGCAGGTGCCCCTTGTCGGACGGGATGCCGATGCCGCTGTCCCGGACGCTGAACAGGATCTCGTGCCGCCCCTCGCCCCCCCTCTCCCCGGCCCGGGCTTTTACCTGCACCGCCCCCCGGTCGGTGAACTTGACGGCGTTGCCGATCAGGTTGATGAGCACCTGGCGCAGACGGACCGGGTCGCCCAGCACCTGGTACGGCACACAGTCGGCCAGCTCCAGGTCGAGCCGAAGCCCCTTTCTTTGCGACTCGGGAATGAGCAGTTCGACCGTGTCGGCCACGCAGGCGCGCAGATCGAAGGGGCGGTGGTCCAGGGAAAACTTGCCCGCCTCCACCTTGGTCAGGTCCAGGATGTCGTTCAGTATGCGCAAGAGCGAGCGGCCGGAGCGGTGCGCGGTCTCGATGTACTCGCTCTGGCGCGGATCGCCGCTGGACTGCTGGGCGAGCTCCAGCATGCCCAGGACGCCGGTCATCGGGGTGCGCAGCTCGTGGCTCATGTTGGCCAGAAACTGGCTCTTGGTCTGGCTGGCCGCCTCGGCCGCCTGCTTGGCCCGGCGCAGCTTCTCCTCCATGAGCTTTCTCTCCATGGCGATGGAGACCTGGTCTGCCACAGCCTTCATCAGGGAAAGATCGTCTTCGCTGAAGCTGTTCCTGGTGCGGGTGCCGAAGGAGAGGGTTCCCAGCACCCTCCCCTGCGACATGAGCGGGTGGCAGGCGTAGGCAGTTATGCCGAGCGATTTCACCAGCTCGGTGCGCGGGTCGGCGCTGTCGGGGATGTTCTCCGCCACGATGCGGCAGGCGTCCCGGGCGGCGCAGCCGCAGATGGACACGCCATAGTCCAGCCACTGGACCTGCTCGGCCTCCTGGTCGCTGATCCCGGCGCAGGCGTTCAACTGCAGGCGCCCCGCCTCCTCGTTGACCATGAAGTTGAAGAAGGCCTGGCAGTCGAGGAACACCATCACCATGCGGCACAGCGAATCCACCAGTTGCTGCGGCGCGTCGCTTTGCAGCAGCCGGCTGGCGCTGGCGGCCAGCAGGTCGAGGCGCAGGTTGCTCCTTTGCAGCGCGGCCTCTCCCTTGATGCGGTCGGTAATGTCCAGGGCCATGCCGACAGCGAAGCGGCGCCCGTCCAGCAGGCTCCCCGGCGAGGAGGCGCTGAAGTTCCAATGCCGGGTGCCTCCGCCGCGACCCGACACCGGCAGTTCCGCCACTACGGTGCGCAGGTTGCCCCGGAACAGCTCGCGCACCTGCCCGCGCACCGCGTCGTTCCTGGCGGAGCCGACCTGCCGCTCCAGCCAGAGGTCGATGGTGGGAATCTCCTTGCGGCTCAAGCCGGTGAGCTCGACCCAGCTCCGGCTCACCTGGAGCACGGCGCCGTCCTCGGCGAACATGATGACCGGGATGGGCGCATCCTCAAGGGCACGGCGAAACTGCTCCTCGCTGGCCCGAAGCGATTCCTCGGCCCGCTTGCGCACCGCCGACTCGCGCTCCAGTATGGTGTTGCTCTCCTCGGCCTGCCGTCTGGCGGCGATCGCCTCCTCCATGGTGTCCAGCGCGGCCTGGCGGGACTCGAGCAGTTCTGTGTTGGCCGCCAAAAGCTCGGCGGTCCGCTGCACCACGCGCTGTTCCAGGGTCTCGTTCGCCCCCCTGAGCATGGTCTCCGCTTCCCGGAGTTCCCGTGTGCGCTCCTCGACCCGCGCCTCCAATTCGTCGTGGGCCTGGCGCAGCGCCTCCCTGCTGAGCTCCAGGTTGCGGAACAAGAGGGTGGCGGGCTCCCTGACCCCGGTCACCACGATGGCGCGGTAGATCAGGAAGGACGACAGGAAGAGAAAGAGATGTCCCAGGACATTGGCCGGCCCGTAGACGCTGATGTAGCGGGTGAAGGCGGCGTCAGCGGCCACGGCGCTTACCATGGCCAGGGTCAGGGTGCCATGGACGCGCGGGTGGAAGGAGTGACGGTATCTGGCCAGAAGGGCTATCGCGGCGAGCAGGATCGCGATGATGAGGTATTCGCTGAAGATCTTGAAGCTCGTCAACCCCTCCCCTTCGACAAAGCAGTCCGGAAAATTACCGGAGAAAATGGCCGCAACGGCAAGGGAGGTGAGGACGGCAAAGGTGCCAAGGGTCGCAGCGACGTTCAGTTTCCTGGTGATGAACAACGGGGCGGCCAGGAAGGAGAGGCTGAAGAGGTAGCGGAAAGCGATCCAGAACTGGGTGGGGAGATTGGCGTCGTAGCCCGTGAAGATACCCACACCCTTATAGGCGAAGGTGTGCAGAAGTTCCAGGGCACCCGACGGTATAAAGGAAAGAGCGAGAAACAGGAAGTAGTGGTTGTCCAAAAGCCTGCGCGAGTTCCAGGACAGGAGAAACACGCCAAGCATGACGAAAACGCAGAAAAGTTCGACGCAGGTGTGAAACAGCAGGAAGGAATAGAGGCTGCAGGCATAAAGACCGCAGAGAGTCAGGGCAAACAGAATGAAGGAGCGCGTCTGCTCCGCCTGGCTATGCTGTTCTGCGCTTTTCGCCGTTTCAGTCACGGGCGCCTCGCGGATCACGTCGGATCGGGTTCATGAAAAGGAATCGGGATCTGACCGGTACAGCATAGCATTCGCCCATCCTTTTGCTGGCCCACGCCAGACAAAAAGGCAGGGCTGCAGATTAATGCATGCCAAAGCGAAAGTCAAAGAAATCCGGTCTCACGGCTCTTCCAGGAGCTGCCACTCGGCGTAGCCCGCCTTGCGGCTCTCCATGGGCCGCCCGACGAGTTCCACCCGGCTGCGCAGCGGGTCGGTCTTCACCGCGATGTAGGCCCGCACCAGGGCGGCCATGGTCGCCTCCTGGAAGGTGATGGAGCTGCCGTCGGCGAGGGTCACGGTGGTGCGCAGGTGGCGGTGCCCCTGCGGGATTTCCGCCACGATCCGAGTCACCTCCTCGTTTCTCAGTGTCCTGTCCAGTTCGATAGGTTGCTTTGCCACTGGTTCCTCCTAGCAGACCGCCTCTACCCGCTACCATACCCGAAAATAGCCGCATGGCAAAGACATGAAAGCGTTCCCAAGCTGGAGCTTGGGAACGAGTACGAAAGGCACGAACTCGATCAGGTCGCTACAGGGCCAATTATCGGAAGAGTAGTCAGGAAATAACTGGGGAGGGTAGAAAGCTTCAACATGCTGCTAGAATGCACATAACAAAAAAGCCAGGCCGTGTGGCCTGGCTGATCTATTTTTTGGAGCGGGAAACGGGATTCGAACCCGCGACTTCAACCTTGGCAAGGTTGCACTCTACCACTGAGTTATTCCCGCGCTCACAAGAGACCCCGTTTATAGCAAATGGCTCCTGCCCAGTCAACCATTTTTTTCTCACAATGGAATAATTCCAGAAGTAAAAGCAAGGGCTTCAACGGGTAGATGCCAAGACCTCCACGTCCCCCCCATCCCCACCAGCCTTCGCCAAGGCTTCGGCTGCCAGGCCCCAACCCTCCCCTTGGAGGGAGAGGTTTGATAGCGCGTTAATGCTTGACGCCTTTCCTCATTATTGTTCCAATAGCATTCCCTGTTCCAGCTCAAATCTCCTGCCATTCCGCGGCGTGTGGGCTATACTCGTCATCATGAGAAAGGATGACAAGATACGCGGGCTGATTGCCTGCGAGGCGGCGCGCCTGATGTACGAAGACGGGGTCAGGGAATACCGGGACGCCAAGAGGAAGGCGGCCAAGCGCTTCGGCCCGGAAAAGGCGCTCTCCCTGGGGTCGCACCTACCCAGCAACGCGGAGATCCACGAGGAGCTCGCCAGGCTGATCGCCAGCAACGAGGAGGATCTCCTTCCCGAGCGGCTGCTGCGGTTGCGGCTCACCGCCCTCGCCTACCTGGAGCTGTTCAGCGACTTCTCTCCGTACCTGGTGGGATCGGTCCTCTCTGGCGCGGTGACCGAGAAAAGCGACATCGACATCCACCTGTTCTCCGACTCCATCGAGACGGTGGAGGATCTCCTCAGGGGGCGCGGCATGGAGTTCGAGACGGAGACGGTGCCGATCAGAAAGGGGGGAGTGATCAGGGATTACACCCACATCTACCTGGAGGACGACGGCACGGTGATCGAATGCTCGGTCTATCCGGTCGAGGAAAGAAGAAACCGCACCGTGAGCAGCATCACGGGCAAACCGATGGAGCGGGCCGGCGTTGCACGGCTCAGGAAAATAATCGCCGGGACTCTCGGCGCGGATGAAGAGGAGTCGTAATGGAGAACCGCAAGGCTGAACTGATCGAGACGCTGCTTCCCAAGGACACCAACGGCTACGGCAACATCTTTGGCGGAGTGATCATGAGCATCATGGACAAGACCGCCGGGGTCGCCTGCTGGCGCTACTCCAAGAAGCGGGTGGTGACGGCATGCGCCCAGCGCATCTCCTTCCATACCCCGATCAACATGGGCGAGGTGGTCTACTCACGCGCCACCATCATCCACGTGGGACGCAGCTCGATGGAGGTGGAGGTCGAGGTGGAGGTGGAAAATGTCATCGAAGGGACTTCGCGGCGCGGGGCGAGCGGCATGTTCACCATGGTGGCCCTGGACGAGAACTGGCATCCCTCGCCGGTGCCGCCCTGGCAGCCGGTAACCGAGGAGGAAATCGAGAAGTGGCGCGAGGTGGAGAAGAGGAGAAAGGGGGCGTGAGACGCCCCGGGCCACACCCTTCGACACGAGCCCCCTCCCCTTCAAGGGGAGGGTCGGGGCCTGGCAGCCGAAGCCCTGGCGAAGGGTGGTGGGGATGGGGGAACCTGATCCGGCTGCTCCCGGCCTTCCTGCTTCTATCCGGATGCGAGAGCGTCAACGCGACGCTGGTGCGGCAGATGCACAAGGAGTGGGGAACGAGCCGCAGGATCAACGATCAGATCAGGGAGGGGCTGGATAGGAGAAAGGAGGTGCCTGGCCCCGTGCAGAAGACACCGGCGCCGCCTTTCATGGACCAGGGTTAGCCCCCTTTCCCCTGTTCGGTGTGGAGAGAGGGTGGCTGGCTAGCAGAAGCTGTCACCCTCCCCCTGCCCCTCCCATCAAGGGCGGGGGGATTCTGCCGGGAGCTTCTGCGATGCTGTCGGCTCAAATTGGCCGGAGCCGCGGGGGATGGCGGAGATATCGAAGTTGGCGACGGCCCAGCGGAGGATCTCTGCGGGCGGGGCGCCTTTCAGCTCGGCCGAGGTTTTCTGCCCCAAAAAGCGCAGCGCGGACAGAAGCAGCGTTCCGCCTTCCCGGACCAGGTCACGTCCGGCGGCAAGGGATACGGCATGGTCCCTCTTGCTGAGCTTGGCACCTTCCGGGCCGGTCACCAGCGGCAGATGGCCGTAACACGGGGTCGGGTAGTCGAAGATGCGCTGCAGATACATCTGGCGCGGTGTGGAACTCAGGAGATCGGCGCCTCGCACCACCTGGTTCACCCCGGATGCGGCGTCGTCCACCACCACAGCCAGATGGTAGGCGTAGGGGCCGTCGGCCCGGTGAATCACGAAGTCCCCGCAGGAAGCGGTCAGGTGCTGGCTGTAGTGCCCCATGATGCCGTCATCGAAGGAAATCACCTCGTCGTACACCTTGACCCGGAGTGCCCGCTCCACCTTCTCAGGCGGCAGACCCTCGCGGCAGATGCCGGGATAGATGAGCCCCTCCTCGTGCGGCGCCGAGGCCAGTTGGGCGATCTCGCTCCTGGTGCAGCCGCAGGCATAGGCGAGCCCGCGCCGGATCAGCTCCTGCGCGGCTGCCCGGTAGTATTCGCTGCGCCTGCTCTGGTAAAGCACCTCGCCGTCCCACTCGAACCCCAGGGTCTCCAGGGTGGAAAGCATGTCGTCTGCGATACCGGGGACCACGCGCGGCAGGTCCAGGTCCTCCATGCGCAAAAGCCAGCGGCCGCCGGCGCTTTTCGCGACCAGGTAGCTGCCGAGGGCCGCGACCAGGGAGCCGAGATGGAGGGGGCCTGTTGGAGAGGGGGCGAAGCGACCGATGATGGGGTTATTTTCTGTTGCAGTAGCGTTCACGTCACACCGTGCGAAAATTCGGGCGAACACAAGGTTCGCCCCTACAGCCATTTCGGGGCTGGTCAGCAATTACAGAAACGAGCAGCAGTAGTCGGTGACTGCGGTCACCTTCATCTTGAAGCTGGCGTTTTCGGGGACTTCGAAGGCTTCGCCTCCCTTGACAGCCACCCACTCGGCGGAGCCGGGCAGAAGCACGGTGAGCTCGCCGGAGAGGATCTCCATGATTTCAGCGGCACCGGTATTGAAGCCGTACTCGCCGGGCATCATGATGCCCAGGGTCTTGCGGGAACCGTCGGGGAAGATGATGGTGCGGCTGGTCACCCCGCCGTCGAAATAGATGTTGGCCTTTTTAACCACGTTCACGTTCTGGAATTCTGCCACTTGATACCTCCTTATTGGAATTTAGAAACACCTACAAACAACCTTTTTGCCACAAAAATGCACAAAAGTCGCAAAAAAGAAGCCGAATCTTAACCATTACTGTAAAATCTGAGCCGATCCAGGCCAACGCCCTCCGCTTCCCCCGAATCTGTTTTTCTATTCCTACGTCTTTACGCCTTTGTTTTAAACCTTTTAAGCTTTTGTTTTTGTATCCTTTTTGCGCCTTTTGCGCCTTTTTGTGGCTAAAAGGTTTTGAAAGGGTTTTTTCTAGTGGCTACTCTTTTGGCCACTCTCCGGACTCCCACCTATCCAGCGCGGCCTGTGCCCGGAAACCTATCAGCCCCGGCAGCTTGGCGATCCTGATCAGCGTCGCCGTGCAGCGCTGCGGTGCCAGGCGCATGGCGTACACCGCGGCCATGCCGGCCACCACCGGCTCCTCGTGCTCCACCAGCGCAAGGAACTGCTCGACCCCGTCTTCGCGCCTTATCGCCAGGTAGAACCTGTTCAGGTCCTTCACCTGCTCCGCCGCCTCCTCTTCCTGCAGCGCCTCCAGAGCCGCCGCGTGCCTGAGCGTCGCCTTAACGAACCAGCTGACCAGTTTTGCCACCTTCTCCTGCTGCTGCAATGTCGCCTCCCGCATCCGCTGCCGAAAACCCCCGTGCAGCGGCCCGTACTACAGTTTCAGACCATAGCAGCTTTGAAAAAAGGGTTCAAGACGGAAAAAGGCGGGGTTGCCCCCGCCTTTCCCTTACTGCCGTCATGCCTTGTGAGCTTAAATGTCGAAGTACAGTGCGAACTCGAGGGGTACCGGACGCATACGGACCGGGTTGACTTCGGCTTCGGTCTTGTACTCGACCCACTTCTCGATCACGTCCGGGGTGAACACGTCCCCCTTGAGCAGGAAGTCGTGGTCTTCCTGCAGCGCCTTGAGCGCCTCCTCGAGGCTCCCCGGAGCGGACGGGATGGTGGAGAGCTCCTCGGGGGACAGACCGTAGATGTCCTTGTCCAGCGGCTGGCCCGGATCGATCTTGTTCTCGATGCCGTCCAGACCTGCCATCAGCATGGCTGCGAAGGCCAGGTAGCCGTTGCAGGACGGGTCCGGCGTACGGTACTCGATCCTCTTGGCCTTCGGGTTGGAGGAGAACATCGGGATGCGCAGCGAAGCGGAGCGGTTACGGCTGGAGTAAGCCATGTTCACCGGAGCCTCGAAGCCCGGCACCAGACGCTTGTAAGAGTTGGTGGTCGGGTTGGTGAAGGCGCAGAGCGCGCGGGCATGCTTGATGATGCCGCCGATGTAGTACAGGGCCATCTGGGAAAGCCCGCCGTATTTGTCGCCGGCGAACAGGTTGGTGTCGTCCTTCCAAAGCGACATGTGGCAATGCATGCCGGAACCGTTGTCCCCGTAGAGCGGCTTCGGCATGAAGGTTACGGTCTTGCCGTTCCTGTTGGCCACGTTCTTTATCACGTACTTGAACCACTGCAGCTGGTCAGCCATGTCGACCAGCGAGGAGAAGCGCATGTCGATTTCGGCCTGGCCGCCGGTGGCGACTTCGTGGTGCTGGCACTCGACGCGGATGCCGACCTTCTGCAGCTCCATCACCATCTCGTTGCGCAGATCGTTCTGGGAGTCGGTCGGAGAAACCGGGAAGTAGCCTTCCTTGTGGCGCGGCTTGTAGCCCAGGTTGGGGAACTCTTCGCGGCCGGTGTTCCAGGCCCCTTCCACGGAGTCGACGGCGTAGAAGGAGGAGTTGGCGGTGGAGTCGTAACGGACGTCGTCGAAGATGAAGAATTCGGCTTCCGGTCCGAAGTAGGCGGTATCGGCCAGGCCGGTCGACTTCAGGTAGCTCTCGGCCTTCTTGGCGATGTTACGCGGGTCGCGGGAGTAGTCTTCCTTGGTGATCGGATCGAAGATGTCGCAGATGAGCGAAAGGGTCGGGAGCGCGGTGAACGGGTCCAGCTTCGCGGTCTTGGGGTCCGGTATGATGATCATGTCGGAAGCGTGGATCGGCTGCCAGCCGCGGATGGAAGAGCCGTCAAAGCCCTGCCCCTCCTCGAAGGTGTCCTCGCCGAACTCGCTCATCGGCACGGTGAAGTGCTGCCAGATACCGACGAAGTCCATGAACTTGAAATCGACCATCAGCACGCCGTTTTCCTTGGCGAACTCCACTACTTGTTTTGGTGTCATCTAACTGTCTCCTTTCATTTAGATATAAAAATCAGACGATTAGAGAGCGTCTTCGCCCCTTTCACCGGTTCTGATGCGAACTACTTCCTCCACCGGGGTGACGAAGATCTTGCCATCGCCGATGCGCCCGGTCTTCGCCGCCTGCTCGATGGCGTCGACCACCTTGCCGACCACGTCGTCGGAGACGATGATCTCCATCTTGATCTTGGGGATGAAGTCGACGACATACTCGGCGCCGCGGTACAGTTCGGTGTGCCCTTTCTGGCGACCGAATCCTTTCACCTCGCCGATGGTGATCCCCTGGATACCGATTTCGTTGAGTGCTTCCTTAACTTCATCGAGCTTAAAAGGTTTTATGATTGCTTCGACTTTTTTCAAGGCAGGTATCCTCCGCTTGTAGTTCAGTGCGCGCAAATTATAAATACCCTGCCTTAAAATTGCAAGATTTAATAAATTACGGGCTTAAGGTGGTGACTCAGAAGGTAAAACAGGAGCCCCCGTCAGGAGGCTCCCATTATAGACCAACAAAGTACGGATGCAGGGATTACAGAATGAAGAGCATTTCCCCGTAGGTCGGCAGCGGCCAGTATTTGGCGGCGATGATTTTTTCCAGCGCATCGCCAGTGGCACGCAGTTCGAGCATTTTGGCGAATACGCTTTCCCTGAACGCAGCGGCCTGCTTGTCGGCATCGGCAATGTTCAGCGCGCTTTCCAGGGCTTTCTCCAGCGCCTTGGTATTGGCGCTCGCCGAGGCCAATTTGTCGCACAGCCCTTCCAGCAACTCCTTCTGGGTCGAGACGTCCAGCTTGCCGGATACCGCGCTAACCGCATTGATGGAGGTCGCTACCGTTGTCGCATATTCCATGGCGGTAGGGATGATGCTGTGGTTGGCCATGTCAATCATGGTCAGGGCTTCGATGTTCAAGGTCTTGACGTACTGCTCGACCATGATTTCGTAACGCGCATGAACCTCTTTTTCGGTAAAGACCTGGTGAGCGACAAACAGCTCGACAGCTTCCTTGGATATCAGTTCCTTAAGTGCCTCGGGAGCGGAAGGAATATTCGGCAGGCCGCGTTTTTTGGCTTCCAGAACCCACTCGTCGGAGTAGTTGTTGCCGTTAAACACGACGCGCTTGTGTTTCTTCGCGGTTTCCTGAAGCAGCTTCTCAAGGTCGGCGTCGAAGTTGGTCGATTTTTCCAGCACATCGGCAAAACCTTTCAGCGCCTCGGCAATGATGGTATTGATGATGATGTTGGGGCCCGAGATGGAGAAGGACGAACCGAGCATCCTGAACTCGAACTTGTTGCCGGTGAAGGCGAACGGCGAGGTCCTGTTTCTGTCGGTGGCATCCTTGGGGAGTGCCGGAAGGGTGGTCACGCCGATCTTCATGTCGGCGCTCCTGGAGGACGATTTCGCCGCGCCGGCCTCGATCTGCTCGATGATCTCGGCAAGCTGCTCGCCAAGGAAGACGGAAATGATTGCCGGAGGCGCTTCGTTGGCGCCCAGGCGGTGGTCATTGCCGGCGTTGGCGCAGGAGCAGCGCAGCAGCCCGGCATAGGTATCCACGGCTTTAATGGTTGCCATGAGGAAGGTCAGGAACTGGGCGTTTTCATGGGGGGTGTGACCCGGCTCAAGCAGGTTCTGGCCGTCATTCGAGCTCATGGACCAGTTGTTGTGCTTGCCGGAACCATTGACGCCGGCGAACGGTTTTTCGTGCAGCAGGCAGACCATGTCATGCCTGTTGGCGACACGCTTGAGCACTTCCATGACCATCTGGTTGTGGTCGGTGGCAATGTTGGTGTTTTCGAAAATGGGGGCGAGTTCAAACTGCCCGGGTGCTACTTCGTTGTGCTGGGTCTTCGCGGTGACGCCCAGTTTCCACAGCTCTTCGTTTACTTCCTTCATGTACGACAGCACTCTTTCCTTGATGGTGCCGAAGTAGTGGTCTTCCAGTTCCTGCCCCTTGGAGGACATGGCGCCGAAAAGCGTTCTCCCGGCCATCATCAGGTCCGGCCTTTTCAGGTAGAAAGACTTGTCCACCAGGAAGTATTCCTGCTCAGCCCCGACAGTTGAGGTGACCCTGCTGACACTGGTGTTTCCGAACAGCTTGAGAACGCGCACCGCCTGTGTGGAAAGCGCTTCCATGGAACGAAGCAGAGGGGTCTTCTTGTCCAGGGCCTCGCCGGTGTACGAGCAGAAGGCGGTAGGGATACAGAGAGTGACGACGTTGGCCTCCTCCTTCAGGAAGGCAGGCGAGGTGCAGTCCCAGGCGGTGTAACCCCTGGCTTCGAAGGTTGCTCTCAAGCCACCGCTGGGGAAGGAGGAGGCATCCGGCTCCCCCTTGACCAGCTCTTTCCCGGAGAACTCCAGCAGGGCCCCGCCCTCTGCCGGTGAAATGAAAGAGTCGTGCTTCTCAGCGGTGATACCGGTCATCGGCTGGAACCAATGGGTAAAATGCGTTGCGCCTCTTTCAACGGCCCACTCTTTCATTGCCGTTGCCACAATATCTGCGATCGAAGGGTCCAGCGGCAGACCTTCGTCTATGGTTTTCTTGAGGTTCTTGAAAACACCTTTCGGCAGCCTATCTCTCATAA
>Ga0209212_1004078_pt1 | contig 18466 bp, 26 predicted proteins | sample RifGroC2_FD_183996 | JGI IMG/M metagenome (GOLD analysis project Ga0209212, IMG submission 183996) | Groundwater microbial communities from Rifle, Colorado, USA - Groundwater C2 (SPAdes) (version 2) | ecosystem: Environmental > Aquatic > Deep subsurface > Groundwater | place: Rifle, Colorado...
CTGGCCGCCGCGGCGCTTACCGACGATGGCGGAGGCGAAACGCACGATGCGCAGCGCCACACCGGCACGCTCGAACATCATGCCGGCCAGCACGAATACCGGTAGCGCCAGCAGGGGATACTTGGCAATGCCGTTGTAGGCGTTGGTGGGTACCGCCATGATGCCCAGACCTTCGATCAGGATCACGGCCGTGCCGGTGATGCCGAGCGCAATGGCCAGCGGCGCCCCGATCAGCAGCAGCAGCGCAAAACCGGCAAATAAAATCAGGCTGCCTTCGGCGATCATGACGCGCGCCGATCTGCGACCTGCCGACTGAAACGGATCAGGCGGCCAACGATGCGCAGGAAAATTACCGCCGACAGCAGCGGCAACCAGATCGTGTAAATCCATTGCGCAATGCCGATGCCGGGCGAGGTGGTATCAAACTGCCAGTCATCCCAGAACAGGAAGGTGCCATACCAGGCCATGGTGGCAAACATCAGCGCGCCCAACGCCAGCACCACATATTCGAGCAGACGCGCCAGTTTGACAGGCAAGCGATCCGTCACAAAGGTCATGCGGATGTGGCTGTTACGCGCAAAAGCCGCGGCAGCGCCAAAAAATGTCAACACCACCATCAGGAAAATTGAAAACTCTTCCGTAAAAGCAAATGAAACATCGGTGAAATAGCGCACCAGCACATTGGCAAATGTGATGCAACAAATCAGCGCCATGGCCAGCGCAGCAAAAAATTCCTCAATCCTGACAGGCACCCGTGGGGCTTCCTCGGTCGGGTGGGTGGTGTCGGGCTTGTCACTCATGGCACTGGCCTTTTCATTGGACTAAAAAACAAAAAAGCCCTGTGGTGAGCAGGGCACATGGGGGAAAAAGTCAGCCTACTTGCGCGCAGCAATTGCCGCTTCGGCTTTTTTAACCAGGCCGACTCCGATGGTCTTGGACCATTTGTCGTAGGTTGGCCGGGTCAGCTTGCGAAAGGCATCAACTTCAGCCGGGCTCAGGTGCGTGACCTTGACACCCAGCGCTTCAACGTTTTTATAAACGGTGTTGTCAGCCGTCGTGAGGCCTTTGCGTGCCAATGCGGTTTCTTCACTGCCGGCCTGTACGGCAGCAGCGCGCACGGCATCCTGATCTGCCTTGCTCCAGCTCTCCCAAACTTTGCGGTTGACGACAAAGATCAGCGGATCAGCGACATAACCCCAAAGCGTCAGGTATTTTTGCCCGACGGCATGAATCTTGGCGCCAGTAAACACCGAAATCGGGTTTTCCTGACCATCCACCGCGCCCGAGGCCAGCGCAGGCTGGGCATCAGCCCAACTCATCTGTGTCGGGTTGGCGCCCAAGGCGGTAAAGGTGTCGTTAAACAGAGGCGAACCCACCACGCGGAACTTCAACCCCTTCATGTCGGCCGGGGTGCGGATTTCACGCTTGGAATTGCTGACTTCGCGAAAGCCGTTTTCACCCCAGGCGAGTGGCACGACGCCATTTTTTTCGATGATGCTGAAAAGGTCCTTGCCGACCTCGCCGTGCGTCAGTGCATCAATCGCCCGGTAGTCGGGCATCAGGAACGGCAGCGAGAACAGGTTGAGCTCTTTCACCTGGGGCGACCAGTTGATCGACGAGCCAACCGCCAGATCAATCACACCCTGACGGATCGCCGTGAATTCACGGGTTTGGTCGCCGGCTACCAGCGAGGTGCCGGGGTACATCTTGATGTTGATGCGACCCTGGGTTTTTTCCTTGACGAGCTCTGCCCAGCGCTCGCCGCCTTTGCCCCATGGAAAAGCGGTGCCCAGCACGGTGGACAGACGGTATTCAGGCTGGTAATTTTGCTGCGCGCCGGCGGGCAGCGAGACGGCGAGTGTGGCGGTAATGGCAGCCGAAGCGGCTAGCGACAAGAGGGACTTAATCAAGGCAGTATCTCCTTCATGGTTTGGAACAGCCGGAACCGGCCAGTTTTTTGACACGTCGATCATAGTGCAGCCCGTTCACCGCTGAAGTTCCCCAACCGGCACATGACAGACAAAGTTGGCAATGGAGAATTAAGTTTTTCAGGCCAGTCTATTTCATTAACTCCATAGCGTCTGGCTTTGAAAATAGCAGTATTTGGCCATGGTGTGGAGTCAGAGCCAAAGGGGTTGATAAAATCCCAAACAAGCTCTTTTTCAGGAGTTACTTCAAAAAGATACCCTAAGGGTCCATGAATAATAAGCGTGTTGCCATTCGGAAGCCTCTGGGCTCCGCTTGTTATATCCGCCTTGAATCTGGCTTTCTCCGCACCAGTCTCGCCGCCGTCAAACTTCCATACAATCTTGTTCTTCTGGGGATCAATCTCAACAACTCTGCTGCCCTGAAGCGGACGAGGGCTCGGCTTCCTGAAAACATTATTATCAAATACAAGTACATTCCCATTTGGCAGCATAGTTGCATCATGCTGATAGGCAAGCATTGATTTTGGAGTTCTCCATGCAATGCTGCCATCGCTTTTTTTAACTATTGCAACAGTGTTTATCTCTCTTAAGCTTATCAAATAAGAATCTTCATAGCTGAAAGCCTCATCTTCATCGTCGAAAGAATATCCATAAATATACCTTAAAGAATTTGCATGAGTCCATTCTGCGCGGGGAGTCAATGGCCCGAGAGCATCATTTTCAGTATCCAGATGCTGGTAAGCGTGCCAAGTCCATACAATATCACCAGATTTACTAATTTCTATTATAGCATCTGCCCAGACATCACCTTGAAATTCCGTGCCTGAAACGCCTCCCTTGATTTTTTTAGCCATGTCTTTTGGCACAGGCTCCCATACTAACGCCGCAACATTTCCGTTAGGAAGTATTTCAATATCATGATGAAGCTTGTCATTTTTATATTCCCACAATATTTTACCGTTCCAATCCAATTCCTGAATTATTCCAGTCCTTCCCCCAGCAGGAAAATCCGAGTCATTCCCAGGGGCTATTAAAGTGGTTACAATATTACCATTTTTCTTGAGTATTGAATAAAGAGGGCGATGCTTAGTCTGCCATTTATGAACTGGCTTGCCATACAAGTCAACCAAATAGATTGCGCCATTCTCGCCTTTATCCTTATGAGGGGAAATCAAGGCATAGCCTAAGCTTATTTTATCCTTATCAATCACAGGAAAATTTCCAAGGCTGCTGTAAGCCTTAAGGCTGGATTTGCAGTAGGTAAAATTCAGCAGCAAATAAATTACGCTTATTGCTGCAATAAAGTAAACAGAATAGCGCAATAATTTTACTTGATTTTTAAAATACCTGCCAGAAAAATAATCCGAATTCCTCTTTTTAATGTTTTTTACCATAAAATTAATTTGAAATTTTTTAATAATATATAAGTTACTCGATTCTTACAGCAAAATAAACCCCAAAAAAACCCTCTTCAAACAAAAACCCCTTCTCAAACAAACAATCCAGCATTTCAGTCAAAATCATTGCCCTTCCATTCGGCTGCCTTCCCTTATTTTCTTTATTCGTCATTAGAGTCCTATACGGACCTTACTAGACTTCTCAAAGTCTTCTATTGATATCCCTGATTTAACGCCAGCTTCAATCAATAGCTCCATCATTTCTCCTATGCTGATATCTGCTAATTTTGCTGCCTCGCTTAAACTTAGTTTTCTTTCTTTATATAATGCAATGGCTCTTTCTTTACTTAATCTTTCCAAATCTCCCCTTTTAGACATAGATAACATCCCTTTTAATATCCTTGGCAACAGATTTAATCCTTATCCCTTCTACGCCTTTTGGAGTTAAGATATCAATCTTTCTGCCGAACAGCTTTTCCAAATAACTTACAAGGTTCATAAAATTGTCAAAACTCGGCTCTGCAAATTCTACAATAAAATCTATATCGCTGCTAAGCCTCTGTCTGCCTTTAGCGTAGGAACCAAATAATCTTATATTATTTACTCTGTATTTTTTTAGGGTATCTTGTTTCTTTTGAAGCAAGCCCAATATCTCTCTTTATGTTAAAGTTTTTTTCTTAGCCATTTTTAGATTATATATACCGGCAATGCAGGAACATATATCCTTAATAAAACTTTCTACTTAAAATGATATTTAAGAGCTAAAACCCAAAAACCCCTCCTCAAAAATCACCTTCTCAAACAGGTAATCAAGCATTTCAGTCAAAACAGCAGTTCTTTCGCTTGGATGTTTTTTATTGCGAGAGCAGCCACTTCCAGACAGGCAAAACTCTTATTCTTTTGCCTTTAATTTTCAGTTCGCTTTCCTGCTCATACGTCAAAATAAGGCTTTCTTTTACCTTAAATTTATGCATGGCTTCCAACAAACCGTTAACTTCCCTTTCCTTATCATCATCGCTCAGAATATAACAAACCTGCAATGCCATTTTGATTTTGGTTCCTTCCTTAATCAGAAAGTCGCACTCATTCTTATTGGAATAATAATATACCTCCTTATTTCTTCTTTTTAATTCTATAAAAACAATGTTTTCCAGAATTCTGCCCTTGTTCATTGAAAAATTTAAGCCTCCTATCATGTTAAAGGCAGTATCTATAAGGTATATCTTTTTCGGTGAATTAAGCTGCTTCCTTACTGAAAAGTCGAATTTTTGCAATTCAAAAAATAGATAAGAATTGTTAAGGTATGAGATATACTCTTTTACAGTTATCGAGTTAGCTAATCCAAGGGTTTTTTTAAGGGAGTTGTAGGTAAATAGGGAAGAAACATTTATTGTAAGTATATTAACTAATTCTTTGATTACTTTCTGCCTTTTAATTGAATATCTGGCGATAATATCCCTATACAGGATGTTTTCATAGAGTGTCCTTATATACTCTTTGTCATTATTTTTTAAATATTCTGGAAAGCCGCCACTGGATGAGTATTCATCAAATAATTTTATTAGCCTCACTTTTTTTTCTGCTATATAAGAATGCTCCTTTTCGTATTTGACTTTCTTAAAGCTTAAGTATTCTGCAAAAGAAAATGGGTAAACCTCAAAAGACTTGTACCTTCCAGTCAACCTTGTGCCAAGCTCTTTGCTAAGAAGCGATGCGTTTGAGCCAGTAATGACTAATTTCTTGCCCTGGTCTTGGAGCCTTCTCACGAATGTTTCAAACTTTTCAATATTCTGTATTTCATCAAAAAAATATATTTTTGGACTGCCGTAAACCTCAATTAGAACCTCATTTAACTGCTCGAAATCCTGCGCCTTGAAATCTATAAATCGCTCATCCTCAAAATTTACATAGCAGCAATCTGCTTTATCCCTAATCATCTGCTTCAATATTGTTGATTTGCCGCTCCTTCTTATTCCTGTTATTATTATTACTCTGTTATCCTTAAACCAATTTAATATCTCAAGTGATATGCCTCTCTTTACAATCTCCCCTATAACCAAATTTTCACTTTTCTGCTGAAGCACTATTTGCCTTAAAATATCTTTGTTAAGCATGCTAATTGTCAATTAGCACTAATATATAAATGTTTTCATTGGCAGTTAGCATTATGGGGTATAAGTAGTCAAACATATACATTTTAACCCTGCTAAAACTACATTTTTAGCTATAAAAGTGGGTAATAGTTATAAGGCTGCAGATAATTTTAATGCTAAACAAGCCTTTCAAACAAAACACCCTCAAACAGATAGCCAAGCATTTCCATTAAAATAACTACCATTTCACTCGGTTGCCTTCCTATAATGTTGAAAGATTCCAGATAATTGCACACAGGGCAATTTTTTATTATTCAAGGCTTCAGCAAGTGGCATAGCCTTTTATTTATAGCAAATCACACTAATATTCGTACCTTTTCGTTGTGATTTGCTTATTAGGAAATAATAAATGTATACGAAAATTAAAGTTATTTCCTATAACTTAAGCCCAAATTTCTTTTGCTTATATGCCTTTGCTCTGCACTTGCGCTTAATTTTATGCCTTTGGATTTGGCAATCTCATGCATGTCGTATATGCTTGCGTCCAATATTTCTGCAGCCTTTCCTATGCTCAATCTCCCTTTGCTGACTAAGCCAATTACATAGCTTTCCAATCCCTTGTATAAAAATTGCTTTAAAACAATAGCCTTGTTTGTATGCTCTTCCCTGCTTTTCAGCTCTATCAAAGGGATTATTTCATCTTTCAGTTTCATTGGGTATACCACTACCATTTTAATCCTCCATTATATCTTTTTTAACATCACTGTAAACATCTTCTTTAATTAAATCCTTCATTTTTTCTAAATAGATTAATGCAGTTTTCCTGTCAATTTTGTTCTCAACTTTCATTAAAAGCGCCAAATCTGCAGGTATGGAAAATTTTATGTTATTTTCTTCCAAATATTTTATGAAAGCTGAATCATCTGTCACTATCACCCTGTTTCTTTCTTCAAAATAAAGACTCGCTGCTGACATTTCTCCTTTGCCTAAATTTTCCTTTGTTTTTCTTGATGTTTTTGGATCTTTGATTTTCAATGATTTCTTATTTATCAAGTATTCAATTTTTAAAGCATCTTGGTGCAATCTTCTTTTGCCTTCGTCTACAGCCTCATTCTTGACTTCGGTTGTTACAATGCAATTATAATGTCTGCAAACATCTTCTAACATCCCTGCTTTAGTTAATTTAATCAAGGCATCAGAGTCTAATATAAATTTATACATTATTATACTTTATTATACATACTTATATTTAAACCTTTCGGTTTCAAAACCATCCTAGAAACCCTTCCTCAAACAAATAATCCAGCATTTCTGTCAAAATATAATTCCTCTCGCTTGAATATTTAGGTATTGCACTGTCATTCTCTTTATAGTTGCACACAGGGCAATTGCCGATGTAAGGCTTGTATGCCTATCACAGGATATCTTCTGCAAGTTTTTGGCTTTCAATGTAATCAGACAGCTCCAAATTGCTTTCTACTCCCAATTTAGACAATAAGTCCATCATTTCTGATATTGCCAAGCCGGCAATTTCGGCAGCCTTGCCTATAGAGATTCTGTTTTCCCTGTATTCCATTATGGCAAAGTATATTTTGCCGAGCTCCACAAGCTCCCTTATCGTTGTGGACTTATCCTTTCGCCCTTTAATGGAGATTTCCTCAATAACCTTTAAATCATCCTTTGGCAGCCTTACTGTCATTACGGTTTCCATTCGCCTCATTTTAATTCCTCCTTAAGCTTTTGCATTATTTCATCCGAGTATCTTCCGAATTTCTGCAGTTTTTTTATGGTTAAATTTAATTCTGCTTTTCCCATCAGTTTTTTCTCATAAAAGCGCACTATCAACCGCGGCACTGTGGTAAATCTTATTTTTAATATCCTGCAGGCATTTATAGCCTTTTTATCATCGGTTATTATTCCTGACTTAATCCCTATGCACAAGCAAATCGCTTCTGCCTCGCCTTTGCCCAAATTGAAGTCTTGCTGAATTTTATTGCATAAGGGCTGGTTTGAAATGCCCCTTTTCGCTATTGCCTTCTCTTTAATGCGTTTTTCTATAATCTGGGCATCAAACAGCTCTTTTCTTGCCGTGCATTCGGCATAGACTTGCTCCGGAATCACCAAACTTTCCTTGATATTTTTTATCAAAATATCCAAAGCGCCAATCTTTGCCAATAGTATGAGCGACGAGCTGTCAATTACTATCATGTAATACAATGTATTACCTATGTAGTATTTAAACCTTTCGGTTTTACAGGAAGATGCGCATAATTTGGAAATATTCACACAGGCAAAATAAACTTCAAGAAATCCTTATCAAACAGTATCCTCTCAAATAAATAATCAAACATCTTAGTCAATATAAGCGTTCTTTCGCTTGTGGATTTTCCAATGATGTTGCCGTTCTCCATGTAGCTGCACACAGGGCAATTCCCAATGTAGGGCTTGAAAACATTCATTTCCATAAATGGGCTTGAATTAATTGAAGAGCTTATCAAAGCCAACGCCTCTTCGTCTGAAGCAACATCGTTATAGCTTTGGCTTATATTGCCCATCTTAAACAGCTCAATCCCGATTGACTCCTCGTTTGCAAAAATATCGCCGTTTAATATATAGCCCAGTTCGCTTATAACTGCGCCAGTGCAAAAATTGCCAAGCTCCGGGTAAAAAACATCATCAGCATTTGTTATTTTGTTCAAAAGTATGGAGGCAAAGCGCTCATTAAATACAGTCCTTTGGTTTTTTTTGTTAATGTTATATGCGTAATCAATTGTTTTTTTCCAGAAATCCATAAAATCATCCTTAGTTACGCCTTTTGCCTTTCTTGCAAAAAAAGACCTGAAATTGTTTTCAGCAAAAAAATCCACAATCTCCTGCTCTTTGCCTAAAATATCATCTGAGACATCAAGGTAAAAATTAACCCTGTGCCTTCTCTGCAGCTGCTTAATCAATTCAAATGTATTTTCAGGAATTTTTATATTGTCTAATGCAATCCAAACATCAAATTTATTGCTTATCAAAAATTCAACAAGCTCATAGCTAATACTTTCTAATCCCAACTCAATGCTGAATTGCACAGATTTGCCTGTTTTTTTGAGTTCTTCAGCAAATTTGCCTATTACTTCAAAATTCTCCAGAAGCTTGCCTTTAAATTTCACAATTAATTCCCTTGACGGGCTCTGCACTATAAAATCTACAATCTTTTTTATATTTCCTTCATCAAATTTTTCATCATCCAGAAAAATGACGTGATGGTAGGTGCCCCTGAACAAATGCATTGAGCGCTGCCTGAAGTCATCAACCAGTTTATCAGCATTATCCTGGGTTAAAACAAATCCTTTTTCCTTTAATAGGGAAAACAAAGCCTGATTTTCCTCAATTTTATCATGCCTCACCAAATCAAACTCCTCTTTGCTGAGGTAAACCCAGAACCCAAAGTCATTTGTCAGCAGGAATCCATCTTTTAAAGGCTTGAACCTGTAATGGTTAATAACATGCTCTTTTTCCAGATTGAAGTAGGTCAAAGCCATTTTAGCTTTTTATCAGGTCCAGCAGGTAATTATAAAACTCATACCCGAGTTTTTGCATGTCTATCTCGTTAGTTTTTGGCTTCAGGACAAGTTTTTCGCCTTCAAAGCCCGAATCGCATACATCATGAAAATCAGCCATTGATTGCCTGATAATCTCTTCGGGATAAAAAGTTTTGTTAAAAGTCAGAATGACTGCATTATTTTCCACAACAACTCTTTTCATTTTTTCCACGGCTTGGAGTTTTCAAGGCTTCCTGTTTCCTGCGCATGCCGATGCCCAGTATGCATGCCTGCTGTCTGAAGAACCCTGTGCAGTATGTGCTCTCTCAAATGCGCGTTTCTTGCAAGCTGAACAGCATAAGAGCCGTAATTCACAAGCTCATTGTTGAATTCCATGGCTATTTTTTCCATTTCATCAGTTTTTTCCTTTGGCTTTATCTCAACTATAACTTCTTCTTCAGGATTGCCGTCAAGAACAATGTAATTTTTATCAGTAAATATGTAAGCTGCTGAAAATATAACATCCAAAGGGTATACTTTTGGATTTACAGAAACAAATATACTGCCGTCTTTTATCTCATAATTTCCCATGAAAACAGGAATACCAACATGTTTTATAAATTTTGCTAAACAATATTTAAAAAATGCAGAATAATAGTAAGTATAACACCTGAAAATAGGAAAGGAGCAAATGGCATTGTTGATTGAATCCTTAAAGTCCTGAACGGCAGCCTTTTCTGCAATGATTTGAGCCTTTTAATGTCATTTTTGCCCAGCACATCCGGGTTAAACAGCAATCTGCCCTTTGATTTTGCCTCGCCAATTATTGAAAAGCTTTTCATTCTCTTGAAATACCTGCCGCTGCGCCTGAATATCACTTCCGCAGGAATCATGCCTTCCCTTAGCTGGCTGAGCTGCACTTCGTTAGAAAAGTATTTCATGCCCATTGATACGATAAAAACCCTTACAATCAAAAATAACAGCAGCAATGCCAAAAACCCGGGCAAAAAGCTAAAAGTATAGATGCTTTTGTCAAATAATATCCGCGCCAAAGATACAGCTAATGCTATATAAACAAAATCAAATCTGAAAACTTTCTCAACAAAATTGTAAAGCAAATACATTATTAGCAGCAACAGAAATATGTTTCCCCTTAATCCCAAAGAATTTAAGGAAATCTGCGCCAGCCACGAAATGCCGAAGATAAATAGTGCCATCCTAAGCATGTTTTTGGGGTTAAGGGCTCTTTTAAAGTGGGACAGCTTTTCTCCATAGATAGTCTTTAAAAAAATCTGCACTAAAAAATATGTCATAATCGGCACAAATGTCGCCGCTAAAATAGTGAAAAATGAGGAGAATCCCTTTGAGTGAATCGGCACTAACATAACAAAAGCAAAAAACAGCTTTGCATCGCCTGCTCTCCAGAGCCCCATATGCCAGAGCGCAAAGCCTACAGCCAAAGCAAGCATGGCGTTAAATGCAATGCGAAAAATTGAATCTATAGTTAAGCCATATGCATTCCCAAGCAGGAAAAGAGATGCATAAGCAATAACTGAATAAACAATCGCCGAAACAACCCACTTATTCCTTATCTTCCCGAACTTTATGTCTTCATAGGAAGTCACAATACCCAGAAGCAGAATCATGGGGAAAAACCAGTAAATGAGCATAAAATTTTGTATTTTGGAATGTATAAAAACATTTCTAATTAAAATACGCCGGGACTGGGACTTTCAAACAGCTATCTGTGTTAAGCCAGGCAACAAGCTATGCTCTATGCCTTGTGTGCAGATACACTATTTTTGAACCCAGACATCCTTTCGGAAACAAGCTTTATGGGTTGCTTCCAGGCTTGCGCGATTTCCTGAATTGTTTGCAATTTACCAGGTTACGCGATCCCGGCATTGCTTTGTATTTATTTTTGCTTTATAAATGTTTGTTGGAATGCCATTTCCACAAATTTTAAATAGGCTAAATGATGCTGTAATCCCTGAGGTGGCTTTAATGAAGAAATTGCAGTCATTATTTGTTGTTCTAGCTGTTCTGGCGGTTTTGACAATAGCATGCTCGCAAACAGCCGGGCAGGCGGCAGACAAGACAACAGGGAGAACGCAGGGCTCCGGCAAGGTTGTTGCGGTTGCGATCAAGGGCTACAAGTTTGCGCCTGCCGAAGTCAACATCAAGAAAGGGGAGACTGTTGTATGGACTAACGAGGATGCTGCGACGCATACTGTAGAGACTTCTGACGGCACTTTGAAGTCAGGGGAGCTTGTGACAGGGGCTGCATTCCAGCACACATTCACAAAAGCAGGAAAATACGAGTATGTCTGCGGGCTGCATTCGAACATGCACGGCTCTGTGACAGTGCAGTGAATATAAAAATTTAACAAAAAACCAATTTTTACTTTTTCTTTCCTTCCCTTATCGCCCTGCAGTCACGGCAATTGGCTGAGCCCAATGAGCCTATGCCCCAAACTATGAACAGGGCTGTCCACCATTGTATGTTCCAGAAGGTAAGCATTCCCAAGTCCCTCAGAAGGAACACTACGCCAAAAACTAAAAAAGTGGCGCCGCCTAACTTTATGCACTTGCTGCATCCCATCATCATAGACATCACCTTTTATTATTTTTTATACCCTTTGGGAAAGGTGTTTAAATAATTTGTGGTTTTGGGTTTGGGATACGCGTCCAATAAAAAGAAATTTCAATGACCAATAAAAAATAAAATCACGAGAGCGACTTGTCGATAAATGCTTCGCATTTTCGATCATGCTCGAGAATCTTTGATTCTCGACATTTGACTGTAAATCAGTTGAAAGTAAACCGCTTGCTCTTCTTTGCTTAGAGGCAGTCATTGAGGGGCACCCATTTAAGCGAAGCAATAGCATGGGTCTCCCGTGTTTGAATTAAATTTTCATAATGTTAAAAATCCGAATTTGTTATAATATAAACCCAAGAAATCACTCAATCATCTCAATCTCAATATTTAAACCCTCTGGGATCGGCACCCTCATAACCAGCCTTAAGGCCCTCTCGTCAAGCCCCAGGTCAATAAGCCTTTTGTGAACCCTCATCTCGTAATGCTCCCAGGTTGCCGTGCCTTCTCCGTCAGGGCTTTTCCTTGTCGTTACCTTAAGCCTTTTCGTCGGCAAAGGGATGGGCCCCCTCATATTAACTCCTGTTTTGTCAGCTATGTCTTTTATGTAGCTGCATACCTCATTGATTTTGTTGATGTCAATGCTTGCCAGTTTTATTCTTGCTTTTTGCATAAACGGTTTCGCCCCTTTACGACGAGAAACTTTTACTTCAGAATTAAAAATTCTGAAGTTCATCGAGAATCTAATATTCTCGAGATGCGAAAAAGTTTCATCAATGCCGAAAATCAAAGATTTTCGAGCATTTCCGAAAACTTAAAGTTTTCGATAAAAATGTGCCATCTTCTATGGCACTTATTACGGTGTTGATCGCCAGCAACTTAGTGCTTCATGGTAATTGTCAGTTTACCGTGATTCCTTAAAAAAGGAAAATAAGGCAAAATAATTACTTCTTCACTAAGTCGATGCACATGCCTGCCGCAACTGTGACGCCTGAATCCCTGACAGCAAACCTTGCCATCTGCGGAATCTCGCTTTGCTTTTCAATGCACAACGGCTGTATAGGCTTGATTTTGACAATGGCTGCATCACCATTTTTGATGAAGTCAGGCTTTTCTTCCTTTGTTGCGCCAGTAGCAGGATCAAGCTTCTTCACAATTTCTGTAATTTGGCATGCAACCTGCGCTGTGTGAACGTGGAAAACAGGCGTGTAGCCAACTGTAATGACAGTTGGATGGTTCAGTACAATCATCTGGGCAGTGAACTCTGTTGCAACTGTTGGCGCATGATTGACATGCCCAAGAACATCTCCTCTTGCTATGTCCTTCTTTTCAATGCCCCTGACGTTGAATCCAATGTTGTCGCCCGGCTCTGCCTCGTCAAGCTGCTCGTGGTGCATCTCTATGCTTTTTACTTCTCCGCTGATGCCCTTGCCTTCCCTTGCAGGCACAACAATAATCTTGTCGTTTACCTTCATAACTCCAGTCACGACCTTGCCTACAGGAACAACTCCGATTCCTGTTATGTTGTAAACATCCTGAATTGGCAGCCTTAATGGCAATTGTGTAGGCTTCTGAGGCTCCTTAAATGTGTCTAATGCCTCAAGCAAAGTTCCGCCCGTGTACCATGGCATCTTGTCAGATTTTTTTGCGACATTGTCTCCTGGAAAAGAAGCGCCTGCAACAAACTTTATCTCCTCAGGCTTGTATCCTACAAGCTTAAGCTGCTTTGAAACCTCTTCCTTGACTTCGTTGAACCTTTTCTCCTCGTACTTTGCCATGTCCATCTTGTTGACATAGACAATCAGCTGGTTGACTCCAAGAGTCCTTGACAGGAAAATGTGCTCTTTTGTCTGAGCCTGCACGCCATCTCCCGGATTTGCCGAGACAACAAGAATGCCGGCATCTGCCTGAGCAGCGCCTGTAATCATGTTCTTGATAAAATCCTTGTGCCCAGGGGCGTCAATTATTGTGAAGTAATACTTTTGGGTTTCGAACTTCTTGTGGCTCAGGTCAATTGTAAGCCCCCTTTCCTGCTCCTCCTTCAGGTTATCCATGATGAAGGCGAATTCAAAGCCCACTTTTCCAAGCTCTTTTGCCTTGTCTTTCAGCTTCCTCATTGCCTGCTCGTCAACATTTCCTGTGTCATAAAGCAATCTGCCTACTGTGGTTGATTTTCCGTGGTCTACGTGCCCCACGAATACTATGTTCATGTGCGGTTTTCCCTTAGCCATTTTATTTTTAATCCTCCTAGTTTTTATTGTCGATTTTTATAATATTTTAGCCCTTTTGGAAATGTTGGATTATTTATAAAGCTTTTGGAATTTTATTCGTAAAATCAGCCAGTTCACATATACAAAAATTTAAATATAACCAAAATCAACCAGCTAAAATGAGAGACAGTACGCTTTTCATTGTTCTGTTTGTAATTGTAGTGATCATAATCGTTGCCTTGGCAATGGTTTATCAGTAAAATTATAAAAATTAATATATGGAAAAATCACTCCCTTTCCATGTTTGACTGTTTCAGCAAGGAAAAATCGGATTTTCTAAGGAAAAAGGACAAGAGCAAAAAGGGCTGTGTAGATGAAGATATAAAAGAAATTATCAATATCATTAATTCCAAAAAAGACTATTACACGACAAGCAGCTGCTCAGGCAGGATTGTTCTGCTGGAAAAGCTATCCAACAGGAAGAATGAAAGCAACTGGCTGTTTGCCAGGCACAATAAAATAAAGTTCAATGAAATAAAAAATTATTTAAAAAATAAAATAAAAAACGAAATCTGGCTGAAGCAGGAACCCTTAATATTGCACGTCAGGTGCAGGAACTTGAAATCTGCAAAAAAGCTTCTTAATGCTTCAAGAAAAATATTCAAAAGGGCGGGAGTCATAAGCTTGGGCGAAAATAAGATTATGGTTGAAATTATTGGAAGCGAGAGGATTGATGCGATAATCGCTGACAGGAATTTTGCTGCTGATGAAAAATATTTGAAAAATCTAGTCAAATATGCAAACAGGAATTTTGAGGAGAATAAGGGGAAAGGGGAGAGGTTTCTCATAGCTATTAAAAATATTTAAAAATAACGACTTCACTACACGATTATGGTTTGGATTTTTGAAGTAAAAGACAAAAGCGGAAGAAGAATACACTTGTCAAGGGAGCGATGGTTGCATATAAATCAAGAACATCCTGAAGTGGCAGACTATCTTAAAGAGCTGGAGGGAGCAATAAAAAATCCTGCAAAAATAACAACGCACAGCATAGACGAAAATGTCAAATATTACTATCAATATTTCAAGAATAGGGAATCGCCCGCCAAATACCTGCTTTTGATAGTAAAGTATTTAAATGGGCATGGCTTTATAATAACAGCATATTTTGTCAAGAGCATAAAATGAAAGGCCCAATGAGAGTTTATTATGATGAGGAAGGTGATTTCTTGGAGATAGCAGTAGGCAAGCCTGCAAAATGCTATGCAGAAGAAGTCAATCCCGGCGTCTTCCTTAGAATTGATGAAAAAACAGAAGAGGTAAAGAGCATAGGGATACTTGGATTTAAAGAGCGCTCCAAAGAGCTAAAGGACATCAAATTGAACCTTCCGATTGACATCAGTCTTTCTAAAACAATTTAGGCAATAGAAAAGTGATAATCATGGAGATTGGTCCGATTAAAATTTCTGAAAATTTTTATGTGACTAACTATTTTGTTTCTTATCTTTTAGCTATAGGAACTATAGTAATAATAGCTTATCTTACATTAAAGAAAAATAGTAACCAATTAGATGCAATCTCCTATTGGATATTTACGATTTTATTATCAATTTCAATCATTTTAAATGTTTACCAAGCAGCAAAATATTCAAAAAATTGGGAAGAGCAATCTAAAATCAAATTAAAACATTCGCAACTAGATTTAAGATTAACAGAGTTAACAATTTTAAAAATGGAGGGAGAATTACTTAATAGACCTAAATCAAAGAAAAAATCTCTCTAAACCCCAACCATCGCATCAGTCAATCCTTTCCTGCTCTTGATTTCCTGTATTACCTTGGCTTGCAGCTCTGTTGGCAGCCTTTCAAAGCTTTGGTCTACAAGCGATGAAACTCCTCGCCCTTCTGTTGCGCTTCTCAAGTCAGAGCTCCAGCCCAGCATGTTCATGACAGGCATCTTTGCCTTTACATTTACAAACGCGCCTTCCTGCACTACATCAAGTAATTGCCCCCGTAAGCTGCTGGCAAGCTTTGTGACGCTTCCCATGAAATCGACAGGGGCTTCAATCAGCATGACCTGCATTGGCTCAAGCATTATTGGATTAGCGAGCAGCATAGCGCCCCTTATGCCTTCCCTTACAGCAGGATAAACCTGGGCAGGACCCCTGTGGATTGAATCTTCATGCAGGGTCATGTCAGTCAAAGTAACCTTTACGTTAGTGCACGGATCCCTTGCCAGCGGCCCTTTGTTCATCACTTCCTCAAACATGTCCATAATCATTTCAAGAACTTCCCCAAGATGAACCTGCCCCCTGGTCATTTCTACGAACAGGTTGCCTTTGTATATGTCCTTTACCTGCTCCGCTTCCTTTGAGTCCATGCCCGCGCTCATAAAAGCCTGCCTTATCTCTAAATTCTTTTTCTTTATCCTTCCTTCGGGAACCATGCCTTCTTTCACAATATTGTAAACCTCGGGAGTCAATGGCTCGACAATAAAATAGAACTTGTTGTGCTTGTTGGGAGTCTTGCCCTCAACCTCAGGGGATTTTTTTGTCACGGATTCCCTGTAAACAACAATAGGCGGAGATGTTTTCACCTCAACGTTTTTTTCTGTTATTATCCTGTTTTCAATAATCTCAAGATGCAGTTCGCCCATGCCTGAAATGAGGTTTTCGCCTGTTTCTTCATTAATCTCAATTACAATTGACGGGTCTTCCCTTGCCACTTTTCTCAGCACTTCAATAAGCTTAGGCAAGTCGCTTGGCTTTTTTGCCTCAATCGCCTTTGTGATTACCGGCTCAAAAATATGCTTCAGCTCCTCAAAAGCCTGCTCCTGCTCGGATGTTATCGTTTCTCCTGCATTTCCCAGCACTCCTGAAATTGCGCATACGTTGCCTGCAGGCACAGTGTCTATGAGCTCGGGCTTTACGCCGTTGTAAACATAAAGGTTTTGTATCCTCTGCCTTTGCTTTGCGTTATTCAAATAAACATCTTCGCCGCTCCTCAATGTCCCTGAAAACAGCCTGCCTGCTGCTATGTCCCTTCCGGACCTCGGGTCAATCACTATCCTTGTTATTACAAAAGCAAGCTTTCCTTCCGGATTGCAGCTAAGCAAGTCCTTGCCAAATTCGCTTTCCATGTCGCCTTTCCATATTTTCGGAATCCTGTATTTTTGCGCCTCACCTGGATTTGGGTGGTGCTTGATAACCATATCCAAAATGACCTCGTGCAGCGGAGCGTTTTGCCATACCCATTCTTTCCTCTCATCCTCGCTCATCTCGTAAATTTTAAGTATATCCTTGAAGCTTATGCTCTTCTTCTGCATGAAGCTAAATGACAAAGCCCAATTTTCCCTTGCCGAGCCAAACGCGACAGAGCCGTTTATGATGCTGACTTTCCACGCTTCCTTGAACTGGGGTTCTGCAATGTCCTCAATCAATTTATTGAAGTTGCCGATTAGCCTGACAAACCTTTCCTGTATCTTTTCAGGGGTTAAATGAAGCTCTTTCACCAGCCTGTCAACCTTGTTGATGAACAATACGGGCTTTACCCTTTCCCTCAATGCCTGCTTGAGAACTGTTTCTGTCTGCGGCATTACGCCTTCAACAGCGCATATCAAGACAACAGTGCCGTCAATTGCGCGCATTGCCCTTGTGACATTGCCTCCAAAGTCAACGTGCCCAGGAGTGTCAATAAGGTTGATCAGAAATTCATTGCCATTATATTCATGCACCATTGAAACATTTGCGGCATCAACTGTCATTAATCGCTCCTGCTCGTCCTTGTGCTGCCATGTTGCCATGCCTTCTTCTAAATCACCCGCATACTTTGTAGACATAAGCCCTGCAGCAGCAATAAGGTTGTCAGTCATTGCCGTCTTGCCATGATGTATATGTGCGGAAGTGCAGATATTCCTGATAAACTCCGGATTCTTAGTAATCCTCAATACCTTTTGAGCCATACTTTCTGCCATTTTTAGTCACGTGTAAATCTATTTTAGAATATAAATCAATGGATTTTGATGATGTTTTTAAAGGTTTAGGAAAAAAATCTATATTCATTTATAACCAAATTTTTTATCATAGGTTTTGTGGTCTATAACATCAAGTACAAAAGCAATTATTTCTATGTCTCCATTTGTAAGTGTATAAAGCATGCGCCAGAATTGGGGAAGCTCAATTCTGAACAAGTTTGTAACACCATACTTAATTTTGTATTCTTTAGGAATCAAATTTTTGGCTACAGGATTACCAAAATGGATGTTTAGTTTAATTAGCTCAATTTTCTTATTTTCACTAGAACACATGCTTCTCATGAACTGTAGTGTAAGAATGAAGCTCTTCCTTCCTGAACCAAAGCTTTATCTCGTCGTCAGCTTCCTTTTTGCTGCCCGAAGCGTGGATGAGATTTTTGCCTCCCAACCCTTTCTTGGAGGCGTAAGCCATGCTCAAATGCGCAAAATCCCCCCTTATTGTCCCTGGGAGAGCCTGCCTTGGCTCTGTGCTGCCTGTCATCTTCCTCACTACCTCAACTGCGTGTATACCTTCAACCGCTATAGCAACAACAGGCCCTGAGATTATGAACTCCTCAAGACTCCTGTAGAAAGCCTTCGCAACATGCTCTGAATAGTGCTTTTTTGAGAAAGCCTTGTCAACCCACACCATTTTCATGCCGACTATCTTAAGCCCGACATTCTCAAATCTGGTTATGATA
>Ga0209212_1004080_pt1 | contig 18464 bp, 13 predicted proteins | sample RifGroC2_FD_183996 | JGI IMG/M metagenome (GOLD analysis project Ga0209212, IMG submission 183996) | Groundwater microbial communities from Rifle, Colorado, USA - Groundwater C2 (SPAdes) (version 2) | ecosystem: Environmental > Aquatic > Deep subsurface > Groundwater | place: Rifle, Colorado...
CTATTCCTTTTCCACGCAGGCGTAAGCGCTGTGGTTGTGAATGCTTTCAAAATTTTCCGCCTCAACCCTGTACCAGGTGAAATTGGCATCCCGGCTGATGCGTTCCGCCACGTTTCTGACGACATCTTCAACAAACATGGGGTTCTTGTAGCCCTTTTCCGTCACGTACTTTTCATCGATGCGCTTCAGAAGAGAATAGACCTCGCCACTGGCAGAATCTTCGATCAGCCTGATGACATCCTCGATCCAGAAAAATTTCCGGAACCTGACCTTGACGGTGACGATACTCCGCTGGTTGTGGGCGCCGACGCGGCTGATCTCCCGGGAGCAGGGGCAGACGGTCGTGACCGGGACCGCCATTCCCACAACGAAGTCCATCCTGCCGCCGTCGTTCGTACCGAGAAACCGACACCGGTATTCCATCAGGCTCTTCGCGCCCGACCTGGGGGCAGTCTTCTCGATAAAATAGGGGAATTCGATTTCGATATGCGCCGATTCTGCATGCAGTTTTGTCCTGATCTTTTCCAGGATGCTGTGAAACGTCCGGATATTGACCTGCTCCCGGATATCGTTGAGGACCTCCACGAAACGGCTCATGTGCGTTCCCTTGAAGTTATGGAGGAGGCTCACATACATGTTGATCGTGGCATTGACCGGCTGCGTTCCGTGGGCGCGATCCAGCACAACGATGGGGTATTTGAGCCCCTTGACTCCGACCTTCTTGATATTGATATTCCGTTCGTCTTTGAGATTCTGGATGTCGATCATAGGCTGTAAGAGACTCGCGAGTTCTCCGATTCCCATACCGTCACCCGGGAGAGGGTCACGTTCGCCTGCCGCGCCTTTTCGGCGATTCTGTCGTAGAGGAAACGGGCGATGTGTTCCGAAGAGGGGTTCTTCTCTTTGAAACAGATAAGTTCATTCAGATATTTGTGATCGAGTTCATCGAGCACCGAATCGGTCCAACGCTTGAGAAGCCTGAAGTCGATCAGCAGGCCCTCTTCGTTGAGCGATTCAGCGCCGACAGAGACCTCCACGAAAAAGTTGTGCCCGTGGAGCTCTTCGCACTTGCCTCCGATCTCCTTGAGGAGATGGGCGGCGGAAAAGGATCTTTTTATGGTGACTTCATACATATCCGCTCTCCGTAGCTTATTTTTGCGGAACTATATCATAAACCGGGCCGGCGGATAAGCGGTAAATTTACCGCGGTTCAATTCAGGCGATCCAGGCGGTAGGCGCCGCTTTGGTTGACCGGCGCGAGGCGCCTTTCCCGAAACGCAAGAAAAAGTCTCTTCTCCTCCGGCGAGAGGGGGCTCAGATCGCCGAGCAAATAAGCCTCGTCATAGAGGAGATGGGTAAACCCGGCTGTTCTCAAACGGTCACGCACCCCTTCGGGAGATAACGAATCCCTGAGGATTTTCTGGAGGGTATGGGCTTCGAACATCGAGTCCGCATAACATGCGCGGTCGCAAAGAAAGGTGTAGTTTTTCATGTAGAGGAGAAAAACGCTGCTCTGCGATGGGAGCTCGCGATTCGCGAACCGGTACATGGAAAAGGTGGGGATCATCCGGGTGAGAAAAGAGTCGCGTGATTCGAGGCCGGCTGCGGCGCGGACGGGGCTTGTCCTGACGAATTCGCGGGCAATATGATAGCCGTTGAAGGTCAGAGATCCGCCGATCAGAATGAGCAGGAGGCAAAAGACCGCCTTCCGTTCCCGATAGCGGGTCAATATGGCGCCGGTGACGATGGCGAGAAGGGCGAACAGGGGAATCAGATAACGGATCTGCTGGGCGGAAGAGGCCCAGAACAGAAAAGCCGGAACTGCGTAGGCAATCAGAACGCGAACCGGCATCTCCCAACGGCGGATTCCGGCGAGAAAGGGGAGGGTGAAAAGAAAGAGCGGGCCGAGGATGCCGTCGAACTGCGGGCTGTCCATCCTGGCCCGGAAGCTCAGGTTCCAGGGGAGGAGGAGATAATCGAAAAGATCCCGGCCCATGCCGAGGTTCTGGATGAAGATGTCGTAGAGGCGCGCCTGGTCGCTGTCCCACCCCCGGCCGCCGAATATTCCGTGGAAAAAGGGATAAAAAGGATTCCCCGTCACGATCAAGTTCTTCAGATAAAAGGGGCTTCCAACAGCGAAAACCACTGCGGCATAGAGAGCAATCCGGCGCAGGGCCTGCCCGGAGTGACTTTTATTCCGCTGAGAGAACCAGAGGATGCCGAGACAGCCGAGCGGGAGGAGTAGAAGGGCCGTGTATTTACAGGCGGCGGCAGACCCGGAGAAGACGGCGCAGAGGATGAGCCATCCCGACAGCCTCTGTTCCGACCACCTAAGAAAGGTAAAAACGGCCGCCAGGGTAAAAAAAGTCACGAAAAGGTCGTTATAGGCCATGTGCGAGACGGCAAAGACCGAGGGTATCGAGGCGAAGATCAGCATGCCGAGGGCGGGGAAGGCGTTGTCCCGCATCTGATGACGGGTGAATAGACTGATTCCCAGGAGAGTCCAGCAGAGGACGGCAAAGTGCATCGCCCTGGCGAGGATGTCGTTCTTAAAAAATAGCGCGAGCAGGTAGTGCATCTCGCCGAGGAGGGGATAACCGGCAAAGATGTTCCCGGGGATGAAATAGAAACCCTGATGCTTAAGATAGAGTTTGGGTACGGCGAGGTGGTAGATCAGGGCGTCCTTGCCGGTTTCCGGTGTCAGAACCAAAAGAAACCCGGCTGAAAGGACGGCTGCCAGGAGAACCGCGGCCGGACGGTCCCAGGCCGACCATCTATCCGGCGATGCCGGATGAAGAAGGGGAATATCCCGGCGCCGCCATCCCGAAAGGGCAAGCAACGCCAGTGCGATCATGGTGGTGATGATGGCGAACGCATGGAGGGATTGCGCGATGCCGAGGATGAAGACGGTATATGCGGTAACGGTGAGACCGACTCCGGCGGAAAGGAAGATTGTTTCACCTCTGGAGGCATACCGGAGGCTCGTGGCACGAAGACAGAGACGCCCCACCCCCGTCGTGATCAGAGACCAACCGGCCAGGAGAAGAATCGTCAAGACATGATGAAAAAGTGTTGAGTGCATGGTTTGCCGCCGGTGATCAGGGTTAAGACCTGTGTGGATACCTATCACGAAGAGCTTTTTGAAGAAATGAAAATGTTAGGCCGCTCTCAAAGCCCCTTACGAAGGTCTCGACCGGCAAAGCGAGATCGGGGTGAATATGGAAAAATTCAGGATCAATCCGTGAAAATTCCTGAAGTTGCGGCCCGGACTGTTCGTCAGGTGAGATTCAATTTACGGGGCATGACCGCACAAACTTGTAAGATGATAGAGCATAAAGAAATATCTTAACAAATAAGCTCCTGGCAGGTGAATTGGTATGTTACTTGCTGTTTAAAGAAGCAAAGCGTCTTTATCCGATCTACGAAACAGGTGGGAAAGGAGGTGTATGCGGAACTGATTCGGCGTTTGGGGTTCTCTTGACCGTATAAGGGAGTCATTTAATATTGAAATTCAATAAACGACAAAAGGAGGAACAGATGATTAATGCATTTCACAAGAAAAGAGGACAGAGGGGCTTTACGCTGATCGAACTGATGATCGTCATCGCGATCATCGGCATCCTCGCAGCGATCGCCATCCCGCAGTTCACCGCCTACAAGAAGAGGGGCTACAACGCCTCGGCCAAATCCGATCTTAAGAACATTTACACGGCGGCGCAGGCGTATTTCAGCGACAATCCTACGGGTACGATCGCCACGACGAATAACCTTGCGCCGTTCGGATATCAGAGTGGGGTCGGTATCACCATTGCTATACAAGACGGGTCGTCAACAGCGCTCGGGATGACCAGCACGCATAGCTCTGGAGGAGACATCGTCTATTCAATAACCGCCGGGGGGGCCATTACGCCATAACACGAAATCGGACCGAAATGGAAAGGGCGAGGTTTTTCCCTCGCCCTTTTTTGTGGGCGCGCCGCGCGTCCTTCCATCCCTTGCCCATTCTTTCGGGCGTTGCTCTAAAGCGGCTCGTTTTCAATAACGAAGTATGACCTTTTCACATCACTATTGATGGCGTATATAAAAGAAGGCGGCAGCCGTGGTCATCTTCTGGCGTGGATCATCTTATGAAAGTTGCTAATGAGAGTGATCGCCGGTATCGTTGATGGCGAAAGACCCTATGAAAGCAAACCGCAACAGTCCGATCTTCATTTGCGCCCTTCTTGCAATCAGCGTTCTGATCGTCTACGGGCAGGTGGGGAAATTCGATTTCATCCGGTATGATGAAGAACTGTACGTTACAAAAAACCCTCATGTCCTGTCCGGAATGAGCCTTGACGGATTGCTGTGGGCGTTTACGACGCTGGATGCGGGAAACTGGCATCCTTTGACGTGGCTTTCGTTGATGCTGGATCGAGAGTTGTACGGGATGAATGCGGGGGGGTATCACTGGACGAGCGTGGTCTTGCATCTGTTGAGCGGGCTGCTCCTGTTTTTTACGTTCAGCCGTATGACGGGGCATCCGTGGCGGAGCGGGCTGTTGGCGGGGTTGTTTTTGATCCATCCGCTGCATGTGGAGTCGGTGGCCTGGGTGGCGGAGCGGAAGGATGTTCTGAGCGGTCTGTTCTGGATGCTGAGCATGTGGGGATATGCTCGGTATGCGGAGAGGCCGGGGGCGGGGCGGTATTTACAGGTGGTGTTGTTTTTTGCCATGGGACTGATGTCGAAGCCGATGGTGGTGACGTTGCCGTTTGTGCTGCTGCTTCTGGATTACTGGCCCCTGGGAAGGATGGACAGAGGGACGGTGATTCGGCTGTTGTACGAGAAGGCGCCGCTGTTCTTCCTGTCTACAGCTTCAAGCATTATTACTTTTATTGCCCAGAAAGAGGGGGAAGCAGTTGCCTCCCTGCAGATTCTGCCGTTCACCGGTCGCATGGGCAATGCCGTTGTCTCGTATGCGGGCTACCTCGTAAAGCTGATTTGGCCTTTCAATCTTGCCATTTTCTACACCCATCCGGGGACATGGCCGGCAAGAGAAATTGTTCTTGCCCTCATCCTGCTCCTTCTGATCACCAGCCTCGTTTTGGCAAAGAATCGTCATTGTCGCTACATGCTTGTCGGCTGGCTCTGGTATCTGGGAACTCTCGTTCCCGTGATAGGGCTGGTTCAAGTCGGTGCACAAGCGATGGCGGACCGTTATACCTATCTGCCGGTGATTGGTATCTTTATCATGGTTGCATGGGGCTCAGCAGAACTTCTCCAGGATAGCCGCTGCCGCAGGGTGATATGGGGCGCCGTTTCGGGGGCTGTGATGGCCATACTGCTTTTCATGACGCAGATCCAGGTCGGATACTGGAAGAACAGCATTGCCCTGTTCAGCCATGCCCTGCATGTGGCGGGGAAAAATTATCTGGCACACAACAATCTGGCGAGGGCCCTGACCAACGAGAAGAAATATACGGAGGCAGTCGAACATTATCGTACGGCCATCCGGATCAACCCTTTCTATTTGCCTCCCTATCTCAATCTTGGATTGACATGGATGGAACAGGGGAAATTGGAGGAGGCGATGACCTGCTTAACGGAGGCCCTGAAAATTAAGCCGGGCGATGTAGATGTTCTCTTCATTCGAGGGAATCTCCTTTCGAAAAAAGGGTTGTGGGATGAGGCGATAGCGGAATACCGTATAGCTCTGAAAGAGAAGCCCTATGATTCGACTCTTCACAACAACCTTGGTCTGGCACTTACCCGTAAGGGAAGAGTGGATCAGGCGATAGAAGAATACCGCGCGGCAATCCGACTGGCTCCGGAGCATGCCGGTGCACACAACAATCTGGCAATGCTGTTGCTGGGACGGGGACAAATCGATGATGCGGTCGGCCACTTTCGAGAAGCGATCAAGTATCAACCGGACTATGTGAATGTCCATTATCAGTTAGCCCGGCTTCTGAGTAGCAAGGGGCTGGCGGATGAGGCTGCATACCATCTCCGTGAGGCACGACGCATCAATCCGGATATCGAAAATGCACAAGAAGCAACTATCCCAAAGTATGATACACAGCCGGATGACAGAGTGGGCAGATGAGACGGCGAAGGGCATGACCGTTATGATAGGTAAATACCGCAGTATCGTTGTCATCCTTCTTCTGTCGGCAGTCGTTCTGGCCCTCTACTGGCCGGCCGCCGGTTACGATTTCATTGCTCTCGATGATAACCTCTATGTCCTGGAGAACCAGCACGTTCAAAAGGGAATCACCGGTAAGAACCTGCTCTGGGCCATGACCACCTTCGATGCGGCGAACTGGCACCCGCTGACGTGGCTTTCCCTGATCGCCGACTATGAGTTGTACGGGCTGAACGCCGCCGGTTACCACATGACTAACCTTTTCTTGCACATCCTGAACACCATTGTTCTTTTCCTCGGTTTGAGACGGATGACAGGCGAAATTTGGAAATGTTTAGTGGTGGCGGCGCTTTTTGCTGTCCATCCGTTGAACATCGAATCCGTGGCGTGGATTGCTGAGCGGAAGAATCTTCTCAGCACCCTCTTCTGGATTTTGACCATCATTGCCTATATCCGCTATGCGGAGAAGCCGGGATGGAAGCGATACGGGCAGGTCTTCCTGTGTTTTACTCTCGGCCTGATGGCGAAACCGATACTGGTCACGCTGCCCTTCGTACTTTTACTTCTCGATTACTGGCCGCTGCAGCGCTTTTCCGCGCCGGGCACGGATCGGTCAGAAGGAATTCTACATAGTCAAAGCAGGCGGAAACTCCTGATCCGCCTGCTGAAGGAAAAAGTGCCGCTGATCTTCGCCTCGCTTTTGTCCGCATTCGTCACCTTTTATGCTGCCAGAATGGGCGGCGCGGTCAAAGCGATTTCCGTTTTTCCCCTGATCGGCCGTATCGAAAATGCAATCAATTCCTACGCAATGTACCTGGTCCAGATGGTCTGGCCGGTGGATCTGGCCATTTTCTATCCCTATCCGGCCGGCCGGCCTTTCTGGCAGGTCGCCTTATCCATCCTGTTTCTCGCCGCTGTAACCGGTGTCGTACTTTTCAAGGGACGAAAGTTCGGCTATCTCATCACCGGCTGGTTCTGGTATCTGATCACACTTCTTCCGGTCATCGGGATCGTCCAGGTGGGTTTCCAGTCCATGGCCAACCGCTACGCCTACCTATCTCTCGTCGGGATCTTCATCATCATCGCCTGGGGTTTGCCGGATCTTCTGAAAAGATACTCGAGCCGTCGGTATCTTCTGGCGGTGGCAGCGGGGTTGCTGATTCTGGACTTAACTGTCTGCACGCGGATGGAGCTTCCCCACTGGCGAAGCAGCGAGGCGGCATTCACCCAGGCCCTGAGGGTTACGGAAAACAATCATATTGCACAGATGGGTATGGGGAACGTATGGCTCGGCCGGGGAGATCTCAGGAGGGCAAGGTACCATTACCAGGAGTCGTTGCGGATCAAAACGGATTATGCGCAGGCCCACAACAACCTTGCTCTGGTACTGATGCAGGAGGGGAAGGCGAATGAAGCTGCAGCCCATTACCGGGAGGCGCTGAAAGACGATCCGGGCTTTGCGGAGGCTCACAATAATCTGGGCGTGGTTTTCGCCGGTCAGGGCAAATCGCGGGAGGCGGAGAACGGCTTCAGAAGGGCCCTGGAATTGAAACCGGACTACGCGGGGGCGCAAAGCAATCTGGCCAAGCTGCTCTTGGAACAGGGAAAGGTCGAAGAGGCGATCGAGCAATTTCGGGCGGTCTTAGCGATCAATCCCGATAACGCAGGGATGAAAAAGGACCTCGAAGATGCCCTGAAACAGATCCCCGCGCATCAAAACGGTCGTTTGGAAGGACGATGATGATCCATCACTATACATCCCGTTATATTGCCGAGATTGTGGTCTCTCTAATCTTGAGTCTGATGATCCTGGTCTGCTACCAGCCGGTTAGCGATTATGGCTTCATCAATTACGATGATCCGCTCTATGTTACTGATAATGCCCATGTTCAGGCGGGGGTGACGATGGAAGGGTTTATCTGGGCCTTCCGAGAAAAGAAGAGTGCCAACTGGCACCCCCTGACCTGGTTTTCGCATATGCTGGACTGGCAGTTGTTTCGGGCCAATGCCGGCGGTCACCATTGGACAAATGTCATCTTTCATCTCGTCAACACGATCCTGCTCTTTTCCGTACTTCGCCTTATGACGGGAACCCTCTGGCGGAGCGCCTGCGTGGCCGCCCTCTTTGCCGTTCACCCGATGAACGTGGAATCGGTTGCCTGGGTGGCCGAGAGGAAGAATGTTCTGAGCACGTGCCTCGGGCTTTTTACGCTTTTGCTCTATCTGTTCTATATCCGGAAGCCGGGATGGAAACGATATCTGCCCGTTTTGACCGCCTTTGCACTGGGACTGATGGCCAAGCCCATGTTGATCACACTGCCGTTCCTGATGATTCTCCTAGACTTCTGGCCACTTGGACGATTTTCCGGGTATTTGCCGGCATGGGATGCCCGACGACTTACGAAAGGACTTCAACCAACTGCTGCCCGGCCGATTTCATTTTCCGGGTTGCTCCTGGAAAAGATCCCGTTGATCGTTCTTTCTGCGTTATCGGTTGTCGTGACCATTCTGGCGGCGGCAGCGGGCGGTGCCCTGAAATCACTCGATCATTTTTCCATGACCGTCCGCTTGGCCAATAGCCTTCATGCCTATGCCACCTATATCGAGAAGGTCTTCTGGCCTGGGGAGATGGCCCTTTTTTATCCGCATCCGGGGAGTCTGACCTTTTGGGAGTCGATTCCGGCCGGGCTGCTGATCGCTTCCGTCACGACACTGGTTCTGACTCAGAGTCGGTTGCGTCCCTATCTGCCGGTCGGCTGGTTCTGGTTTCTCGGGACCCTTGTGCCGGTGATCGGCTTGGTTCAGGTGGGTTTGCAGGCGATGGCCGATCGGTATGCCTACGTTCCCTTTATCGGCTTGTTTATCATGCTGGTCTGGGGTGTCGCAGATCTTTTCGCTATAGGAGATAAAAGCAGGATCGCGGTTATCATTTCTTTAGTCTTTCTCATCCTGATGGGAGGTCTTGCTACCCGCCATCAGCTTCAGTACTGGCAGAGCAGCCGCAGTCTCTTTGCCCATGCCCTGGAGGTAACGGAGAAAAATGAAATCGCGCATAATAATCTAGCCCATGCGTTTTATCACGAAGGGGATACGGAAAGAGCCATTGACCATTATCGGGAAGCTATCCGGATCAATCCTCGCTATACAGATGCATACAACAATCTGGGAACCGTGCTGGCTCATATGGGCCGCTTCGACGAAGCAATTGGTCAGTACCGAAAGGCATTGTCCCTGACCCCTCGTCATGTCGGGGCCCTTTTAAATATGGGGCTGGCGATGGAATCGCTGGGGAGATTGACCGAGGCCGATGCCTTTTATGAAGCGGTTATCCGGGAAGAACCAGACCATGTTTATGCGCACCGGCAACGGGCGATGGTCGCGATGAAGAAGGGCAGGTACGAGGAGGCGGTTGCCCATTTACAGGCGGCCCTGCACATCCTCCCCGGTGATCAGGGGTTGATAGAGGCCCTGTTCAGGGTCATGGAGCGGAAGAGCCGGCAGCAAAAAATACTTGATCGCTAAACGCATTAGAGATATCAGACACCCATGCATAATAATAAAAAAATCATTGTCGTCATGCCCGCCTACAATGCGGCGAAGACCCTGAAGAAAACCTACGAGGAGGTTATGGAGCAGGGGATTGTGGATCTGGTGATCCTCGTCGATGATGCGAGCCGGGATGAAACATCGGCCATCGCTTCAGGTCTTCCCAAAACACAGGTTTATGTCCATGAACAGAACAGGGGTTACGGGGGGAATCAGAAGACCTGCTACCGGATGGCCCTGGAGGCGGGAGGGGACATCGTCATCATGGTTCACCCCGACTATCAGTATACGCCCAAACTGATACCGGCTATGGCCACGATGATCGGAAACGGCCTTTATCCCTGCGTACTCGGATCGCGGATCCTGGGAGGATACGCCCTGAAGGGGGGCATGCCGGTCTGGAAGTACATCGCCAATCGGTTTCTCACCCTGGCCGAAAATATTCTCATGGGGGCCAAGCTTTCCGAATATCATACCGGATACAGGGCCTTTTCCCGGGAGCTGCTGGAGAGTCTTTCGCTGGAAGATAATTCGGACGATTATGTATTCGACAATCAGATGCTGGCACAGATCATCTGGCAGGGCTATACTATCGCCGAAGTAACCTGTCCCACGAAATATTTTACAGAGGCCTCCTCGATCAATCTCTGGCGCAGCATCCGCTATGGTCTCGGATGTCTGGTGACGGCGCTGATCTTCCGCTTGGCCAGAATGAAGATCATCCGTTCAACCCTATTCCCGGTACGCAAATGAAACTTGACCGCAGCAACCGTTTTGAGGATTTCTTTGCGGATGACGCCTATGTGGTACTGAAGAACTTCCTCTACAATTACCTGCTGAGAAAACGGGCAGTCAAAAAATGCATGCAGAGACAGGAGAAGGGCCTGATCCTGGAGGTCGGAAGCGGGCTGTCGCCGATGGTGACTGATTCCGATGGCGTTGTTTATTCTGAGTTGTCCTTTACGGCCCTCAAATCCCTGCAAAAAATCCAGGCAAGAGGTTTCTTCGTGGCGGCTGATGCCGCACACCTCCCATTCAAGACCGGGTCCTTTACGCAGGTCGTCTGTTCGGAGGTCCTGGAGCACCTCCCGGAAGATCGTCCGGCACTGCGGGAGATGGCAGAGGTTCTGAAAAAAGGAGGGAGTATGATCCTCACCTTTCCCCATCGTCAGGACTACTTTGCTTGCGATGACCGCTTCGTGGGTCACTTCCGCCGTTATGAACTCCGGGAAATGGAGGAGCGCCTGAAAGAGGTCGAACTGAACCTCGCGGAGATACGGAAGGTGCTCGGACCTCTGGAAAAATTGACCATGGTGTTCGTTGTTTCGGCCGTATCCTTTCTCCAGCGCCTGAGAGGGGGAAAAAGTGATTCCAGGGAGAAGGCCGCAACTTGGAGAATCATCGCGCCTCTGTTTAAATGGTGCAATCATCTTTACGGTGTGCCGGTCTGGCTGGATGCCCGGCTGTTTCCCCGTTCTCTGGCGGCCGTTCTCCTCATTCGAGCGGTGAAACTGTGATGACCGAGGGTATCATCTGACGCGGACGGGAGGATCACCCCTTTAGATCCTCTCAAGGGATATCGCGCCCTGCGGACGGGGATGATTGCGGGGCAGGAATGAGAGAGGTGCAATCCCTCCCGACTGTTTAACAGGCCGCTCTTTGTTTGGCGTGATACATTTCCGCTATGGCAAGGGATGAAAGTCAGGGAAAAATGGGGTTCTGGTCGGAGGTGGTGAGAATCATCCTGCGGCATCGGTTATTTTGCCTTGCTCTGCTCATTTCTCTCATAGCGTTTTTACTTCTGACGGTCGGAATGGGTCGTCTCGGGAAAGACCCCCGCATACACCTGCTCGTTTCCGAAGGTGGCGCGGAGTGGATCCGTTTCCCTGAGACTTTCCGGTTGTCCATCCGCCAGCAGGAAAGGAAAACGACACATTTTCGGTACCGCCTGGATATCCCTGCGGTCCCGGCAACTGCCGTTTTGACGCTGCGGGCGATGAAACACTCTACGATATATCTGGACGGCCGCCTCCTGTACCGGTCACCGGACGATCTGCAAAAATGGAAGGAGCCGCACTACCTGGATCTGACCGCGTGGCTCACGCAAGGCAGCCACGAACTGCGTGTTGAAGTGCTCAATGAAAACGGTCATCCGGCGCTTCTCGTCTACTGCAACGCCCTGGGCATCCGAAGCGATGACCGATGGGAGGCGAGTGACGACGGCAGGCGTTGGATGCCGGCACTCCCCGTGGAAGAGACGCCGCCTTTTGCCATATCCCGATCATTTCCCCGTTCTGATCAGGCCCTGAGAGACCTCCTCCCATTATTCACGCCCCTTTTTGCGCTCTTTTTTTTCTGGAGCCTCCGTTCGGATGATCGCTTGCGACCGGTCTGGGTCGAGAAGACGCATCTCTCCGCGGCGGCTGCGCGGTGGCTGCTCCTGGGCGCATGGGTGGTGATCGCCGTCAATAATTTCTGGAAAATTCCTCTCTCGGTGGGGATGGATTACGAAGGGCATACGAAATATATCTATTACGTGGCTTACAACTGGCGTATTCCTGTTGTAAGCCAGGGGTGGCAGATGTTCCAGCCGCCCTTGTTTCACTTTCTGGCGGCAGCCATATTTCGATCAATTGATGCTTTCTTCAGTCCGGGAACCGTTGTCCGCATCCTGAAACTTCTGCCGCTTCTGTGTGGCGCTGCCCAGGTGGAGCTCTCTTATCGCATGTCGAGGTATGCTTATCCTCGGAGAGAATCGCTGCAGGTGATCGGGACCCTGATCGGAGGGCTTTTTCCGATGAATCTCTACATGTCTCAATCGCTGGGGAATGAACCACTCGCGGGACTTCTGACGGCCCTGATCATTCTGCTTGCCTGTCGGATCATTTCCGGCGACTCTCTTCCGCCTACGAAAATCCCACTGCTTATGGGTTTTCTCCTGGGCCTGGCCATGCTCTCGAAAACCACGGCGCTTCTAATCGTTCCACCCCTCCTGTTCTTTGTTTCCGCTTCGCTGTTACGGAAGAGCCGAGTGCCGGGCGAGGGTATCCGGTCTGCCGTGTACTTTGTCATCCTCTTTCTCGGTGTTGCCTTTATCGTATCGGGATGGTATTACCTGCGCAATTATATCGAGATAGGACGTTTTTTCGTCGGCGGTTGGGACCCCTTTAGGAAGATCGTCTGGTGGCAGGACCCCGGCTACAGAACTCCTCTGCAATGCTTCATCTTCGGGGAAGCCCTCTTCTACCCTGTTTTCTCTTCAATCTACGGTTTCTGGGATGCGATCTATTCCTCGTTGTGGATGGACGGATTCCTGAGCGCAAATTACGACACACCCTGGAACTTTCCCTTCATGCTGAGCGGCGCCTGGTTGTCGCTTCTGCCGACAGCTGCCATTTTCATCGGCGCCGTCGCTGCCTTACGAAATAAAGATGGCCCCTTCCGGCAGATGCTGCGTTTTTCGGTGAGCGGTGTGATCGTTTATCTTATAGCCATCTTTTATCTCTTCCTGACGGTTCCGATTCTGAGTTCCGCAAAGGCGACCTATGCCCTGGGATTGACCCCCTGCTTTGCCCTGCTCGCATCCGCGGGATTTGAGGTCCTGACCCGCTGGCGATTCCTTCGAGCGGCAGTATATGGTCTTATCGCCTGCTGGGCCGTCGCTGCCTACGCGGCCTATTTCGTGATATAGAAACCCGTAGCGGCAATAATGGCCGGTCCGGATATATGAGATAATAACTCACCAAGATAATACAGGTAACCGATCACTGGGTATCCAAATTCAGTGTTCGGTGATAAGGGTGTCAACGGTCTTTTTTAAGCGGACGATAGGGTCATTCCTTTTAGATCCTCCTGCAGAATATCCCCCGACCTGCGGAGAGGGATGATCGCGGGGCAGGAATGCGAGTGGGCAATTCTCCTTGGTTGTTTAACGTGCCTCCCCTTGGGCGGCGTGACACATTTCTGCCATGGTACGGGATGAAAGTCAGGATAAAATGGAGCCCTGAGCGGAGACAATGAAAATCATCCTGAAATACCGAGGCTGGTGTATCGGTCTGACCATTTTCGGAATATTGCTTATTTTTCTGGGAGTTGGAACCCGTCATGTCTGGACGGATCCGGATATTATCCTGCTGGTTCCTGAAGGCGGAGCTCAGTGGGTCCGTTACCGCGAGCCGTCCAAATTGTATGCTTATTTACCGGAAAGGTTATCCACGACCTTCCGCTATCTCTTCCCAATTGATCATGTCCCTGAAAAGGCCATACTGACACTGCGGGCGATGAAGCAGGTTACCGTCTATCTTGATGGCCGCCTTTTGTTCCGGGCACCTGATGACCTGCAAAGATGGAAGGAGCCGCACCGTCTGGATCTGACCTCGTGGCTCACGAAAGGCAGCCACGAGCTGCGTATTGTGGTCGTCAATGAAAACGGCCATCCGGTCGTCCTTGCCTATTGCAGTTCTCTGGGCATCAGGAGCGGTGATCAGTGGGAGGCAAGCTACGACGGCCGGCGGTGGCTTCCGGCTCTTCCCGTCGATGAAATGACGCCAATCCCCGTTTCAAGGGAATTTCCGCGTACCGATCAAGCCCTGCGGTCTTTGCTCCCTATCTTCGCACCGCTGTTCGCCTTTGTATTTTTCCTGAGCATCCGGTCGAATGAACGTCCGCGATGGATGGAAAGGGCACATATTTCTCCAGGCGCTGTCCGTTGGCTGCTCACGGGTGGCTGGCTGGCCATGGCCGTCAATAATTTTTGGAAAATCCCCATCCCCTTCGGTATGGATTTTCCGGGACATACGCAATACATCAGTTATGTGGCCTCATACTGGCGCGTTCCTCTGGCAACGGAGGGGTGGCAGATGTTTCAGCCTCCCCTATTTTACTATCTGGAAGCCGTCATTTTTCGATTATTTCTTCAATTATTCGAACCTGATACCGTCATCCGTCTCCTGAAGCTTCTGCCGCTTGTCTGCGGTGCGGCCCAGGTCGAGATCTCTTATCGGACACTCAGGTATGCCTATCCGGGGAGGAAATCGCTGCAGGTGATCGGAACCCTGATAGGCGGTCTTCTTCCTATGAATCTCTACATATCGCAATCCATTGGAAATGAGCCCCTCGCGGGGTGCCTGACAGCTTTGACAATTCTTTACGCCTGCCGTGCTCTTTCAGGCGATTTTCAATCGAACAGGGAACTTGGCCTGATCATGGGTTTCACGCTGGGTCTCGCAATGTTGACCAAACCCACGGCCATTCTGATTGTTCCGCCGTTATTATTTTTTGTTTCCGTCGCGATGTTTCGCAAGGGCCGATCCAAACAAGAAGGGATCTGCTTCGTCATGCGGTTTGTCGCCTTTTTCCTTGGGGCCGCCTTCATCGTATCGGGTTGGTATTATGTGCGCAACTATATCGATATGGGACGTTTTTTTATAGGAGGCTGGGATTCATCCCGTGAGATCGTGTGGTGGATGAATCCGGGATATAGAACTCCAAGGCAATTCTATGTCTTCGGAGAATCTCTCCTCTATCCCGTTTATTCTTCGATTTACGGTTTCTGGGATTCGATCTACTCCTCCTTATGGCTGGATGGTTTCCTGAGCTCCCTAATTTCCACTGATTACCTTCCGTGGAACCAGGCCTTCATGATCAGCAGCGCCTGGCTCTCGCTTCTCCCGACGGCGGCGATTATCATCGGCGTAGTCGTTGCCTTCCGAAAAAAAGAAGGACCCCTCCGTCAGATGCTCTTTTTTTCGATGACCTGTCTGATTGTCTATCTTGCAGCCATCTTTTATCTCTTCTTGACTGTTCCCATCCTGAGTTCCGCAAAAGCGACCTATGCCTTGGGATTGACCCCCTGTTTTGCCCTGCTCGTTGCTGCGGGATTTGAGGTTCTGACCCGTTGGCGATTCCTTCGAGCGGCAGTATACGGCCTTATTGCCTGTTGGGCCGTCGGCGCCTATGCTTCCTACTTCGTGATTTGAGATACAGCCGCGGGAAAGATGTACTGTCCGGTAATCGGAGATCACGGATCACCATCATCCTATTGCCCTTTCTTATTGTGTTGCGACCACCTGAAATATTTTTCCAATAATCCCTATTTCCCCTTGACAGCAGAATAATATTGCGATAGGAAATTCTACAGTGACCATCGGTCATATACTGACCATGGTTCATAAACTGAGCGCAGGACTGTATCCATAGACGAATCGCAGGCGATGATCCTTGTAAGGCGCGATATCCAGTTTGTTTTTTAAAGAAGGAGTCAAATCTTGGGACTTGAAGAAAGAAGAAAGCGGGAGCGCGAAAACAGAAAAAATGCCATCCTGAAAGCGGCGCGTAAACTTTTTTTCGAGAAGGGCTTTCGGCAGGTCACTGTCGAGAACATCGCCAGGAAGGCCGAGTTTAGCAAGGGATCAATCTATCTCTACTTTAACAGCAAGGAGGAAATTTACAGCCAGATACTTCTGAACGACATCGATAAGTTTCATGACCGCGTCGCAGACATCCTCCAGGGTCCATCCAGTGCATCCGAGGCGCTAATCAGAGTTGCTGAAATATACGTCGATTTCTTTCTGAATGATCGAGAGTTATTCCGGATACTGATGAATTTCATGCTCCATAACAACGACATGAATCTGCCGGAGGATATTAATAATCATATCATTAAAACAACGAACAGGACCATCAGCATCATTGAACAGGTATTCAAGTACGGGATCGAAAAAGGGGAATTCCCCCCGGATATTAACCTTCGCATGAATAGAAATGCAATCTGGGGATTGCTCAACGGGATCATCTCGCTGCATCTCTTTACCGGAAAGGAATCCGGACGGACAGAGGTGATTCACAGCACCATAAAGTCCGGTCTGGAAATCTACATCCGGGGTATGGAAAATTCCAGAAAAAAGGAAAGGGGGGTTTTTGTATGAGTAACTTGCTGGTGAATGCGAGAGATCAGGTGTTCCTTCTTTTCGAGCAACTGGGTATCGAAAAGTTGTTCCAGACGGAAATATTCAAGGATTTTTCCAAGGATGACGCTTTGATGATGATGAATGAAGCGGAGAAGATGGCCCTCAATGTGATCCTTCCCACTTATGCCGCGGGCGATAAGGAAGGGTGCACATTCAAGGACGGAAAGGTAACCGTCCCGAAGTGTTATCACGAAGCTTTCAAGAAGTACGTTGAGGGAGGCTGGCTCTGCCCGGTACAGCCTGCCGAGGTCGGCGGCCAGGGGATGCCGGTCATCATGGCCACGGCCAACCTGGAACCCTGTTATGCCGCCAATTTCGCCTTCCTGATGTATCCGGGTCTGACCCACGGGGCGGCCGGTCTGATCCAGCATTTCGGGACGGAAGAGCTGAAGAACAGATATATGTACAAAATGTACGCCGGTCAGTGGACGGGGACGATGTGTCTGACCGAACCCGGCGCGGGAACTGATGTCGGGGCATTGAAGACGTCGGCGAAGAGACTTCCCGACGGCACCTTCAGCATCACCGGATCGAAATGTTTCATCTCCTGCGGGGACCACGATCTTGCTGAAAACATCATCCATACGGTTCTGGCCCGAATCGAAGGGGATCCTCCCGGCACGGGCGGCATCTCCATCTTCATCGTTCCCAAATACCGCGTGAACGCGGACGGCCGCCTGGGAGAATTTAACGATGTCAATACCGGCAATATCGAGCACAAGATGGGAATAAAGGGATCTTCGACCTGCACGCTCAATTTCGGCGACAAGGGCAAATGCATCGGCGAACTTCTCGGCAAGGAAAGGGAGGGGATGAGGATCATGTTCCACATGATGAACGATGCCCGTCTCGAGGTCGGCATGCAGGCTCTTGGCCATGCCTCCGCCGCGCTCGAGCACTCCATTGCCTATGCGAAGGAGAGGATCCAGAGCGCGCCGGTCTGGGAAATGAAGAATCCCGACGCCAGGGCCGTCCCCATCATTCAGCATCCCGATGTCCGGAGAGACCTCCTCTGGATGAAGGCGCACGTCGAGGGGATCAGGGCCATGAACTACTTTGTGGCCTACTGCATGGACATGGCGAAATCGACACCCGCTGAAAGTGAGAGGTGGCAAGGACTGGTGGAACTGCTCACCCCGGTCTGCAAGGCCTACTCCTCCGACAAGGCTCTGGAAGTCTGCTCCAAGGCGATCGATGTCTATGGCGGTTACGGTTACTGCCAGGAATACCCGGTTGAACAGTACATGCGGGATTGCAAGATCGCCTGCATCTATGAGGGGACAAACGGAGTCCAGGCGCTCGACCTGGTCGCACGGAAGCTGGCCCAGAAAAAAGGAATGAACGTCATGAACATGTTCGGCGAGATCGGGGCAACCATCGCCAAAGCCAAGGGGATCGACGAACTCAAGGTCTACGCGGCCCGACTCGATGAGGCCTACAATGCCCTCGTCGATTTGACCATGACCCTGGCCCAGTTAGGCAAGAGTTCCGGTTTCCTCATCCCTATCCTGAATGCATCGCCTTACCTCGACATCTTCGGGGATATCCTCGTCGGCCATTTCCTGCTTCAGTCGGCGGCCCTCTCCACTGATAAATTGAAAGCGATCTATGCGGAAAAGGGGGTCGAAGGCTCCAGGGGGAAACAGCGGGCGCTGGTTCATAAAAATGCCGATGTCTCCTTCTACACGGGCAAGATCGCGGCGGCGAAGTTTTTTGCCGTTGAGGTTCTCTGCACGGTGAAGGCGCGGTGCGAGGCGATCAAATCGGAGGAGAAGATTCCCATCGAGATGGCGGATGAATCCTTCACCTGTTGACCATAAGGGTGA
>Ga0209212_1004081_pt1 | contig 18463 bp, 14 predicted proteins | sample RifGroC2_FD_183996 | JGI IMG/M metagenome (GOLD analysis project Ga0209212, IMG submission 183996) | Groundwater microbial communities from Rifle, Colorado, USA - Groundwater C2 (SPAdes) (version 2) | ecosystem: Environmental > Aquatic > Deep subsurface > Groundwater | place: Rifle, Colorado...
TAAAACCTGCTTGCTTTAGTTCACTTATAATCAAATCCTCTGGGAGACGGACTTGCAAGGGAGGGCCGATAGGACTTTCGTCGCTAAACTCTAAGATAGCCAGTTTCCCCTGAGGTTTTAAAGCTAATTTAACTTTTTTGATAAAATCAACTGGATGCGCTATTTCATGGTAGGTACTTAATAGAATAGCGGTATCCAGACTTCCTGTAGGAAGTTTGGGGTCATCCATGTTACCCAGGACAAGTTTTACGTTTTTTCCCTCTTTATTGCTTAATCGCTTGTTGATGTAATCTAACATTTCCTGCTGAACATCAACAGCGTAAACAGTTCCGTCAACTTCAACACGTTCTGATAGTTTTACTGTAAGGTATCCTGACCCTGCACCAATATCTGCAACGACCTGCCCTTTTTTAATATCGAGTGCATTTAAAATTTCTTCTGGTTTTTGCCATGTATCACGTCCAGCGTCTTCAAGTAATGGTATTTTTGAAGGACTAAAAAGATTGCCAGGCCGTTCACGTTTTATTTCTTCCCTTGCATAGACATTAACGCATATATGTGATATTACTGCGAGGAGTAAAAAAATTTTAAAGTGCCGAATATATTGATTAATCATTTCTTTACTGTAAAAATTTAATATTTGGAATGCAATAAAATTCTAGTGAACATTAGTTTCCAATTGTAAATAAAAGGCTGTTGAGACGTTGTCCTGGAACATTATAGTATTGCTTAGTTTATTGGTTGGACTTTTTGGACAACTCCATAGTGGGTTGAAATGAGTAGAAATATTTGTTTCATCTAAAAGAACCCGAAATAAGGTGTTCAATTAAGTGGTGTCCTTCCTTTATGTGCAAGCCTGAGGTATTGGCATTAGCCTCAGTATATGGAAGCCCTATGCCTTTTTCTATACCAGTGCCATAAGCCACAAAAGGAACAGCTTCCGGGGTATGGGTTCGTTTAACAATTGGCGTATAATGGTCTGGAATGACCAATATACGCAGGTCTCTGAATTTGTTTTTTGAAGTAAGTATAGGTCCTATTATCTTGCTATCTACTTGTTCAATTGCCGTTATCTTTTCATGCAATTTACCCTCGTGACCAGCCTCGTCAGGCGCCTCTATATGTACCAGCACGACATCATGATTCTCTAATGCCTGTATAGCATATTGACCTTTATTGACGTAATTGGTATCAAGATAGCCTGTGACTCCAGGCACATCTATGATGTCCCATCCGAGATAGCATGCTATACCCTTAATCAAATCCACTGCAGTAATAACAGCGCCTGTAAGATTAAACCGCTCTTTAAATGAGGGCATTTTGGGACGGTGACCCTGTCCCCATAGCCATATCATATTGGCAGGGTTTTCCTGCAGGTCTATACGAACCTTGTTAATATCATGGTTGGAGAGAATAGTACGGGAACGACTCATGAGGTCAATAAGGATTTCACTTCCATTCCCTTTGGGAAGATGCTTCTGAATTGACTGCCCCACGATGTCGTGGGGTGGAAAACATTTGGCATCCATCTTCTGTGTGCCTTTATATACCATGATATGCCGATAGCTTTTACCCGAGTAAAACTGAATAGCGTCATTTCCCAATTTTTCGTTCAGTAGTTTAATAAAGACATCTGCTTCGTCTGTTTTTATATGACCTGCACAAAAATCCTCAAGCGTGTCTTCGCTGGCAGTGATAAGATTGCAACGAAATGCCCAATCATTATCGTTTAGTTTGATGCCTATACTGGCGGCTTCCAGTGGTGCACGTCCTGAATAGTATTCCTTTGGACTGTAACCGACTATAGTTAGATTGGCTACGTCACTGCCTGGAGGAAAACCGCTTGGTATAGTTCGAACAGTGCCGAGCTGACCATTTTGTGCTAGAAAATCAAGGTTAGGGGTACGGGCAGTTTCAATTGGCGTCCTTCCGCTAAGTTTCTCTATGGGATAATCTGCCATGCCATCGGGAATGATGATACAGTATTTCATTATATCTCCATATCTCCTATTCAAATCAGCTTAGAATTTTGTAAAATTTTGAGCTGAGTTGAAAATGGAAAAATATAAACTTTAAAATTTAAGATAAAAAAATTCCTTAAATTTTCACTTTACAATTTGCATCTTGTATTTAGTTGCTTAAAATACACAGGGATTCGCAATTATACCTATTCTTCTACACGTAAGAATTTTGTGTGATCTTTTATTATATCGAGTCGTTTAATCTCGGCAAGTGCCTTTTTAAGGTTGCCTTCTTCTGCAATATGGGTCATCATTACTAAAGGAACATTGCCATTATCCCTGGACTTATGCTGTATAACTGATGCAATGCTAATCTCATAATTTCCAAGAATACCTGATATTTTTGCGAGTACGCCTGGTTTATCCACAACAGAAAACCTTAAATAATAGCGTGTTTTTATCTGTTGGATGTCGGCTATTGGAACATGCTTGCTACGCCCGGAAAATGTTTTCATAGCATTGAACGTGATACCTGCCCGCCCAAGTGCAACATCCACGAGGTCCGCAACTACAGCGCTGGCTGTTGGCATTTGCCCTGCTCCTTTACCATAAAGCATTGTTTCTCCCACGGCATTTCCGTTAACGCAGATAGCATTGAATACGCCATTTACAGAAGAGAGTGGATGATCGTGTGGAAGTAGCGTTGGGTGTACACGCAGTTCAATATTGTTTCCTGTCTTTTTTGCAATCGCTAGAAGTTTTAATGTGTATCCCAGTTCGTGTGCATACCAAATGTCTGACAGGTCAACTGCACTGATTCCTTCGTGGTAGATATATTTGTAATCAAAATCTATTCCAAAACCGATTCTTGCTAAAATGGCAAGTTTGTGTGAGGAATCTATGCCCTCCACATCCATCGTGGGGTCTTTTTCGGCATAACCCATTCTTTGGGCTTCTGCAAGGGCATCGCTGTATTTTACGTTTTCTTTGGTCATTTTAGTTAAAATGTAATTTGTTGTGCCGTTTACAATACCAAAAATGGATTCTATCTTATTTGCGATAAAACCATCCCTCAGTGCAGCTATAATTGGGATGCCGCCTCCTACGCTTGCCTCAAAGGAAATACTCTTTCCGTGCTGTCGTGCCTTGCTAAAGAGTTCTGATCCATGAAGAGCTAAAAGCATTTTATTTGCAGTTACAACATCCTTACCTTTTTCAAGAGCGGACATGATTATCTCCTTTGCAGGATTTACACCTCCGATAAGCTCAACGATAACCTGGATGTCTGGATTATTTATAAGTGCCTTTGCATTGTTTGTAAAGAAAATATCTAATGGCAGTTTCAGCTTGCTTTTTACATCAGGGTTACAGTCTGCAATGCCTTTTAAGACAGGTACACAGTTGAGTTTTTCAAGGAGGGGAGAGTCCTTTTCAAGAAGAATTTTCACAACTCCCGTACCAACTGTACCCATACCTATAACGCCTACATTGAAAGGTTTCATAGTTGTTTATTTCCCATGTTCTGATAAACTCATAAGGTGTTTAAGTCGCTCACATAATGGAAATTTACTATAACTGATGAAGTTCCTTATTTCAATATAATTTGTAAACTACAGAAAGGAATAATCTTGTATCTTGTGTTAGTTTAATTTTACTTGTAATGTTTAAAAAGCTCTGATAAGATTATTCCGCAAATTTAAACAAATATTTTCGTGTAATATTCGGTGGAAATAATGGTGAGCTTTAAACAAAGAGATATTATTTCTATTAGGCACTTTAATAAAGAAGAGCTGTTGTATATCCTTAATTTTGCAACCCGAATGGAGCAAGCAGTCCCAATGGATATACTGAATGGGAAGGTACTTGCTTCATTATTCTTTGAACCTTCAACAAGGACAAGGCTAAGCTTCGAGTCTGCCATGAAGCGATTAGGGGGGACGGTAATTGGCTTTGCAGAATCAGGTATCACATCTATTGCAAAAGGCGAATCGTTAAGTGATTCTGTCAGGATTATCGAAGGATATTGTGATATCATAGTTTTGAGGCATTATCTCGAGGGTTCTGCACAATTAGCAGCAGATGTTGTTGAGGTACCTGTGATTAATGCAGGTGATGGCGCAAATCAACATCCGACTCAAACATTTTTAGATCTTTATACCATCCAGAAAACAAAGGGAACACTGGAAGGACTAACTATTGGATTTTTGGGCGATTTGAAGTACGGCAGGACAGTCCATTCTCTTGCTTATGCCTTATCGTATTTTGGCGCTGAGATGTTCTTTATTTCACCACCCAGCCTGCGAATGCCAAGTGACTGTATAGAGGAACTCAAAGACAGAAAGGTAAAATGTCATGAAAACGAATCATTACTTGGCATAAGTAAAAAACTAGATGTGATTTATTGTACGAGGATACAAAAGGAACGCTTTGCAGACCCTGTTGAGTTTGAAAAGGTTCGTGGGGTATACAGGTTGAGTAAAACAATGCTTGAGGAAATAGGAATTAAGGATGATTTAAAGATATTGCACCCTTTACCGCGTGTAGACGAGATGGATGAAAGTTTAGATAAAACGGATTTTGCTGTGTATTTTCATCAGGCACGCAATGGTATACCTGTCAGGAAAGCTATATTGGCAGCTGTTTTAGGGACATTAGAATGAAAGTTTTAGATGTTTCTGCAATTAAAGATGGGTCGGTAATTGATCATATTGACAGTAAAAGCACTCTTAAAGTTGCCGATATTTTAAACATCCAGAATGAAGAACAGGTGGTTCTTGTGGGTATGAATTTAACAAGTAAGTTTTTAGGTAAAAAAGGAATTATAAAAATTGGTGGGAAAATTATTGATCAAAAAGAGGTAAATAAAATTGCACTTATTGCACCTAACGCAACGGTTAACATTATTAAGGATTACGAAGTTGTTAAAAAATTTAAAGTTGCAGTTCCGGAGCTTATTGAAGGTATAGTTAAATGTTTTAACCCTAATTGTGTAAGCAATCATCACAAGATAGAGGCTAAGTTGCACGTAGTTAATAAAAATCCTATAAAATTGCAATGCCACTACTGTGAACGCATTATGAACTCAAAAGATATAGTTTTAATTTGAATCCAGCCAATTTTCATATAGGTATAAATAAAAATAGCCTGATATAATTTATCTATTATATCAGGCTATTACCCAAACTCCTCATACCTTAACACCGCCCCCCTCATATTACCTAAAAGTTTCATAAGGTTTATATCATTAAACAGTAGCGAACCACAGGCTCAACGCCCTTTATTATTTTTTTAATCTTGCTACGTGTGACCTTTTTGTCGCTACTGATATTTTCAAAGAACTCATTGGAATTGGGGATGGTTGCTATTACTGATACTTATTACAGGTGCTTCTCTAACTCATTTATTTAACACCTTAGGGAACGTTAAACCCTATTTAAACATCCCCAACTCCATTATAATTATATCACGGAAAATAGCTTTTGCAAACTTGTACGAAAGATTGATAAAAATATATTTTATATACTTGTAAACAAAGACCTTATAAATTGAATAATATTTTGCGATCGTTTTTGATTCTTCTAAAAATTAAGCCGCATTAGGAGAAAAAACCCTGAAATCACCTTCGACTCTAAAGCGTTATATCGCGTTTTAAAAATATTTACAAATTATTGAAACGTAAAGATAATTCGTAATTATCGTTATTTGTTAGTGTTATAATCGGCATTCTATGGAGATAGGTTTTTAGAGCGCTAGTCTTTTTGATAAGTTTTTAATTATGCGATTTTCGTCTGCCCATATACCCTTCTTTTGTATGCGTAAATACAGATTCACATTTTGGCATGCCTTTTCTATAAGATAATACACTGTGTACCATCTTCCCCATGCCCTGTATAGCATACCAAAAAAGAACATGGGCGCTGCAATCCACAATAGCCTCAAACCAGGGTCATGACGGTAGCTTAAGACAGTTCCAGCAGTTATATTTTTTACAGCGATTTTTACACCTTTTGCCTCTTTTACTTGACCATCTTCAAAATGGACTAGGTCTTCTTTTTTTGATGGCAGTTTTTTGTCAGATACACTGGGCGTGTAATAGAGCTTAACGAATGGCTTAATTTCAGAAGTATTACCGTTCCTGTCATAAAAAATTCCTTTTATAATTTCCCCTTTTTCAAATGTTCCGTCTATTCCGGAAACAGTAAATTTTCCATCTTCTTTTATATCTACCTTTGCATCGTTGATAAAAAGGTCAAACTTATAATCGTAAGCACTTTGATATAAGGTTATTCCACGTTGGCGCAAGGGGCTATTTACTTCTATATCAATTTCTCTTTCGGAACTATCATGTTCTTTTAATGCCAAACGGCTTGTATATCCTATAGGGAAAAAGGTGTCTTCCGTGGAAAAAACAGAAAGTGTGTGAGTTCCTTTTGTATCCAATAAAGTCTTTGCTATGTTGCCTATCAATTTAAATAACCATGAAGAGAATATTTTCTCTTCATCGGTGTCGCTGGTTGAAGGTTTTTGAATATTCCATATTTGATTCATTCGCGGTATAAATCCGGAACGTGGGTAGTCTTTTAGTTTGGGTCTGGGTGTGTATTTAATCCCGAATTCTTTTAGTGAAAGTACAAGTTTTTTGTCATCTGGCACAATCCATTCTTTTTGGGCAGGCTCTGTTTTTCCAAACCAACTGCGCACGGAATTAACACACTTATTCCAATTAGTATCTTTTGAGATAAGAGCCACTTCTGAGGGTTTGTCAGGAAATATGGTTACTTCACCTTCAAACGCAAATAAAAACGTAATAGTACAACCAATTAGTGTTAGAACGATGGAAAAATGGTAAAATACAGATGTCCACGATGGATTAAAAAGCCCGTTTACAAAAACGTTACCATGTATATTGTCTCCAACTACGACAGAAGGTTTTCTCCTGTAAAAACGTCTGCGGAAGAAGGATTCTGTTTTTTCAGAAATTTCAGTAAAATTGCCGTTTAAAGTCATTTTTACAATGTTACTTTGATTTGAAAAGAACGCAGTGGATAGTCGAACTGGTTGGCTTTCCTTTAAAATGTGTACAAGCCGATGGTAGGTACAAACAATCAAATTGGCAAAAAATACTGCGGATAGGATTAAAAACCACGGGCCAGAATATACGTTGAGAAGATCGAGATTTTTAATGATCTTAAGCAAGGTACCTGTTGCGGTTATATTATTGCAATTTCCTTTATAAGGCAAAACGCTGCCAATGAGGTAAAAAACCAAAAGAATAATAAATAAGATGACGGCCGTTTTTGTTGATGAAAATATTCTGTACAGGGAATTGGATTTATTCATAATAATATTTTTACAATCAGAAAGGATTAATATGCATGCATGCTATATAAGCCAAACAGTCGGGTAAGCCAGCCGGATCCCATAAAGGTTAACAACATGCAGAAAAACCCAAGCACATTGAATACGGAACCACCAACCCTTCTCCATGAAGGGAGTGACATGGCATGCAAATACATTGCAAAGGCTGTCCATGTAATCAATGATAATATCTCAAAAGGGTCCCATGACCAGTATCTACCCCATGCATTGTCAGCCCACGCTGCGCCAGAAACGATACCAAATGTAAGTAAAGGAAACCCAGCAAGCACTAATTTAAAAGACATTTGTCGGAATGAATTTAATGCTTCAGCAGGAATGCCGTAATCTAAATAATCTCTTTTGCGAATTTGTGTGTTAAAACCTTTATTAATGCCAATAATAACCGAGTTTTCTATAAGATTGAAGAGCCTTATAAATAAATAGGATAGTTCCATAGAACAACTAACCACGAATACTGCATAAGAAAGAAAGGCTATAATGACATGCCATTCATACCAGTCACTTTGAAGCGCCGGCGAAACCGGGGTGACTACAGGGTCGTATTTATTTGTTGCAATAAACAATGCTGCAATAGAAAGCATTGAAACAAATATGCCTGGAAAGTGTACTCGAGGCCACTTTTTTTGTACGTAAATATAAGTTAAAACGTTAGTCCATGCAAACCACGACAGGCATTCGTATTTACTCTGAAACGGAGGCTTTCCTTCTGCAATACCCCTGATTACAATCAAAGCTGTGTGTGCAGCTGCAGCCGCATAAAGTATGTATGTTGCAATATTACCCACGACAAAATGCCTGCGAAACATGCTGACTATTATCTGGAGAATATGTGTTGCGCAGCTTAAGCCATAAAGTAAAATAATGATTGAAAGCAAACGTAACTCGAGAGTTAATAAAACACTATCGCGTTCAAAAATTTCCATTGTTGGCATTGGCTGTATTCCTGACAAGCAGTAATTTATATTTATTAATCAAGTTGAAGAATATCGCAAAGAAAATTTATCTTAACAATGGACTTCTTTTAAGGCAAGTGTAAAAATCAGTTGTTCAGAGCATATAAATTATTATATTATTGGTTTAATTTCACATTAAAAAAGACAGGAGATATATATTGCTACAGGTAATTACTTCCATAAGTGACATTAAAAATAAAATCCAAACTTTAAAACAAAACCAATTAACTATTGGTTTTGTTCCCACAATGGGTGCTTTGCATGAAGGGCACCTGAGCCTGGTAAGGCAGGCAAAAAAGGAAAATGATCAGGTGTTTGTAAGTATTTTCATAAATCCCTTACAATTTGGAAAAAATGAAGATTTTAGACAATATCCAAGAGTATTTGATAAAGATTGTGAACTCCTTTCCAGTGAAGGAGTGGATATAGTATTTAATCCAATCCCAGCGGAGATGTATCCAGATGATTTTTGCACTTCGGTAATACCTAGACATCTTGAAGACAAGCTGTGCGGCAAATCACGTCCGGGTCATTTCAGAGGTGTTGCTGTGGTTGTGCTGAAATTATTTAATCTGGTAAAACCTGATATTGCTTACTTTGGGCAAAAAGACTTCCAACAAACAGTCGTTATTAAGAGAATTGTTTCTGATTTAAATTTAGATGTTAATATAAAAATACTCCCGACAATTAGGGATAATGAAGGGTTAGCTTTGAGTTCCAGAAATGCCTACCTCAACGAAACAGAAAAGAAAGACGCCCTTTGTTTATACAGCTCGCTGGTAAAGGCGCAATCAATGGTGAATGCTGGTATTAAAAAGGCAGAAGAAATTTTGCTGGAAATGGAAAAAGTTATTAATAATTGCAAAACAGCCAGGATTGATTATATTTCAATAGTCAACCCTGAGACGCTTGCAGCCGTACCAAGAGTACGCAAAGGTGATGTTGTGGCCCTGGCTGTTAGAATTGGTAAAACACGGCTAATTGATAATGTAATTCTATAGTTCTGCCTGTTGCCATACAATGAAAATTTTATATTCATAGCGAGTCATAACTTTGTTGGCAAAGTCCTTTGCGTAAGATTTATTTTACGCACAAATGCCAATCTCAAAACAGAGCACCATTCCATTAAATAAAGCCTGCGTAGATTATTAAAAATATTTCTAAAAATATTCTTGACATTTTTTTGATTTTTATTAAGATTATCTACTTGTTGAGAATGAGTCTCATTATATTTTATTAAGGGAGGGGAACTTATTATGAGGTACTTTGTTTTAGTTGTAATACCTTTGGTCATGTCTTTTTTCGTTGTTGATGCCTTTGCGCAGTCTTCAGAAACGAAGCCATTAGAAATGAAGGTAGAAATACTTGAAAAGGAATTGGCTGAATTAAAAAACTTACTGAAGCAGCAGATTGAAAAGGATGTTCAAAAAGAAAAGGAGATTGCATCAATAAAAGAGGATGTTCAGCAACAAGCTGAAAAGGATGTTCAAAAAGACAAAGAAATTGCATCACTGAAAGAAGAAGTTCAGAAAAAAGAGGTACTGACCGTTTCGGGTGAAACGCCTGCTGAAACCGAAGAATTCTATTTTGCCAAGAAGACTGCGGAAGCTGAAGAGAAAAAGCTCGCCCCCGCCTTTAGAGATCAGTATACAAAACCTTTTGCAAGAAGATTCGGCAGAAATACCTATGTCGGCGGTTACATGGACTTTCAATTCAGGGCATCTGAAGAAGACAGTAAAAACGGTTTTGACCAGACAAGGTTTATACCGTTCATATTTTCAGATATTTCAGACCGTGTAAAGCTTGCGGCTGAAATAGAATTCGAACATGGTGGTATATCAGGCGAAAACGACGGAGAGGTAAAACTTGAGTTTGCTACGATAGATTTTTTAATAACAGATTGGTTAAATTGGAGGGGCGGTATTCTTCTGACACCGCTTGGAAAGTTTAACCTTGTTCATGATTCGCCGTTACAAGACCTTACAGAACGTCCGCTGGTAAATCAATACATTATTCCTACTACACTCAGCGACATGGGAATGGGCTTTTTTGGGAGTCTTTACCCATCAGAATTAAGCAAGCTTGATTATGAAATATATATTACCAACGGTGTATTCCATGGGCTTGATGCAGAAGGGAATTCCGGCTTTGAATTAAACAAAGGGTTGAGAGAAACTAGGAATGCTTTTCCGTTTGACGATTACAATCAAAATCCAGGCGTTGTAGGGCGTGTTGCCTTTAGTCCGTTTATAGGGTTGGAATTTGGAGGCTCTGCTTATACAAGCAGGTATGATGAAGACAATGAAAATCAACTGACCATTCCTGCATTTGATTTTGCTTATCAAAAGGGTCCTTTTGAACTGGTAGGCGAAGGAGCGTATGCCTTTTTAGAAACGGACGATCTTGCTGAGGATGCGGGTATTACAGATGATATGTGGGGGTATTATTTAGAAGCCCGCTATCACTTTATGCCTTCTGGATTAAGAACATTGGCGCCAAAAATATTTACAGAGAATTCAACATTTACTGGTGTTCTAAGATGGGATCAGGTAGAAACTGCTGGATTAGATGATAATGGTGAAAATGCTCATTGGTTAAGAAACCGTATAACACCAGGTCTTAACTATCGTTATACAGAGGATACTGTTTTTAAATTAGATTATCAGATTAATATGGAAGACAGAGACATGCAAGATATAGCAAATAATGCATTTTTATTCTCTGTGGCAACCTATTTTTAATGTTTAAGGATTTTCAAAATTACCACCCCCCAACAAGTTCGTAGGGGCACAAAATTTAGTGCCCCTACAAGCTTCGATATGTAGGGGAGGTATGGATGTTTTTGAATCAGTGGAGTAATTAAGCGTGGAAGAAAAAAAGATACTTCTGCTTGGCGGTGGACCTTGTGGTCTATCCGCTGCCTTGAAATTATCTAAATTTGGATACGATGTTACAGTGATTGAAAAAAAGAGCCCAAGTTAGGTGGGCTATGTACTACGAATGAATACAAGGGTTACCGATTCGATCTCGGGGACGTCGCTTTATTTCGAAGAATAATGACCTTGTTGATAATGTATGCAGGATGATGGGTGACGAATTGTTGATTTCAAATAGAAGAAGTGTAATTTTATTAAAAGGTAAGAGTTTTAATTATCCGCTATCTGCCCAGGACATCTTTCTAAAGATGGATCTTTGGACAAAGGGGTAGCGGGAGTGGGGGGTGTTTCCGGGAGTGGAAGCAAGTAGGTCGCTATTTCACCGATAGCACTATCTATTCCTATTCTTTAAGAAACTATTTATATAGATAACCACACCTATTATTTTGGATTTCAAATTTATTGTAAAAATTTTTTATTAAATAATTAAGACTGAGTCTCAGTAAAGGAGAAAAAGATGAAACTTCTTATAGGGTTTGTACTCATGAGCTTTATACTTGTACCTGCGATATTTCTGTCGAAGAGCGCCAATGCCATTCCAGTCTTCGCCAGGAAATACCAGACGTCTTGCCCCACCTGCCACTGGGCAACTTTCCCAGGTCTCAACCCCTTTGGTAAGGCGTTTAAAGACAACGGTTATAGATTTCCAGAAGATGATGAGGTATACGTAAAGGAGACCCCTGTAGCTTTCGGTGGAGAGGCATGGAAGAGGGTCTTTCCCAAAGCTGTATGGCCCTCTACGATAACTCCCGTACCTCCCGTAGCCTTAATGATTGAATCAAATTTTTTTGTTAACCCAAAGAACGATAGCGGTAAAACAGCTTTTGATGGTATTGGGGCGTTAGAATTATTAATGGGCGGAACGTTAGGAGAGAGTTTGTCATGGTTTGGAGCTGCACCATTATATGAGAACGAGGGATCAGCCGTAGGAAGTGAAACACATGTGGAACGTCTGTTTTTTGTCTATAGTCCAACGCTTTTTGATAAAAAAGGACTATTTAACGTCGAAGTCGGGAGATTTGAACCCCGTGCAACACCTAGATCTCAGCATCTATCCATTATTGGTACAACCCGGTACCTCTTTAGTACTTGGTCTACCCCACCTGCGTCCAATTTCACTGCCTTCTTTCCTTTTCAGAATGGGGTGGAATTCTTTGGTGGTATGAATGGGCCAAAGGGGAACGGAGGCCTCATGTGGGCGGCTGGAGTAGTAAATGGTGAGCGGTCAGGTGATGCTTTTGATCCCGATGGCTTAGCGGACTCCATTCCTGAAGGTGACAGTACATTTGATATGAATAATAGCAAGGACTATTACGCCCGCGTCTCCTATAAGATAGGTGGGATGGGAGTGCTAGGCGGTGGTAAAGTAGAGGAATCCGATAAACCCACTGAAAACTGGCAGGATAATTCCTTAACTCTTTCTGGCTTCTTTTACAGAGGGAATGCGGGATTCTTCAATGAGCCGGGTGTCGAAGCAACGTGGCATCCCAGTGGGAACAATTTCTGGCGATATGGCGCAGAGGCCGAATACTCCTGGTGGAATTTCAACCTCTTTGGGGCAGCTACCTATTTCAGAGATAATACCAGTAGTGATGTGACTATCGGAGGTGAAAGCGGCGACAACTTTGATGCAGACCTTTATACTGCAGAGCTCAGGTGGGTGGCTTTGCCATGGGTTATTCCCGCCGTCCGCTTTGAGAACATGAACCCTTCTTACGATGTTGGGGACATCGACAGCTTTAGCACCTACAGCGCGGACATTACTGTCCTCATCAGGGCTAACGTAAAATTTACTGTTGGGGCAGCCTTTGCAGACGGAAATGCCCCATCGGGGGTTGACGACGAAACCTACCAGATGGGTGTGAAAATAGGATTATAAGGAAACTGTTGACTTTTAATCAGCCCAGCCAGATCAAGGATAAGTAAATAAGACGTTTAAAAAATGGCTTTAAAAACCATTTTCCAAAGGTATAAATCAAGTAGTGTTTTAAAGGACGAAAGAGAAATGAAAAGGTATTATCTGTTGTTAAAAAGGCATGGTGTAGTCCTCCTAACCTGTGTTTTTCTTAGCACTTCGTTACATGCAGCCGAAGAGACAGCGCCAGGGATTAAAGGGATGAGCGAAGAGGAATTTACACCAGCAAAGGAGGTATTGATTGTAAGGTACGTACAAATTAAGAAGCCTTCTCACATGGATGTGGAGTCACTAAAGGATGCATTTAAAAACGCAAATGGAGTTAAAATCACGCTCCAGAAACAGGACAAGGCATTTCCCTACGGTGGTGGTTCTGTTAAGAATGCCGAGGTAAAAGCGGTTCATGACGGGAGTGTGATCTATTTCCAAATTTCCTGGAATGATCCGACAAGGAATGCCAGGACAATTGCTGTTCAAGAGTTCAGGGATGCAGTCGCTCTGATGTTTCCGTTAGGTGAGGTTGAAATAACACCATCGGAACATTTTAGTCCAAGAATGGGGGATAGAGAAAAACCTGTAAACCTTTGGCACTGGAAGGCAGACTGGGAGGTAGATTTGTTTGCTAAGGATGGGTTAGAAGATATGGAGAAGCGATACCCAAATATGTACGATGATTTTTATTCGAATCCTTATAACCCACACGATTACCAGGAATTGATGACGAGTATAGAACATTTATCGGGTGGAATAGCCGCCCATAACCTGCTTTCCGAGTCAAGAAGAGGAAGAACGGTTGAAGATTTAAATGCAGAAGGTTTTGGTACTCTTACCACGCAAGACCAGCAGGATGTAAACGGATTCAGTAAATACAAGGATGGTGTATGGACTGTAATTATGTATCGTTTGTTAATTACAAAAGACCATGATGATATACAGTTCGTTCCTGGCGGAAAAACATATTTTAATATAGCGGTATGGGATGGAGGAAAAAAAGACAGAAACGGTCAAAAAAATATATCTATTCAATGGCATCCTGTAATTTTGGATAAGGTTAAATACAACTAATGCTGGAGTATTATTTTTTTTGTCATTTATTTTTACTTTATATTTAAGATTAAATCTTAATTGCATAGGAGGACGTAAAATGTCTGCACTTATTGTGGGTGGTGATCATTTGGGTAGTATTCCAAAGGAACTTGATAAAATTGGGGTAAATGAAGTTCGACACTTAACAGGAAGGAGTGGTCAAAAGATTCGTGACGGGATTCCAGAGACAATGGACTTTATAATTGTGCTGTACGATTTTGTGAATCATAACCTTGCGTACAAGATAAAGAAATTTGCAGAGAATAAAGGGATTCCAATTGTGTATGCGAAGAGATCATGGGCGTCTATTTATCAAAAAATGAAGGATTCACAGAGACAGTTCGTGAAAAAGGGATTGCAAATTCCCTTGAATTAACTGAAAAAACAATTTCAAGAAAGGGATACACATGAGGAATTAATGCATTCAAGAAAATTAATATGATTAACTTTAACCATGGGATAATTGTCTCCAAAGGCTGAACAAAGTGTTTGTAAAAGAAGATTCTTTCTGCTAATATTTTTAAGTTATGAACAGGAAAAGATTGTCACATACTGGATATTCCGTTAGCATGACGTTGTTAATTATAGCCCTATTTATTGCCATCCTTACTGGTTGCGCAACAAGTAATTGGGGGCATAGAAACATGACAGCCGTTTCCAGTTATTTTGACAAAGATGCAAAACCCGTCTGGGATGCAGCAATTCAAGCGGCTGAAGGAATTCCAATGGAAGTAAAGGACATGGAAAAAGGGATTTTAAGAACTCATTGGGTTAAGGGATGGTCAAAAACAAAAACCACTGGGATATTACTGGAAGGGCAATGGCAGGAACGCTATCGTCTAATTATTAGAGTAACAAGTGAACAGAGTAAAACCTATGTTTCTATAAACGCACAGATAGAAACAAAGGCACCGGGAGGTAGTCAGGCATATCGCTGGACCAGAGTCGTGTCAGATGGTACTATAGAACAGGAGTTTTTGGAAAGATTAGAAAACATCCTCGGTAGCTCATGAACATTGGATAAATATACACCACAGTCTATAAGATTTTATCTCGTATAGTTGTCAAAAAGTCTCAAAAAACAAATTTTATATATAACATGTAGGGGCGAACGGCCGTTCGCCCCTACATGTTTGCAGATATAAAAACTTTTTGCCCTCTACGCTGATTTTAAAGGGATGCTATGACAGCAAGGCGATTCTTCGTAATACTCATATTACTTTCTTTATCACTTTTATCGGTTTCATTCATTTCAAATACGGTAAAGGCTCAAACAGAGACAGAGCCTGCCGACAATTTTCAACTACAGGTTTATCTTACGGAAGAGCAGGCACTTGACCTTGTTTTTCCTGAGTGTGACGAGATTGCAATTGACGAATTTTTAATGAATGCTGAAGAAAAACTCAACCTTGAAAAACTGCTTGGCAGAAGGCTTTATGAAGATGGTTTTAAGGTTTATATAGGGAAGAATAAAGGGACTATCCAAGGATATGCAATTACTACAGAAGAAATTGGTAAATTTCACCCTTTTACCTTTATTGTGGGTGTAAAGCCAAATGGGAAAATAAGCAATATAGCCGTCCTGGTTTATCGTGAAAGCCGGGGCGGAGAGATTGTCCGCAAGCGTTTCCTATATCAATTTATAGGGAAATCCTTCAAAGATCCAATCAGAATAAACAAGGACGTAATTAATGTAACTGGAGCTACCATGTCTGTGCAGTGTATGTGCGCAGGTGTCAGAAAGGTACTCGCTGTCGTTGACGAATATTACCTCAGCGGCAAAAGAAATGTAAGCGATCTCAAGGTAGTAAGTGGTAATGCCGTTACATCGGCAAAAGATAAACCCATTGAGGAAATAAACAAATCCCAAAACGCAAAGAATAATGAAACTCCACCTTCATTAAAGGGAGAAAGTGGGGGATTATCAGAAGTAAAACTGCTGAAACAAACACGCATGATTATGGGTACCTTTGCCGAAGTAACAGTTTATTCTAACGATGAAAAGACTGCTGGCAAGGCAATTGAAGGTGCATTGGATGAAATGGGACGCATGGATCGCATTATGAGCAATTACAAAAAGGATAGCGAGCTATCAAGGCTAAACAGAAATGCGGTAAAAGCGCCAGTTCCATGCGGTGCAGAACTCCTCGATGTAATTGAGAAATCGCAATATTACAGCGAATTGAGCGATGGTGCATTTGACATTACTATATCTCCTTTTGTTGCACTTTGGGGGTTTTTTGATGAAAAAGGACACATTCCACCCAATAAAGAAATAGACAGGCTTTTGCCGGCAGTTTCCTATAAGAACATCGTAATAAGCAAAAGTGTCGATCCGAAAAAGCCGAGTACCGTTTTTTTAAAGAATACTCAGACTCAGATTGATCTGGGCGCTATTGGAAAGGGATATGCCGTAGACAAAGCATTGGAAATTATCAAAAATTTTGGTATAGACAATGCATGTGTCAACCTCGGTGGAAATATATACGTATTAGGTGCGTCGGCTGGTAAAAATACGTGGAAGATTGGTGTACAACACCCAAGAAACAAGGATGAAATACTTGGCTATTTAGAGCTTAAGAATGAGGCTACGGCTACATCAGGAGATTATGAACGTTTTTTTGAAATCAAGGGGAACCGTTACTCTCACATCATAAACCCAAAGACAGGAATGCCCGTTAATGGTATAATTGCAGTAACGATTGTGGCTCCCACAGGCACGGAGGTTGACGCGTTATCCACGAGCGTCTTTGTTTTAGGTCATGAAAAAGGCATGGAACTTATCAAAAAAATTCCCAATGCGGAAGCCATGATTGCGTATGAAGAAAAGGATGGTAAAATAACGATAGACATGACAGAAGGGTTTAAGGACAAATTCAAAAAAATTGGTAATAGTTCACCGGAGGAAAAAGATTTGACAAGATAACAGGATAGACATGATATAAATTAAATTAATTTCTGACAGGATACACAGGATTGCTTTTTAGCTTATTTTTATCTTGTTAATCCTGTATATCCTGTCTAAGATAGCTGAACTATTACGGTTTTTTGTAGGAGAAAGCGATGTCAAGCGGCATGTGGTCACTCCCAATCAGCAATAAGATTTTCTTCACCTTTTTTCTATTCATTATGACAGTAGCCATTGGACTAGGTTTCCTGAATTATTATGAGAGGACAGGCTTTTCTCCACAAAAGACGGTTCGATATTACTGCGGTGACCAAGAGGAAGATCTTGATACACCATTATCGGTTGAGGAAAACAAGTCTAAACTGGAAGAAGGGTTGTTTTTTGCAAAATCCTATCGAGAACTTTTAGAGGTAACTCATACACACATCTTTTCAATCACAATCGTGGTTTTTATACTCTCCCGAATTCTCGCCATGACTCACACCCGTGAAGGGTTAAAGATTATCATATATGGTGTCTCGTTTATGGGTATTATATTGAACCTGCTAGCTCCGTGGCTTATCAGATATGCATGCCATCACTTTGTAATTACCTTTACCATTTCCAACGTCCTCCTTATCCTGAGCTTTGGGGCATACATCTTCATCCCACTTTACGAAATGTGGTTCAGAAGAGATCACGAAATTGTTTAGCTTTGGCATTTTATGCTTTAAAAACAGTTAAAGATTATCTCTAAATCAATGTTTCAGAGTTTCAAAATAGCCACAAAGTCGCGAAAATATTAAAAACAGAAATTAAGATATTTTCATATTCTTAACATCATCAAGTATAATTTAGCATTGGCGAGATATAAAAAAATTGTCAATGACCAAATTTTATGTGAATATAAAAAGAAAAGGGAATTTAACATTCAGCGAAATTTCGGCATCGTTTAAATGGAAACCGAAGGTTTGGAGTCTGCTGAAAACATGACTTAAGAGAAGAAACCTTTTCTTGATAGCACTCTTTCCTGACGAGCATAGGAGTTCATAAATCTGTTTTTTCTTAGTTAAAGTATCTTTTTAAAATGTGATGTATGTCACAGACATTATTTGAAAAATATGATAACCTGAATAAAACACTATGCCGCGAAGCCACGAAAATGCTAAATATACGTTAATGAATTTCAATGTTGCAGTTGTAGTGCGAACTTTAGTTCGCACTACATTGAAAAAGTCGCCAAAGGCATAATTTAATGTATAGGAAATTCAAAGTTGATAGAAACCGTGACCGAAGATACGTTCCATGACGGTATTGGGGTCAAGGTTTTTGATTTTTGGTTTTAT
>Ga0209212_1004083_pt1 | contig 18460 bp, 20 predicted proteins | sample RifGroC2_FD_183996 | JGI IMG/M metagenome (GOLD analysis project Ga0209212, IMG submission 183996) | Groundwater microbial communities from Rifle, Colorado, USA - Groundwater C2 (SPAdes) (version 2) | ecosystem: Environmental > Aquatic > Deep subsurface > Groundwater | place: Rifle, Colorado...
TTAGCGGAATGATGAGCGAAAGGTTTCTACTCATGAGGCTTATGTTCGGAAAACCCGGAAAAAGTTTCCAAAGATGCACTAATTTGCAGTGTATTGAAGAAGAACTTTACAAACCATGCCCATGTCCTACTTATTCCTGCCCGAATAGATAATAAGTAACTATTCAAATCGTCATTGCGAGGAGGCACAAAGTGCCGACGCGGCAATCCATTCCTTATTAATTTGGATTGCTTCGCTTTGCTCGCAATGACAATAAACATCAGGTATTTCTAAAAAAACTTAACATAAATTTACAAAAAATTATTTCTTACATAAAAAAAGCAATTTCTTTCCAAAATCTGTTTTTAATTAATTAAGGACCAACTAAGCAAAAATTTTGATGATTATTTGCCAAAGGCGGTAACTAAGAAAAAATGGGAAAGATTTGGAAATATGACAGACTTAAATACAAATCAATATTTATATAAACAGCCTTATCTTCAAAATCAGCCTACTTATGGGGATGGCAAGGGCGGTTTTCCGATAAACATGGATGACAAAAGATTAGATCCTGTAAAAGATAATTTTAAAACTAATCCCGTCGGAAAAGTTGTAAACAGTGCCACATCTTCATCAGAAGATAAAAATGGTTTGATGAAAATGCCGATACTTCTGGCATTGGGTGCTATTCCTACTTTGCTTATAGATAAAGCCTGCAAAACATTAATTAAAGGTGCGAGTTTTAAAGACTCCCTGCTTGGCAAAGCAGTTAATAAAATTGATGTTTTTTCTAATTCCGTCACAACAAAAGTACCTGTTTTAAAATTTGATTGGGCAAAAAACGCTTTTGAAAGAGTAAAAAACGGTAATGGAATTTTAAGCCAAATAATAAACGCTACACCGACTAAGCCGGTTAACGGCATGGCAAAAGGTATGGTTGTGCCTCAACAGGATCTGGTTCTAAAAGAACTGCTTGAAGAAGCTGTACATATTACTAGTTCGGATACAACTGTTGCCCAAAATCTTATAAATGAGTTAAAAGGCGGCTCAAAAAATATTAATAAAAAAGCTTGCAAAGAAGCTCTTAGACTGGCAAGAAAAAATCCTTCAAAAAAATTCACAAAAATTCTTGAAAATCTTAAAAATCCAAAAGTAAAAAATAAAACAAAACAATTAATAAAATTACTTGAAGAATCTATAACAATTTCAAAAGAAGCGCCGCAAGAAATTAAACTGTTAACAGCAGCATTGGAAAACGGAACTAAAGGCGCAAACAAAGAAGCTTATAAAACCGCTATTAGATGGACAGAAAAAAGATTGGCCGGAAAGAATCCGTCAGAAAAATTCATTGCTCTTAAAAACAAGGCTCATTCTCTTTCCAGTATGAGTAAACATTCTCCTTTATCAAGACTATTAATAAACGGCTACAATAGTGTAAGCAAAATTATTAACATTGGTAAAATGGGTCCGGGTAAAATGGGCAAATTGGGCTTTTTATTCGGTCTTGGAATGACAGCTTATTTCTTAGGTGAAACCGTTAAAAAAACCATAGATGCTCCAAAAAAAGAAAAGGGCAGCACACTTGCACATGGTGTTATAGTTGACTTTATAGCATCTTGGCTGCTGTTTGAGCCAATAATGAAGTTTATGCATAAAGGAATAGGCGCTTTGAAAGCCGTTGAAGGAAAAGGCTTAAGTAAAATAATTTCAATACCTTTAAACGTAATAGGTAAATTATTAAATACCGGTCTTGATAAAAAAGTAATTCCTGCAGCAACATCAAATCTTGGAGCTATAGCCAATGGCTTTAAGCATACAGGTCAGTTTCTTAAAGGTTTCGGTGGCGGTGCGGGAAGATTTGCATTGTTGATGTTTGTACTATTTCCTGTGGTTGATAAAATAGCAAGATTTGTAACCCACAGTATTTTTGGCAAACCTAATGCGCTTCTTGCAAAAGAAAAGGCTGAAGCAGAATCAGGAAAGACAGAAAATACAGAAACTTTAAATAATACCGATGCTTTAAAGAAAGCTCTTGAACAAAATAAAGCAGGCATGCTTACTGTTGCGGCAAAAAATCAAATAAATTCAACAGGCGGCGCTAATCCTTGGATATCAGAACATTTGAAATCACGCGCTGAAAACATAAATCAATCGGCTGTAACAAATTCTCCCGTAAACACTCAACTTAATACCGATCCGGCTCAAAAAATTAATATAAAACAGCAATATATGCCTTCGGATACAAGTAAAATTCAACAAGAAAATATTGAAAAGAAAGCCAAATTTGATGCAACACTGGCTAAAACCGACAGTATAATTAGAAATGCAGAAACTGCTCTGGGTTCCTAATTATGTCAAAGCTTAATCACGCTTCCTTTAGGATAAGAACCTAAAAATCTGTAAAAATGCACAAGCGGCGCAATTTTGCCTATGGTTTTCTGCACATTCTCGTCCTCAATATGCCCTTCAAAATCTATAAAGAACGTGTAATCTCCAAAAACCTTTTTTGCCGGTCTTGATTCAATGTAAGAAAGATTTAAATTATTTTCCTTAAATACCGTAAGTATATCAACAAGAGAACCCGGCTGATTGCACGCGGTCAAAGCTATTGAAGTCTTGTCATTTCCTGTTCTTTCAGGAACTTTTGCGCCGAGCGAAACAAAACGCGTCAAATTGTCTTTTTCATCGTTAATATTTTTGGCGATTATTTTTAATCCATAAATTTCCGCAGCTTTTGCAGTGCCAATAGCCGCATAATTTGCGGGAAGATCAACAAGCTGTCTTACAGCTTCCGAAGTGCTTGTCGCAGAAATTTTTTCCACACTGTCTTTTAAATTAGAAGCTATAAAATGCCGACACTGCGCAATTGCCTCAGGTTTTGAAATAACTTTATCAATTTTAGAAATATCTTCCGCCTTACTTATTAGGCAATGCGAAATAGGAACAATAATTTCACCGGTAATCATAACCCTTGAAGTTGTTCTGACAAGATTATCCAGAGTTTCCCGAACAATACCTTCGATAGAATTTTCAATCGGAACAACGCCTATATTTCCGCTGTTATTGTCAACAGCTTCTATAACTTGCAAAATCGAAGATTTCAATATTTTATTGAACTGCGAAATATGAGAACCAATAAGACTTTCAGCGGCAATTTCTGTATAAGAACCTGCCGGTCCAAGATATATAATATTAATAATTTCCGGAATTTTGGTCACTTATAATTCTAATTTCTTTTAAATAAACTCGTTTTTGATTTCTTTTACAAAATTAAAATATTTTGATTCAAATGTGGTTATAACTGTTAATATTTTATCTTGTAATTCAAATTCGTCTACCGAGTCCATATTAGAATCTGTTTTTAATTTAAAAAAGTCGTTTTCAGTATCTTTAATAAAATATTTCCCCAGAAAATTAATTGAATTATTAAGTGTTAACATTACCTCTTCAACTGCTTTTTTTAAATTTTCACTTACAAGCTTATTTTCTGTTTCGTGTAAATATTTTTCAAATTCTTTAAGATTATTTATTTGATCATTAGAATAACAATTATTATTAATAATATTTTTCATTAATTCTTTTAAATTTACTTCTGAATAAAGAAAAAGTGCTTTTCTTACAATATTTTTATCATTTTCTAAACGTTTACAACATTTTTCATAAAATGAAACTTTTCTTTTATAAACAACCATAAGAAAAATTGCAATTATTGTGGTATAACGCCAATAATATGCATTATCCCACAGATTATTAAATAAAAAATCATATGCGTTAGCAGTGTTCGTAGTCAATAATATCATGTCAGCCAAAATTACTTCTCCTAAAATTAAACTAAATTATTTTCAAATATTATATAACAGAATATATAAATTGTATTCATAACAAAACAATTTATCAAGAGATTTTAATTAAATTCCTATTTATGAATTACATTACTATTAAATAGAAAGTTTTGCTTTTACAATTAATCTATAATTAGAATATGAAATTTCTGCTTCTTTGCATAATTTATAAAGCTGTTCTTGAAATCCGACATAATTAAAATCAGGATCATGTTTTAAGTCAGGATACAATCTATAAGCTTCCGGTATATGAATTTCAAAAAAATGTTCATCAAGAAATTTCAATAAAGTAGTTAAATTAATACAAAAATTTTGAACCGACTCTTTAAGTACATTATTTAAATACTTATTTTCTTCCTGTTCAAAGTAATTACAAAAATCTTTTATTTTTTCAGATCTTGCTTTATGAAATGTTTCGTTTATGGACAATTCAATCAAAAATTCTTTAAGGAAATTTTCCGTCATTATAAGATCTGAATTTATAAAAACATTTCTATCTCTCCCCATTTTTTCTTCTTTAGAATGAAAAAATCTTATCTTTTTCTTGTAAAAAATCAAAAGCAAAATCGAAAACATTGATATATAACGCCATACATCAACATTATCCCAAATATTTTCAATATATAAAGAATAAAAAGTATCAAACCAGATTTGTCTCGCCAAAACTTCCGGGGAAGTTTTTAAAAGTTCAGAAATATTAGAAATATTGGATAAATCATGCAAAATAAAATTCTCCAAAATAAACGCCAATACAAATTGTATTATATTTTTAGCTTATATATCAAGACCTATGTCAAGAATTCCTGCTTTTGCAGTAATTGCACTTGTAGAGATATAAGCCACGCCGGTTGACGCGATTAAGTTTATTGTTTCCAGTGTAATAGCCCCGCTTGCTTCTGTTATAGATTTTCCATTAACAATTTTCACAGCTTTTTTCATTTCTTCAACAGGCATATTATCAAACATTATAATATCAGCGCCTGAATCAACCGCTTCTACTACCTGAGAAAGATTTTCTGTTTCAACTTCTATTTTTATTGTGTGCGGTACGTTTTCTTTTACTGTTTTAATAGCTTCTTTTATACTTCCTGCTGTTTTTATATGGTTGTCTTTAATCATCACAGCGTCATAAAGCCCAAATCTATGAGGAGATCCTCCTCCCACCTTCACAGAATACTTTTCAAAAATCCTGAAATTAGGACAACTTTTTCTTGTATCAGAAACTTTTGCTTTATAAGGCTCTATGGCTTGCTGAAATTTGCTTGTCATCGTTGCAATAGCGCTCATTCTCTGAATAAAATTCAAAGCAACTCTTTCTCCTGTAAGAATAGCCCTTGCTTTGCCTTTAACTACAGCTATATCTTGCCTTTTAAGGATTTTGTCTCCATCCTGCAAAAGCGATATAAATTCAATATTTTCATTAAGCATTTTGAAAATCATTTTTACAACCGGTAATCCTGACAAAATTCCGTCTTCTCGAGAATTAAATCGTGCTTCAATAACTTTGTCAGGACTGATAAAAGAATTCGTAGTTAAATCGCCATGCCCTATATCTTCTTTAAGAGCCTGTCTTATAAGGTCATAAACAATAAAATTATCAAGAGTAATCATTTTTTAGTTTGTCCTTATTTATTAGCTTATTGTCATTGCGAGGAACGAAGTGACGAAGCAATCTATCTAATTTGAATTAGCAAGTTATATAGATTGTTTCGTTTGGTTTATGCCCTCCTCGCAATGGCAGAGGAGGTCTTTAGAAATATAACTGTGGTAGGCATTCTGTGAAGTTTCGGAATAATCCTCTCTGAAGTGCGCACCTCTGCTTTCTTTTCTTGCTATTGCCGATTTAATTATTAATTCGGCAACGGTTAAAAGACTTCTAAGCTCATATTCATGAACATCGCGACATTTATAATTCTGATTAAATTCAAGTTTAATCTCATTAACAGTTTTCAAGGCTTGTACCAGAGCTTTTTCTGTTCTCACAATTCCTGCATTATTCCACATAATCTCTTTAAGCTTTATCATAAACCCTGCAACATCAGGTTTGTAGTCAAAAAATTGCTTTTCGTATTGCGAAATAAGACAATCTATTTGACAATCCTGCGTTGGTTGAACTTCCAAACGTTGCTCAGCGAGATGTTTCACCATTTCTCCCGCAACAACAACACATTCAAGCAAAGAATTGCTTGCAAGCCTATTCGCTCCGTGAAGAGAGGAGCAACTGGCTTCTCCGACAGCAAACAGTCCCTGAATTGAAGTTTTTCCGTCTGTAGAAATTTTAATCCCACCCATTAAGTAATGAGCAGCAGGGGAAACAGGAATTGAATCCGTTAAAATATCAATTCCATTTTCTTTGCAAACTCTTATAATATTGGGAAATCTTTCAATAAGCTTTTCTTTGGGAATAGAAGAAGTATCAAGAAGTACATGGGAATAACTTTTTTCCTGCATTTCAAAGAAAATAGCACGGGTTACGACATCACGAGGAGCTAAATCGCCTCTTGTGTCATAATTTTGAGTAAAAAATTCTCCGTCAGGATTTTTAAGTTGTGCGCCTTCTCCCCTTACAGACTCGGAAATCAAAAATCTTGAACCATTTTCTTGAATAGTTAATGCTGTAGGATGAAATTGAACAAATTCCATATCCTGCATAACAGCGCCTACCCTGTACGCAAGAGAAATTCCATCTCCGGTTGCTATTTCAGGATTGGTAGTATTGCTGTAAACTTGCCCTATTCCGCCTGTTGCAATAACAACAACAGAAGAATAAACCGTTTCATATTCTTCTGTTGTTGAATTATAAAGAATAACGCCCCTGCATTTTTTGTCAGAATCGATTAAAAGGTCTACAGCTTGAGTTCCCTGATAAATTGTAATATTTTTAGTCTTTTCGGCTTTATTTGCAAGCGCAAGCTCAATGCTTTTTCCGGTGGCATCCCCGCCGGCATGAAGAATCCTGTTTATGCTATGCGCGGCTTCCAGCGTTAATTCTATTTTATTTTCCCTGTTTTTATCAAATTCAACACCGTATTTTATTAAATCATGTATTGCATCCGGGCTATTTTCGGAAATAAATCTTGCCACTTCAGAATCTGTAAGACCTGCGCCTGCATTAACGGTATCTTGAACGTGGAGATCTACTGAATCTTTTAAATTTTCCGGCAATACACCGACAATCCCGCCTTGCGCATATCTGGAATTACTTTCTCCAAGATTTGCTTTTGTAACCAGAAGAATTTCTTTATTGATTTTTTCAGAAAGTTTTATTGCGGAATACAATCCAGCAATCCCACTTCCTATTATTACAACTGATTTAGTAGAAAATTTCATTTTAAATCTCTTCTTTTATAAGAATTTATGTGATAACACGAATAATAAAAATTATTAATTTTCATTCCACACCTTATTAAGTTAGAAGTATACTTTAAAAATCAAGAATTTCAAGAGTTTTAACCCGACAACGTCTTGTTCAATATATCATACAAATATTTTTAAAAAAAATTCTTATTTGCTAAACCCTTGACATAAAAGCCATAGGTTTAATAGAATAGAATAATCAAATAAAAATTAAATAACATTGGGGCGTCGCCAAGCGGTAAGGCACCTGGTTTTGGTCCAGGCATTCAGAGGTTCGAATCCTTTCGCCCCAGTTCTATAGTACAAGACAGTCCTTCGGCTAATATGTCGAAGGGCTTTTTGTATTCATAGCTTATGTTTTCGCCTGTCAGCAAAAAGTTCGATAGTATGATTTTTAACAGCTTAATTTTTTCATTACCGGATTGAGAAATATATAATTCGTAGGCTTCATTTGCAATATCAAGAATCTGAATGCCGTTTTCAATGCTCTTCTGTAACATGAATCTTTTTAATTGCTTCCTTGAACTGTTTATCAAGTTCTTCTTCTCTAATATATTTATCCTGAGAGCATTCGCCTTTTCCATGCGTACAATGATAATAAATATATTTGCCTTTTTTGATTTCGGCAGTGATTGAACTTCCACATTCTCCGCAAGTCAGAAGCCCTGCAAACGCAAATTCATGTTCTTTTCTGTACAAAGGCTTATTATCTTTCTTAAAGGCTTCCTGAACTCGTTCAAAAAGTTCCCTGTCAATTAAAGCTTCGTGAGTTCCTTTAAAAACCCTGCCTTTGAACTTGAAATTACCAATATAAAAGATATTTTTAAGTATTGATTCAAGATGACTTTTGCCGATTTGAGGTTTTTCGGCTTTATAAATAAAACCTTCTTTATATAACCGGTCAATTACTTTTTGAAGCGAATAATTCCCTTCTGCATAAAGATTAAAAGCTCTCAAAACAAAAGGTGCTGTTTCAGTATCTATTTTTATGATTTTTGAAGATTCTCTTTTGTATCCCAAAGTCGGTTTTGAAGGATATTCCCCTTGCTCTGCTTTTTCCTGAAATCCTTTTTTGACTTCTTCACTAAGATTATCAATGTAATTCTTAGCCATAAGAACTTTTATTCCATGTATAAACTTGTCATGAGAGCGTGAATTTTCGCTTAAAACAGCCCCTTCCTTTACAAGATGAACTTCAAGCCCTTCAAAACTATCAAGCAAAACATAATCTTTGAAATTCCTGTAAAGCCTATCTGTTTTTTCAACAATAATTGTTTTTACATCTTTATTTTTCTTTAAAAACTTTACCATTTCAGTAAAATTTGTCCTGCCTTCTTTTTTGGCGGTTTCATTGTCGGTAAATTCTTTTATAATTTTCAGATTCTTTTTTACAGCGTATTCTTGCAGAAGCTTTAACTGAGCAGGGATTGAATAACCTTCTCTTTCCTGTTCCCTGCTTGAAACCCTTGCATAAATTACAGCTTTATTCATTAGAAATGCCTTTTTGTTGCTTTATTTTTTCTACATCTTCCCTTAAAGTCTTGATTTGATGAATTAAATCATCAATGGAAAATTTTAAATCATTCCCAATTGCTTCAATAATAGTTGAAAAATCCATAAGATTAAACCTCTTTATCCTAAGCTTAATTAAAATTAATCTATTATGCTAATTATAGTATGTAGAACTATAGTATGCAAGATTTTAAAATAATCCTATGAAAAAAGATATATTAGTAAAATTCGGAAATAAAGTCAGGGAAGAAAGGCTTAAACAAGGTCTTTCTCAGGAAGCATTTGCAGAAAAAGCAAGTGTTCACCGAACTTATATTGGAATGATTGAAAGAGCAGAAAAAAATATTACTCTTACAAATATTGAAAAAATAGCATTAGCTTTAGGTTTAACACCCAAAGACTTATTGGATTGAAAATTTTATGCTGTATTGTGGTGTATAAGTATAGTTTGAAGGTTTTGGAATGTAGTTTATGACTAATAAAAAAATTGGTAGAAATAGTCTTTGCCCCTGCGGTAGTGGTAAAAAGTACAAAAAATGTTGTCTTAGGATAATTGATACTGACAACCAAATTAAAATTTTGTTAAATGAAACGATGAAAGATTTACCCGATGTCAGATATGAATATGGTGTGAATAGAGATAAACTAGGGGAAAAAATATCCGCAGAAGATATTGGTATTTTACATGATGGCTTTTTTGTAGATAAAGTTTGTTTTGATAAAAAAAAAGAACTGATAGAAAAAATATCTTCTTATGACTTAAAAAATACAGATATTACAATCATCAAAAAAGACTTTAATGAATTAATTGAAGGTGAAATTAAAACTCCAATACCTTTAGCACCAACAAAATTTTTCAGAGTACGTAAAAATGATATTCAACATGGTTTAATCACTGGCTTTTCAAATACAAATGAATTAAAATATCCGCCCGCAAATTTTGTTAAAACTATAGGAAGATTAAACGATGTTGGAGAAAGTATTTTTTATGCTGCTCCTCTATACAAGACTGCGGTTGAAGAGTGTCATATTAATAATAACGATTTTTTTACTCTTTCAGAATATGAATTAAAAAACAAAAATGAACCTATATATTTTTGGGCTCTTGGCATTGATAGGGTAATTTTTAAATTTAATTTTCCTCGTTCAGAAAATACGTATGAGTATCAATGTTTTATGGGCGAACTGAAAAGTATTGAAGATAAAGGGATTCAAAAGTTTTTATTTGATGAATTTACAAAAGAAGTGGCAAAAGATGAAGAATATAATTACAAAACGACTGTTGCGTTAGCAAGCAGATATTTAGAAAAGAAAAACACTGGAATTATATATACAAGTATTGCATGTAACAGTAAAGTTGTTAATCTTGCCCTACCTCCAAAGGTTTTTGATGATAATTTAATTGCTACTAAATGCTGGTTGTGTCAAAAAAAAGATAATAAAATTTCATTTCTACAGGAAAGTAAAAAGATTGATAGCACAACTGGAAAAATACATTGGTAATACACTTATAAAATAACTTGCAAACAGCCGGTTTGAAAAAATTCATAGCGAGTTTGCTTACCCTCAATACCCAGACCCTTCTGGAAGTACCTAAATTTTTTTATACAGAATTATCTCAATACAGCCTGAACAAGTTTATATATAAGTTTTACATTCTTTTCATCAGTATTATCAAGCATATTAGTTATATCAGAAATTAAAAACTTTTTATTTCTTTGATGCTTAAAAGCAAAGAGGTCTTTAATTTCAACATCAAGAGCTTTTGCAATTTTTTCAAGAGTTTCAATAGTTGTAAAGTTTTTCCCTGTTTCAATTCTGCTTAATTGTCTTGATTGTATGTCAATTATTTCAGCAAATTTTTCTTGTGTAAAATTTTTGCTTTCTCTGAGTTCTTTTATACGTTTTCCAAAAAGTTTATTTGGCTCTTGCATTAAATTAAACTCCTCTTTTTAAATCTATATTTTCAAGAGGAATATTTAACGGCATTAAAAGACTTATTTATTTTATATTTTCATGATTTAATGACTTACTGATGACCTTAAATATTGTAAAAATGTATTTATTCCGACATTTTACGATGAATGAGGTTTTTTATAAAAAATAAGTATCTTAAAAAGCTGTTAAGGGTGAGAAATGACAATTGAATTACAGGAAAAACAATCATCAACATTTGATGCAAATATACAACGTGGTGTAAATGCAAAAATATTATCAATAAATGAAGATAATACAAAAATTACCTACCATGTTAAAAATGAAAAAACTTATAAATTTTCTGACCCTGAAGAACTTGTCAGAGCTTCTTATTTTGTTGAATTAGTTTTAGATTACAATTACCCAAAAGAAAAAATGGCATTAGAGGTTGTAGTGCCAAGAAGAACTCCCAGTGATTTAGCGGATATAGTTATCTATGAAGATAATAAATTATTAAAACCCTACATAATAATTGAATGTAAAAAAGACGGAATAACTGATAATGAATTTAATCAAGCTATTGAACAATCTTTTGGCAATGTTAATTCATTACGTGGTATTTATTGCGGAGTAATTGCCGGAAATACAAGAAGATTTTACGATGCAAAAAATTTCCCTCAAAATGAAAGAACAAAAAATATAATAGCCGATATTCCCATAAGTTTTGGAGTGGTACAAGAATATCGATATAAAAAAAATGACCCGGATTGGGATATAAAAGCTATAAGCAAGGGCGAATTAATAAGAATCCTAAAAAAATGTAACGATACCCTCTGGGATGGGGGCAGAATGGCACCAACAGAAGCTTTTGATGAATTATGCAAAATAATATTTGTTAAAGTACGAGATGAACAAACTCCTAGAAAAAGTGGCGACCCTTATGACTTTCAAATCAAAACTTATGAATCAGCCGAATCAGTTTATTCAAAAATAACAGGTATTTATCAAAAAGCTAAAGAGTTAGACCCCGATGTTTTTACGGAAAATATTACAAGTTCACCGGCAAAAGTTTTTACAGTGGTTAATCATTTACAAGGTATTAATCTTTCTAAAACTGACCTTGATACGAAAGGTGTTGCGTTCGAACAGTTTATGGAGGATTTTTTTAAAGGTAAACAAGGACAATATTTTACCCCAAGAGAAATTGTAGATTTTATTGTTAAAGTTTGTAATATAAATCATACATTGAAGGTTTTAGACCCTGCTTGCGGCAGTGGAGGCTTTTTATTACATGCTTTAGATAGTATTAGAAATCAAGCAACTGAATTTTATGCCCCGAATACTGCTGACCATTATAAATTTTGGCATGATTTTGCTGCAAACAATTTATTCGGAATAGAAGTCAATGATAAAATAGCAAGAGTTTCTAAAATGAATATGATAATTCATGACGATGGACATACTAATGTTATCGGGGAAGATGCTTTAGAAGATTTTGCTAAAATACAAGAAATTAATCAAAAATTTGAGAAAGAAAAATTTGATTTAATTGTTACTAATCCTCCTTTTGGGGCAACTATAAAAAAAGAAGAGAAACCATATATTGGGAATTATCAATTGGGTAAATCTAATGATAATAAACCAAAGAAAACACAAAAATCCGAAGTCCTATTCATTGAAAGATGTTGGGAGTTTTTAAAGCCTGAATCTGGAAGATTGGCTATTATTTTACCCGATGGCATTTTGACAAATACCACACTTAAATATGTTAGACAATTTATTATTGATAAATTTCAAATTGAAGCTATTTTTTCACTTCCGCAAGTTACTTTTCTTCATTATGGAGCAGGACTAAAATCTTCTATTTTATTATTAAGAAAAAAAGCAGATAATGAAAAAACACAAGATTATAATATCTTTTTAAGCATAATAAATAAAGTAGGTTATGATGCGACTGGCAGAAAGGATAAAAGCGAGTTATCTGAAGTAATACAAAAATTTTATGAATATAAATCAGGCAAGCACTTTTATGAATATAATAATTTTGTAAAAAAATTAAGTGAATTAAATAAAAACAGACTTGATGCTTATTATTATTCGCCAATGTTTGAGGATATTCTAAAAGACATTTCAAAATGTCCGTTTCCATTAATGGAATTAGGCGATGTATGCGAACAAAATTGTATTTTCAATGGTAGCACTCCTGCAAAAGATGATTATTCTGAAAATCCGGCTGACCCTAAAATTGTTAAAGTTGCATCATTAAAAAAAGGAAAAGTTGGATTTGATTTTGTTGAATATGTTAATCCTGATATAATCTCAACAAAAGTTATTAAAAATGGTGATATTTTAATTCTTTCATCTGCTCACCAAGCTGAATATTTAGGAAAAAATCCATGTATAGTTGAAATTCCAGAAGAGCTACAAGAAGAAGCTATTACTTTTGTCGGAGAACTTATTAATATTAGAGTTAATCAATCAATTTTAAATCCTTACTATTTATTACAGTTATTGAATACCAAAAATTATTATTTATTAATAAACAGAGAAAAAAGAGGGCAAACTTCTCATTTATATCCAAGTGATTTTAAAAAAATTAAGATTCCTGTTCCTGATGATATTAATTTACAAAATAAAAACGCTGAAAATTATAAAATTCAGTATGCTAAATACGAAGAATATGTAAAAAAAGCTAATCAAATTATTGAGGATTGCATAAACCAATTTGATGAAACCTTTTTAAAAAGTTAATTAATTACTTTATGTTAATTTATGAATGAACTATAATATTTTCAGAATTAGCATAGGATATGAATTTTGCCTGATAAACTTGATAAAACAGAAGTAATAAATTCAATAAGTAGTGAAAGACTTGAAGCTTACAGGCTTTCACCGAATGACACTATTGAAAATTTGGTTCAAATTTATTTGCATAATATCGAATTGGCGGAAGCTTTGTATCCGGCTTTGGCATTACTGGAAGTAACATTAAGAAATAGGCTGAATAATGCCATAAACAGAAATATCATGCAGGATTGGTTAATAAAAGAAGCTGATACTCAAAATATATTGCTTCAAGATGAATATGACTTGATTGTAAAGGCTTCTCAAAAATTAACTAGACCTGTTTACAAAAACGGTCAGCCGGTAAAAATGCCTTTAACAAACGGTAAGCTGATTGCTGAATTAAATTTTGGTTTTTGGGTTTATTTATGTGATAGCAAGTATAACCCTGCTATCTGGATGAAAAAACCTATTATTTTTGATGAAGTCTTTCCTAATTATGACAGTTTTATAGCAAAAAAGAATCCGACATCCAAACGCCATAAACGTATTAACAAGGTTTTCAGTAAATTAAAACCTATTTTAAAGCTAAGAAATAGGGTTTTTCACCATGAACCTGTATTTAATCATCCGGCAGGATTAAACAACTGCTATGCTGATATTGAGGAATTGTTATTATATATGTCGATTGAATCAAGCGAATTTTTAATGAATATAAGCAAATTTCAAGAATATTGGAATAAATCCCCCATAAAAGCAAAAACTTAGGGAACTATGCCGAAGCAGGGAGAAACACCTAAGTTGTACATTTATATTATTACATATATTCAAGAAATTTCAAGATGAGTATTTTTATCTTCTGAAAATTCCCTGAACAAAAGCAAGAGAACAAAATCTATAAAATACTACAAGCATTAAGTTTTAATAATATTATTTTTAATTATTATGTATAATATTGAAAAAATATCAAAAACCTGTTATTATAATAAAGCGGTCAAATATTACTTTGAATAATAGAAAAGCAGGTTTAAGATTATGGAAAAAGTTTTCGGATACATAAGAGTAAGCACTTCAACTCAGGTTGATAAAGGCTATGGCTTAAAAACTCAGGAACAGACAATTAAAAAATACTGTAAAGACAATAATCTTGAACTTATAGAGATTTTCAAGGATGAAGGAATTTCAGGAACAGAAATAAACAGGGAAGGCTTAACCGAATTAATAACAACTTTTAACGGAATTAATAAAGTTATTGTTCTCAATACTTCAAGACTTTGGAGGTGTGATACTGTTAAAGCTCTTATTCAGAAGGAATTTAAAAAGGTTAATGCAGATGTTGTAAGTATAGAACAGCCGAATTATTCAATATATTCCAAAGACCCGAATGATTATCTTGTAAACTCAATTATGGAAGCTCTTGACCAGTACGAACGCATGAGCATTTCTTTAAAGCTTGCAAAAGGCAGGAAAACAAAAGCAAAAAGCGGCTTAAAAGCTTGCGGTAATGCCCCTTTGGGTTATAAGTGGAACGATAAAGCAGAAATAATAATTGATGAAGAAAACGCTGAATTAATAAAATTTATTTTCTCAAAATTTATGGAATTAAAAACAATTTCCAAAGTTCAGAGAGCTTTAAAAGAATCAGGCTATAAATCTAAACACGACAAAGATTTTGCTTATAATTCAATCGCAAAAATACTTTCAAATGATTTCTATAAAGGAATTATCCGGCATGGTGGAATTGTTAAAGAAGGCAGTCATCAGCCTATTATTAATAAAATTACTTTCGGAAAAGCTCAGGCTTTGTTGGAAAAATAAAAAAGCCCTGCTAAAAAGCAGAGCTTAAAAAATAGATTGCGGAAGATTAGAAATTGCCTTTTCGATTCTTTTTCAAAAGTTCCTGAATTTGTTCTGCCAAGTTATCAGAGTTATCGGAACTTTCCGAGAAAGTCATGCCGGAAAGAGTATCATACATTTGAACAGCGTTTAAAGTTCCGTAAGTCATCATTACTGTATTTACATACTCATGACCGAAGTTTTGACTGACAGCCTTTATTTCATGTCCGTTTCTGCACTTTTGTAGGGCTAATTTAACAGCTAAATGCCTGAACGTATGAGGTGAAAAATATTCTATTCCGGCATGTTCAAACCTTTGTTTAAAAATATCTCTTATGCTTGTTGCACTTTGCCAAAATTTATCGTCAATTTCATTGGAAACAAAGCTCAAGGAATTTTCAGCATTTTCAATTTTATTTCGTGGAAATATCGGGTCAGTATTGCCAAAAACTTTGTCTATCCTTAAATGCTCGTACCATTCAAGGAAATATTTAACCATAGTTTCATCAAAGCGGAATAAATAAGAGCGGATTGTTTTGCTGAACTTTGTTTGAACTCCAAGTTTAGGGTCTTGATTAATTAAAAATTTATCTTTGATCTGTACCCGAGAAACTGGACAAAAAGTCGGAAGTTTCATTTAATAAAATAAAGAGGTACAAGATGAAAAAACGACAATTTACAGAAGAAGAAAGAGAAAAGTTATCGAATAATCCTGTAGTTTATTCGGTTGGGAAAGTTTCAGTGTATTATACTGAAGAATTTAAGCAAAAAGCCTTAAGAGAGTATCTCAGAGGCAAATCAGCCAGACAAATATTTATTGATGCCGGCATAGATTTAGATGTGATTGGCGACAAAAACGCTGTATTAAATTTATCAGAATGGCGTAAAAATGCTAAAATAGCTCCAATACGTATGGAAAGATATAGAAAATTAAAAGACGCTTATGATAAAATAGCTTATCTGGAAGCAGAAAACGAATTTTTAAAAAAGCTAGAGGCTCTGGAGGAAGAATACAGGTAAGTCCACAACAAAAATATGAAATTATCCATTCAACTCAAAATATTTCTGTTAATAAGCTTTGTAAATTATCAAATGTCAGCAAAAGCGGCTATTATTACTGGCTAAAAAATATCAAAGATAAACCAATCAAGATTAAAGACGAAGAAAATATTTTATTGATATCCAAGGTTTTTTTCAAAACAAGCGAAAAGCTGGCTGGAGAACAATAAAAATGATTCTGGAAAATAATTACGGCAAAATAATAAATCACAAGAAAATTATTGAAATAATGCAAAAATATCATTTAAAAACAATTATCAGAAGAAAGAAAAAGAGAAGAAGAATTGCTGATATAGCCAGTGATGGTACGCTTTATCAAAATGTTTTAAATAGGAATTTTGAACAACAAAAACCAAATTCAGCATATTGTACTGATATTAGTTATTTACAATATCAAAGAAATAATACAGCATATTTAAGCGCATTAAAAGATATTGCCAGCGGTGAAATAATAGCATATACGCTTTCACAAACTCTTGAACTTGATTTTGTTATCAAAATGATTAAAACAGCCGTAGAATTAACACCGCCTGCATGCTTAGACAAACTAATACTACATTCTGACAGAGGTGGTCATTACAGGAGTCTTGTTTATCAAAAACTATTAAAAAAATATGGAATAACACAATCAATGTCAGAACCAGGCAATTGTCTTGATAATGCCCCTATTGAATCATTCTTTGGGCATTTAAAAGATGATATTGATTACAAAAAATGTAAAACTTTTGAAGAATTGGAAGATATGGTAAAAAATTACGTGTATAATTACAACAATAATCGTTATCAATGGAATAAAAATAAAATGACACCTGTCCAGTATAAACAATATTTACTTGCTGCTTAGTTGTCCGAAGCTACGGGTACAGATCACTTAAAAAAGCTTCCGCCTTCGTAAAATTTGCTTCCTTGTTCTTCCTGCTTCAGCGGTTTTCGTGCACATTTCTGTCGAATACAAACATAAAATGGCAAAAACCCGCAAACATAGAATATATGTATATATCGGGGATTTATTATATATTTCGCCCTATGTGACAGAGGCTATTTTTTCCGATTTTCGGAAATTTGCACTTTCTCAGTCGCAGTTTTTCATAAAATACTTGCAGTAGTTGCATCTATATTGCAGCCGCTTGCATCGGGCAAAGCCTTTACGTGCAGCATGCTCAGGGCAGATTCGCCTAAAACCGAGATGCAAAAAGCCCTCAAAAAATCAAAGAAAGATGCAAAAGCTGCAAGTTTTTGCAAGCCATCTCAGACCAAAATTTACGCCTGTATGTGGCGATGTGTTTAACTATCAGCAATGCTTCCGAGTTCGCAATTTGCATGAAAACCTATACCTATACATGAAAACCTATATTAGGCACACTTGAAATAATAAAAGCCCCGAACCCTTGCAGGCTCTGGGCTTTTATGGTGGAGACGGAGAGATTCGAAATCTAAATATAGCTTTTTCATAGACTTTCAGTAAGTTTCATAAAAGTCAATTTTTTCCAATCATAACAAGGTTTTAAGCCTACGGCTACAAATCCAATATTTCATTATTTTTAATAAATATTCATATAGTTTCATGTAGGTTTAGGCGAAATTTAGGCGAAAATTTTAATGAGTAATAGTAGTCCATTTATAAATTATGAAGCTGTGTAAAATTTTAGTGAAAAATTTACAAGGTTTTACAAATGCCAAAAACTTTTTTGCTCAAAATGTTCCTGCAAAATACATATAGGCTCAAATGGGGCATTTAAACCTCAAAATCACTATGGATAGATATGGTCATTTGCTACCTGAAGTTCATGAGCAGGGCGTTAAGGCTTTAGATGTACTATTTAAATCAAATAATACTGAAACAAAAGCTCTTGCTAGCAGGAGCTTTTGTTAATTAGCTTGATTATATTTTTCCCAAAAATTTTTTATTGCCATTTCTATTCTATTTTTTGCACTTTCATATTCTTTATGACCAAATTTTTCAAAGCTCTTACAGTGCATAATAGAATTTCTGAATTTTTGAATTATATCAATATCTCCTATTATATTTTTTGAAATAGCATCATTATCAAAAGATTATGTGCAAAAAGTCAAGCAGCATTTAAAAAATCATTTTGTTTTTTCTTTGCCCAATCAGGTTGAAAAGGTTGATTATTAAGTAAAACACCGTTTGCGGTTACAAGCAGTTTCCTCAT
>Ga0209212_1004085_pt1 | contig 18454 bp, 17 predicted proteins | sample RifGroC2_FD_183996 | JGI IMG/M metagenome (GOLD analysis project Ga0209212, IMG submission 183996) | Groundwater microbial communities from Rifle, Colorado, USA - Groundwater C2 (SPAdes) (version 2) | ecosystem: Environmental > Aquatic > Deep subsurface > Groundwater | place: Rifle, Colorado...
ATTCCTGCTCCATCCTGGAGGCCTTCGACATCGTCGAGGGCATCACCGGCAAAAAGATGAAGTACGAGTACGTGGAAAAGAACCGCGAAGGCGACCACATCTGCTATATCTCCGACCTGCGCAAACTGAAAAGCCACTACCCGAACTGGGACATCTCGGTCCCCCTCCACAAAATCTTCGAGGAAATAGCCGCAGCCTGGCAGAAGCGCACCCTGAAATAATCAGCCTTAATGAAAAGAAGGGCCCGCCGGATATTCCGGCGGGCCCTTCTTTTTGATAATGGTGCAGCCAAAACATGGTTAATAACCCGTCACGCCCTTGTCGGGTTGACCTGCTATGCTATTTATACGGATAAATTTCCGAGATCTGCCTCTGCTTGGTTAAGTATGTATTGTTATATGTATTATTGTATTGACATATGCACATATCTCTGGTAGACTTATGATAACACATAACGGCAGTTTCATCTGGGACCCGGAGAAAGAAGCGGGCAATATCCGCAAGCATGGGATCGATTTCGCGGCCGCCTCGAAAGCCTTCAAGGACGCGAAAGAAAAATCTACACCGACGCCAGGCACAGCGCTGAAGAGGAACGTTTTTTCTGCATAGGGAAGATGGAGAGCAGGATACTGACGGTCAGATTCACCTACCGCGGCGGGAAAATAAGGATAATCGGCGCAGGCTGCTGGCGCAAAGGGAAGAAATACTATGAAAAAGACTCTAACGGACCCGAATAAACCCGTCGGAAGGCTGGCCAGGGTCACAGATTTCCTTCCGCCCCCGGAAAAACTCGTCACACCCGAAGAGAACGTGAAAGTCACCATCTCCCTGAGCAGGTCCAGTATCCGCTTCTTCAAACAGCAGGCTGTCAAACACCACACCAAATACCAGAAAATGATCCGCACCCTGGTAGACACCTACACCGCCCACTACCAGCACCACTAGAGTTCTGTCCCTGGCTTTACGAATCACTTTACTTATTTCAGCCTGAACTCCCGGGGCTGGGTGGAAGGTCGTAGGAGCAGGGAAACAGGGGACGCTGTTTACTATATGATTATTCGTCAACAGCGCATGCAGGATTCACCACAAATAGTCATATAGTAAACTACGTCCCCTATCCCCTACTGGAAAGTGAATTATTCCATAAAAACTTCGCCGTGGGTTTCCCTATACGCGGAGACCATCCTGAAACTCGGAAAAGACCTGGCCTAGTCAGTCTTTAGGCGCGAAGCGGAATATTTTGGTGTCAATGGAGTATACGGCCGACTCCTGCCTGTCCGCTTCGCAATCGGAGTATACGCTGGCCAGTTTTACGGCTTTTTCCAGGTGCTGGCGGTATACCTGCATGTTGGCCTTAGTCATGCGCAGGTTGATGCTGGTCCCTCCCACTACTTTGGCTCCCGCCAGCCAGGTCTCCAGGTTAGCGTTCACAGCGGCTTTTATAGCCGTGGTCTCGGGGGTATTGGGTATAGCGTTGACCGCCTTCCCCGCGAGCCGGCTGCGCGCCTTATCCCCGGAAGTGTCCGCCAGTTTGGCCGCGGCCAGCGCTTTCAGCGCCCTCTTTATCGCTTCCGGTTTGAGCCTGGTCGCCTCCGCCAATTCCCGGAGCGTGACCCAGCCCGCGGTGTCTATCAGGAAATAATTAATAATTTGCGTCGCCAGGTCCCTGGCCGATACTTTCCATTGAGCCACCGTAAGGTTGACGGTCCGCCTGGCCTGCGCCTGGTAGGCGGCCGCCTCCGCCAGTTCGCGGCTGGGGAGGTCCGCGCCGGCCGCCGCCGGGGCCGCCAGTATCCCCACCAGCTCGTCGGAACCCGAGAGCGCCCTGAAATAGGCCCGCACTAATTCTTTGGCTTTCGGGGACCGCTGTTCGACGCCCAACGCCGAGAGGACCGCCTTAAGGCGCCAGCTTTTAGGCAGTTTCTTGCCGCGTTCCATATCCCAATAACTCATGAAGGAAAGCCCCAGGGTCTTGCTGCCCCCGACGCTTTTAAAGAACCGGTGCGCGCTGGAGTAGCCTTGCTCCAGCCGGATCCTGGCCAGGGCGCTGCCGAAGGTTTTAGCTGTGGTCATAACGCCAGTATACAATATTGGTTAAGCCGTAGGCTTAACGAAAATCTTTTCATTAAACCGGCGCTCCTGGGTCAAAATATATCCGTTTCCTGGGCACAAGGCCTCTATTGGAGCTGCCGCCGCACAGGCTAAACTATAGTATCGCAACAAAGCTTTACACTGCGGACTCAGAAAGACGAGATATAGGAGAGGAAAATATGAACATAAAACTGATAACGGCGGTACTGCTGGCAATGATGGGAAGCGCTTATGCGGCGGATCTCTCCGTTCTGCAGGGCATGAAAGCCTCGGATCTTGCAGCGGTGGGATCAGCCCCGGCGCCGCTGCCCGTGGCGGAAATAGCGGTCGCGGAAAGGGTCAACGCGGGCCTCAAACCCGCGGTACTCAGGATCAGCGCCTATTCCGAGAAAGAACTGGCCGGAAAATTCCTTAACGCCAAAGAACTGGAAGACCTTACCCGGCAGCTGAGCTTTATCGCCGGGCTTCCCGCAAAAGATATCCCGGCGGAACTGCTGGGCTACCTCGAGGGTATAAGCATCGCCATCCAGGTCCAGTTGCCCAAGGGCCCGGTCGGCCGCAATATCGGGCCCGCCATGAAAGCCGCCCGCGCCCTGCAGGCGAAGGTAACCGGCATTAACCCCTCCGTTTCAAAAGAGGCGAACGACAAGGCCGCTATTGCCGGAGTCCAGGCGCAGAACGGGAACTTCACGCTCTACAACTCCCAGTCCGAAGCGCTGACGATGGCGACCGTCTGCCAGATCCTGGAAAAGCGCAAAGCGGACCTCGGCAAGACGACTTCGGTTCGCTGCGCCGCCAAACAGAACGGGATCATGGAAATGACCGCCTCCGACACCAAAACGAATAAAACAAAGTCCATCCTGTTCAATATGACCGACAAGACCGTTATCGAATACAGGGGGTCCGACCAGGTGCACTACTACATGAATAACCTGGGGCAGACGCTCCTGCTCAACCTGAACTTCGTTAATAACGGGCAGGTCCTCACCTATGACGGCGTTCTGGTCAAGGGGTGGTACCGGGTCGACTTATTCCTCCGTGACAGCGCCGGGGAGAACAGGTTCGGCTACTATTCAGGAGTAAACTACTGACCGCCGTTAGGTCAGGCGGCCAGTTCGAACATTTTATCTATGGATTTTTTGGCGCGGGCGGCTATGTCCGCGGGGACCGTCACTTCTTCTGGATTTGGGTCTTTCAGGAGGGCCAGGACGCTCTCCAGGGTGATGGACTTCATGTAGGGGCAGAGGCGGCACATGGCTATGAAATTTTTATCGGGGAATTTGAGCTTCGCCAGCTCGCCGAAGCCGCATTCGGTCACCAGCAGATAGGCCGAAGCGTTGGAGTTCTCAACGTAGCGCATCATGTCGCCGGTGCCGCCCATGAAATCCACCGCGTCGATAAGTTCCGAAGGACATTCGGCGTGGGCCAGAGCCACTATCCCCGGATAGCGCTTCCTGTAAACCTTGATAAGCTCCGGGTTGAAATGCTCGTGCACGATGCAGGTGCCCTTCCACAGGAAGATATCCTTGCCAGGCGTTTTCCCAAGAGCTTTAGCCAAATTCACTCCCATGAAACGATCGGGGATAAAAATGACCTTATCGTGCTTCTCGTACATCTTCCGCAAAATTTTCTCCGCGTTCGCGCTGGTCACTATACAATCAGATTCAGCTTTAACCTCCGCCGAAGTGTTGATATAGGTAACCACCGGAACCCCGGGATGCTCGGCCTTCAGCTTCCGCACATCCTCGCCGGTGATAGCCTCGCTCAAAGAGCAGCCCGCGTTCTTTGAGGGCACATAGACCTTCTTAGAAGGATTCAATATCTTCGCCGTCTCCGCCATAAAGTGCACGCCGCAAAAAACTATTATATCCGCCGCCGTCTTCCGGCAGTCGTCGGCCAGCTTGTAGGAATCGCCCACCAGGTCCCCGATGCCCAGGATAATGTCCGGCGTCTGGTAGACATGCGCGCAGATAACGGCGTTCTTTTCCTTCTTCAGCCTGTTTATCTCCAGCGTCAGCCCCGCCACCCGCGCGAAATCTCCCTCCACGCAGCGCCGGTGCAGGCCAAGGGCCGTCAGCCTTTTTATTTCTTCTTCCAGAGCTTTTTCCATATCAACCTTTCAGCGTCCAGTTGCCCAGTATATCCGGGCAATTGCTGAAAATACCGTCCACGCCGATGCGCTTCATGCGCAGCGCGTCCTTCTTCTCGTTCACCGTGTAAACGCGGACGGCGAAACCGGCTTTTTTTATCCGCGACACGTTCAGCTTGAAAGCTATGCGCAGCGCTATGTGGAAACCGACAGCGCCGATAGCCCTCGCTTTCCTGAGGGCCGGCAGCAGGAGCATCGTGCTGAGCCCGTGGCCCAGATAGGCCAGCCTCAGGCGGGGGGAAAGCTCGCGGAAGCGCTTCAGCGTGCCGTGATCGAAGCTGGAGACTATGGCCTTGTCGAAAAGGCCGGGCTGGCTCTTGAGGAAGGCCAAAACCTTCTCCTCTATGCCCGGATACACATTATTATCGTTCTTTACCTCGAAATTCAGGCTGTCGGCGGCCGGGCCGATGATATCTATAACTTCTTCCAGCCGCGGCACATGCTGGACCATCTTGTCGCGCTTGAAATAGGCCGCCACGTTATATTTCTTCAGCTCGGTATAATCCAGGTCGGCTATCTTCACCTCTTTGCCGGCCGTGCGCTTCAGGTCGAAATCATGGTGCACCACCAGTATCCCGTCTTTGGTCTGGTGCACGTCGAACTCAAAATCCCTGGAACCCATCTCGACCGCCAGCTTGAAGGCATTAAGGGTGTTTTCAGGCGCATAGCCCGAAGCGCCGCGGTGAGAGATTATTTTCATAGGAAAAGTTTCTTTATCTCCGAGAAATATTCGTCCGAGTATTCGAACCCCGTCATCTTGTCCCGCTCCGAGCCGGGCCCGTGAAAATCCGCGCCGGCCGTAACGAAAAGCCCGTGCCTCGCGGCCAGGCTGACGAACTCGCGCGTGGCGACGCCGGTATGCGCCGGGTAAAAAGCCTCCAGGCCGTCGAGCCCGGCGGCCTTCCAGGCCGGCAGGTCCATTATTTTGGAAACCACTCCGGGATGGGCCAGCACGGCTTTGCCGCCGGCCTCTTTCACCGCCCTGATGGCTTCCTCCACCGTCGGCCCGTTCGGCAGCACATAGGCCGGCGCGCCGGGGGCGAGGTAGCGCTTGAAGGCCTGGCTCCTGGTGGGCACCAGCTTGCGGGCGCGCATCACGTCGGCCACGTGCGGGCGGCCTACCGTGCGCCCTTCGGGCACCGGCAGTTCCTCGAAAGCTATATCGATACCGAGACCCTTGAGCAGCTCGAGTATCTTTCTCATCCGGACGATGCGCCTGCCGCGGAATTCGGCGAGGCGGCCGGCCAGCACCGGGTCGGCCGGGTTTATCCCGTAGCCCAGTATATGCAGGTTCTCGTGCAGGCAGGTGCTTATTTCCACGCCGTAGCAGTAATTGATGCCCGCCTCTTTCAGCGCGGGCTCCAGTTCGGCCCAGCCGCCGATCGAGTCGTGGTCGGTGAGAGAGAAATACTGTATGCCGGCGCGCGCGGCCTCGCGGGCCAGCGCCGCCGGGGTGAGCGTACCGTCGGAATAAGTGGAATGGTTATGGAGGTTTATCAAAGCCATAGGCGCCAGGGCTTTACCTTCGGCCCTGGCCTTCCGGGATCGCGGGAGGGAAGTTCTTTTAACCTACCGTTACCGCTTTTACTTCGGGGACTTCTTCTTTTATCATGCGCTCCACCACGTTCTGGAGCGTCATCGTGGCGTGCGGGCAGCAGCCGCAGGCGCCGGTGAGCCTCACGGTCACCACGCCGGTCTTCTCGTCCACGCCCACCAGCTCCACGGACCCGCCGTCGGCCGCCAGCATGGGCTTTATTTTCTCTATAACTTTGGTAACTTTGTCTTTCATAGATGGATACCTCTGATTAAATTATACCATGCCGGCCGCGCAATAAGGGAGGCGGCAAAAGGCCCGTTTATTGTAGAATCTGATTATGATGAAGGAAGCGAAGAACGTGCGCCAGATAGAGGGAGAACCGCGCCGCCGCTGGTTCGACGACGAGTATTTCGACCTGATAGTCTGGTTCGACAAGGACGAGTCCATCTGGGGCTTCCAGCTCTGCTATGACAGGGAAAAGAAGCCGCGCGCCCTGACCTGGACGAAGAAGTACGGCTATAAGCATACCGGCATAGACAACGGCGAACATGTCTGGGGCACCTCGCAGAACGCGCCGGTGCTGGTGGAGGACGGGTTGTTCGACCCCGGGGCTATAGGGAAAAAGCTGGAAACGGCGGCCAAAGAACTGCCGCTGCAGATAAGCTGCTTCGTCCTGAAAAAAGTTTCCGACTTCAAACCCTGATGCCAAAGAACTTCAAACCGGAAATGGGCGCAGGCGACCTGGGGTTCACGGAACTCTTCGGGGGGCGGCGCGTTCCGAAAACCCACCGCCGCGTGAAGCTGAACGCCCTTATCGACGAACTCTCGGCGCTGCTGGGCCTGGTCAAAACGGGAGTAAAGGATAAAGGAACAAAAGAAGAAATTTCTGCCGCCCAGGCCGCGCTTATCCGCGCCTCCGGCCTCATAGCCGGAATGAAAGGCGCGCTTAAAGAAGAAACGGAAGCGCTGGCGGCCCTGATAGACGCCCGCGCCGCCGACCTCAAGCCCCTGAAGAAGTTCGTCCTGCCCGGGACCAATGAAACGGAAGCCCTGGCCCACCTGGCCAGGGCCAAAGCCCGGATCTGCGAGCTCCTCGCCTGGGAGCTGAAAGCCAAAGCCCCCGCCGTCTACCTCAACCGCCTTTCCGATTACCTTTTCCTACTGGCCCTGAAGAGCTCCCGGAAATAAAGATTCTTACCAGCGCCGCAAGGCCGCATCCGCGCCGCGCTCTCCGCCGGGCGGCGCCGTAAAACAGCCTAGGCTTTCGCCCGGTCGGCGGGCCCTTCCAGCACCCCGCGGATTTTAAGGGAAAGCTCCTCGAACGTGAACGGTTTATACAGGAACGCTATCCCCGGCTCGAGAACTCCGTGTTTCGCTATGGAATCGTCGGTATACCCGGACATATAGATGGTCCGGGACGCCAGTTTTCTGCGCGCCAGCTCCGCGGCCAGTTCCCTGCCGCTCATGCCCGGCAGGACCACATCCGTGATAAGCAGGTCGACCGGTTTGCCGCGGCGCTCAGCGGCCTCCAGGGCCTCCTTGCCGTCAGCGGCGACTAACACAATATAGCCGCTCGCGCGCAGCTGGCGCTCCCCGAGGCGGCGCAGGCTGTCCTCGTCTTCCACGAAGAGGATCGTCTCAGTCCCTTTTTCAGGGCCTTTTTGCGCTTTACCAGCTGAACCCTCCGCGGTCCCGCCTTCCACAAGCGGGAAATACAATTTAAAAACGGTGCCCTTACCCTGCTCGCTTTCCACCTCTATTTCCCCGCCGCTTTGCTTTACGGTACCGTAAACCATCGAAAGCCCCAGCCCGGTGCCTTTGCCCTGCGCCTTTGTGGTATAGAAGGGCTCGAACAGGTGTTTTTTCACCTCCGGGCTCATTCCGCCGCCGTTGTCCCGCACTTCGACGCGCACCATCCGGCCGCGCGCCAGCGCCGGCCGCGCCGAAAAAAATTCTTCCGGCGGGAGCAGTATCTCCGTCTCAAGGGATATCTTCCCTCCCTCCGGGACGGCGTCGCGGGCGTTCACGACCAGGTTCATTACCACCTGCTCGATCAGGCCCGGGTCAACCCTGGCAAGGCAGGGAGCGGAACAGAGTTTGGTCGATAGTTTTATCCCTTCCCCTATAATGCGGCTGAGCATCTTGGTCATCTCGCCGAAAGTCTTGTTCAGGTCCACCACTTTGGGATCTATTACCTGCCGCCGGCTGAAGGCGAGGAGCTGGCGCGTAAGGGTAGTGGCGCGGTCGGCGGCGCTCATTATCTCGCCCATATCCCCGCGGTTTTGGTCCTCCGGGGCGAGATTCTTGGCGACCATTCCGCAGTAGCCTTTTATAGCGGTCAGGATATTATTAAAGTCATGGGCGATGCCGCCCGCCAGGAGGCCGACCGCTTCCATTTTCTGTGACTGCCTGAGCTGGCCTTCGAGCCTGAGCTGCTCCGTGATGTCCTTTGTTACCCCCACATAATTCACGATCTTGCCGGCGGAATCCCTCACGGGGGAAATAACCGCCGCCTCGGTGTAGAACGTCCCGTCCTTGCGCTTGTTCACCAGGCGGCCTTCCCAGGTTTTACCGGAAGAAATGGCTTTCCATAAGCCCTGATAGCGGGCCTCGTCATTCTTGCCGCTTTTAAGTATGCGGGGGTTCTTCCCCATGACCTCCTGGCGGCTATAGCCGCTAACCGCTTCAAAAGCCGGGTTAACATACTGGATATTCCCCGCAAGGTCGGTGATAATGACTATCTCCCCGGCCTGCTCAATGGCTTTAATGAGCAGCTCGCGTTCGGCGTCGGCCCGAACGCGCTCGGTTATGTCCAGCATCCTGACTACGAGATTTATTCTTCCCTGCTTATCCTTGTAGTCCGTCATATATATTTCGCCCGAACGTTTTTCCCCGTCCGGTCTCAGGAAAAAGGAGAAATAGTCATGTTCATAAGGCAGGCCCGCTACGGCTTTCTGGAAGTTGGGAAGAACAAGGCCGGCCGACTCCGGCGCCAGGAATCTGGCGAAAGAATCCGCGGCCAGATATTCTTCGCGGGAATAACCGCCTACGGACAGCATCCGGTCGTTCACCCATAAGAATTTGCCCTGCGCGTCCAGGATGCAGATGGAGTTATTGGCGTATTCCGCCACGGCGCGGTAGCGCTCCTCGTTCTCGCGCAAAACAAGGCGCGTTTCTTCTATCTCCGTCGTGTCGCGGTAAACGGCTACTATCTGCCCGTCAGCCAGGCGATAGACGGTGTTTTCCCTCCAGCCCCTGCGCTTGTCGTCTTTATAATAGGAGGAGGTGAGGGTGCGGGGTTCGCCGCCCGCGGCGACCTGCCTCATTATTTCCAGCAGCCCCAGTTCCCTGACTCCCGGGAAAACCCCGGTAATTTTTTTACCAAGCACGTCCTTTTTGGCGACTTGCTCCAGGCGTTCGGCCTCCGGGTTGAAATCCGTAAATATAAAGTCCTGGCCGTTTTCTGATGGTTTATAAACTGCCACGCCCATAGGCAGGTTTTCAAAGAACCCGCGGAAGCGCGCGCTGATCTCCCGCAGCTGGTCGCGCTCCCGCGAGAGGACTATCGACTGTTCTTCACACCTGGACCTCAGGCGATAAAGATCGGTATGGTTCCTCATCTTGAACAGCAGTTCATCGCGCTGAAAAGTTTTTGATATAAAATCCACGGCGCCGAGCTTAAGGCCCTCTACGCGCTCGGGTGTTTCGGCGAAGGCGCTTAAAAATATCACGGGGATGCCGCTGGTTTCGGTTTTGGCCTTCAGGCGTTTAACGACCGCAAAACCGTCCATGCCCGGCATGCGGATATCGAGAAGTATGAGTTCCGGAATTTTAACCGCGACCGCGGCCAGCGCGGCTTCACCGCTGTCAGCCGTGCGTACTTTATAACCTTCATCCGTAAGCATACTGCTTAGCAGCGCGCGGAAAGCGGCATCATCGTCAACTACCAGAATATCGCCCTTATCGGCCATATAGCCCCCTTGTTCAAGCCCTGGCCTCGTCGGCGGGGCCGTCGAGCACCTCGCGTATCCTGCCGGCGATCGCCTCCACGGAGAACGGTTTTTGGATAAACGCTATGCCCGGCTCCAGCACGCCGTGTTTTACTATGGCGTCGTCGGTATAACCCGACATATACAGAATTCTGCGCACCAGTTTGCGGCGCTCCAGATCGCGGCCCAGGTCACGGCCGCTCATCCCCGGCATGATAACGTCGCTGAGCAGCAGGTCCACGGGCTTGCCGCGCAGCTCCATCGCCTCCAGCGCGGTCTGCCCGCTGGAAGCCGTTATAACCGTATAGCCGCTCTCCCTGAGAACGCGCTCGCTGAGCCGGAGCAGCATTTCATCGTCTTCTACCAGGAGGATTGTTTCATTACCCTTTTTCACGGCTCCTGCCTGGCTGGTTACAGCCGGCCGGGCCGCCGCTTCTTTCAAAAACGGCAGGCAGACGGTGAACGTAGTACCCTTACCCTCTTCACTCTCAACACTGACTTCGCCTTTACTTTGTTTGACTATCCCGAAAACGGTGGACAGACCCAGCCCCGTTCCTTTGCCCGGCTCTTTGGTCGTATAGAACGGCTCGAACAGATGCCCCTTCACCTCCTCCGTCATGCCGTGCCCGCTGTCCCGCACTCTCAGGCACGCAACAGGGCCCCGCGCCAGTTGAGGGTCAGCCTCACTCAGGTCAGCCCCCGCCCCCAACTCCGTCTCCAGGTTCAGCGTGCCGCCCCCAGGCATTGCGTCGCGGGCGTTAACCACCAGGTTCATGATCACCTGCTCTATCTGGCCGGGGTCCGCCATTACGGTGCAAGGCCTGTCGGATAGTTTGGTGACCAGCAGGATATCCTCGCGGAGCAGGCGCTTGAGCATTTTGGTCATCCCGGAGATTATAGTGTTCAGGTCCACGGCTTGCGGCGCCAGCACCTGCCGCCGGCTGAAAGCCAGCAGCTGCATGGTGAGCGCGGCCGCCCGGTCTGAAGCGGTCAGGATCTCTTCCGCGTCGCCGCGCAGGGGATCCGCCGGCAGCAGACCCTTGTGGATGAACCCGGCATAGGCCTTGATAGCGGTAAGGATATTGTTGAAATCATGCGCCACCCCGCCCGCCAGCGCGCCTACGGCTTCCATTTTCTGGGCCTGGAGCAGATGCGCCTGCACCCGCTCCCGTTCCTGCTCGGCCAGCTTCAGGTCGTTAATATCCGTGCATGTTCCGTACCATTTCAGGATCTTGCCGGCGGCGTCTTGCAGAGGTACGCCCCGCACCAGCCACCAGCGGTAAACGCCGTCCGCGCGGCGCAAACGGGCTTCGATAGAATAGGTTCCATTCTCCAAAACGGCCTTCTGCCAGGCGTTCCGGGCCATTTCCCGGTCGTCAGGATGGAAAGGCTTGTTCCAGCCGTGGCCCAGGCTTTCTTCAAGCGTGAGCCCGGTGTAAGCCGTCCATTGCCTGTTGAAATAGATGTTCCGGCCATCAGGCCTGGTTATCCAGACTATCTGCGGCATGGCTTCGGCCAGCGCGCTCAATTCCTTCACGCTCTCGCGCAGCGCAGTTTCCGCCCGCTTGCTTTCAGTGATGTCCTCCGAGATGCCCAGGAGGTATTTTGTAACGCCGTCAGGCCCCCGAACACGGACCTTCCGTGTATGCAGCAGCCGGGTCTCTTTTTTAGCGGTCAGGAGAGGTTCTTCGGGAATATCAATAAACCCGGCTTTACCGGCAAGCACCTCCCTGTCTTTAGCCATGAAGAAGGCCGCTTGTTCAGGAGGGAAGAAATCCAGGTCGTTCCTGCCGATCAACATTTTGCGGCCATAACCCACCAAGTCTTCCCCCGCGCGGTTGAACAGCACGAAACGCAGGTCCTGCGCCTCTTTGAGGAAGATCATAAGGGGGACATTCTCGACCACCATTTCAAAAAGGGTCTTAGATTCCTTCAGTTCCGCGCGCGAGCGCGCAAGGTCGGTATTGTCCCGGATATTACACTGTATCACCTTCTGCTTATCCACCATGTAGACATTGCTGACGAACTCCACAAAGAGCTTCCGCCCGTCCGAGGCCACCAGTGGCAGCCCCTCATAACGGGCATAACCGGAGTCTTGAAGTTCCTTGAATTTTTCTTTATTCGCGAAAACATCCTTAAAAGCCCCGATTTCCCAGAGTTTTTTGCCGGTTAACTCTTGAAGAGAAAGGCCGAGCAGTTTAAGAATAAAAGGATTTGCGTCGGCAATAGCGCCGGTTCCTGCGTCAAGGATGAGGATCCCGTCCTGCGCCGCCTCGAAAAGCCGCCGGTAGCGCAGTTCAGAGGTGAGCAAAGCAGCGTCCGCGCACCGGCAGCCGCTCCCGGCCGGGCCGCCGGCTTCCGTCTTAGCGCTTTCCTTTTTTTTCATAATTAAGCATCCCTGGCAGTAAAATATGATCACAGCCAGCTTCTGACGCGGACGAAGGCCAGTGGTCCCTGTTCACGCTGGCGCTGAACTTTTCTTTCTAGTTCCATAGACGGCCCCTCGCCCGGAGACCGGCCGGCCCGCGCCGGCGCCAGCTCTTAGCGCACTGGCCCGGCAGCGCGCGGCTGTCCGGCGGCGGCGATCGCTATGCTCTTGCGGGTTTCCAGCAGCTGGCCTCGCATAAGACCGTTTTCCGGAGGCGCCGCCGCTTCGGCCTGGTCGATGGCGGCCTCGGCCTCCGCGTAGCGCCGCTCCCTGAGAAAGATGTTCGCGAGCGTATCCAGGATGTACGGTTTAAGCGCGCCCGCGTTCCGGAGCGCTTCCCGCGCGAGCGCTTCGGCCTCCGGCAGGCTGCCATTGCGCGCGAGGATCACCATCGCCAGGTTGTTGGCGGCGCCGGCGTGGCCGGGAGAGGCTTTCCCGGCCTTCCGGAAACAGGTCCCGGCCTCCTTCAGCCGCCCCTCCGTGAAAGCGAGATTGCCCAGCGCGAGCCAGCATTCGGCGCAGGCGGGGTCGCTGCGGACGGCCGCCTCGTACTGGCCGGCGGCTTCCGCGCGCAGGCCCTGCTCCTCGTAGGCGGTTCCCAGGCGCAGCTGTTCCTCCGGGGCCAGCGCGCCGCCGAGCCCGCCCAGCCGGGGCGAGCTGGCGCAGGCGGCAAATGAGGCCGCAAGCGCGAGCAGGAGAGCGCCCCGCATAAAGCGCCTTACCGCGGCCGCGGGGGCAGGATCAATAAGGCCCAGCGTTCGGTCTTTTTCCATTGTTTTTCCAGTTTCCTGTAGGATATTCTCTGGTCGCGCTTCGTGCCGGAGTGGGCGAAGACGCACTGCAGCCGGTCGTCGTAGCCGGTGAGCACCAGGTAATGCCCCGCCGGGTAGAAGCTGTAGCCCGCGTCGACGAAGGCGATCAGGGGATGGCCGGCGTCCAGCTCGGTCCTGACCCGGGCCAGGCTGCCGTTGAGGATCTCGGCGTACAGGCCCCGGCTCTCGGCCGCCAGCAGCAGGTCTACGGTCAGCGTGCCTTTAAGGCGCGCCTGGTAGATCTCCCGCTTCAGCAGCAGCGGCGCCGCCGGCTTTCCCCAGTACCCCAGCACGCTGGCCAGGGCGGAAGGCCCGCACTGGTCCGTGCCGTCGGGAAAAAAAGGGATATCGAGCCGGACCTGCCCGTCCCGCCCGTAGCGCTCCGGAGCGAGCGGGACACGGGACGGGGCGCAGCCGAACAGCAGGCAGGCCGCAAGAGCGAGCAGGGCCCGCCCGCGGACGACCCGGGCCGGCCCCGCCGTTGCCGCGGGCATTTACGCCTCCCCGCTCATTTGCGTTTGACCAGGAAGAGGATCAACAGGACCAGGACGACTATCTCCAAAAGGGTGACTATGCCGCCGCCCGGGCTGAGCGTCTTGACATCCTTGGCCAGTTGATGGACCTGCTGGTCCGAGAGCCTGCTCAGCCGGGACTCTATCTCTTTCTCGTTCATCCCGAGAGTTTTCAGGCGCTCGCGCACTATTTTGGACTCAAGAACGGTTTGCACCGCTTTTATGTCCGCCGCCCGGTCGTACCCCGGCCTGAACGCGGCCGCCCCGCCCTGGGCCGGCGCGAGCATGGCCCAGCCGCTGTTCGACAGCGTGCAGAGCATCGTGGTGCTTACTATCAGCACGCCGAGCATCGCCCTTACCCCGCTATTAATTTTATTTTTCCCGGTCATCTTTGTGTTCCCCCTTGATTCGCGGCGTCCCTGCCCCTGAAAAGGGCTTGATCCGGGGCGAAGCGGCCCCCGGCCGCCTCGCGGTCGCCCCGGACTTCGCCCGGCAGCCCCGGCAGGACTATTCCCGCGCATTATCTCACCGGGGCCGCATGAGATAAGTATAGCCCCCTGGCGGGGCCTGCGGCTATTCGGAATTATGCTCAATCTGGTTGGTAGTATTACGGAGGGGGCAAAGGGGTCAGGTCTTTACTTTTTACCTTTTAGAGCGGGTTGATCCGCCTGCCGGGGCCGGTCAGCTTCAGCACGCCGCCCTTGAACATCACGCCGTCCCTGAAACGCGGCAGATAAGCTTTGACCTGGGCTATCCAGGTCTCCCAGTCATGGGGCCATTCGCCGCCCCAGCGGTCGTACCAGCAGGTTATGCCCTTTTCGCTGATGATCTCCGAGAGGGCCTCGGCCTGGGCGTTGAAGGTTTCCCAGGCCCCGAGGCCGTGGGCTATCACGATATACCCTTCCCTCAGCTTCGCCAGCGTGGCCGCGTCGTTGAGGCCCGGCGCGTAGCTGAGGGGCTCATTGAAATAGATGCCGGGGTCGAAATAGCCGCCGATCTGGTCCTGCATATGGTAGACGCCGCTCAGGCACATGGCCGAATCGAAAAAGTCCGGGTGCTTCAGGAAAAAATTAGCCGAGTGGAAAGCCCCGAAGCTGTTGCCGGTGGCCATGAATTTCTCGTTCACGTTATAGACGCCGCGGATATACGGGATCACTTCGCCGGTGATGCAGGCCTCGTACTGGCCCTGCCTGATGCCTATCCATTCGTCCCTGACCGGCTTGTACCAGGACTCGTTGTCCCGCCCGTCCACCGCGAAGACGATGATCTCGCCGTTCTCGATGAACCCGGAAAGGGCGGCTATCATGCCTTTATCCTCGTAATCGTAGAACCTGCCGCAGGAGGTGGGGAAAACCATCACGGGCTTGCCCGCGTGGCCGTAAGCCTTGAACTCGAAATCCTGGCCAAGCCGCCCGCTGAAGAATTTATGGTAGTTTATCTGCATAGTTGTATTCCTTGCCGCGGCTGAATTTTCTCCTGCCTTATTTTATAAATTTTAGACCGTCGGAAGGCATATGCTAAAATTACCGATATGAATTTCGTCTTTCTTTCCCCGCATTTCCCGCCGAATTACTACCTTTTCTGCCGGCGCCTGAAAGAAGCGGGTTTCACGGTACTGGCCATAGGCGAGCCGGAGTTCGGGGAACTGGTCCCGGAGCTGCGGGAAGCGCTGACCTGGTATTGTAAAGTGGATAATTTGCATAACTACGATGAACTGAAGGCGGCCTGCGAATTCTTCACGGAGCGCTTTGGGAAAATAGACCGCATAGATTCCCTCAACGAATACTGGCTGGAGACCGAGGCGCGGCTGCGCACCGAGTTCGGCGTTTACGGCGTGCAGAACGACACCATAGCCGACATCCGCCATAAGTCGCGGATGAAGAAGATCTTCGCCGCCGCCGGCATCCCTCACGCCCGCGGCCGCCTGGTGAACTCGCCGGCGGAGGCGCTGGCCCTCGCGAAGGAGACCCGCTTTCCCGTCATCGTAAAGCCGGACGACGGCATGGGCGCCGCCTTCACCTACAAGCTCAAGAACGCCGCCGAGGTCAACGAGTTCTTTTCCGGCAAACCCGACCGGGAATTCATAGCCGAAGAATTCATCTCCGGGGACATAGTGACCTTCGACGGCGTAGCCGACAGGGAAGGGCAGATAGTTTTTTGCACCTCCCACGTCTACGGCGAAGGCGTGATGGAAACCGTCCTGGCCGATTCCCATATCTACTATTATTCGACGAGGGAGATCCCGGCGGACCTGGAAAAGGCCGGCCGGAAACTCGTGGCGGCTTTCAACGTGAGGGAGCGGTTCTTCCATTTCGAGTTCTTCCGCCGGAAGGACGGGACCCTTTGCGCTCTCGAGGTGAATATCAGGCCCCCAGGCGGCTTCACGGTGGACATGTTCAACTATTCCTGCGACCTGGACATCTACGCGCTCTGGGCGCGGGTCATGACCGGGAAACCGGTTTCTGTGGACTATGCGAGGAAATATTTCTGCTGCTATATAGGGCGGAAGCACCGCCTGCCGTACAAACACTCCGAAGAAGAGATCCTCCGGAAGCTGGGCCCCGCCCTGGTGCAGCACCAGGAACTCCCGCCGGTGCTGGCCCGCGCCATGGGCGACCGCGGCTATATCGTCAGGGCCGAAACGCTGCCCGCCATAATGGAAGCGGTAAAGTACATCCAGGAATAATCGAACGGCTTAAAGATACCCCGGCCCCGCCGCGCGCCCCGACGGGCCGGTCCTTTTCTTGATTTTTCACATCTTTTCGACTGACGCCGCTTAAGCCCGGTATTGACCGCGGGCCTGTACAGCCCGCCTGCCGTATTATAGGATTTAGGTATGAAAACAACTCTTCCCAGCCGTAAAAAGCATACTACCCCGGTCCGCCGCGGCCGCAGCGCGGTGGACTTCCTCCATGACCCCTATATGAACAAAGGCACGGCCTTCACCGAGGTCGAGCGCAAGCGCCTGGGCCTGTTGGGCCTGCTGCCGCCGCAGGTCTGCACCATAGACCAGCAGTGCGAAAGGGTGCTGGAGAACTTCCGCCGCGTCCCCGACGGCCTGGGAAAATTCATCATGCTCAGCGCCCTGCAGGACCGCAACCAGACCCTCTTCTACCGCGTGGTGATGGATAATATCGAAGAGACCATGCCCATCATCTACACCCCGGTGGTCGGCCAGGCCTGCCAGGCCTACGGCCATATCTTCCGGCGGCCCAAGGGGCTTTATATCTCCCGGAACTACCGCGGCCAGATCAAGCAGATCCTCCGCAACTGGCCGGAGAAGGACCCCCGCGTGATCGTGGTGACCGACGGCGAGCGCATCCTGGGCCTGGGCGACCTCGGCGCCAACGGCATGGGCATCCCCGTGGGCAAGCTCTCCCTTTACACCGCCTGCGCCGGCATCCCGCCGGAACAGACCCTCCCGGTCCTGCTCGACGTGGGGACCAATAACGAGGACCTGCTCAAGGACCCGCTCTACCTGGGCATCCGCAAGAAGCGCATCTCCGGGGCGGAATTCGACTCTTTCGTGGACGAATTCATGCGCGCCGCGCAGGAGGTCTTCCCCAAGGCCCTCATCCAGTTCGAGGACTTCGCCAACCATAACGCCTTCAGGCTGCTGGCCAGGTACCGCGGCGAGGTCTGTTCCTTCAACGACGACATCCAGGGTACCGCCGCGGTGACCCTGGCGGGCATCTACAGCGCTTTGCGCCTTACCGGCGGGAAGCTGAAAGACCAGACCCTCCTCTTCTTCGGCGCCGGGGAAGCCGCGACCGGGATCGCGGAGCTCTGCGTGAGCGCGGCCGTGGCCGAAGGCGCGGACCGGACCGAAGCCCAGGGGCGCTGCTGGTTCGTGGACTCCAAGGGCCTGGTGGAAGCCGGCCGCACGGACCTGGCCGCACATAAGAAGCCTTTCGCCCATGAGCATGCCCCGGTCAGGAACCTGGCGGCGGCGGTCAAAGCCATAAAGCCGACCATCCTCATCGGCGCTTCCGGCCAGCCCAAAGAGTTCACCCGCGAGATCGTGGCCGAGATGGCGCGCATCAACAAGCGCCCGGTCATCTTCGCGCTCTCCAACCCCACCTCGAAGGCGGAATGCGCGGCGCAGGACGCTTATGACTGGTCCGGAGGCCGCGCCATCTACGCCAGCGGCTCGCCTTTCCCTCCCTGCAAGTACAAGGGCAAGACCTTCGTCCCCGGCCAGGCCAATAACGCCTATGTCTTCCCCGGCATCGGGCTGGGCGTGGTGGTCAGCGAAGCCAGGCGGGTCACCGACGAGATGTTCTTCGCGGCGGCCAAGACCCTGGCGGAGATGACCAGCCCGAAAGACCTGGCGCAGGGCCGGCTCTTCCCGGCGCTGACCGAGATCCGCGAGATCTCGGCCCGCATCGCCGAGGCGGTGGCCGAAGTGGTCTACAAGAGAGGCCTGACGAAACAGGCCAGGCCCAGGAACGTGCTGGAGCATATGCGCCGCAGCCAGTACCAGCCCGTCTACGGCCGCCTGGAAAAGCACTAGCGCCTTAACGCCGTAATAAAACAAGAGCGCCGGTCCCGTGACCGGCGCTCTTTCTATTGCCGCCCAGGGACCCGCGCCGCGCTTTTTGTTATTATAGTCAGGCGGCACGGACAGATGCGGCAAAAGGAAAACATATGTGCGGGATACTGGCGATCTTGGATATAAAGGGCAATCCGGACGCGCTGCGCAAAAAAGCGCTGACCCTGGTAAAGCGCCTGCGCCACCGGGGCCCGGACTGGAGCGGCATCTACTCCGACGCGAACGGCATCCTGCTGCATGAGCGGCTCTCCATAGTGGATGTGGAGCACGGCGCCCAGCCGCTGATAGACCGCCTGACCGGGCGCGTGCTGTCCGTCAACGGGGAGATCTACAACCACGAAGAACTGCGCAAAGAGCTGGCGAAGACGCACGATTACCAGACCG
>Ga0209212_1004086_pt1 | contig 18451 bp, 16 predicted proteins | sample RifGroC2_FD_183996 | JGI IMG/M metagenome (GOLD analysis project Ga0209212, IMG submission 183996) | Groundwater microbial communities from Rifle, Colorado, USA - Groundwater C2 (SPAdes) (version 2) | ecosystem: Environmental > Aquatic > Deep subsurface > Groundwater | place: Rifle, Colorado...
CCCGGCCGGATAAATATAATTTATCGTTGTTATCGGGGTCAAAGGCTAAATGTTTAAGAAAGCTCTCTTCAACATAAGGCTCTTCCTCGCTTGAGTCTATATCTGCCGCGGCATCTTCTGACTCAGAGTTAAACCCGGAATACAGCCTCTCATAAGAAGATAAACGGTTATCACTCTTAAATAATCCTTTGCCGGAGACCACAAAAAGGCCTTCCGGATTGTCCAAAGCGGAAACAATAAAACTAATATTAGCGTCGGTCAGCTTACCGGATATTTTCTGCCAGATTATTCTATTTATCGGACTAAAGAACACTCCGGACTTAGTTCCTATAAATATGCTTTTCGGCGGAGCGAATATAAGCTCTATTGACGTTACATCGCGTTCTAAGGCATCCTTGCCTAAGAATATCCTCTGCCAGCTCATACCGCTGTCCCGGCTCCGGAAAAGCCCATTTTTGGCGGCCGCGTAGATAACATCAGGGTTACTTCTATCAATATAGATAAAATTAACTTCTTTGATTAAGCCCGCGCCTGAAGATTCCCAGGATTTACCCCGGTCAAGGGTTTTATATAAACCTTCTTCTGTAGCCGCGTAAATTATCCCTGGATTATTGCTATCTAAGGCAATAGCCCGAATGCCTGAGGCAGAGGATTTTATTTCCAGGCGCCGCCAGCTGTCTTGGGCGCAGGCAGTCCCAGCTAAAGCCAAAACAAGAATAAAAACTGCCGGATAATTCAGTTTAAGCCTCTGCGGTATAAAATAAAACCCCGCGCCTTCTCGTATTCATATTTTTTACGCTAAAATATCTAGAATACATAAAAGGCGCGGGGTTAACCCCGTTAGAGGCAGGACGCAGAGGCGTCCGACGGTTGCCTTCGGCAACCTGCCTCTAACGGGGTAAACACGAATAATTTTTAAAGCCTATTCTTTAGCTATGGCTAAGGTAATTACCCCTGCTAAAACCAGGATTAATCCCAAAGAGCCTTGAGCTAAATGGACCAAATGCCACCACCATCTAATTACCAGGTAGCCGCCAAGCGCTAAAAACGCGATACCCAATAAAACCTTTAACGCGGTCTTAAAGGCCTTACCTGAGTCGGCTTTTTCTGTTTCCTTGGTTTCCTTGGTTTCCTTTGTCTCTTTTACTTCTTCTGCCATTTTCCACCTCCTTTTAAAAATCGCGGAACTTTCGCTGAACATTACGACGCGGAACTACGCAATATAAGTTGTGCGTTGTTCTACGCAACTTTTTCTTTCTTACGATGACGGCCGGCTTTTCCACCGGCGGTGAATCCAGCCCCACTCTTGTGGATACTTCCTGATGTAAAGTTCAATAATTGAGGTTATCTTCTGAATATTATACCGCAACGTCTCATCGGACGCGTCTTTTTTCTCAATCTCTACCTGTGGCTCGATAATCAGCTTATGGCGGCCGTCTGCCTGGCGGACTATGAAAAGCGGGACTATGGCGGCGCCGGTGCGCAGGGCAAAGACTACCGGCCCGGTGGCCGTGGCCGCCTGACGGCCAAAAAAATTCACAAAAACCCCGGCTGTGCCGAAGTTCTGGTCAAGTTGGATAAAAAGTATTTCGTTACGGCGCAAGACCTTGACTGAATCCTCCACACAAGCCTGCCTGGGAGCACTATGGATAAAATTGATTCCTACCTTGCGGCGCCGGCTTTCCAGGAACTCTTCCACCTTATCATCGCGCATCCGCCTTAAAATGACATTAACCCCGTAACCTTCCTGTTTAAGCCGGGTAAGGGCCAAAGGGAAATTCCCAAAATGAGCACTCACGGCAACCACCCCATTACCTTTAGAAAAGGCCTCGTCTAAATATTCCTGGCCTTCAATAGCAACCAACTCCTTGGATAATTCCGGATTATCCATAGTATACAACATCTCCACCCCGCTTTTAGCCATATTCCTAAAACAGTTTTGGGCAATCCGGGTAATTTCTTTCTGCCCCAAACTATCAGCAAAGGCTATACTTAGACTCTCCTGGGCAATGTTACGTTGTTTAACCGCGATATAATAACCCAGAATAGCGATAAAATCGGCAAAACCACAAAGCCAGCCGCGGGGTAAGAATTTAACTATCAAAGAACAGAAAAATAATGCTTGTCTGGCAAGCAAACGGCTAAAACGCTTACCAACTTCTTTTGATGTCATCTAATCTCCTACTGATTATAGCAAAATTACTTTTCTCTGCAAGAAAAATCTTTAACCGCAAAGACGCAAAATGAAAATTAAAAATATATCTTACGCCGCAAAAAAACAGATAAGAAGATTTTCGCGCCTTCGCGGTATTCGTTATTTATAACATATTTCGCGGTTTTGCGGTTAAAGCTTATATCCTATTTTACGCAGAAGGTCCTTGCGCCAACGGACATCCGCTTCTTTTTCTACCCCCTTAGGGCTGGCGCCATCAATAACCCCCATTATTCCCCGGCCTGAAGGCGTCTGGGCCACAATTACCTCCAGCGAATTAGCAGTCGCGCAATAAATAGCGCAAACCTCAGAAATCATTTTTAAGGCATTCAGGATATTTATCGGGTATCCCTGACGCAAGGCCAGGATAAAACAATGGCCGGAGGCGATATCTAAGCAGGCATTTTTGGCTATCTCTTTAAGCTCTGTGTCGTTTCCCTCAATACGCACCAAGCAGGCGCCGGAAGACTCGCAAAAACCCAGACCGAATTTAATCTGCGGGCCTGTCTGGACTATTGCTTCATAAATATCCTCCACCGACTTAATAAAATGCGCCTGGCCGATAATCACATTTACATCATCAGGTTTTTTGATCGGAATAGTTTTAAATTCAAGCATATCAACCTCCCGCGATTCTCAAGCTTATTCAATAAATTTCATTGGGTCCAGGGGCATGCCGTTCTTTCTTATCTCAAAGTGGAGGTGGGGAATAACTCCCCGATGATTGGCATTCCCGGTTTTACCCACCGCGCCTACCTTCTGAGCCTGGCGCACCAGTTGGCCGGCGCGAACCTCTATCTTGGATAAATGGCCGTAGATAGTAACATATCCTCCCGGAGAATGCGAAATTTCAATGAAATTACCCATCCCCTGGTGAAACTGCGCCCTGATTACCTTGCCGGCGCGGACCGCGTAAACTGCCGCCCCAAACTTAGCCTGCAGGTCTATCCCGTTATGTTTGCGGCTGCCGGAGCGATTAGATAAAAAATCCCCGCTTCCATAAGAGTCGTGGCGGATAATGATGGTATCCTGCTTGTATTCAACAGGACAAAAAAAGAAAACCTTGTCTAAATAATAAAGCTCATAGGCCGAATAAAGAATAAAGATTATGAGAAAAACCGATAACCCTGGTTTTAATATTTTCCTGAACATAAAAGACTCCGGTATTCCTAATTAAATTGTCATTCATGGTTTATGGTTTTTAATTATACCATAAAAACACATAAGCGCAAAACATCCCGCCACAAAACTATCCCCGATGTTTTGATAAAGGCTTCTTGGTTTTGGGTTCAGAACGATATCCTGAGTTTTTATGCCGGAGACAAAAATGTCTTTACCATTTTGAATAAGCCGGGAAATAATCCTGCCGCGGGAATCAATAAAACAGGATACCCCGGTGTTTGCCGAGCGCGCCAAAGGAAGCCTGTTTTCTACAGCCCGAAATACCGAAGCCGCTAAATGCTGATAAGGAGAGGCAGTCTCTTTAAACCAGGCGTCGTTAGTGATATTCACCAAAAAATCCGCTCCCTTTCCGGCGAATTCGCGCGATAACTCAGGCAGGGTGTCTTCAAAACAGATAAGCGCGGAAAAATTAGCTAATGGTTTATAGTCTGTGGCAGGTGGCTTAAAAACAACATATTCTCTACCCGGGGTGAACTCGCCAATCGGGACGATGTTTTCTAAAAATTTAAACGCGCCTTTTAAGGGAATATATTCTCCAAAAGGCACTAAATGCAGTTTATCATAACGGCCAACAAGCCCAAATTCATTGATCAGCAGGGCGCTGTTAAAATATTCCCTTTTTTCTTTGACTACTGAGCCAACCAGCAGGGGAATCTTTATCTCCTTGGCCAGGTTAAAGATGTTTTCGTTTATCCGCGCGTCAGACTCATCACCTAAAAAACCGGGATTGGACGCCTCCGGCCAAATGATTAAATCCGGCTTAGCCAAAGCCGCTTCTTTAGTCAAACGGATGTATCTATCTAAGATAAAAGCCTGTGAACCAGGGGCCCATTTCAATTCCTGGGGGATATTGCCCTGGATAACGGATACCTTAAACAGCTTTCGGCTTTCGGCTGGCCAGAAGGCCGTGGTTGGGCCTCCGATGGCCCAAGCCGCTGTCGGCTGTCGGCTTAATTGATAATAGCCATAAACTAAGATCATAGAAAAACTTAATACAAAAACTAAGCATTTTCTTATTTTGCTGAAGGCTGAAGGCTGAAGGCTACCACCGCCGACTGGCGGGGTGCCGCCATCGGCGGCAAAGGCTGAATAAACTGCCAGATTCGCCATTACCACCAAAAAAGACACCCCGTAGACGCCGAAAAGGTCGGCAATCTGAATAATCGGAAGATTTAAATATTGGGAATAGCCTAAAAGCGCCCAGCCGAATCCGGTCAAAAGATGAGCCCGCAGATATTCCAGGACAACCCAGAGGGAAGGAATAAAAAGAAGGGTCGATAGTCTATAGTCAATAGTCAATAGTTTAGAAACTAATAACCCAAAGATGCCGAAATAAAGGGAAAGATAGAGAATTAGGAGGATCTGGCCGAGCAGGGTAACATGAATCAGCCAATATATGGTAATTGACCAGAAAACAACTCCGGCAAGATAGGATAAAAAAAAGGCTGAGAGGCCTTTTTTGTTCTGCAGGGCAAAAAATAAAGGCAGGAAACCGATCCAGGAAAATATCCAAAGCCTGCCATCACAAAAAGGCAAAGCTAATAAAACGCCTGACAAAATACTTAAAATCGTGGATTTGATTCCTTTTACTGTGGGCAGTGGACCGCGGACTATGGACTGAATCACTTTCCACAACACTTCTTATATTTTTTTCCGCTTCCGCAAGGACAAGGCTCATTGCGGCCCGCCTCAGACTGAGGCATAGGCGAACTTTTAGGCACCGCGGCGGCCCGGAAAACAGCTTCTGCCGGCGCCGGAGGCGAAGCTGTGTTTTCCTGAGGCCGGAATCTCTGGGCTTCGGGGTGAATGAATTCCTGGTTAATTGAAGAAAATACGCCTTTTATCTCTTTTACTTCCTGGCGGGCCTGGAGTTTAAAAATAATATCCACCACATCGGCCTTAATGGAATCAACCATTTGGCTAAACATCTCATAAGCGCCACGCTGATATTCTACCAAAGGGTCGCGCTGGCCATAAGCCCTCAGGCCTATTCCCTCGCGAAGATAATCCATCGCGTAAAGATGGTCCTTCCATTTGCTGTCAATAACCTGTAAACAGACCATTCGCTCTAAATGGCGCAGGACATCACCTCCGGCTGACTCTTCCTTAGAAGAATAAATATCCAAAACCTTCTTTAAAATATCTTCAACTATCTCTTCATGGGCGCGCTCAAAGAAGCCGGCCTCAAGCTGTAAGGAAAAATTAATCTTCAGCCAACCGGAGAAACCCTCAACATCCCAGGCCTGAGCCGGAGCATCTTTAGAAATATACTGCCCGGCGGCGGATTCAATAATCTCTTGGGCCATTTCCAAGATATGTTCTTTTAAGTTATCCGATTCCAAAACTACCCGGCGTTGGTGATAGATTACCTCTCTCTGCTTATTCATCACATTATCGTATTCCAGAAGTTGTTTTCTTATCTCAAAGTTATGTTGTTCCACCCTCTTCTGGGCAATCTCAATGGACCGGCTTACCCAGGGATGCTCAATAACCTGACCCTCCTCCAGGCCCAGGCGGGTCATCATCCCCACCAGCCGGTCTGAGCCGAATAAGCGCATTAAATCATCCCCTAAAGAGACATAAAAACGCGATGAACCGGGGTCTCCCTGCCTGCCGCAGCGGCCGCGCAACTGATTATCAATACGCCTGGCCTCGTGGCGCTCGGTGCCGAGGACATGCAAGCCCCCTAATTCCACTACCTTATTATGTTCATCTTCGGTTTCCTTTTTATATCTGACCATGAGATTTTGGTATTCGCTGAGATAATTCTCATCCTGAGGATTAATGTCCTTTTGTTTTAATATGCTCTTAACAATAAAATCGGCATTGCCTCCCAGTAGTATATCGGTTCCCCGTCCGGCCATATTGGTAGCAATGGTTACCGCCTTGTATCTGCCGGCCTGGGAAACAATAGCCGCCTCCATCTCGTGGTATTTGGCATTAAGCACCTGATGCGGGACGCCTTTTCGCTTAAGCATATCCGAGAGAAACTCAGACTTGCGGATAGAAACCGTTCCCACCAGCACCGGACGGCCCTGTTTAGAGCATTCGGCTATTTCTTCAACCGCCGCGTCAAACTTTTCCTTCTCGGATTTATACACCCGGTCAGGGGAATTCTGACGAACCAGCGGACGATTAGTCGGAATAGAAACGACATCTAAGGAATAAATATCCTTAAATTCCGCGGCCTCAGTAAGCGCGGTTCCGGTCATACCGGCTAATTTCTCATACATCCGGAAATAGTTCTGAAAGGTAACGGTGGCCAGGGTCTGATTTTCCCGTTCAATCTTTAAACCCTCATGGGCCTCCACCGCCTGATGCAGGCCGTCGGACCAGCGCCTTCCCGGCATAAGCCGGCCGGTAAACTCATCCACAATGATCACCTGGCCGTCCTTGATCACGTAATCCACATCCCGCTTATAAAGGTTATGCGCGCGTAAGGCCTGGGTCAGGTGATGGCGGTATTCCATGGTCTCTATCTCATGAAGATTATCTATCCCCAACAGATTACAGGCATTAATCTCGCCCTCATCGGTTAAGGAAGCGGTGTGGGATTTCTCGTCAATTATATAATCGTAGCCCTGAGTTAAGTCCACCCCTTTGTGCTTGGCGTCAATCTCGTCCTTTTCCAGGATGATTCTTCCCTTAAGCTTAGAGACGATTTTATTTATACTGTAATACTTTTCGGTGGATTCTTCAGCCGGGCCGGAAATAATCAAGGGGGTGCGGGCCTCATCAATCAGGATGGAATCCACTTCATCAACTATGGAATAATAAAACGGCCTTTGGACCATTTCATCTTTGGAGACTACCATATTGTCGCGCAGATAATCAAAGCCGAATTCATTGTTGGTGCCGTAGGTAATATCGCGGGCGTAAGCCTGCCTTCTGGCGGCCGGCGGCATATCGTGCTGAATAACCCCGATACTTAAACCTAAAAATTCATAAATCGGCCCCATCCATTCTCTATCGCGCCGGGCTAAATAGTCATTCACCGTAATGATATGCACGCCTTCGCCCAAAAGCGCGTTCAGACAGGCCGGCAGGGTTGCCGCCAGGGTCTTTCCTTCGCCGGTAGACATCTCGGCAATCTTACCTTCGTGCAAGACTATCCCGCCGATAAGCTGGACATCAAAATGGCGCATATTCACCGCGCGTTTGGCCGCTTCCCGGACACAGGCAAAGGCCTCAGGCAAAATTTCCTCAAAAATACTATTGCGTAAACCCTTAAGCCTGGATTTAAGTTTGGCCTTTTCGGTATTGGAGGTGGCTTCCCTGATCTGCTCTTGCAGGCTGAGAAAATCTTCTTTCAGGGCTTTGGATTTCTCTAAGAGGATACTTCTAAATTCACCCGTCTTGGCCCGGATTTGAGCGTCGGAAAGCTGTTGAATCTTAGGCTCCAAGGAATTAATCTTCTCCACTATGGGCCGGAGGCGCTTAAGCTCCCGATCATTCTGAGAGCCAAGTATCTTTCTGGTAATAAATTTAAGCATTTTTAATTTTTGATATTTGATTTTTGATATTTCAAATATGCCTCAATAAACTTATCCAGCTCTCCGTCCATCACCGCGTTGACATTGCCGGTTTCATACTCCGTGCGGTGGTCCTTGACCATGCTGTAAGGATGCATTACATAGGAACGAATCTGGCTTCCCCACTCAATCTTCTGCTTCTTGGCGTATTCAGACTGGACCTTTTCTTCTTGCTTACGGCGCTCCTCTTCATAAAGCTTGGCCTTTAAGATATTCATGGCCGTCTGTTTATTCTGAAACTGCGAGCGCTCATTCTGGCACTGGGCTACTATGCCGCTGGGCAGATGGGTTATCCGGACCGCTGAATCCGTGGTATTGACCGATTGCCCTCCGGGACCGCTGGAGCGGTAGACATCAATCCTTAAATCCCTCTCCTCAATTTTAATGTCAATCTCGCCTTCAATCTGGGGAGTAACATCCACTGAGGCAAAAGAGGTATGCCGGCGCTTATTGGAATCAAAGGGAGAAATCCGCACCAGCCGATGCACGCCCGCCTCAGCCTTTAAGTAGCCGTAGGCATAAGGGCCTTCAATCAACAAAGTTACATTTTTTATTCCCGCCTCTTCCCCGTGCAGAATATCCGCGACCTTGGTCTTATAGCCTTTGGATTCGGCGAAACGGCAATACATTCGAAACAGCATATCCGCCCAATCGCAAGACTCCGTTCCTCCGGCTCCGGCATTTATGGAAAGAATAGCGCTATTTGAGTCAAACTCCTGACTCAGAAGAAGCTTAAACTCTAAAGAATCTATATCTTTTACTAAAAAATCTAAATTATTATTTAATTCCAGGATTAATTGAGAATCTCCGGCAACGGCTATATCTCCAAGCTCTTTTATATCTTTGAGTTTAACCTCGGCATCCTTAAAAGGCTGGATCCTGACTCTCAGATTTTTTAACTCCCCGATTACCTTAAGCGATTCCTGACTATCCTGCCAGAAATCCTGGGCCGACATCCGGGCATTAAGTTCATTTATCCGGCCTTCAATATTAGCCAGGTCAAAGATACCCCCTTAGCTCATTAAGCCTTTTATCTAACTGTGTCAATTTAACCTTAACATCTTCTAACATAAGATTTATATCCTCTGTAGGGACAGAACACTGTTCTGTCCCTACTTCTTGATCCCTTTGAGCATTAAATCCAACTCGTCCTTGTTATCGCTAAAAAGCATTGCCTCTTCCATTGAAATATTGCCTTCTTTAAAGAGTTTGGTTAAAGACTGGTTAAAGGTCTGCATCCCGAATATCCCGCCCTCCTGCAGATAACGCGGTATTTCCCACACCTTACGCTCGCGGATAAGCCGGGAAATAGTGGGAGTTAAAACCATAGATTCATAAGCCGGGATACGCCCGGACTTTTCTTTATAAGGAACCAGCCTTAAAGAAATTACCCCTTTTAAGAGGCTGGAAAGCTGGATGGCCACCTGTTCATGCTGATAAGGAGGAAAGAAATTGATTATTCGTTCCACGGTCTGGGCGGCGTTGATAGTATGCAGGGTGCTTAAGACCAAAACCCCGGTCTCCGCCGCGGTCATCGCCGTAGCCATGGTTTCGTAATCACGGATATTACCGATGTAAATGACATCCGGGCTCTGCAGGGCAAACGCCTTCAAGGCTATCTGATAGCTATATACATCCGGGCCTAATTCCCTTTGATTGACTACCGACTGTTTATCGCCAAAGGTAAATTCTATCGGCTCTTCAATAGTCAAAATGTGCTTTTTGTGGCGGGTATTTATGTATTCAATCATCGAGGCAATAGTGGTGGATTTGCCTGAACCGGTTGAACCGGTGAGTAACACCAGCCCCCTGGACTCGTTACAGAGTTTTTCTAAGGCATCTTTAGGCAGGCCCATCTCTTCAAAAGAGTTCACGGTCCGGCTAATCTGGCGGACGACTATTGAGGGGGTATTACGCTGGGTGAATATACTCACCCGGAAGCGCTGATCAATATCATCTAAAAACAAGCCGAAATCAACATCCAGATGCTCCTTAAACATCTGCCTTTGGTTTTCGGTGGTAATCGCCTCTACCGCGGAAATAGCATCCTCAACGCCCAATTCTTTATCCGATACGGAAACAATCCTACCGTCAATACGCATGCGCACCGGCCCTCCGGCGCGGTAAAAAAGGTCCGAGGCGTTTTTCTCACCCATCATCTTCAGATATTCTTTAATATTCATTTTCCCTCACTTCGTTTAGCCGCGATAAAACAGTATTATTCTATACTGATATCCCCTTTTAGGCAAAATATATTTTTTAACCGCGAAAACGCAAAATAAATTGTAAAACTAAACTTACACCGCAAAAAACGCAAAAATGGGTAAAAAGTTTTTTGCGTCTTTGCGGTGTCCGTTGTTTCTAACATCTTTTGCGCTTTTGCGATAAGATTTTTTTCAGCCCAGCCTCAAGCTGAATCAGATTCTTTTTAACTTTCCTTCCCTGGGAATATCCGCCGATATCCCCGTTAGATTTTACCACCCGGTGGCAGGGGATCACTATCGGATAAGGGTTATTCTTTAAAGCCGTCCCTACCGCCCTCACCGCCTTGGGCGAGCCGATACGGCTGGCAATCCAAGAATAACTGCGCGTTGAGCCAAAGGGAATCTTGAGTGCCGCCTCCCACACCCGCAGTTGAAAGGCACTAAAACGAATACTATCCGCTTTTTTCTTCATTAAGAAATCTCTTTTTTCTCAATAAGCGGTGATACTTCAAAGCAAAGCGGTGAGACTCGTCCCGGATACATTGAAGCAAGCGCAGGGCCGGGGAATTATTCTTCAGCCTTATCGGCCTGGGAATAAAAAGGGTATATATCTCTTCTTCTCTTTTAGCTAAGCTTACAATGGAAATAACTAATCCCAAACCCTCTAATTCCTTTTTAGCCGCGCAAAGCTGGCCCCGGCCTCCGTCCACCAGGATTAAATCCGGCAAAGGCAAATTCTCCTCCTTAAGCCGCAAGTACCGCCTATGCACGGCCTCAGCCATCATCTTATAATCATCACTCTGCTTAACTGTCTTAATCCGGAAGCGGCGGTAATTATCCTTATCCGCTAAGCCATTATAAAAAGATACCATTGAAGCGGTGGCCTGTCTACCTAAAATATTAGAAACATCAAAAGCCTCTATCCTACGCGGCATAACCGGGAGCCTCAAAACTTCTCTTAATTCATTAAGCGCTGCCTCCGCGTTATATAAGGATGGCCTGAAGGTATTTAAAGCAATCATCTTATCCCGTAACAGTGCCGCTTCTTCAAACTTCCGCTCTTTGGCTTTCTGCCGCATTTCCCGGGACAGCTCCTTAACCAACTCCTCGTTCTTACCTTCCAGAATCAGGCTGATTTGCTTTATGGTTTCGGCGTAATCGCTCTTACTGATTTTCCCAATACAAGGAGCGGGTGAAAGTTTTATACGATAATACATACAGGCTTTTTTGGGAAGCGTCGAACAGGAACGATAAGGAAAATTGCGGCGGATAATCTTTAACGCCTCCCTAAGCAAGGCGGCATTAGTATAAGGGCCGAAATACTTAGCCCCATCATCTTCTTTTTTACGGGTAACATAAATCGCGGGAAATTCCTCATTGGTGATCTTAACTAAAGGAAAACTCTTATCATCCCGAAGCGAGACATTATATTTCGGCTTATGCTCTTTGATAAGGCTTGCCTCTAATAAAAGCGCCATACTTTCAGTGGCTGTGGCCCTATATTCAATATCAACCACATTCGCCATAAGACGCGAGGTCTTAGCCGAAAGCCCGCGCGCCAGATAACTGCTCACGCGTTTTCGAAGCGAAAGCGCTTTACCGATATAAATAATCCTGCCGGATGAGTCCTTCATTAAATACACACCCGGAGAATCCGGAAACAGGCCTATTTTTTCCTTAATATCCATTGGAGAACCTTTTTGATTCCGTGATTTAGGGGAACATCACAATCAGGCTGTGTCACAATGTTATTATTTACCTTTGCGGGCAGAACAGTAATGCCTTATCGTGTCATTACGAGCCCCGTTAGAAAACTTTAACAATGTTAAAAGAGTTTTTCTAACGGGGCGAGGAGCGATAGCGACGAAGTAATCTTAGGATCAAGATTGCCATCAGGAATGATTCTTTCAAATATTAGGATTAGAAGATAAATACAAAGGTTCCGTTGAACAAATTGGGCGTAAATTAAAAGAGTTTAATTCTAATGGAAACAATAATTAAAAATTCAAAAATTAAGCAAGAGATTCAGGAGCAATTTATTACTATTATTAAAGAGCGCCTATCGCGTATGAACATAGCGGCAGAATAAAGAAAAGTTTAAGAAGCTTTAGGGGCCAGACATTAGACATTATCTCATCTTTTCCTTAAAAATTAGGGGGATAATTGATTTGCTCTTTTCAAATTTTCACATCTCACACAAAAATCAGCCGCCTCAAATACCCGATTTTCGGGAATGAAAGGTCGGCTGGATTTTCTGGTTAAAAGATTAATTATTAACGGGTTGGCTTATTTCGTAAAGAAAATCGGGAGAAAAGTCAGCATTGTTGGGCCAAACAACCGTGTCAATGTCTCGATTGAGGGTTACAGATTTAAAGTAGGAAATATTTTTTAAGGGTTCGAAGATTTTACCTTCTAAATACGACTGCAAATCAACCACTTTGTATTCATTGTTTTCGAACTTAAGTTTTAACTTATATCCGTCAAGATATGATACGTTAATTATCCAGTGCATAGAATTTGACCTCCTAAACGAGAGGGGGGATTTTTTTAAGCTCTTCTTTTCTCTCCACAAGTCTCCAGTCTTCAAATAGTTCTTCTCTGTGTTCAAATGCCCACTCTAAAATAAGCGAAGTTATTCTCTTAGGCAGTTCGCCTTCGATTAGTTTTAAATCGCTTATAGAGAAAGCGCCTCTATATTCACCGTATTTGACGTGGAAATGCGGCGGCGCATGTTCAGCATAATACATCGAAATAACTATCCCTAAAAATCTGCAAATTTCCGGCATTTCTCCTCTTCCTTAAAGTAAAATATATTATAGCATATTTTATTGTTTTTGCTTTTATATTCTTATGCCTCCACTGAAAAATATCCCTTATATGCTTTCCCCTGCCTGGAAAGCAACCGTCAAGTTTCAAGACTTTTCTCCTCAGGGTTCGATGGGTGCAATTCGCAGCATATCCTTCGTAAGCTCAGTCACTCTATATGACTCCGTTATATCACTTTTAATTATCTGAAGGGTACTTTTGCGCGGATCAAATCTCCACTTTCCAGACTTAAAATGGTGAGCATCGTCGGGAGACAAATAATACCATTCACAATCACCATTTTTGTAGAAGATATATTGCATTCTGAATCGGCTTCCCGGAAATTCTTTGAAATCTTTCGGGCGGTATATTGAGTCTTTATCAGCTTGCTGTTGTTCCTCGAACGAATGGACCCAGCGCTGACATAAGTACTCTGGCGTCTTGGTTTTTGGAGAGGTGAGTGATGAACCGTCTTCTGCCAACAAATATGATCCGCCGATGAGCATTACGATAAGTAGTAATATTTTCATATTTAATTTCAACCTAATGACTAACCTCACCTGCCGCTATGGAGCACAGCGGAATAGCGATCAGGTGGAGCGCCTGGTTGTGTTGCGTGTATTTTGCCCTTAATGAGATTTTATTCAGTTGATTCAATCTGCTGCCCACCTTGCTTCAAATGCTGATGAGTCCATTACCAAAGAATTCTTTATTTGTTGGCTTATTTCTTTGCCATTTGGCATCGTTGGAAGCATTGCGAAATACTGCCTTATTGCAGCACGAATCCCCGCGAGGCAAGCTTTGGTTTTGATCCAGTTCTGCGGACTGAATACACGGTTTGCTGGCTGTGGCTCATTTGCCGCTGCTTCTAAGGCACTATTCAAACAAGTGCCAGCTATGTCCATTATTTGGTCGAAACATGCGCCAGACATCAGTTTCTCGTAGGCCAGTGCCGGATTTGGTGCGCCCTCAGCCATATTGTTAAGAACACAGAAACAAAGAGAAACAGCAAAAAGATGATGATATGGTGCATAGGCGCGCATCGCCAAGAGCGATTCATTTAAGCCTAACGGGTTCTCCTTTGACCATCTTTTCCACACCCCTTGCATCATAAAATTTAAGGATTGTGCATTTTCCGCCCTGTAGTCTCTCTTAAAAAGTTGGTCAAAATATTTATCAAATATTTTCGTTTCGCTGTATGCAATGTTGGGTCTTTGTGAATGCCAAGAAATCATATATTTACCTAAGTCTGACAAGTCTAAAACATACTTCTTGTCTTTTGATGCAGATGCTTCCTCGCCTCGTTTTGTAATTAAGTATCCTGTTGGATATTTCTGGTCAAAGAGTTTCTTGAGACCCAAAACTCGCTTGTCATTGCTTCGCAAATCGCGTGGTTTTACTGCACTCTGTGAGTTCGTGCTAACGCTAATATGGTCAGCCCTATCGCGAGTCGTAATTTCATAGAACCGGAACATTACATAGGAATCCTCAAGCTGTTTTACTTTTTCACTGCATGAAAGGATAGTGGTAAGCGATTGGCAACCATTTACAACGCTGAGACCGTGAAGCGTCAACTTTTGAGATGCTTCCTCAAATTCCATTTTATTGCAAAGCGCAGTAATTCCATTATGATAGAAAAAGAATTCCTTACTATTCTTATAAATGGTTTCTTTTATGCCTTTGTTAACGCGATTGCTCAAGCCAAGCGACTGGCGTACATTTTTCTGAAATAATGTACCGTCTTTAATTCCTGGGAAAGAAAGACAATCTTTTAGAGTTACAGCGGCAATGACTGACTGTGTATCCGCAATTTTCAGTCTGACGAATTTGCCATTTTCTAATGGTAACGTGAATTTGAGAACAGGGTGTTCTTTCTCAAGAGCCATTTCGTATCTTTTCTGAATTTCGTCATTGTCAACAAGATGAATAGTTGCTGGCAGATCATCCGCCTCGGCAAGTTGTTTTTGGAAAGTTGCGAAATCATTCGTTGCTGATGCTGTAAGGGTTGCAGTGGTTAACAATTCGAAATGAACATCATATTCGTCATCGAGAGCAATCGCAAGTTCTGATAATCTTTGTTTTAATTTATTGTTTGCGGTTTCTTGAAGACGGACGAGGTCTTTAAGTTGTATCCAAGAAGAAAGAACTTCGCGGAGAGGTTCTGCATCGACTTTGTCTACACCAATGAATTTGCCTTGTATAATAAAAATGCTATTACTGCTGTCATCAATCACAACGGCATCAATTTGTTTGTCATCAGCCCCATCAGTAATATCTGCTTTTGTTTCGTTTGTGTCTTGAAGATGAATATTCCTTAGATACCAGGCAACAAATCGTTGGCCATCGTTCGGGAAATTCTGCTGGTAGTAGTCTTGAGAAATCTCTTCCTTAATTTTTTGATACATCTTTTACCCTCCTTTTAAAATATGGTTGATGGCTCCAATAGCCTTTTTGTTTTGGTTTATTTCGCAACATAACAAACGAGTTCATCCGCGGCGCGCCGTGTGCGCCGTCGGCTACAATGACTTGTTATGCGGCTCAAATAATGTCGCTTTTTCCACCATTGCACGCTTCGCAGAGAGTTTGGAGATTTTCAAACGTTGTGAGGCCGCCCTTCGAATAAGGATGGATATGGTCAATGACAAGAAGCACTTTACTATTGCTTGATGGTGGTGCTCCGCACAAGCGGCACTTAAAGTAATCTCTTTTCATTATCAGAAATCTTGTACGCCAGCCAGGTGTTCTCGGGATTCAATTGGCTGGTTGATTAATATTTTTTGACGTTGCGATCAAGGTATCCCCGTTTTGGTCAGAATCGCTTGCTACATTTTTAACGAAGACCTCTAATGCGTTGCGCCAGGATTTAAATCTTCACTTGTAGACACTCGCATCGATTTTTGAAAAGGGTTTCTTGATGTCTCCGATGTATCGTTGCCGTCCTATGTGAACCCATATTGATTGTAGATTTTCAAACAATTCCTCTTCGCTGATGTTGACCCTTTTTTGGATTTCTAGTCCGGCTTCACTTAAGGCGTTGTTCCAAGTCTTAAATAATCGAATCGGTGTGTTAGGATGCCACCTGCCGTTTTCTTTGTACTCTGAAGCAGTCAGTGTTGACTTACCCATTTTTTGGGCAGTCTTTTTCAAATCGTCTAGCACGTCCCGTGGATTTGGGTTTCGGTTATTTGGTTTAAGTTCAAATTTAATCTAGGGAATTTTACCAGGCCTTTAGCCGCATAACGCCAGTATCACTGACGAGTGCCACCGAATCATAACAAAATGTCTTAACCAATTTGCACGCCTCATCGCAATGCAAGCTCAAAAAGCGTCCTGTGGCACTCGTTCATGTGCACGCAATTGTTAGATGGTTCAATATTTTTGTATATCTTCTATAACTCCTAAAATTTCGGTAGAGGGAATAACGACTGCAAACTTCCCGCCGGTTTTGTCCGATATTACGCCGTGAATAATGCCAACGACACTAACACCTTCTCTAGCCGCTATCTTGCGTCCACCTTCAAAGTAGCTCATTCCTGTATCAAATACTGGACCACCGCTAAGCCCGCCTATGCTTGGATCTTGCAGAAGGATGAAATTAGCTAGTTGTCCATTATCAAATCTTGGCAAGGTTATAAATCCTGATGCTGCTTTAGTTTCAACTGATAATGGAGAGACATACCCTGATGAACCAAACCTAAGAGGATAACCCATGACAGTTAACGGAATATCACGTGAAGGAGGTAGGGGTCTCGCAGAAAGATGATGAAGTGGAAGTGAGCGATTCAGTATGGACTTCTTCCGTTCAGAATCTTTTATATCGAGTAGCGTCACGGCTACATCTGCGCCGGGAGATTCCTTCCAATTTAAATTTATCGCATGAGCCGTTATAGCTTTGCCATCTGCGCCTGGCATTACAATCAGCCATTTTACACCGAGCTTTTCAGAAACGTGACTAGCTGTAATTAAAAATGTTTTATCATCTGTTCGGACAAGGAAACCTGAACCTATAAACACCTCTTTACCTTCATCAACTTCCTGCATCAAAGAGACAACACATGGAACAAGACCGTCAACGACGCCTGCATGAATTGGGCAAGCTATCATGACGAACACCAAGAGGATCATAAATATCAAAGATGATTTTTGCATAGTATTATTCTTCCGTCTAACGTTTGAACTCAGCGGCTGTACCCTTTAAATCAGGCTGGCCGGCGCAGTCCGCTGGAGTGAATTATTATGCGGTTAATTTGCTTTGCCTTATCTTTATTTGTTCCCCAATATCATTATAGTTATAAAAAAGTTCTTCTTTAAATAATAAATTTGCAACCTTTAGAAAGTGTACGGCAAATTGTGATGCGGCTGAAAAGATGGCTTCAGCCGACATGGCAGTTAAATCTTTATTGTGCGCTCTTGCTATGACTGCTGGATTTCCATGAAGCTCCTCGTGTATTTTTTTGATGACCGTTTTATAATATTGTTCATTGAATCCAATTTTTTTCATTTTATCTAAGAGGTTTGCTGTTGTCCATTCGGCGCCCATTTTAGGAATCCCATTTTCAAATTCATATTCTGTTCTTTGATTAAATTTTTCTAGATTTTTTCCTGAAGTATCCTCTAAAACCCAGCGTAAATTTACAACAAGCTCAATCAATGGACGCAAAAGCATTAATGCTTCTAAATTATGATTTTGTTTGCAAAGAAGAATTATAGCTTTAGCATGACTAATAAACCTGCGCATTCCTAGCCATAGCAATTGCTCTTGCTGGGGTTTATTCTCAATGTTTTTCCGAACTATTTGTTCTCCATGAATGATATTCTTAAGAGTTTTCTTGAATAGTTTTTCATAAAAGTTATTCATTATTATTTTTCACCATTGCTGTCCAAATTGGTCGCTGTCATTCCCGCGAAAGCGGGAATCTACGACGAGAGCATTTTATGGATACCCGCTTTCGCGGGTATGACAAATTCGATATCTCAAAACATATTTCTCGCCGATAAGTAATAGCTAATTCGGACACGAGTGATTTTTCACATAACAATTAATATACGAATTCGCCTTTTGTGACACTTTGCACTACCCAGAAGCTAAGTATAGCATACCAACCAAAGATTTCAACACGACAATGTCAAATAAATTGTGTAAATTGTATTAAAGATTTCTCTTGCCATTTGGAGTTGAGACGGTTAAAAATAGCGTAAATAATCCTACTCACACTGTCGTAATTGGTAAAACATCCCCTAGGCCTGGTTCTTCACCTGACTTCGCGGAAAGAGCGTTCAATAATATTGGTAGTGCGAATCTGCCGGCGAATAAAAACACGGTATTATTCTTTAATAGGTATAGTCAAGAAGGCTGAAAGGTCGTCTAAGTCACGCTCAAGACAATTTACAGCGTCCGGAGCGATACTTTTCCAGTGATTCCTTTGGAAATCGGGGGACAAGAAATCGGAGGACACAATGTTCCCGTGTCTTCCTTTTCTCCGTTTCGCACTCTCCGCGCGTGTTCTCTTTATGTC